>Ga0213875_10000986_pt1 | contig 20337 bp, 16 predicted proteins | sample BarmaccomBMRX_R8_FD_160105 | JGI IMG/M metagenome (GOLD analysis project Ga0213875, IMG submission 160105) | Root-associated microbial communities from Barbacenia macrantha in rupestrian grasslands, the National Park of Serra do Cipo, Brazil - RX_R8 | ecosystem: Host-associated > Plants > Roots... | reverse complement strand
GCAGCCGGTCCCGGCGGGCCGCGGCCTGCTCGACGGCGTCGCCGAGGGCGTGGGCGCCGTGGCCGCGGACGATCGCGAGCTGGGCGAACCGGGACGTGCCGCCCGGGCGCAGCGGGCCCTCGGGCACCAGCAGCGACCGGTGCACCAGGCCCGCGACCAGGCCTTCGGCTTCGCCGGGGCGCTCGCCGACCAGCGCCGCCGCCATCCGCGCGGTCATCGCGCCCGGCACCACCGACATCGCCGCGTGCAGGTCCTGTTCGGCCGGGGCCAGCAGCCGGACGCTGCGGTCGACGGCCATCCGCACGCTCTGGCGGCCGCCGCGGCCGACCCGGGCCAGCAGGCTGGGGTCGGTCTGGACCTGGTCGGCGATCTCGGGCAGGCTGAACGCCCGCGACCGGGCGGCGGCCAGCTCGATGGCCAGTGGCACCCCGTCCACGGCGGCGCAGATCCGGGTGGCCAGGGCCAGGTCGCCGGCGGCCAGCGGCCGCCCCGGTACCGCCTCGGCCAGCCGTTCCAGGAACAGTTCGCGGGCCGGTGAGGACGTCTCGTCGCCGACCGGCAGCGGGGCCAGCTCGGCCAGTTCCTCCCCCGCCACCTCCAGCGGTTCCCGGCTGGTCGCCAGCACCACCAGCGGGGTCCCGTCCACCAGCAGGTTCTCCACCAGCTCGGCGGCCGGGTCGAGCACGTGCTCGCAGTTGTCGAGGATCAGCAGCATCTTGCGGGTCCGGGTGAACGTCAGCAGCGTGTCGGCCGCGCTGCTGACCCCGTCACCGGCCAGCCCCAGGGCCGAGGCGACGGCGGCGCTGACCCCTTCGGCGTCCTGGACCGAGCTGAGATCCACGAACCAGACCCCGTCGGGGAATTCGGCCGCGACCTGTTCGGCGATGGCGACCGCCAGCGTGGTCTTGCCGCAGCCGCCCGCCCCGACGATCGTGACCAGGGACGCCGCGCTCAGCCGGAACGCCAGGTCGGCCGCCTCGGCGTCCCGGCCGATCAGCCGGGTCCGCCGCCGGGGCAGGTGCACCTCCGGCGCGGCCGCCGGAGCCGTCACCTCGGGCCGGGACACGGGCTCGGCCTGGGGCCCGGCCTGGCCGGACAGCACCAGCTGCTGCAGCCGCCGCAGCTCGGCCCCGGGCTCGACCCCCAGCTCGTCGCGGAACAGCCGGTCGGCCCGCCGGTAGGCGCCCAGCGCGTCCTCGGCCCGGCCCACCCGGGCGGCCGCCCGCATGTACTGCTCCCACGGCCGGTCCCGCAGCGGCCCGGCCGCCAGTACCGGTTCCAGCTCGACCAGCGCCCGGTCCGGGCGCCCGCCGGCCAGCAGCGCGTCGACCAGGATCTCGGTCAGCTGCCGGTTCAGTTCCTCCAGGCGGGCCACGGCGGCGGCCGCCCACGGCTCGTCGCTCCACGGCGCCAGCGGCCGGTCCCGCCACAGCGCCCGGGCGGCCTCGGTCCGGGTCACCGCCCCGGCCGCGTCGCCGGCCGCCAGCAGCTCACTGGCCTGCGACACCAGCGCGGCGAAGCGGACCGAGTCGACCTGGTCGCCGGTCACCGACAGCCGGTAGCCGCCTGCGTCCCGGATCAGCAGCCCGGGGCCGTCCCCGTGGCCCTGACCTTGACCCCGGCCGGGTTCGAGGAACCGGCGCAGCCGGTGCAGGTGGGAATCCAGCGTCGACGGGGAGCGGGCCACGCCCCGGTCCCCCCACACCGCGTCGGCCAGCGCGCCGACGTCGACGCGGCGGCCCGGGTCGACCAGCAGCCGGGCCAGCAGGCGGCCGAGAATCGGCCCGCCCGGCGCCCGCACCTGTCAGCCGGGGGGCGTTCAGGCGGGGGCGTCGTCCAGGCCCGGCCGCGGCAGGCTCTGGCCGGGCTTGACCGGCAGCAGTACCGCCAGCCCGGCCAGGATCACCACCAGGATGCCGAGGATGCCCCACGACGTGCGGGCGGCGGTCCCGGTCGCGGGCGAGATCGCGATGGCCAGCGAGTACAGCGCCGGCGACATCCAGATCGCGGCCCGCCCGGTGGTGGCGTACAGGCCGAAGACCTCCCCTTCGCGGCCGGCCGGGATGATCCGGGCCAGGAACGTGCGGCTGGCCGACTGGGCGGGGCCGACGAACGCGCACAAGATCAGCCCGAAGATCCAGAACACGATCGCGCCCTGCGCCCGGGTCGCGAACAGCCCGATCGTGCACACGCTCATCCCGGCCAGCGAGGTGACGATCAGCGGCTTGGGGCCCACCCGGTCATCCAGCGGCCCGGAGGAGACGGTGGCCAGGCCGGCGATGACGTTGGCGGCGATGCCGAACATCAGCACCTTGGTGGTCGACAGCCCGAACACCACGTGCCCGATCACCCCGCCGAACGTGAACACCCCGGTCAGGCCGTCCCGGAAGATCGCGCTGGCCAGCAGGAACCAGATCGTGTTGGGGCTGAGCCGCCAGATGTCGCGGACGTTGGCCAGCAGCACGCCGTAGCTGGCCAGGAATCCGGTCCGCTCGGCGGCGACGGCCGCGGCCGGCGGCGGCACCTTCACCGCGAAGAACACCGGCAGGGCGAACCCGGCCGCCCAGGCGGTCGCCACCAGCATCGCCAGCCGCACGTAGAGGCCACCTGCCTTGGGCACGTGCAGCAGGCCGGCGGTGCCGTGCGAGCCGCCGAGCACGAACCCGACCAGGATGATGATCAGCAGCACGATGCCGCCGAAGTAGCCCATGCTCCAGCCGAACGCGCTGACCTTACCGACCGTTTTCGGGGTCGACACCAGCGGCAGCAGCGAGTTGTAGAACACCGACGCCAGCTCGTAGAACACGGTGCCGACGGCCACGCAGGCCAGCCCCAGCCACAGGTAGCCGGGCTGGTTGCGGACGAACGCCATGCCCAGCAGGCAGATCAGCACCACCGCCGAGTTGACCCCGAGCCACAGCTTGCGGCGCCCGGAGGTGTCGATCCGCTGCCCGGCGACCGGGGCGACCACCGCGATGATCACCCCGGCGACGGCGGTGAACACGCCCAGCAGCTCCGACTCCCGGGCCGGATCACCGAACGCCGGCCCCGACAGGTAGGTGTTGAACACGAACGTCGTCGCGACCGCGTTGAAGGCCGAGAACGCCCAGTCCCAGAACCCCCAGGCGGCCACAGCCCCCCGGGTAGCCGCCGTAGGCGCATCAATGCTGGTCACTCGCCACAAACTAGCGGGTTCGGATCCTCGCGGGCCTATTTAAGTGATCAAGGACTGGCCGGTCCCGCCCCCAGGTAACGCAGCACCGCCAGCACCCGCCGGTGGCCGGCGTCGCCCGGGTACAGGCCGAGCTTGGCGAAGATCGAGTTGATGTGCTTGCTGACGGCGCTGTCGGTGATGACCAGGGTGGCGCCGATCTCGGCGTTGGACCGGCCCTCGGCCATCAGCGCCAGTACTCCGCGTTCGCGGTCGGTCAGATCGCCGAGCGGGTCGCCGCCCCGGCGGACCAGCAGCTGGGCCACCACCTCGGGGTCCAGCGCGGTGCCGCCGGCCGCCACCCGGCGCAGCGCATCGAGGAACTCGGCCACGTCGGCGACCCGGTCTTTCAGCAGGTAGCCGACGCCGTGGGTGTGGGCCGACAGCAGGTCGGCCGCGTACCGTTCCTCCACGTACTGCGACAGCACCAGGATCGCGATCTTGGGCCACTGGGCCCGGATGACCAGGGCGGCCCGGATCCCCTCGTCGGTGAAGGTGGGCGGCATCCGCACGTCGGCGATCACCACGTCCGGCTGTTCACGTTCGACCGCCGCGACCGCGGCCGCCCCGTCGGCGGCGGTCGCCACCACCTGGAATCCGGCGCTTTCCAGCAGCTTGGTCAGCCCGGCCAGCAAAAGCACCGAATCCTCGGCGATCACCACCCGCCGGGGGACCTGCGGACCTTCGCTCACGCCGACCACGCTACTGCCCGCGGGGCTGGTACGGGCCGCCCCCGTCGGGGCCCGTACCAGCCCGCCGCCCGGCCGCTCATTCGGTGCGCAGGGCCGTGGCCGGCCGGGCCCGGGCCGCCCAGCTGGCCGGCAGGAACGCACCCGCCACCGCGATGACCAGCGCCGCCAGCGCCAGCAGGGCCAGCCGGGAGGGCGGGAACACGGCCGTGAAGCTGGCCGGGATCGCGGTGTGGGCGGTGCCGGCCATGGCCCGGACGGTGGCCGAGTTCAGTGCCACCGCGGCGGGCGCGGCGATCGCCCCCGCGATCACCGCCGGCCCGGCGACCCAGCCCAGCACCATGACCAGCAGCTGCCGGGGCCGCATGCCCAGCGCCTTGTACACCCCGAGGTCGTGGACCCGGTCCCGGGTGGTCATCAGCACCGTGTTCAGTACCCCGAGGCCGGCCGCGACCGCGACCATCAGCGACAGCAGCCCGATCAGCTCGCTGGCGATCGAGTAGAAGTTGCCGCCCTGCGGCGGGTAGGCCTGCCAGGCGTTGCCGGTCCCCAGCGCCCGGTTGACCGCTTCCCGGTAGGCGCTGGCGGTGGTCCCGGGCTTGAGGCCGACGTAGTACTGGCTGAGGTTCTCGGTGGTGGCCATCCCCGGCAGGGTGCCGGCGGAGCCGAACAGGTCCGGGTGGCCGCCCGGGTCGAACACCTCACCGGCGATCCGGGCGGTGACCTGGGCGGTGCCGGTGTTGACGGTGACCGGGCTGCCGATCGCCAGGCCGCTCTGGGTCAGGAACGCGGTGTTCACGTCGATCTGGCCGGGGCCGTCCGGCCAGTGGCCGGCGATCTGCCCGAAGCCGATCCAGGCGGCGTCGCCGCCGTAGACGCGGGCGAACACGTTGCCGGCCAGGCCGGTCACCTTGACCTGGTTGTCGTACTCGGCCACGTAGTGGGCGGTGCCCGGCTGGGCCCGCAGCACCGCGACCATCGCCGCGTCCTGGGCGGCGCTCGGGAACTGCTGCTGCGGCCCGTTCACGTTCTGCTGCATGACCACCGGGGCGCTGGCCGAATGGTTCTGGGCCTGCTCGGCCCGGCCGAGGGAGGAGCTGAGCCCGACCGCGAAGATCACCGCGGTGGCCCCGAAACAGATCGCGGCCAGGCCGACCAGGGTCCGCGCGGGCCGGGCGAACGGGGCCGCCAGGCCCAGCCCGAGCGGCCGGGGCAGCCGCAGCCGGGCCGCCAGCCGGTGGGCGGCGTACCCGCGGCCAGCCCGGGGCGCCCGCCCGGCCGCGATCGCCTGCACCGCCGACAGCCGTCCCGCCCGGATCGCCGGGCCGGCCGCCGCCAGCCCGGTCAGCGCCAGCATCCCTAGCGGCGCCGCCACCGACGCCCACCACGGGACCGACTGGCGGCCGACCCCGTAGGCGCCGGCTGAGTCGTTCAGCACCGGCAGCGCCAGCAGGTTGCCGGCCACCACCCCGAACAGCGCGCCCGCCAGCGCGGGCCAGCCGACCCGGCCCAGGTAGGCCACCACCACCTGACCGGGGGTCAGGCCGAGGCTCTTCAGCACGCCGATCCGCTGGTAGCTGGCCACCACCGCCCCGCTGACCACGTTGCCGACGATCAGCACCGCCATGATCAGGCCGATCAGCGCGAACGCGACCACGAACGGTTCCATGATCGAGCCGTTGCCGGTGGACTCGTTCGCGGCGCTGAGCCAGGACACGGTCCCGGTCACCGCGCCGGACGGCAGCGCCCGCGACACCGTGGCCACGTCCGCCCGCACCTGGCTGAAGCTGGCCGCCTTGGTGAAGCGGTAGAGCATCTGCGTGCTGGCCTGCGCGCCTGGCACCTGCGCATGTCGTGTCCCCTGGCCGTTGGCCGCGGGCGCGGTGGCCTGCAGCTGGGTGATCTCGCTGGGCGTGACCCAGCCGTCGGCGGTGCTGGTGACCGAGTTGGCGAACCCGACGATCGTCAGCTTCGGCTGGCCCCGCAGGCTGGTCACCGTGACCGTGGCGCCGAGGACCGGGCCGCCGCTGCCGGGCGGGGCCGACTGGCCGTCGAGCACCAGCTGGCCCGGGCCGCTGGCCCAGTGGCCGGCGCTGAGCACCAGGTCGTCGACCGGCCCGCCCGGGTTGGCCCGGCCGGAGAGGGTCAGCTGACCGAACAGCTGACCGCCGAGCGCGGTCGCGACCGTGTCGGTGCCGAACGGCCCGGCCGCGGCGGTGACCCCCGGCAGATGGGTGGTGGCGGCCAGCTGGGCCGGGCTGGCCTTGGCGGCATCGACGCCGACGGCCGCGTGGGCGCCCCGCTGGGCGGTGAACGCGTGCTGGAACGGGGCGTTGCTGGCGGACAGCAGCGCGAACCCGAGGGTGGCCGACGCGGTCGCGATCAGCAGCACGGCGCCGATCACGACGGCCTGCAGCTTGTGCCGCCGCACTCCCCCGGTCGCGGTCCGGATCGCCGCCAGCCAGCGCCGGGCAGAGGTCAGCCGGTTCATGCTGGCACCCCGGCGGCGGTGTCGCTCATCAGCTGCCCGTCCACCAGCTCGACGGTCCGGGCCGCGAACCGCTGGGCCAGCGACCGGTCGTGGGTGACCAGCACCAGCGTCTGCCCGTCGGCGTTGAGCTCCCGCAGCAGGCCGGCGATCTGCTGGCCGGTGGCGGTGTCCAGCGCCCCGGTCGGCTCGTCCGCCAGCAGCAGCTCGGGACTGTTGACCAGCGCCCGGGCGATGGCCACGCGCTGACGCTGGCCGCCCGACATCCGGGCCGGGTAGGCGTTCCGGTACTGGGTGATGCCCATCCGTTCCAGCAGCTCATCGGCCCGGGCGCGGGCCTGCCGCCGGGACGCCCCGGCCAGCTGGGCGGGCAGCAGCACGTTGTCCTCGACGGTGAGGTCATCCAGCAGGTTGAAGAACTGGAAGATGATGCCGACGTGCCGGGCCCGGAACCGGGCCAGCGCGGTCTCGCTGAGCTTGTCGATCCGCCGCCCGGCGATGGCGACCTGGCCGGCGGTCGGCCGGTCGAGCCCGGCCACCAGGTTGAGCAGCGTCGACTTGCCGCTGCCGGACGGCCCCATGACCGCCAGCACGTCCCCGGCCGTGACCCGCAGGTGCACGTTGTCGAGGGCGGGCGGGCCGCCTGCCTGGTAGTTCTTGGTCACCCCGTCGAGGCGGATCACCTCGCCGGACATGGTCATCTCGGCACCGAACCTGCCGCGCTCTCGCATCAGGACCTCTTTAATCAGAATGAAAAGGGAACCGATTGGAACCGGTCATGGGTAAGACTGGCTCCCCGCGGGGCGAGCGCACATTGCGCCAGAAACCCGTTTCCGTGGTGCAGCCAGCTGCACCCCTATCGTGTAGTGCGCTACCTGGAGCCGGGCGTGACCCGGTCGTACGGTTAGGCCATGACCACCCTCGCCGCCCGTGCTGACGGGCTCACGCCGCGGTACCGCCGCGTGCCGTGGTCCCCGGCCGCCTGGCGTCAGACCCTGTATCTGGTCGGCGGGATCCCGGTGCAGCTCGCCGCCCTGGCCGTCCTCCTGGTGCCCGCCCTGGCGGCCCGGAAGATCATCTGGGTGATACCGATCCTGTTCCTGGCCGCCGCCGTGTTCCTGGCGCTGCCGCTGCTCACCCAGATCGAGCGGTACCGGCTGCGGGCCACCGCCGGGGTCGACATACCGCCGCGGCCCGGTATAGCGGACCGGTGGAGCGGCCCCGGGCTCGTCGCCATGATCCGGTCCCGGGCCACCTGGCAGCAGGCCGGCTACCACCTGGTCGCGGCGCCGTTCCTGGCCGCCGCGGCGGTGCTGACGTTCCTGCTGTGGCTGGCCGGCGTCGGCTACACCCTCGTCTACGCCTGGGCCTGGACCCGGGTGGACACCAATCCCCTGCGCCACGGCATGTCGGCCGGGGTCGCGCACGTCCCGGTGCTGGAGTGGATCCCGCTCGACCTGGCCCTGACCGCGGGCGGCATCGTCGCGCTGGCGGCCGCGCCCCGGCTCAGCACCGCCGTCGGGGCGCTCGACGCGCGGCTGGCCCGGGCCCTGCTCGGGCCCAGCCGTGAAGAGGAGCTGCAGCTGCGGGTCGAGCAGCTGACCCAGACCCGGGCGGGCGCGGTCGACGCGGCCGACGCCGAGCGGCGGCGGCTCGAACGCGACCTGCACGACGGCACCCAGCAGCGGCTGGTGTCGCTGGCCATCAACCTCGGCATGGCCCGGGCCGAGGGCACCGCCGGGGCCCAGGCGGAGCTGGTCATCGCCGAGGCCCACGAGGAAGCCAAGGCCGCCCTGGCTGAGCTGCGGAACCTGATCCGCGGGCTGCACCCGCCGGTGCTGGAGGACCGCGGCCTCGACGCCGCCCTGTCCGGGGTGGCGGCCCGGATGCCGATCCCGGTCAAGGTGACGGTCGACGTGCCCCGGCGGCCGCCTGCCACGATCGAGGCGGTGGCCTACTTCGTGGTCTCCGAGGGGCTCACCAACATCTCCAAGCACGCCCAGGCCACCCAGGCCGAAGTGTTCGTCCACCGCGCGGAGGACCGGTTGCACATCATCGTCAGCGACGACGGCGTCGGCGGGGCCGACCCGGCCCGCGGCACCGGCCTGGCCGGCCTGGCCAAACGGGCCGCCTCGGTCGACGGCAGCTTCGAGATCACCAGCCCGGCCGGCGGCCCGACCCTGCTCAGCGTGGACCTGCCATGCGCGCGGTGACCGGGCCCGGGCGCTGGATCTGGGGCCTGTCCGGCCTGTCCACCGCGGCTGTGCTGGCGGTGCCGGGCGTCCGCCTGATCACCCACGCGGGGTTCGACCACCAGCATCCGGCCCCGTCGGCCAACCTGATCCGCAAAGTGTCGCTGACCCAGCCGATCACCAGCATGAACGTGCAGAGCGCGGACGGCCCGGTGGTGGTGACGGCCGGCTCGGTCCGGAGCGTGCAGCTCACCGAGTACATCAGCTACGACAAAACGGCCGGCCCGCCGCCCGCAGTCCAGGACTCGGTCTCCGGCGGCCGCCTCACCCTGGCCGACCCGGCCTGCGCGGTCAGCAGCTGCGGTGTGACGTTCGCGGTGACCGTCCCGGCCACCACCCCCGTGTCCGCCACCGTGACCAGCAACGGCGCCCCGGTGTCGCTGACCGGGCTGGCCGGCGCGAACGTCGATTCGGGCGGCGCCCCGGTGACCCTCGAGCACATCAGCGGGCCGGAGACGGTCGGCACCGACGGCGGCTCCCTGCGGTTGAACGGGCTGACCGGGGCGCTGCACGCCGACACCGGCGGCGGCCCGCTGTTCGCCCGGGACATCGACGGGCCGGCCACGATCACCACCGACGGCGGGTCCCTGTCGCTCGACGGCCTGACCGGGACGCTGCAGGCCGACTCCGGCGGCGGCCCGGCCACCGCGCTGGACGTCACCGCCCCGACCGCCACCGTCATCACCGGCGGCGGCAGCGGCCAGCTCACGTTCGCGACCGCGCCGGCCACGGTGACGTTCAGCACCGACGGCGGCCCGGCCACCCTGCAGGTGCCCGGCGGCCCCTACGCGCTGAACGCCGACAGCGACGGCGGCCCCGAATCGGTCAGCATCGCCTCGTCCGCGTCGGCGCCGCGCAGCCTCAACGTGGCCAGCGGCGGCGGGCAGCTGTCGATCGGCGCGGCTCAGCCCCCGGCGGGCTGAGCCTGGGGCCGGGCCGCCAGCCCGGCCACCAGCAGGTGGACCATGGCCCGGGCGTCGTAGTGGGGGTTGCTGGTGTCACCCGCGCACAGGTTGCCGACCGCGTACAGGAAGCCGAACGGGTCGACGTCCCCGCGGATCTGGCCGGCCGCGGCCGCCGCCTCGACCAGGGCGGCGACCACCGGGCGGAGCCGGTCCAGGAAGTAGGCGTGCAGCGGCCCGGACCGGGTGTCGCCGGACTGCAGCGTCCCCGCCAGCCCGTGCTTGGTGACCAGGAAGTCGACGAACATGTCGACCCATTGCCGCAGCGCCGCATACGGAGTGGCGCTGCTGGCCAGCAGCGCGGGCCCGGCGTCGGCGCAGGCCTCGACCTGATGCCGGTAGACGGCGATGATCAGGTCGGCCCGGGTCGGGAAGTGCCGGTAGATCGTGCCCATCCCGACGCCGGCCGCCTTGGCGATGTCGCGGACCGGGGCGTCCACTCCGTCGGTGACGAACACCGCGGCCGCCGCCGCCAGCAGCGTCTGCTCGTTGCGGCGGGCGTCGGCCCGCTTGCGCGGTACGGCCGACTCGATATCCGCACCGCTCGCGGGCACTTCCCCGTGCTGGCTGGCAGGCACCGCCCCTCCGTTCAGCTTGCTAAGCGGAACAATGCTCCGTATAGTTAGCGGAGCAACGTTCCGCTTCATATTCTGCCAGGAAAGGACCGGCGGCGCCAATGCCCCCCACCGGCCAGCCCAGCTTCGGCATCGCGACTCCTCCCCAGCAGGTCAGTTACGGCGACCTGGCCCGGGTGTGGCGCGAGGCCGACGAGTTCCCGCAGATCGGGCACGCCTGGGCGTTCGACCACCTGCTGCCGATCGGCGGCGACCAGGACGGGCCGATCCTCGAAGGCTGGACGCTGCTGTCGGCGCTGGCCGCCCAGACCAGCCGGCTGCGGCTGGGCCTGCTGGTGACCAGCAACCGCATCCGGCCGCCGGCCCTGCTGGCCAAGATCGCCGCGACCGTCGACGCGGTGTCGGAAGGGCGGCTCGACTTCGGCATCGGGGCGGGCTCGCGGACCGACATCCCCTGGGCCCGGCGCGAATACGACGCCTACGGGCTGCCCTACGGCAGCGCCGCCGACGCGGTCGGCGGCCTGGCCGAGGCGTGCACGGTGATCAAGCGGCTGTGGGCCGAGGACCAGCCGTTCGACTTCGACGGCCGGTACGTGCAGCTGAAGGGGGCGTTCTGCAACCCCAAGCCGGTGCAGCGGCCCCGGCCCCCGTTCGTCATGGGCGGCCAGGCCAGCCGGACCCTGCGGGTGGTGGCCGAGCACGCCGACGTGTGGAACTTCCCCGGCGACGACGTCGACGCCGCCCTGGCCCGGGGCGCGGTGCTGGACCGGTTCTGCGCCGAGATCGGCCGCGACCCGGCCGCCATCACCCGGTCGCTGATGGTCCGGGTCAGTTACGACGACCCGGCCGCGGCCCTGGCCGCGATCGCCAGGGCGGCCCGGGCCGGCTTCCGCCACCTGGTGCTCAGCCTGCCCGCCCCCTGGCCGGACCACGTCGCCCGCTGGGTGGCCGAAGAGGTTATCGACAAGTCGGTTTGAGGCTCAGCTGACGTAGTCGGCCAGGTGCTGGCCGGTCAGGGTGGAACCGGCCTTGACCAGGTCGGCCGGGCTGCCCTCGAAGACGACGCGGCCGCCGTCGTGGCCGGCGCCGGGGCCGAGGTCGATGATCCAGTCGGCGTGGGCCATCACCGCCTGGTGGTGCTCGATGACGATGACCGACTTGCCCGCGTCGACCAGCCGGTCCAGCAGCGCCAGCAGCTGGTCGACGTCGGCCAGGTGCAGGCCGCTGGTCGGCTCGTCAAGGACGTAGATCCCGCCCTTGTCCCCCATGTGGGTGGCCAGCTTGAGCCGCTGCCGTTCACCGCCCGACAGCGTGGTCAGCGGCTGGCCGATGGTCAGGTAGCCCAGGCCCACGTCGGCCAGCCGCCCGAGGATGGCGTGCGCGGCCGGGATGTGCGCCTCGCCGGCGCTGAAGAACGCCAGCGCCTCGTCGACCGGCATCGCCAGCACCTCGCTGATGTCGCGGCCACCGAGATGGTAGTTCAGGACCTCGGTGTCGAACCGCTTGCCGCCGCACACCTCGCAGGTGGTGGCGACCCCGGCCATCATCGCCAGGTCGGTGTAGATGACGCCGGCGCCGTTGCAGTTGGGGCAGGCACCCTCGGAGTTCGGGCTGAACAGGGCCGGCTTCACCCCGTTGGCCTTGGCGAACGCTTTACGGATGGGTTCCAGCAGCCCGGTGTAGGTGGCCGGGTTGCTGCGCCGGGAGCCCTTGATCGGGGTCTGGTCGACCAGCACCACCCCGTCCCGGCCCGCCACCGAGCCGCTGATCAGCGAGCTCTTGCCGGATCCGGCCACCCCGGTGAGCACGGTCAGCACCCCGAGCGGTAGGTCGACGTCCACGTCCTGCAGGTTGTGCAGGCTGGCCCCGCGCACCTCGAGCTGGCCGGAGGCGTCCCGGACCGCGTCCTTGAGCGCCGCCCGGTCGCCCAGGTGCCGCCCGGTGATCGTGCCGCTCTGACGCAGGCCGGCCACGGTGCCCTCGAAGCAGACGGCGCCGCCCGCGGTGCCCGCGCCGGGGCCGAGGTCGACCACGTGGTCGGCGATCTCGATCGTCTCCGGCTTGTGCTCGACCACCAGCACGGTGTTGCCCTTGTCGCGCAGCCGCAGCAGCAGGTCGTTCATGCGCTGGATGTCGTGCGGGTGCAGCCCGACCGTCGGCTCGTCGAACACGTAGGTCACGTCGGTCAGCGCCGACCCGAGCTGGCGGATCATCTTGGTCCGCTGGGCCTCACCGCCCGACAGCGTCGAGGCCGGCCGGTCGAGTGACAAGTAGCCCAGGCCGATCTCGGTGAACGAGTCCAGGTGGGCGCTGAGCGCGGCCAGCAGCGGCGCCGCCGACGGCTCGTCGAGGCCGTCGACCCAGCCGGCCAGGTCGCTGATCTGCATGGCGGACGCGTCGGCGATGCTGATGCCGTCGATCTTGGAGGACCGGGCCTCGCGGCTGAGCCGCGTCCCGCCGCATTCGGGGCAGGTGGTGAACGTGACCGCCCGGTCCACGAACGCGCGGACGTGCGGCTGCATCGCGTCCGGGTCCTTGGACAGCATCGACCGGGTGATCCGCAGGATCAGGCCCTCATAGGTCATGTTGATGCCGGCGATCTTCATCCGCACCGGCTCGTGGCGCAGGAAGTCGTTCAGTTCCTTCTTGGTGAACCTGCTGATCGGCTTGTCCGGGTCGAAGAAGCCGGACTCGGCGTAGAGCCGGGAGTTCCAGCCGCCGCCGGTGTAGCCGGGCACGGTGATCGCGCCGCCGCTGATCGACTTGGTCTCGTCGTACAGCTCGGTCAGGTCGATGTCGGTGACCGTGCCCCGGCCCTCGCAGCGCGGGCACATGCCGCCGATGATGGCGAAGCTGCGCCGTTCCTTGACGGTCTGGCCGGCCCGCTCGAACTTCACCGCGCCCGCCCCGCTGACCGAGGCGACGTTGAACGAGAACGCCTGCGGTGAGCCGATGTGCGGCTGGCCGAGGCGGCTGAACAAGATCCGCAGCAGCGCGTAGGCGTCGGTGGCGGTGCCGACGGTCGAACGCGGGTCGCTGCCCATCCGCTGCTGGTCGACGGTGATCGCGGTGGTCAGGCCCTCGAGCACGTCGACCTCGGGGCGGCCGACCGACGGCATGAAGCCCTGCACGAACGTGCTGTAGGTCTCGTTGATCAGCCGCTGCGACTCGGCCGCAATCGTGCTGAACACCAGCGAGCTCTTGCCCGAGCCGGACACGCCGGTGAACACGGTCAGCCGCCGCTTGGGGATCTCGACGCGGATGTCCTTGAGATTGTTCTCGCGCGCACCGTGCACGCTGATCAGGTCGTGGCGGTCGGCCGCGGTCATCAGGTCTCCATCTGGTTGTTCTCGGCCGGGTGGTTCCCGGCCAGGGCGGCCCGGGCGGAGCGGGCCCACTCCAGGCTGGCACGGTGGACGGCGATGCCGTGCCGGACCGCCAGCTCGCCGTGCTGATTCGGCAGCGTCCCGCCCGCCACCAGCTTCTCCATGCCGCCGACGAACCCGCCGAGCGCCTGGGCGAGGTCGTCCAGGAACCGCAGCACCTCGGCCCGCGGCAGCCGGCCCTCCATCTGCGCGAACCGCATCAGGTGGAGCCCGAGGTCGGACCCGACCGTACCCGGGTTGACCGGCTGCCGGAGCCAGTCCTGGTTCATGGCCTGGCCCGCCGCCGTCGCCCGGTACAGCCGCCGCTCCCGGCGGCCGCTCGAGACCTGCTGCTCGGCCACCAGCAGCCCGCGCGCCTCGAGCCGCCGCAGGGCCGGGTGCAGTGCCCCCGGGCTCGGCTGGTACACGCTGGCCGGTGAGCTGCTGAACATTTTCTTCAGCCCGTAGGCCGACCGCGGCTCCTGGACGATCACGCTCAGCAGCACATGCTCGAAGTCGGTCAGCGGGCGGCTCGCGGGGGCCGGCGGCGGGTCGGCCGGTGACGTCATCCTGGCCTTCCAATGGGTCGTTTCGACCTATAGTCTAGGCCAGGGGGCAACGAAGGAGGCACGCCAGTGGACGTGAGCGTCTGGATCCTCAACCTGGTCATCTTGGCCATTGTCCTAGCCGCTGACCTGGGCCGCCGCAAGATCACCCCGATGCGGCTGCTGCGCCCGGTGGTGGCCGCCGCCGTGATCATCCCGTTCTTCTTCAAGGGCGCCGCCTCGTCCGGCGACGGGCTGCTGCTCGAGGTGGCGGGCCTGGCGACCGGCATCCTGCTCGGCGCGCTGGCCGGTTCGCTGCTGCGCATCAGCTACGACGGCCAGGCCCGGACGCCGGTGTCCTGGGCGGGCTGGCCGTACGCGGCCGTGTGGGCGGCGGTCACGGCCGGCCGGATCTTCTTCACCTACGGCGCCAGCCACCTGTTCAGCCGGCCGCTCGGCGGCTGGCTGGTGGCCAGCCACGTCACCGTGGGCGCGCTGACCGACAGCCTGATCTTCGTGTCGATCGCCATGCTGCTCGGCCGGACCGCCATCCTCGCCGTCCGGGCCCGCCGGGCCACCGCCGCGGCCGGCGCCGCCCGCCCGGACGGCCTGGTCACCCGCGAGGCCGAAGCGGGCTGAGCCGGCCGGCGCCGGCGCTGGGGCCCGGCGTCGGCCCGGCTCGCTACTGCGGGTCCTGGAGCAGCCCGAGCACGTTGCCGTCGGGGTCGGTGAACGAGGCCACCAGCCGCCCGTTGGCCACGTCGTGCGGCGCCTCCTTGACCACCCCGCCGGCCGCCGTCACCTCGGCGAGCTTGGCGTTGATGTCGCTGACGTGCCAGTACGCCACCGGCGAGGTCATCCCCTGGGCGGCGCCGTTCGGCACCAGCCCGATGTGCTGCCCGGCCAGGTCATACCCCACGTAGTAGGGCGCGTCGGCCGACGGCTCCACCCCGAGCAGCGCGGTGTACACCGCTTTGGCCTTGTTCACGTCAGAGACGGGGTGCAGCACAGTCTTGATGCCCTCGTTGTCCGAGCCAGCCATGACCACTCCTCCATACTCAGTTCCGCTTGATTCCTACGCTGGCCAGGCTAGTGACGGCCCCATGAGCTGCGCTTCTCCATTCCTGCCCAGTCGCTGGCGAGGGTCTTGAAGCTCTTGGCTCAGCGAGAATTGCCGATGCTTCTTGCTGTTATCAGAATGAATAAAGGGGCGTGTTGGAAAAGGGAACCGCAGTGCGGCGGTTACGGGCAACATCGCCCTGAAGTCAGTGGCTGCAAGCAGGCCGGAGTGGCCCTGCGCGGGCGGCTCGGGCCGGCCTTTTCAGCGTGGAAATTCCCGGCATGAGCTGCCCTCTGGGCACCCTCCCCCAGGCCGGTGAATGGCGCCACCGTACCGGTGATAGCCGGACCGATGACGCCATCGTCCCGGTCGACAGTCATCGCTGCTGCGACTCCAGTGCCTGCTGTGATGCCTGGGACCGGGGCGTATGACTGCGTGTCTTCGCAGCGATTTAGTCCGCCCGTGAAGGGGTTCAGCACCTGGAGGGGTTCGGTACCTCTGCTTCTTGCTGTTATCACCGGAGTGAGCGGCGTCGGAGCCGGGCGGCTGGCGGGGCGGGCCTCAGCTGTCGGCTAGCAGCGCTGCACGACGCCGGCCGGTCCGAACCGGAGCTGCGGGCCGCCTACGACGACGGCCGGGCCCGGGCCGGCCGGCTGCAGCAGGAGGTGTTCGGGACCTGGCCGGCCGGTTGGTTCCGGGCGGGCACCGACCCGGCCCGGGCGGCCGACACCTACGCGGCCCTGTGCACGATCGGCGTCTATCAGGTGCTGACCAGCGAACGAGGCTGGACCCCGGATCAGGTCGAGGCCTGGTGGCTCGACTCGCTCACCCGGCTGCTGCTCAGTGACTGACGGCCCGGCGACTGCCGCGAAGCTTCGTCTAGATAGCGCGCCAAACCAGCTCGAGCCGATCCAGGTCATCGAAAATTCCGGATCGGACTTGCAGGATCTCATGGAACCTCTCAGGATTCATATCCTGGTATCGCTCTATCGAGAACTCAATTGTGTCGGCTTTATCATTCATATCACGCAGGATTTTCCGGCTTTCAGTCTGCAAACCTTGCGAACTGAATTGCGGTGCCGCGAGAGCGATTTCAACGGCATTGAATCTTTCGCGCAGTCCAGCGAGAATCCTCGCGCTCGCGACCTCATTGCCCGGATTAAGATTGCCGGCCAATTCTCTCATTTCTGCGATACTGGACACCAGGGCATCGCGGGGAAGCTCAGGAGCCCGGCTGACCTCCAGGGCGCGGGCCTGCTGATCCAGGCGATCAGGCTCGACGGTGGTCAGCGTCGGCCCGGCTTTAGTCCGCAGGTATTCATAAAACGACTCCGGCAGCTGCCCGAGCCGGGGATCAAGATCCCGAAGAGCGTTTTCCTCGCCCTTGAACTGACGCTTGATCGCATCGATAAACGCCTGCCGATTACCCTGGAGCGCTTGGTAAGCGGCTTGCCAATCAGTTCTGAACGAGATGGTGTTGAGTACGATGGATACATCAACGTCATCATCGGCAGGGTCTTTCGGTTTCGGCGTGATCATCCTGAATATGATGTAGGAGTTGATATATCGCTTAATCTCGCGCGGGTTGATCTGCGAATCGGCGGAGATGTACCCCAGGTGCGGCCGGATAAGCTCCACCAGGCTTTGGTGCTCGTCCGACCCGGACAGCAGATCGGTCAAAAACTCGTCCACCTGGTCTGCTGCCACCGCCGGAAGCGCGAAGGGAACCTGAAAAAGTTTCTTCAAGTATTCGCTCCCGCTGATCGGCGGGCGCGCAGCAGGTTCGGCGGCCGTGTCCGAGCGCCGGTAGTGCCAGTCGATCGCGGCCTCGATCACGGCTTGGTCCAAGCCCACGACGAACACGACGCCGGCCTGGTCAAAGAACAGCTTCATTGACTCGAGGACCTGCAGTGCGTTGGCGGGCAGGCAACGATCCAGGTCGTCGATGAAGATCACGATTCGCTGCTGGCGGTCTGGGCCGTCGCCGGTGGTGAACTGGGACAGCGCCTCTTTCAGGGCCTTGAAGCTCGCGTGATACGGAGATTGGGGCGCCCTGGCCGCCTCGTCGTCGTCTTCGCCGCGGTCCCTTCCCCATTCAGCGAAGGCCTTGTCCGCATCGACGCCCACTTCGATCACCGGCAGCTTCAGCTTCACGCTTAGCCCAGCGATGAGTGCTCTGGTGGCTTTGCCCACCGCCGCAGCCGCCTTCAGGGCCTTTTCGCGTGCAGTCTTGCCGTACTCCAAGCCTGACGTTTTGTTGTCGGCCCAGGTGACCAGCTCATCTCGCAGCACATCGAGCAGGGGCACGATGAGGTGGTCTTCCTTTTCATACCGCCAGGCGTTGAACCAGACCCGTACCGATTGAGTGCCCAGCTCACGCTCGACGGCTTCCATCAATGTCGTCTTGCCCGAGCCCCATCCGCCGAAGATTCCAATGGAGAACTGCGGGTCACTGCCTTCGATGATCTGGCTCATGACCTTCGCGTATTGGGCGAAGCCAAGTACGGGCTTCGCCGAAGGGGTGTCGAGCAGAATTCTTGGCGGCACTAGCGGCCCTGGCCCGACATCCCGGCCAGAATCCGGCTTCGGGGTCTTCGGCATAGCCGAATGTTAAGCGGACCCGGTCAGCTTGGCCGCCACCGTCAGGAACTTCTCCGCCTCCTGCTGATGGCCGAGGCGGAGCAGGAACAGCCCGGTCGAGACCCGCTCGGTGAACGCCCATTGCCAGATCGCCTCGGGGTCGACCCGGGCCAGCTCGCCCGCGCGGCGGCAGCGGCCACGGGCGATGGCGGCCGTGATCCGGGCGTCCCGGGTCAGCAGGTCGTCGTTGAAATCGCGGAGGATGACCCCGAGGTCGTGGGCGGGCTCGGAGGCCAGCCCCTCCGGGTCGACGAGCCGGAACGACCCGTCCCCGGCCTGCAGCAGGTTGTACTGATGGGCGTCGCCGTGCACGAGCACCGCCTCGGCCGGATCGAGCGCCGCCGCCCGCGCGATGGCGTAGCGGACCGCCTCCGCGACCGTCGCCTCCGGGCACGGCTGGGACAGCTCCTCCCAGGCCGAGACCACGAAATCGGCCAGCCAGCGGGCCTTGGCCCGCCCGTCCGGCAGCGCGTCGGGGTCCGGCAGCGGATCGGCCGGCATCGGCCGCCAGCCGCGGGCGGCCGTGTGCACCAGCGCGTCCAGTTGCTGCGCGACCGGCCAGCCGAGGGTGTTCAGCGGGTCGCCCAGCCGTTCCAGCAGCATCGCCTGCCGGGGCAGGTCATAACGGAGCAGCCCCACGTAGGGGTCGCCGCCGGCCAGCCGCAGCGTGCGCAGTTCCTGCCCGAACGGGGCGAACCCGTTGACCGGCGGCAGCGCCACCTTGAGCACCGCCAGGCCGCCGTCGGTACGGGTCACCTCGGCCACGTAGGCGGCGTTCCCGCCCAGCAGCGGCTCGCCGACGGTGATCGACCAGTCCGCTTCCAGGCTGGCCAGCAGATCCGGCAGCGTCGCCAGCCAGCGCTCGCCCGCCTCCCCGGCCGCCCGCAGCGACACCGCCAGCCGGTCGGGCAGGCGCACCGTCCCCAGCTCCCCCGGCCTCACCGGACGTCGGGCGCGTGACCGCGCCGGTCTGTGTCGTCCACCAACTGCATGGTGCCCAGCATGGCATTTGTCGTGATTGCGCGTGAGTGCGAAGCCGCGGCGCTTCTTGCTGTTATCAGAGTAGGGAGCTTGGCGTACGGGGGTAGCTTGGCCTGCAGACGCCCGCCCACCGCAAAGGGGAACGGGACTGATGGCCCGGACGTACCATCTGGGCCCCACCCGGCGGGCGGGCAACTTGGTGATCACCGCGCTGATCCGGGCGGGCACCGGCGGGCGGGCCAACTACCTGCTCACCACCGTGGGCCGCCGGACCGGGCAGTCCCGGACCACCCCGGTCACCCTGGTCGAGAACGCCGACGGCCGCTGGCTGGTCTCCCCCTACGGCAACGTCGGCTGGGTGTACAACGTGCGGGCGCACCCGCAGGTCACCCTGCGGCAGGGCCAGCGGACCGAGGTCGCGCGGGCCGAGGAGGCCGTGCCGAGGTGGCCGGCCCGGTGCTCAAGCAGTACCTGGGGCGGGTCCGGGTCACGGCGCCGTTCTTTGACGCGGCCGCCAAGGACCCGGTGGAGGCGGTCGTGCAGGAGGCCGCCCGGCATCCGGTGTTCCGGCTGAGCGGGACGCCGGCCGCGGCCTGAACCCCGCCCGGTCGCACCCTTTTAATCAATCGGTACCGGACTCCATGGCCGCGCGATCCAGCAGTTCGTCCTCGCCGAGGCCGTTACCGCCTGATGCGATGGCGGCGGCCCCGCCCTTGGACATGGCGCCGATCAGGCCGGTCGAGGCCGCCTGGGCCGCCCCGATCAGCGCCGGGTGGCTGCTGCCGACCATGCCCAGGCCGGCGTACTGCTCCAGGCGGGAGCGCGAGTCGGCGATGTCGAGGTTGCGCATGGTCAGCTGGCCGATCCGGTCCGCCGGCCCGAACGCGGCGTCCTCGACCCGCTCCATCGACAGCTTGTCCGGGTGGTAGCTGAACACCGGGCCGGTGGTGTCGAGGATCGAGTAGTCCTCGCCCCGCCGCAGCCGCAGCGTGACCTCGCCGGTGATCGCGGTGCCGACCCAGCGCTGCAGCGACTCGCGCAGCATGAGCGCCTGCGGGTCCAGCCAGCGGCCCTCGTACAGCAGGCGCCCGAGCTTGCGGCCCTCGCTCTGGTAGCTGGCCAGCGTGTCCTCGTTGTGGACGGCGTTGACCAGCCGTTCGTAGGCGGCGTGGAGCAGCGCCATACCGGGCGCCTCGTAGATGCCGCGGCTCTTGGCCTCGATGATCCGGTTCTCGATCTGGTCGGACATGCCCAGGCCGTGCCGCCCGCCGATCGCGTTGGCCTCGATGACCAGGTCGACCGGGGAACCGAACTCCTTGCCGTTGATGGAGACCGGGCGCCCCTGCTCGAACGCAACCGTCACGTCCTCGGCCGGGATCTCGACGTCCGGGTCCCAGAACTTGGCGCCCATGATCGGCTCGACCAGTTCGATGCCGTTGTCCAGGTGCTCCAGCGACTTGGCCTCGTGGGTGGCGCCCCAGATGTTGGCGTCGGTCGAGTAGGCCTTCTCGGTGCTGTCCCGGTACGGCAGGTCGTGGGCCAGCAGCCACTCCGACATCTCCTTGCGGC
>Ga0213875_10000985_pt1 | contig 20346 bp, 20 predicted proteins | sample BarmaccomBMRX_R8_FD_160105 | JGI IMG/M metagenome (GOLD analysis project Ga0213875, IMG submission 160105) | Root-associated microbial communities from Barbacenia macrantha in rupestrian grasslands, the National Park of Serra do Cipo, Brazil - RX_R8 | ecosystem: Host-associated > Plants > Roots... | reverse complement strand
GCCGGCGGCTGGCGCCCATGCCGCCGATCTTGATCTCGTCAACGGCCTGGCTCACGACGCCTCCTCCGCCTGCCCGGACTCGGCCCGGAGCTTGTCCGCCGCCCACAGGACCGACTTCACGATGTTCTGGTAGCCGGTGCAGCGGCACAGGTTGCCGGACAGCGCCCAGCGGACGTCTTCCTCGGTCGGGTCGGGGTTGCGGTCCAGCAGCGCCTTGGCCGCCATCATCATCCCCGGCGTGCAGAAGCCGCACTGCAGGCCGTGCTTCTCCTTGAAGCCCTCCTGCAGCGGGTGCAGCTCGCTCGGGCTGGCCAGCCCCTCGACCGTGGTGACCTCGTGCCCGTCGGCCATGACCGCGAACATCGTGCAGGACTTGATCGCCCGGCCGTCCACCAGGACCGTGCAGGCGCCGCAGTTGGTGGTGTCGCAGCCGGTATGGGTACCGGTCAGCCGCATGGTGTAGCGCAGGAAGTGCGCCAGCAGCAGCCGCGGCTCGACCTCGGCCACCACCTTGCGCCCGTTGACCCGCACGGTGATCCGCTGCTCGGGGATCGGCGGGCCGTCGTCGGCGGTCTCTTCGTAGATGATCGTCATGTCAGGCGGCCCTCTCCTGCGTCCAGTCGATGCGGCTGAGAATCCGCACCACGAACGTGCTCACGATGTGCCGCTTGTAGGTGGCGCTGCCCCGGTGGTCGGACTTGGGCTGGGCGGCGGCGGCCGCCAGGCGGCCCGCCTCGGCGATCGTCTCGGCGGTCAGCGGCCGCCCGGTCAGCACCTGCTCGGCCTCGGTCGCCTCGATCGTCGACCCGCCCACCCCGGTGAGCGCGATCCCGGCCCGGATGACCTGGGATCCGTCGGTCTCCAGGGCGACCGCCACCCCGGCCGTGGCGAAGTCGCCGACCCGGCGTTCCAGCTTGAGGTAGCCGCCCGCGGGCGCCCCGCGCGGGGCCGGGATGACCGCCTCGACCGCGATCTCGTCGTGGGCCAGCGCGTTCTCGAACGGGCCGAGCACGAACTCACGAAGCGGGATCGTGCGCTGCCCGGCCGGCCCCTGGGCCACGATCGAGCCGCCCAGCGCCAGCACCACCGACGCCCAGTCGCCCTGGGGGTCGGCGTGGCAGAGCGAGCCGACCAGCGTGCCCCGGTTACGGACCAGCGGGTCGGCGATCAGCGGGGCGGCCGCCGTCATCGTCGGCTGGTGCCCGGGCAGCAGGTCGGAGTGCTCGAGGTCGGCGTGGCGGCACAGCGCCCCGACGTGGATGCTGCCGTCGGGGTCGACCCGGTGGTAGTCCAGGCCGGGTATCGCGTTGATGTCGACCAGCAGCTCGGGGGAGGCGAACCGCAGCTTCATCATCGGGATCAGGCTCTGCCCGCCCGCCAGCACCTTGGCGTCCTCGCCGCCCTCGTGCAGCAGCCGGACCGCCTGCTCGGCCGACCGGGCGGCCTGGTAACGAAACCGGGACGGGTACATCAGGGCCGCCCCGCCGCCGCGGGCGGCTCCGGGTCGTCATCAGGCACCGCGATCGGCAGCGAGTCCTCTTCCGGATCGGGCCGCGGCCGCTGGTGCGGTGGCCACGGCCCGGCCACCGGCTGCCCGGCCACCTTGAGGAAGTCGACCAGCTCGGGCCAGGCCCACACGCTCGGGCTCTTGCCGCCCTCGTTTTTCGGCGCGTTCTCGATCAGCTCGAAGAAACGCGGGTTGTCCCGGCTGTGCCCATCGCCTTCGATCCGCATTCCGGCATCATCGGCTCACCCGGCGGAACCGGGCAACAGGGGAATAAGTGGTCGCTTAACTGCCCTGGACGGCCAGCGCCAGCTCCTGGTCAGGGCAGCCGAGCGGCAGCTCGTACTCGAGCGTCCCGAACTCCCGGTGCAGCACGGTGCCGCCCATTCGCCGCAGCAGCAGCCCCATGGCCACGTTGCTGCCCGCCGTCAGCGCGATGAACCGCCGGACGCCGGCTCGCCGGGCGCGGGCGGCCAGCTGGTTCACCAGCTCGGTCCCGAGCCCGCGCCCCTGCCAGCCGTCGACTACCGCCACCGCCAGCTCGGCCGTCCCGGGGTCAGCCTGGTCCCGGATGTACCGCGCGATCCCCGCGCTCGCCCCGGTCCCGGTGTCCAGCGCCGTGATCGCCTCATGGTCATAGTGATCGATGTCGGTGAGGTACCGCAGCTCAGCAGGCCGCAGCTCTTCCTTGGCGGTCAGGAACCGCAGCCGCCGCGACTCCGGGCTCAGCCCGGCGAAAATCTCCGCCACCAGCCCCGTATCGGCCGGCGTGACAGGCCGAATTCGCACAACGGACCCATCCCGCAGGGTCGCCGGTTCACTGCGCGGTACCACGGCCAAGGTGTGTTCTTCCATCACTAAAATGTCCAACCACCTGGCGCCGGCCGCTATGCCCCGAGCGGTCCCTGGTTCGCGGTGATTGCGGTCACCACCGCCCCGGCTCCCGCGCAGAACTCGAGGCACGCCGGTCTGAGTCAGCCCTGGCCTCCGGCCCGAGTTCGCCCGGGCCGCGCCCGTACGTCCCAGACTTGGTCCGCGGCTCCCTCCGCCCAATTCACATGCGCCTCGTGAGCGCCACATCGACTCACGCGCACCGCAGAGCGCCCCCCACCCGTCACACCCGGCGCAGCCCGGGTCTCAATGGAGCGTAACCGGCGATAATCGCCGGAAACGCTCCAGCCAAAGCCGGGCCGGTGAAGCTGGGGCGCCCGGGGCTCGTGGGAGTCCATCAAGCGCCAAGCCAGCCACTCCGGCCTGCAGAGTCACAGGCGCCGCCCGTACCTCAGGAGACGGCAGGAGCTATCTCCCCGGACCCTCGGATCACCAGCCGGGTCAGCAGGACGACCTCGCGGGCCGGCGACGTGTCCCCGGCGATCCGCCCGAACAAAAGCTGAGCCGCGGTGGCCCCGATCGTGGTCGGGTCCTGGGCCACCACCGTGACCGGCGGGGTCAGCTTGTCGGCCAGCGCGAACTCGTCGAAGCCGACCAGGGCGACGGCCTCGCGCTGGCGCGAAGAGCTGTAGAGGGCGTCGACGGTGCCCATGGTGACCAGGTCGTTGCTGGCGAACAGGGCGGTCGGCGGGGACGCCAGCCCGATCAGTTCCTCGGCCGCCCGGGTGGCGTCGGCCCGGCTGCGCAGGCCGTGGCGGATCAGGGCCGGGTCGGGCACCAGGCCGTCGGCCGCGAACGCCTCGGTGAAGCCCTCGAACCGCTCGCGGATGGCCCAGATGTCCTCGCGGTCGCCGAGGTAGCCGATCCGGCGGTGGCCCTGGTCGAGCAGGTGGCGAACGGCCTGGTAGGCGCCCCGGCGGTTGTCGACCAGCACGGTGTCGGCGTCCAGGTTGTCAGCCGGGCGGTCCACGCACACGACCTTGACCCCGAGATCCTGCTGCTCCTTCAGGAATCGGTGACTGCCGGCGACCGGAACCACGATCAGGCCGTCCACCCGGCGCGCGCAGAACGCCGACACGACCTCCTTCTCCCGGGCCAGGCTGTCGTTGGAGCTGCCGATCAGCACCACGCAGTCGTGCAGCCGCGCGGCGTCCTCGACCGCCCGGGTCAGCGCGGCGAAGAACGGGTTGGCCAGGTCGTCCACCAGCAGTCCGATGGTCTCGGTCAGCTGGCCCTTGCGGCGCAGCTGGCGCGCCATGTCGTTGCGCTGGTAGCCGAGCCGGCGGATGGCCCGCTCGACCCGCGCGGCGGTCTCCGGCTGCACCCCCGGCTCGCCGTTGACCACGCGGGAGACGGTCATCAGGCTCACCCCGGCCGCCGCCGCCACGTCGCGCATGGTCGGACGCTTGTTCACACCCGAACGCCTTTCATCCGCCCATCTGGATGGGAACGTTATCAGTTCGTTGCCTCTGGCGCGCTACCCTGCCAGTACTGCTCTTGACATCTGGGCCGGGCACTTGAAGAATCCCAGCACGATGGGAACGTTATCAACCATAAGGGTGCCGTAACCCAACGGAGAGTGGAAGGGGCGCATCTGTGGCGGAGGCTGAGCCACTGCTCGAAGCGCGCAACCTGGTCAAGCGCTATGGACAGGTGCTGGCTCTCGACGGCGCCAACTTCACCGCCTACCCCGGCGAAGTGGTGGCGCTGATCGGAGACAACGGTGCGGGCAAGAGCACCTTGGTCAAGACCCTCTCGGGGGCCATCAGACCGGACAGCGGGCAGATCTTCGTCGACGGGAAGGCGGTCTCGCTGAGCAGCCCGCTCGACGCCCGCCGGCACGGTATCGAGACCGTCTACCAGGACCTGGCGCTCGCGCCCGACCTCGACGCGGCGGCCAACCTGCACCTGGGCCGGGAGATCTACCGGGTCCGGGCCCTGCAGATCCTGAACAAGACCGAGATGCGGCGCCGGGCGGTGGCCGCGTTCAAGGACCTCGGCGTCAACCTGCCCGACGTCGGCGCGCCGGTCGCCTCGCTGTCCGGCGGGCAGCGCCAGTCGGTCGCGGTGGCCCGGGCGGTGGCCTACGCCAGCAAGATCATCTTCATGGACGAGCCGACCGCCGCCCTCGGCGTGGTCCAGCGCGAGCGCGTGCTCGACAACATCCGTCGGGTCCGCGACCGCGGCATCACCGTGGTCCTCATCAGCCACAACATGCCCGAGGTGCTGGCCGTCTCGGACCGGGTGGAGGTGCTCCGGATGGGCCGCCGGGTGGCCCGCTTCCGGACCGCCGACACCAATGTCGAGCAGCTGGTCGGGGCGATGACCGGCGCGCTGACGACCGAGGACGAGCCCGGCCCGGGCAGCCCTGGTTCGGGCAGCCCTGGTTCGGACAGCCCTGGCCCGGGCAGCCCCGGTTCGGCCAGCCCCGGTTCGGCCAGCACGGACGGGAGGGGCGCGGCATGACCGACACCAACGCCACCGCCGACGCCGGCACGGCCGGCCCGGGTCACCCCGAGCCGCCCGCCGAACGAGCCTCGTTCGACGTCGTGCGGCTGCTCAAGCGCACGTTCACCACCAACGAGTCGTGGACGTTCATCGTCCTCATCGTGCTGATGGCGGTGTTCACCGGGCTCGCCCCCGGCAAGTTCCTGACCACCAGCGACCTGTCGCTGATCAGCCAGACCACGGCGCCGTTCCTGGTCATGGCGATCGGCGAGACGTTCGTGATCCTGACCGCCGGTATCGACCTGTCGGTCGGCTTCGTGCTGGTGCTGTCGGGCGTGGTCGCCGGCGAGTACTACGTCCACAACGGCGGCGCCAACGCCGGTATCGGCACGATCTGGGTCGGCGTGCTGATCGGCCTGGTCACCGGGGCGGCCTACGGCGCCCTGCAGGGCTTCATGGTCGCCAAGCTCAAGATCCCGCCGCTGATCGCCACCCTGGCCGGCCTGGGCGGCGCCGAGGGCCTGAGCTACCTGATCACCGGCGGCCACGACGTGGCCACCGTGCCCAACAAGCTGGCCAGCTCGATCGGCCAGGGCAGCCTGGGCGGGGTGCAGTGGCTGATCGTCATCTCGTTCCTCGTCACCCTGCTGTTCGGGCTGATCCTGGCGTTCACCCGGTTCGGGCGCTACACCTACGCGATCGGCTCCAACCCGGAAGCGGCGCGCCGGGTCGGCATCAAGGTGGACCGCTACCTGATCGGGGTCTACGCGCTCAGCGGGCTGATGGCGGGCCTGGCCGGCATCATGAACCTGGCCTACTACAGCACCACCACGATCTCCGGCCACCCGCTGGACAACCTGGTCGTCATCACCGCCGTCGTCCTGGGCGGCGCCAGCCTGTTCGGCGGGCGCGGCTCCATCCTCGGCACGTTCATCGGCGTGTTCATCCCCGAAATGCTGGCCGCCGGGCTCATCATCATCGGCGTCAACCAGTACTGGCAGTACATCCTGACCGGCGTGGTGCTCGCCGCGGCGGTCTATCTCGATCAGTTCCGCCGGCGCCTGCGCGAGCGCGCCTGAGGCAACGAAGCGGGGACCGCAAGGGCGCGTTCCCACATTTCAGGAGGATCGAATGTCACGTAGATACCCGGCGAAAGCGGTCAGCCTGGCCGCCATCGCCGTCCTCGGGGTGGGCGTGGCCGCCTGCTCGAGCAGCGGCAGCAGCAGTCCCAAGAGCAGTAGCAGTAGCAGCAGCGGCGGCAGCGCCAGCTCCGGGTTCGCCAAGAAGAACCTCGAGCTGGTCGTCGGGACCAAGAGCGACGACTTCTACGTCACGATGGAGTGCGGCGCCGAGGCCGAGGCCAAGGCACTGGGCGCCAAGCTGACGGTGACCGGCCCGGCCGACTTCTCGGTCAGCGAGCAGGCCCCGATCCTGAACGCGGTGGCCGCCAGCAAGCCGGACGCGCTGATGGTGGCGCCGACCGACGCCAAGGCGCTCAACCCCGAGCTGAACCGGATCCAGAGCGCGGGCACCAAGATCGTGTTCGTCGACACCTCGTCCAGCGACACCTCGCTCGGGGTCTCCCGGATCACCTCCGACAACACCGGCGGCGGCAAGATCGCGGCCGACAACCTGGGCTCCCAGATCGGCGGCAAGGGCACGGTCGCGGTCATCAACGTGAACCCGGGCATCAGCACCACCGACGCCCGCATCGCCGGCTTCAACGCCGAGATGAAGGCCAAGTACCCGAACGTCAAGGTGCTGTCGGTCCAGTACGACAACGACAGCTCGGCCACCGCCGCCAGCCAGGTGGCCAGCGACATCGCCGCCCACCCGGACCTGGCCGGGGTGTTCGCGACCAACGTGCTGAGCGCCCAGGGCGCGGCCACCGGTGTCCAGCACGCCGGCAAGACCGGCAAGGTCAAGGTGGCGACGTTCGACGCCGAGCCCCAGCAGATCACGTTCCTCAAGAGCAACACGATCCAGCTGGCAGTGGCCCAGGACCCGTACCAGGAGGGCATCGACGGCGTCCAGCAGGCCCTGAACGCGGCCAACGGCAAGACCGTGACCGCCACCATCGGGACCCCGCTGGTGGCCATCACCCCGGCCAACGTCAACTCGGCCAACGTGCAGAAGTACATCTACAAGAGCAGCTGCTGACCGATCGGTAGCACCCGCTGATCCCCCGGCGCGCCCGCGTCCGGGGGATCAGCGCTGTCTGACAGACTTGCGGGATTCGGGAAGCCCACGCGGAAAGGGAGCATGTGATGGCCGGTGACGAGATCGTGCCCAGCGCGATCAGTCAGCCCAGTTCGAAGGGGCAGCCCAGCGAGTCCGAGCTGATCCAGCAGATCGAGCGGTCGCGGGTGGAGCTGGGGCGGACGGTCGACGCGATCGCCGACATCGTCAAGCCGGCCAACGTGGCCCGCCGGGCCACCGACAAGCTCCGCCAGCGCGTCGCCACCGTCGACCCCAAGCTGGTCGGCGCCGGTGCGGCGGTCGTGGTCGGCCTGGTGGTCGTCGTGATCTGGCGCCGCCGCCGGCGCTGAGGGCCCGCAGACCCTCAGCCCCCGACTCCGTCCGTCAGTCGCTGTCCTTCGTCAGATCTTCGTACTCAGCCGGCGACAGCAGCCCCGGCAGCGCGTCGCCGCCGTCACCGGGCAGCTGCACCTTGAACATCCAGCCCGCCCCGTAAGGGTCGGAGTTGACCAGGCCGGGGTCGTCCTCGAGGTCACCGTTGGTCTCCAGCACCTCGCCGTCGACCGGGGAGAACAGGTCGCTGACCGACTTGGTCGACTCGACCTCCCCGCACGGCTCCTCGGCGGTGACGGCCGCCCCCTCGGCGGGCAGCGACACGTACACCACGTCGCCCAGCGCCTTGGCCGCGAAGTCGGTGATGCCGACGGTCGCGGTCGAGCCCTCGACCGATATCCATTCGTGCTCGGCGGTGTAGCGCAGCTCGGCAGGAACGCTCATGCTCGGGATCTCCTGTAAAAAGGCAAGTCGGTTAGCTCGGCCGGTTCGGCCCGGCCCCTGATGTCGACGGCCAGCTCGCCCGTCACGTCTGGTTGCAGGTACACCATGGCGATCGGCTTCCCCAGCGTGGGCGAGGGCGCCCCGCTGGTCACGGTGCCCACCGGCTCGCCCCCGGCCAGCACCGGATACCCGTGGCGCGGGACCCGGCGCGAGTTCATCGTCAGCCCGGCCAGCACCCGCTGCGGGCGCGCCCCGGCCCGTTCGGCCAAGGCGGCGCCGCCGACGAAGCCGCCTGGTTTCTCGAACTTGACCACCCGTCCCAGTCCCGCGTCGTACGGCGTCACGTCCGGGCCGAGCTCGTTGCCGTACAGCGGCATGCCGGCCTCGAGCCGGAGCGTATCGCGGGCGGCCAGGCCCGCGGGCACCAGGCCGGCCGACGCCCCCGCCTCGGTCAGCGCCGCCCATACCGCCTCGGCGTCGGCCGCCGCGGTGAACAGCTCGAAGCCGTCCTCGCCGGTGTAGCCGGTCCGCGCCACCAGCGCCCGGCGCCCGGCCACGGTCCCGTCGTGGCCCGCGTAGTACTTGAGCTCGTCGAGCGGGACGTCGGTGAGCGGCCCGAGGATGCCGGCCGCGGCCGGCCCCTGCACCGCGATCAGCGCGTACTGCTCGGTCGCGTCGGTGACCTGGGCCTTGAACTCGGCCGCGCGGCGGCGCAGCTCGGCCAGCACCGTCGGGGTGTTGGCGGCGTTGGCCACCACCAGGTACTCCTGGTCCCCGGTCCGGTAGACGACCAGGTCGTCGAGTACCCCGCCGTCGGCGGCGCACATCATCGTGTAGCGGGCCCGGCCGGGCGCGACCGACGACAGCAGCCCGGTCAGCGCGTAGTCCAGCGCCGCGGCCGCGTCCGGGCCGGTGACGACGATCTCGCCCATGTGGGACAGGTCGAACAGGCCGGCCGCCTGCCGGACGGCCACGTGCTCGGCGGTCTCGCTGCCGTAGCGCAGCGGCATCCGCCAGCCCGCGAACCCGGTCAGGTTGGCGCCCAGCCGCTCGTGCACGGCCAGCAGGGGAGTGTCCCGCAGTTTTTCCGGCTCGGCGGCCGGCTGGGACCCGTTGTCGGCATTCGATGGTGATCCTGGCACGTCCGAATGGTATGCCGGTCGCATGGAGCTTCTCACCGATGATCAGATCACAGCCGAACTGAACGAGTCGCCGGGCTGGGCCCTGGCGAACGGGGAGATCACCCGGACGTTCACCCGGCAGGACTTCAAAGACGCCTTTTTGCTGGTCGGGGCGGTGGCCTTCCTGGCCGAGGAGGCGGGCCACCACCCCGACATCGACATCCGCTGGAACAAGGTCAAGCTGACCCTGTCCACCCACTCGGCCGGCGGGCTCACCGCCGCCGACTTCGCCCTCGCCCGCCGCATTTCCGCGCTTCCCGGCCCGGGATGAGCGGGTCCGCCCGCCCGGGCCGGCCGGGTGCGGATAAGCTCAACGTTCCGTGAGCGGACACGCATGTAACGCGCGGTCCGGGCGCGCCCGGCGCCCCGCCGCCCGCTACCCGACGGCCCGGCGCCCGGCCGCCCGGCGCCGTCTCTGGCCGGCCCCGCTGCTGGCCGTGGCGGGGCTGCTGGTCCTGCTCACGGCCTGCACCGGCACCCGCAGCGGGAGCACGGCGACGCCCGGAGCGACCAGCCCGACGTCCACCACCAACAAGGACTTCATCCGCCTGGTGGTGCCGCCCGGGCCGGTCCAGAACGGCAACGTCGACCCCAGGAACGACTGGGTCACCCCGTTCGAGGAGCAGACCGGCTGCCGGGTCGACCTGGTCAACGCCCCGACCGACGCGGCCGTCTACGCCGACCTGACCAAGGGCATCGGCAACTCCTACTACGATGGCGTGCTGGCCTCGCCCACGGTGGCCGGCCAGCTGATCGGCGCCAAGGCGGTCGCGCCGCTGTCCACCAGCGGGATCTCCGGCTACTCGCGGGTCAGCCCCCGGCTGGCCAGCGCCGCCCCCGAGGTATCCGGCGGCCGCACCTACGGCCTGCCCTACCTGTGGGACTCCTACGTCACCGGGTACGCGGCCGGCCAGGTCAAGCCCGCCCCGCAGACCTGGACCGCGCTGTTCTCGCCGAGTTCGGCCAAGGCCTACTCGGGCAAGATCACCATCCCCCAGGACCCGATCACGCTGGCGCTGGCCGCCCTGTACCTCAAGTCGGCCCAGCCGTCGCTCGGCATCAGCGACCCCTTCGAGCTGACCAGCGGCCAGCTCAGCCAGGCCGAGAACGCGGTCCAGGCGGTCCGGCCCGACATCGGCACCTACTGGAACAGCGACGCCGCGGTCATCGGGCAGCTCGGGGACGGGCAGGACGTGCTCGGGGCGGTGCTGACCCACCAGCTCAACGAGATGACCCGGGCCGGCCTGCCGCTGGCCGGGGTGCCCACGCTGACCCGGGCGGCCGGGTCCGGCCCGCAGGTGGCCTTTCTCTACTCGTGGATGGTGACCGCGCACGCGGCCAACACCAAGTGCACCTACCAGTGGATGTCCTGGACCACGTCCAACTACGTGCAGGAGCGCGCCTCGGCGTTCACCAGCGCCGCCCCGGTGGCCCCGGCCGCCTGCACCGGCCCGGCCGCCGCCAACTGCGCCGCCTACCACATGTCGTCGCTGCCCAGCGCCCGCAACATCGTGTTCCAGCACCTGCCGGTGACCGGCTGCGGCCAGGCCGGCGGCTGCGCCAGCTACGCCAGCTGGGAGGCGGCCTGGAAGCGGGTCACGGCCGCCGCGGGCGTGCCGGCGGCCCCCAGCGCCGTCGCCAGCCCCGGCTGACCGGCTGCGCCGGCCGGGCCGAGCGGGTCGCCTCGGCCGGCCGCGGCGGGCACAATGGGGTCCGTGGAACCTCGCGACGTCGTCATCCTCGGCTCGACCGGATCGATCGGCACCCAGGCCCTGGACGTGATCCGGCGCAACCCGGAGCGGTTCCGGGTCGCCGGGCTGGCGGCCGGTGGCGGCAATCCGGCCCTGCTGGCCCAGCAGGCCGTCGAGTTCGGGGTCACCCGGGTGGCGGTGGCCCAGCCGAGCGCCCAGGCCGACGTCCGGTCGGCGCTGGCCGCCGAGGCCGGTCGCCCGCGCCACTCAGCCGAGCCCGGTCGCCCGGGCCGCCCGGCCGGGGCCGGGCGCCCAGTGCCCGAGGTCATCGCGGGCCCCGACGCCATCGTCGAGGCGGCCGCCTGGCCCTGCGACGTGGTGCTGAACGGCGTCACCGGCGCGGTCGGCCTGGCCGCCACGATCGCCACCCTGGACGCGGGCCTGACGCTGGCCCTGGCCAACAAGGAGTCGCTGATCTGCGGTGGCTCCCTGGTCACGAGCCGGGCCGCGCCCGGCCAGATCGTGCCGGTCGACTCCGAGCACTCGACCCTGGCCCAGTGCCTGCGCGGCGGGACCCGCGATGAGATCGGCCGCCTGGTGCTGACCGCCAGCGGCGGCCCGTTCCGCGGCTGGACCCGGGACCAGCTGACCGGGGTCACCCCTGAGCAGGCGCTGGCCCACCCCACCTGGAACATGGGCCCGCTGGTCACGATGAACAGCGCCACCCTCATCAACAAAGGGCTGGAACTGATCGAGGCGCACCTGCTGTTCGACGTGCCGCTGGACCGGATCGACGTGGTCGTGCACGCCCAGTCGATCGTGCACTCGATGGTGGAGTTCACCGACGGAGCCACGATCGCGATGGCCAGCCCGCCCGATATGCGGCTGCCGATCGCCCTGGCCCTGGCCTGGCCGCACCGGGTCCCCGACGCGGCCCCATCGATGGACTGGACCAGGGCCTCGACCTGGACGTTCGAGCCGCTCGACGATGAGGCCTTCCCGGCCGTGGCGCTGGCCCGGGCGGCCGCCACGGCGGGCGGGACCGCCCCGGCCGTCTACAACGCGGCCAACGAAGAATGCGTCGACGCCTTTATGGCCGGAAAGATCCCGTTCACGGGGATCGTGGACACGGTGGCCCGGGTAGTGTCGGAACATGACGCGTCCGGGGACCTGACCCTGGAGCGCGTGCTCGCGGTCGACGCCTGGGCCCGGACGCGGGCCCGGGAGCTCAACAGCAAGGGAGAGACCGCCTAAATGAGCCTGCTGGGCTGGGTCATTTTCGTCGTCGCCCTGCTGTTCTCGGTCATGCTGCACGAGACCGGCCACTTCGTGGCGGCCAAGCGGTTCGGCATGAAGGTCACCCAGTACTTCGTCGGCTTCGGCACCACCTTGTGGTCGGTGACCCGCGGCGAGACCGAGTACGGCATCAAGGTGCTGCCGTTCGGCGGCTTCGTCAAGATCGTCGGGATGACCTCGATGGACGAGGTCGACCCGGCCGACGAGCCCCGCTCGTTCCGGCGGCACCCGGCCTGGCAGCGGCTGATCGTGCTGTTCGCCGGCTCGTTCATGCACTTCGTGCTCGCCCTGGTGCTGCTGTTCCTGGTGGCCGGGGTGATCGGCCTTCAGTACAGCAGCCAGGCCACCGGCCAGCTGGGCGTCGGCTCCTGCGTGCCGATCAGCAAACAGGCTTACCTCAACAACTCCTGCGCCGGCTCGAGCACGCCCGCTCCGGCCCAGGTGGCCGGCATGAAGCCGGGCGACAAGATCGTCTCCTTCGACGGCAAGACGGTCACCAGCTGGACCGGGCTGGGTGACGTCATCAAGGCCACCCCGGCCGGCCAGCGCGTCCCGTTCGTGGTCAAGCGCGACCGGCAAACGCTGACCCTGCACGTCACGCTGGCCAAGGTCCCCGGCGTGTCCGGCTCCTACCTGGGCATCGAGGAAGCCAGCTTCACCAAGCGCTACAACCCGATCCGGGCGGTGACCTACGCCGGTTCGACGTTCGGGCAGGTGCTGACCGGCTCGGTCCAGGTCATCGGCCAGCTGCCGTCGGCCATCCCGCACCTGTTCGCCAAGAACCGCGCCAGCACCTCGGCCGGCCAGGTGACCAGCGTGGTCGGCGCGGGCGAGATCACCGGCGACGTGGTCTCGGCCAGCGTGGGCTGGCAGGTCAAGGTGGACTACGTCCTGCTCATCATGGCCTCGCTGAACATCTTCGTCGGCGCGTTCAACCTGCTGCCGCTGCTGCCGCTGGACGGCGGGCACATCGCGGTGGTGATCTACGAGGCGATCCGGTCGCGCTGGGCGCGGCTGCGGCGCCGCCCCGACCCCGGTCTGGTAGACATGTCCAAGCTGGTGCCGGTCAGCATGGGGGTGTTCGCCATCCTGGTCGTCTTCGGGGTGGTGCTGATCCTGGCCGACCTGGTCAACCCGGTCAAAATGATCACCTGACCTGCGGGTAGCGAGCACCTGAACGCCAAGCGAACCCAAGAGAACACAGTGACGCCAGCGTCAGGAAAGACCGCTGCGGCTGACGTGACCGCTGGCAGGTATTGACACACTGGTAGTAGCACCGGGCTCCGGGCCGCGGCGCAGGACCAACCGCTATTCGATCGGATGGGGAACATGAGCATTGACCTCGGTCTGCCGGAAACGCCGCCGCGGCCGCTGGCCCAGCGCCGGATCTCCCGGCCGCTGATGGTGGGGTCCGTGCCGGTAGGGGGCGGTGCGCCGGTCTCGGTCCAGTCGATGGCGACCACGCTGACCGCCGACGTCAACGCCACCCTGCAGCAGATCGCCGAGCTCACCGCCTCCGGCTGCCAGATCGTCCGGGTGGCGGTACCGTCCCAGGACGATGCGGACGCGCTGCCCGCGATCGCCAGGAAGTCGCAGATCCCGGTCATCGCCGACATCCACTTCCAGCCCAAGTACGTGTTCGCCGCGATCGACGCGGGCTGCGCGGCCGTCCGCGTCAACCCCGGCAACATCAAGGCGTTCGACGACAAGGTGGGGGAGATCGCCCGGGCGGCCAAGGACGCCGGCATCCCCATCCGCATCGGCGTCAACGCCGGCTCGCTGGACAAGCGGCTGCTGGCCAAGTACGGCAAGGCCACCCCGGAGGCGCTGGTCGAGTCGGCCCTGTGGGAGTGCTCGCTGTTCGAGGAGCACGACTTCCGCGACATCAAGATCTCGGTCAAGCACCACGACCCGGTGGTGATGATCAACGCCTACCGGCTGCTGGCCGAGCAGTGCGACTACCCGCTGCACCTCGGGGTGACCGAGGCCGGCCCGACCTTCCAGGGCACGATCAAGTCCTCGGTCGCGTTCGGCGCGCTGCTGGCCGAGGGCATCGGCGACACGATCCGGGTCTCGCTGTCGGCCCCGCCGGTCGAAGAGGTCAAGGTCGGCATCTCGATCCTGGAGTCGCTGGGCATGCGCCAGCGCGGCCTCGAGATCGTGTCCTGCCCGTCCTGCGGGCGGGCCCAGGTCGACGTGTACAAGCTGGCCGACGAGGTGACCGCCGGGCTCGAGGGCCTGGAGGTGCCGCTGCGGGTGGCGGTCATGGGCTGCGTGGTGAACGGCCCCGGCGAGGCCCGCGAGGCCGACCTGGGCGTCGCCTCCGGTAACGGCAAGGGCCAGATCTTCGTCCGCGGCAAGGTCATCGCCACCGTCCCCGAGTCCAAGATCGTGGAGACGCTGATCGAGGAGGCCATGCGCATCGCCGAGGAAGACGGCACCGAGGCGGGCAGCCCCGAGGTCACCGTCGTCTGACCAAGTTCCAAGCCAAAAGCTCCAAGCCAGAAGCTCACAGCGAAAGGCGGGGTCACGCTCAGCGTGACCCCGCCTTCGTTTCTGCTCTTTCAGTAGCGCGATCAGCCGCGGGCGGCGCGGACGGCGGGCATGTCTTCGGCCACGATGATCTCGCTGACCTTCTCCGACGCCGCTTCGCGGACACTGCCGGGCAGCTCGTCGTCGGTGACCAGCACGTCGACCTCGTCCAGGCTGGCGAACGAGCTCAGGCTGACCAGCCCCCACTTGGTGTGGTCGGCGACCACGACGGTGCGGCGGGCCAGCTTGATGAACGTCCGGTTGGTCTCCGACTCGGCCAGGTTCGGCGTGGTCAGCCCGGCGTCGGGGTCGATGCCGTGGCAGCCGAGGAACAGCGTGTCGAAGTGCAGCGAGCGGACGGTCAGGTCCGCCACCGGACCGACCAGCGCGTCCGACGGCGTGCGGATACCGCCGGTCAGGATGACCGAGGTGTGCGAGCCGTTGGTCGGCCGGGCGCTGCTGAACAGGTTCATCACCCGTAGCGAGTTCGTCACGATCGTCAATCCGGGTACGTCGAGCAGGCACTGGGCCAGCGCGAACGTGGTGGTGCCGGCCGAGAGGGCGATCGCGGTACCCGGCTTGACCAGGCTGGCCGCGGCGCGGCCGATCGCCGCCTTCTCCGGCTGTTCGAGCACGAGCTTGGCTTCGAAGCCGGGCTCGTGGCTGCTGGTGGGAGTCCCCGGCAGAACCGCGCCGCCGTGGACTTTTTCAATCAGGCCATCTCTGGCCAGAGCCTCCAGGTCGCGGCGGACGGTCATGTCCGAGACGCCAAGTTGCTGGGTGAGATCGCTGACTCGAGCGCTGCCGTCGCTGCGGACAGCCTGGAGGATCAGCGACTGCCGATGCCGGGCAAGCATCCGTAGCCTCCTCTTTCGTGCGGTGACGCCCCCGGGGCTGGTGCTCCGGCGACGTTGTTTCCGCCATCCGTCTTCACTGAGACGTTCACTTTCGCTGTTCGGTTCCGATTATGGCTGTCGGATACGAAGCGTGACGTCGTGACCAGCTTTGCGCGAACGTGAACCAGTCTCACCGAGCTCATTCTGAGTTGCTGAGGACGATCATGTCCTATTTTGATGAAAACGGTGGGCCATAGCTGATGGTTCATGTCGCAGTACGGTCAAGCTGTTGTCCCCACCCCCCGCCGACCTGCGATTACTGTGCGAAGTTAAACGAATCTCTTCTGAACACAGTGCGAATCTACTCAATCTCTATATTTCTAACCTATGTGCATGCTGAACGCATCCTCACAACACGCTGGACGCCTGAACGCAGCCTGCAGATAACCACCGGGTTCGCTCTCGGTGGATCACACCGCTCCGCTCGCATTGGTACACCGCCGTACGTTTGGTTGCGCGCGTTCCGGTGCGATGCCCCGCGCCTGCTGGCGGACTGGTGCGGGATACCGGATGCGCCATTCGCGCACTCACCCTCCGCGGCCCGCGCGGCCCGCGCCCAGCGGCGCCCAGCGCCACCTCGCCGTCACTCTTCGTCGCGTTCAGCCTGCTCCGGTGACGTGGCGATTGTGTTTCACGTTCGTTGCCCAACAGTTACTTGTTAGCGCTAACATCCTCATAATGTTTGACTCTGTTAGAAGCGAGGCACGTGAGACAGGGGTGGCGCTGTGGTTACATCGTGCCCCCCGAGAATCATGAGCAGGTTGTGCCCGCCTCCCGAGCGGCTCAACCCTCCGGCCAAGCACCGCCCTGACCTGCGTCGGGACCGCTTTCGGCAGCAGTCGAATCGAGGCCGTTCGGTGCTTGCGTGGTGCCTTGACATGCAATCATGAGCGGCTTTAGCGTCTACGACGTTCCGTCGGGCTTTGGGCCTATGCCGGAACCGGTCGTGAATCTGCGCTATCCAGCCGCCAAATCCATGCCAAGCCGCCGAAATGCACCGGTGCTCTTTACCCAGCGGGTCCGGTTCGGGACAGCGAGTGTCCCGCAACAATTTCAACGGAGGTCCAGATGAAAGACAAAGTCGACCCGGTAGTCGACGAGGCCATTGAGCGCCTCAATATGCAGGACGGGCCCGCTCGCCGCAAGCTGCTCAAGGGGGCTGGCCTGTTCAGCGCGACCGCGGCCGCGTCGGCGCTGATTTCGGCCTGCACGTCGTCCACCAACAGCAAGGCGGGCGCGACCAAGGCCGTCGCCGGCAATTTCCCGTCCACGCCGAAGTGGCAGTTCTGGTTCGTCAATCACGTGACCACGAACCAGTTCTTCACGCCGACTCAGTACGGCATGGCCGACGCCGCCGCGCTGCTGAATCTGCCCACCCCGAAGTGGGGCGGTTCGGAGACCTCCACCGTTTCGCAGATGACCACGTACATAAGCACCGCGGTCTCCGCGAAAGCGGACGGAATTGCCGTCGCCGTCATTGACCCGAACGCGTTCAAGCAGCCGATCGCGAGCGCCATGAGCGCCGGTATTCCGGTGCTTTCGTACAATGCCGACGGTTCGTTCTCGAACGGCAAGGCGGAGATCGGCTCGAACCGGCTGGCCTACGTGGGGCAGGCGCTGTACATCTCCGGCCAGCAGCTCGGGGCCAAGATCCTCTCCCTGCTGCCGGGCGGCGGCGACATCGCCATCTTCATCGCCACCCCGGGCTCCGGCAACATCCAGCCCCGTTACGACGGCGCGGCCGCGACGCTGGCCGGCAAGGGCTTCACCATTCACGAGGTCGCCACCGGCGCCACCACCGGGGCTGAGCAGCCCGCGATCAAGGCGTACCTGCTGGGTCACAAGAACCTCAAGGGTGCGTTCGCGGTGGACGGCGGTTCGACCGAGTTCCTCGGCACCCAGCTGAAGGCGGCCGGCCTGACCATCCCCAACGGCGGGTTCGACACCACCGGTTCCTCGCTGCCGAACATCAAGGCCGGCCTGACCGACTTCGTCATCTACCAGGACCCGTACCTGCAGGGCTTCCTGCCGGTCGTGTACATGTACCTGTACAACCTGTCCGGCGGCACGATCGTCCCGTCCGACACCGACACCGGCCTGTCGTTCATCGACAAGACCAGCCTCGGCAACTACCAGGTGTCCAGCCGGTTCCAGGGCCAGACCACGGCGCAGAAGTACATCAAGCGCCCGACCGGCGCCATCAACAACGCGCAGGCCACCACCAGCACCTGATCCACCACGCCGACGGCAGCTGGGCCCCTTCCCGCTTCTCGCGGGCAGGGGCCTGCCTGCCGCTCCGGCTCGCCGCGTAGCGGGTGTAAGACTGTTGATATGGCTTGGCCGTACCGTCCCGGGCCCCATCCGCGCTGACCGGGACCGCGTAGCACAGACGGACAGAACGGATGAGCAAAGTGAGCGAAGCCGTAGAGAACCGGACGGACAGTCCGAGTCAGCCACCGGGCGCCACGCCCCCGCGCAGTAACCCCCTCAGAGCCGCGGGCCTGGCCTTCCTGCGCCAGCGCGAGGCGACCGTGCTCGTCGTCGCGATCGCGCTGATCATCTACTTCGCGGTGTCCTCCTCGAACTTCTACGGTTCGGCCAACCTGACGACCTGGCTGTCGCAGGACTCCGCCTACATCATGATCATCGCGGTCGGCGAGGTGCTGCTGCTGATCTGCGGCGAGATCGACCTGTCGGTCGGCTTCATCTTCACGTTCTCGCCGTTCCTGATGCATTACCTGATCGACTTCTACGGCTTCCCGGCCATTTTGGCCATCATCATCAGCCTGATCATGGGCCTCGCCGTCGGCTGGGTGAACGCCTTCCTCACCGTCTCGGTCGGGCTGCCGTCGTTCATCACCACCCTGGGCACCGGATTCGTCCTGCTCGGCCTGGTCAACACCACCTCGCACGCCGAGGCGGTGCCGATCCCGGCGTCGGTGACCGGCATCGGGCACTGGATCGGCTCCGGCACCTGGTCCGAGTTCATCTGGGCGGTGATCCTCGTCATCCTCGGCCACATCCTGCTGACCCGGACCAAGTGGGGCCTGCACACGATCTCGGCCGGCGGCAACCTGCTCGGTGCCCAGGAAGCGGGCATCAAGGTCAACCGCATCAAGTACGGCAACTTCATGCTCACCGGCCTGCTCGGTGCGTTCGTCGGCCTCCAGGTGGCGTTCCAGACCAACACCATCGACCCCACGGCCGGCGGCTACCAGCCGATGTTCTACGCGGTCACCGCCGCCGTCATCGGCGGCACCGCCATGCTCGGCGGGGTCGGCACGATCCTCGGCGCCGCCCTCGGCGCGATCGTGCTGGGCACGCTGACCGACGGGTTCAGCATCCTCGGCGTCAGCGCCAACCCGCTGGACATCATCTTCGGCGGCGCCATCCTGGTCGCCATGATCGCCAACGTGCAGCTGGCACGGCTACGGGAAGCAGGACGAAGCGTATGACCACCACCTCATCGGACGCGGCGGCGGCCGCCTCGGCCGCCAGCGGCGACATCCTGCGGGCCGAGCACATCTCCAAGAAGTACGGCGCGGTGACCGCTCTGACCGACGTCAACCTGCACCTGGGCCGGGGTGAGGTCCTCGGCCTGCTCGGCGACAACGGCGCGGGCAAGTCCACGCTGCTGAAGATCCTCTGCGGCTTCCAGCCCCCGACCACCGGCAAGCTCTTCCTGGAGGGCCAGGAGGTCGAGTTCAAGGGCGTCGACGACGCCCGCGCGCGCGGCATCGACGCCGTCTACCAGGACCTCGCCCTGGTCAACCAGCTCACCGTCTACCACAACATGTTCCTGAACCGGGAACGGACCAACGGCGTCCTGCTCAACAACCGGGTGATGAAGCGGCTGGCCCGCGAGCACCTGGACGAGATGGGCATCCGCATCCCGTCGGTCAACGTCGAGGTGGCCAAGCTGTCCGGTGGCCAGCGCCAGGCCATCGCGGTGGCCCGCTCGGTCTTCTCCAACCCCAAGATCCTGCTGCTGGACGAGCCGCTGGCGGCGATGGGGGTCAAGGAGGGCGCGATCATCCTCGACCTGGTCCGCCAGCTCAAGGAGCAGGGCCAGGTCTCGATCATCATCATCGCCCACAACTACGGCCAGGTGCTCGAGGTGTGCGACCGGGTCAACCTGGTCCAGCACGGTGAGATCACCTTCGACAAGCGCAGCGCCGACACCTCGGTGACCGAGCTGACCGACATCGTGGTGGCCGAGTACCGCAAGGCGCTGGAGGAACGCCACCGCCTGGACCAGCAGCCGCCGTCGACCACGAACGGCCGCTGACTCCGCCCGCTCCGCCCGCACGACGTGAGGCCCGGGTCACCGTCTGGTGGCCCGGGCCTCATTGCGTCCGCGGTTCGGGTTAGATGGCATCCATGCCTCGGATCCTGCTCCGCCGCTTCCTGCCCCTGATCCTCGCGCTGGTCGCCGCGGCCGCGCTGGCCGCCTGCACCTCCAGCAAGGCGACCTCGACGCCGGCCAGTACCAGCAGTGGGTCCAGTAGCGGGGCCGGTAGCGGGGCCAGCGGCGGTGGCTCCAGCGGGGCCGGGGTCGGCTCGGTCAGCTGGCGGGGCTGCAACGTCAGCGGCGTGGTCGGGACCAGCATGAAGTGCGCCAACCTGTCCGTGCCGCTCAACTACAGCGACCCCAGCGGCCGCAAGATCACCCTCGCGCTGGCCGAGGTGCCGGCCAGCGTCCCGGCCAGCCAGCAGCTGGGCGACCTGCTGGTCAACCCGGGTGGCCCCGGGGCCAGCGGCCTGTCGCTGGCCGCGGAGGCCGCCCAGCTGCTGAACGCCAAGGTGGCCCGCCGCTACAACATCATCGGCTTCGACCCCCGCGGCGTCGGCTCCTCGGTGCCCGCCCTGCACTGCGACACCAGCTTCTTCTCCGGCGTCCGGCCCAACTACATCCCCGCCAGCGCGGCCGC
>Ga0213875_10000984_pt1 | contig 20362 bp, 15 predicted proteins | sample BarmaccomBMRX_R8_FD_160105 | JGI IMG/M metagenome (GOLD analysis project Ga0213875, IMG submission 160105) | Root-associated microbial communities from Barbacenia macrantha in rupestrian grasslands, the National Park of Serra do Cipo, Brazil - RX_R8 | ecosystem: Host-associated > Plants > Roots... | reverse complement strand
GGCTCGATAGCCCGGCTTGATCGGCCCTTGCTGAGCAGGATAATCCTTCGCATACAGCCGCAACTGGCCGTCTTCCGGATCCGCGAGAGCCACTGCGACAACGTCGCAATGCATCAACTCGCGAATGCTCACCGAAATTTCTTGGAGCAAATCGCGCAGCTCGAGCTTGGTCACGACGCGATTCGTTACATCGAGAAGCAGCCGCAACTGCTGCTGTGCTCGGGCGGCATCCATCGCCACGGCGATTTGATCGGCTACCAGCGACAAGAAACGTTGTTCTTCGATCGAATACGCGTCTTCGATGTGGCTGCCAAATACCAGACTTCCCAACCGCCGGTGTGCCGTGCTCAGCGGCAGAGCGCATAGGGAGCGGATTCCTAGCTTCGTTAATCGATCGATCACACCCGGAAAGCGAGTCTCTCGATCCACGAACCGGATTAGCAGCGGTTGCTGATTCCGATAAACCCACCACGCGATGGTTTCCTCTTTCGGAATCGGCGATGCCGGCAACGCTTCGATTGCTTCGCCGTAAGGTTCAAGAAAATGCCACTGCACCCAATTAGCGGCCGCGTCAAACCGACTGATGCCGTCGAAGGGAACGACGTCATGCAGTTCGCGGGCAAGGGTCTGGAACAAATCCTTTTCGTCCGGATGTGATCGGATTACTTCTGCAACACGAATAAGCGCTTCGTATTGGGCAGCAAGCCTCTCGCCGGAAGGAATGGCTTCGAAGGCGTTTGCTGTAGCCAGCACGGGCATGATCGTCGAAATGACCCTATTGCGTTGGATCGCGAAACTGAGTCAGGGGATTCACCGAGTTCACCGGACGATTCATAGCTTGTTCTGTCCGTTTTTTGACGGTTGTCACCCGGATGGAAAGCTTCGGCGCCCATGGCGGCCACTGTCGGCGCCTAAGTCCTTGTGATATCGAGCTTAACCTGGCGCCCTGGATTTGGCGCAGTCCGTGCGTTAGGGTGCAGTGGAACACCATGCTACGGGTCACGGTGCGTGAAAATGGCCGGTTCTGCCGCTTGGAGCTTGCAGGCAAGCTCGGGGGCCCTTGGGTCGAGGAAACAGAACAAGCCTTTCGTTCGGCATCCTGCCCAGATAAACAAATCGAAGTCGATATAAGGCAGGTTACGGCTGTCGACAGCGCTGGCCGCGAACTTCTGTCGGCTATGTATCGGACGGGAGCGCGCCTGCTGGCGCAAGGCGTCGAGATGACAGCTCTAATTGACGAAATCACCGGCAAGCAGCCGATCAAGGGCTTCGGAGGGCGGGCGAAAGAAAAGAAATCCCGATAAGACGCAGTGCAGCTTGCGGCACTCACAAGCTCGGCGCGTTTTCGACCGCAATGCTCGCCACGACCATGACCTCGCTACACCCGAATTTCGCAGTAGAATAACATCCAGCGCATTTCTGGATTTTGCACCAACCTACGGCCTGGAGGGGTCGTTTATGTATCGATACTTTGCTGAGTTCATCGGAACATTTGTCCTTGTTTTCGGCGGTTGCGGGGCGGCGGTTCTCGCCGGAGGCAAAATCGGATTCGCGGGCGTCTCGCTTGCGTTTGGGCTATCGCTGCTGGCGATGGTCTATGCGATCGGCCACATCTCCGGATGCCATATTAATCCCGCGGTCACGCTCGGCTTGTGGATGAGCAAGAAATTCAACAGTCGTTATGTGGCCGGCTACTGGATCGCGCAGATCTTAGGCGCGATCGTCGCGGCCGCTCTCCTGCTTCTGATCGCCAAGGGCACGCCGGGCGGCTATGACGCCTCGACGGCCGGATTCGCGGCGAATGGATACGGAACGCATTCTCCCGGACAATACGGTCCCGTCGCCGCTGCGGTCGCCGAGATTATCCTGACCTTTTTCCTCGTCTTTACCGTGATCGGCGCGACAGACCTTAAGGCGCCGGTCGGCTTTGCGGGGCTGCCAATTGGATTAGTTCTAGTTCTCATCCACTTGGTCGGAATTCCGGTGACCAATACATCCGTGAACCCGGCGCGCAGCATCGGTCCAGCGCTGTTCGTGGGCGGATGGGCGCTGGAACAGCTTTGGCTTTTTATCGTCATGCCGCTGATTGGAGCAGCGCTCGCCGCTCTCGTGTATAAGGGCATAGCTATGCCGCTGCTCAGTGCCAAAGAGGCCGAAACGGCACTTCCGTCCGAGCAGGCCCAGCGACGGCGAACCACGATCTAGCCGTTAGCGAGGCGTGATATTAACGACGAGAGTTGTGGTGTAACCCTCACCTCACCGGACCCCTGCGATCCGTTACAAACCTTAGTGTTTTGGCACAAGCGGTCCCGAAACTAATTGCAGTATTAAAGTATCTAATTCTCGAAATGAAGGTAGCTTAATGCTGAAAGTGTGGACGCGCGGTGTCCTGAACGAATTCGTGCGTACGCAGTTGGATGGCTATAAGCTTATCGTCGTATCGAACCGCGAACCCTTCCAACACAAACACGTGGAAGGAAAAATCGAGTGCATTCAACCTGCGAGCGGGATGGCGAGCGCGCTCGATCCCGTGATGCGCGCCTCGGGCGGCCTATGGATAGCACACGGAAGCGGCGATGCCGATCGTGAGACCGTCGATGCGTTCGATCACGTCGAAGTTCCGCCCGATCGGCCGCAGTATAAGCTACGACGCGTCTGGCTCTCCAAGGCCGAAGAGGAGGGACATTACGGTGGTCTATCGAATCAAGGTCTGTGGCCGCTCTGTCACGTAGCCTTCACACGCCCGCTTTTCAATCCCGAACATTGGGAGATGTACAAGCGCGTGAACCGCCGGTTTGCAGATGCTGTGCTCGAAGAAGCGGGCGATGATCCTACGTTTGTATTTATCCAGGATTACCATTTCGCGCTGCTTCCGCGGATGCTGCGCGACGCGAAATCCAACCTGGTGATTGCACAGTTTTGGCACATTCCGTGGCCGAATCGCGAAGTTTTCAGTTCGTTTGCGTGGCCGGAAGAACTGTTGGACGGATTGCTGGGCAACGACCTGCTCGGATTTCATCTTCCGCAGCACTGTCACAATTTCTTGGATACGGTCGATTGTTCAATCGAAGCTCGTATAGATCGCACTGGGTCCGAGATTTGCCGGGGCGGTCACTGCACTGTCGTAAAGCCCTACCCGATAGGCATAGATTTCGACGAGCACCGGAAAGTGGCGACATCTGACGCGGTTGCGAAACAGATGGCGCGCTGGCGCAAGGAGCTTGCGCTCAACGGTAAAGTTTTGGCCATCGGCATTGACCGGCTCGATTACACGAAGGGCATTCCGGAACGCCTGCGCGCGCTCGACAGGCTGCTCGATCAGTACCCGGAATACAGAAGCAAGCTGGTGTTCGTGCAGGTCGCCGTGCCCAGCCGCTCGCAACTCCCGGCCTATAGAGACGTCGAGGCGGAGGTCGAGTGTTTGACCGCGCAGATCAATCATAGATGGGGGACTGCTTCGTGGCGGCCGATCGTGCTGTTGAAGCGGCACTATACAATGCCGGAGATGACGGCGCTTCATAGGCTCGCGCAGTTCTGTGTCGTTACGTCACTGCATGACGGCATGAATCTGGTCGCTAAAGAATTTGTCGCGAGCCGGGTAGACGAAGAAGGCGCATTGGTCCTGAGCAAGTTTACAGGCGCTGCGCGAGAATTGAAAGACGCGCTGCTGGTGAATCCGTTCTCAATTCAGCAAGTAGCCGAGGGGTATCACGCGGCGCTCGAAATGGAAACGGGTGAACGGAGGCGGCGCATGAGGAAAATGCGCGAGGCGGTTGAACGCAATAGCGTGTATCGATGGGCGGGCAAACTTTTGTCCGATTTGGTGCGCATCGAATTCCCTGAATCCGCACGCGAAAAGCCGTCGCAAGTTGAGCCTCCGGCGGCGCGATTTCGGCCCAGAGCGCTCGAGGTTGCCGTATGACTCTCACGCATCCGGAACGCCCCATCGCGCTGCTTGATCACTTGGATGAGATTGAACACCGAATCCGTCTCTCGAAGCAAATCGCACTGTTTCTCGATTTCGACGGAACGATCTCCCATATCGTACCGGTGCCTCGCGATGCGGAACTGGAACCGGAGGTGCGGGCCGTCGTTGAACGACTGGTCGCGCGGCCGGACTTTCGTGTCGCGATAGTGAGCGGACGCGCATTAAGCGACGTGCGCACGCGAGCCGGTATAAGGAACGTTATTTACGCCGGCAACCACGGTCTCGAGATCGAAGACGACGTGATTACCTTCCGAGAGCCACGAGCAGCAAGCCTTCGATGCGAGCTGAAATCTCTGCTCCTGCAGTTGAAGCTTGCGCTCAGTGATACCGAAGGGCTCGAGATTGAGGACAAGGGCTACACGCTTTCTGTGCACTTCCGCCGCGTGACGGAACATCTACGCGATTGGGTGCGAAACGTCGCGACCAGTACGGTCGCGCGCTCTCGGTCGTTCATGTGCCGCGAAGGCAAGATGGTGATCGACGTGCGGCCACATGTCGACTGGAGCAAGGCACACGCCATCAAATGGATCGCGCGCCAGGTCTGCGTTCCCGGTACGCTTCCGATCTTTATCGGCGACGATGTAACCGATGAGGACGGATTTGCCGCACTTCCCGAAGGTATTACGATCAGAGTCGGGGAACTTGCAGAAACTGAGGCCCGATATTCCTTGCCAAACGTTTCCGCGGTAGCGCGGTTCCTCAACTGGTTGGAACACGCAAAGCCGCATGCATCACTCGCACATAGCCAGCGGGCTGGGAGATGATCCGCTATGGTACAAGGACGCGATCATCTATGAACTGCACGTCCGGGCATTCTTCGACAGCAATGCCGACGGCATGGGCGATTTCCGCGGCCTTGCGGAAAAATTAAACTACCTTGAAGATCTAGGCGTCACCGCAATCTGGTTGCTTCCGTTCTTCCCTTCTCCGTGGAGGGATGACGGATACGACATCTCAGATTTCCGCGAGGTCCATTCGGCCTACGGCACGCTGCGCGATTTTCAGAATTTTCTAAGGGAAGCGCATCGTCGCGGGCTGCGTGTCATCACCGAACTGGTCGTCAATCATACCTCCGATCAACACGACTGGTTTCAGCGATCCCGCCGAGCGGCGCCTGGCTCACGCTGGCGCGATTTCTACGTCTGGAGCGACACTCCCGATAAATACGCGGGCACGCGCATTATCTTCAAAGATTTTGAGCCTTCGAACTGGAGTTGGGATCCGATCGCGAAAGCCTATTACTGGCATCGCTTCTATTCACATCAGCCGGATTTGAACTTCGACAGCCCGCTCGTCCGGCGGACGGTCATGCACACGCTCGATTTCTGGGCCGGAATGGGCGTTGACGGCTTCCGGCTCGACGCGATTCCGTACCTGTATGAGCGCGAGGGCACGAGCTGCGAAAACCTCCCCGAGACACACGCGTTCCTCAAAGAGCTTCGCGCACACCTGGACGCGACCCATGCGAATCGCATGCTTCTCGCCGAGGCCAATATGTGGCCCGAGGATGCGGTCGCTTACTTCGGCGAAGGCGACGAATGCCACGTCAATTTTCATTTCCCGTTGATGCCGCGGCTGTTCATGGCGCTGCGCCTCGAGGACCGCCTCCCGATCGTCGAGATTCTGAAGCGTACTCCGGCGATCCCTGAAACCTGTCAATGGGCGATGTTCCTGCGCAACCACGACGAGCTGACGCTCGAAATGGTGACCGACGAGGAGCGGGACTACATGTATCGCGTCTATGCGGCAGATCAGCGCGCGCGCATCAATCTGGGCATCCGTCGGCGTCTCGCACCGCTGCTCGGTAACGACCGCCCACGGATCGAAGTTATGAATGCGCTGCTGTTCTCGTTGCCTGGTACGCCCGTTGTTTACTACGGCGATGAAATCGGTATGGGCGACAACGTATACCTCGGGGATCGCAACGGTGTTCGCACCCCGATGCAGTGGAGCCCGGATCGCAATGCGGGATTTTCAAGCGCCAATCCGCAAAAACTCTACCTTCCCGTCAACATCGATCCGCTGTACCATTACGAATCCATCAACGTCGAAGCGCAGGGGGAGAGCCCGCACTCGTTGTTGAGCTGGATGAAACGTCTCATCGCGCTCCGAAAGCAATACAAGGCTTTCGGCCGCGGCACGCTCGAATTTCTGCAGCCCACGAACCAGCGCGTCCTCGCGTACTTCAGGCGCTATGAGCAAGAGGTAATCCTGGTCATTGCGAATCTATCGCGTTTCGCCCAAGCCTGCGAATTGGATCTGCACAGATACGCAGGCTACACGCCGGTCGAGATGTTCGGCCGCACGGATTTTCCGGTAATCGGCGGCGAACGCAAGTATCCGCTCACTCTCGGACCGAACTCGTTCTATTGGTTTTCGCTCGAGCCGCGAGCGGTCACCGCGACTGTTGCAGCTCCGGCCGTCGAAGCGGGACGCAGGGAGATTCCGGTTGTGCTCGTTCCCGCTCTGACGGCTATTTGGGAACCCGGCCCGCGAGAGAACATCGCGGCCATTCTGCCCGTGTTCTTGGAATCGCAGCGTTGGTTCACGCGCAGGCGCGGCCGCGTTCGAAGCGCTGCGATCGTCGAAGTCATCACGATCGTTCATCAGAAATATTTCCTGTTACTGCTGCGCCTCGAATACACGACAGGAGATCCGCACACCTATGTTGTTTCCGCTGCGTTCGCGCGCGGCGACGAAGCGCAGCTACTTGGGGAAGATAATCCGGAAGCCATCATCGCTGAGATAAGGGCCGCCGACGGATCGCGCGAGTACTTGTATGCCGGCATCTCGAGTCCCGAGTTTTGCTCGGCGGTGCTCGATGCTTTCGCCCGGCGCAAGCGGTTCACAGCTTCGTCCGGCGTCCTTGTCGCTGAGCGCAATCGGGAATTCCGGAGACTCTGGGGCTCAACCCACCCAAACCTGGAACCCTCGGCTTTCCCTAACTCCGAGTTCAACACTTCGATCCGTTTCGGCGACCGCTTCGTCTTGAAATTGCTACGAAATGTCGAGCCCGGACCTCATGCGGGCGTCGAAATGGGCCAATTGCTTACCGAGCGTGAGCAGTTCCCGCATGCGGCGCCATTCGCGGGATCGCTCGAGTATCAAGCCGCCTCCAGCGAGCCGATGACCCTGGCCGTTCTGCACGGCTACGTTCCAAATGACAGCGACGCCTGGAAACGCACGCGGACGGCTCTGCAAGAATTTTTCCGATCCGCGCAGGGTGCGAACTATTACAAACCGGACGTGAGGAAGTCCGCTCCGACCAAGATCTACAATTTGACGTTCGCGCTCGCGCCGCCGCCCCGCGTTGCAACCGAGCTGATCGGAGCGTATCTGCCGCTCGCCGAAACCATGGGAAAGCGCACGGCGGAATTGCATTTGATTCTTTCGCAGGACACCACCGATCCGGCATTCGCACCGGAGCCGTTCAACGATTTCTACCGGCAGAGCTTGTATCACGGTTATCTTGGCCTCACCGGCCGCCGGCTTGAATTCATGCGCCAGCGCTACGCCGACATGTCCGAAGACGTGCGCGGCCTGGCAGCGAAAGTTCTGGAGCAAGAGAACGCGATCGTCGAAAAGCTGCGCGCTGTATTCGAGCGCCGGATCAGCTCCATGCGCACGCGTTTTCATGGGCGGCTGCATCTCGGTCACATGCTTGTGACCGGTGACGACGTAACTATTTTTGATTTCGAAGGTGACCCCGAGCTGCACTTAAGTGAGCAGCGCATCAAACGCTGCCCGCTGCGCGACGTCGTGAGTATGCTGATGTCATTCGGCTACGCGACGCAGGCTGAGGTCCGGCATCTCGCGACAGGCGAGCAAAACGAGGCCGTGGCGCGGCATATGCTAGGCCTGTGGGGCCGTTTCTGGTACTCACACGTGAGCGCGGCGTATGTGCGTGGGTATTGGAACGCAGCCCGCCGCGCGCCATTTCTGCCCGAATCGCAAGAAGACCAGCAGATCCTGCTGGACACGTATCTGCTTGAACGAGCCTTGATGGACGTGCGCGCCGACATCGAGGACAAACCCGATTTGTCGGGCATGCCGTTCCGAGTGATTCTGCATTTGCTCGATGCTGAAGCCGAACGCCGAATCGGACAGGAGTGACGTCCGTGGAGGGGCAACGGTGAAGAGTTATCGCAAGGAATTGTGGTTCGAGATTCCTACCCGGCGCGCATTCGTGAACATCACCGATCAGGTGAACGCATGCTTGCGCGAGAGCGGCGTTAAAGAGGGGCTGGTGCTCGTAAACGCTATGCACATTACCGCATCGGTTTTCATAAACGACGATGAATCCGGGTTGCATCACGATTATGAGAAGTGGCTTGAAGAGCTAGCACCCCACGAGCCGGTATCGCAGTATCGGCACAATCAAACCGGTGAAGATAACGCCGACGCGCATCTCAAACGCCAGATAATGGGCCGCGAGGTTGTGGTCGCAATTACGAATGGGAAGCTCGATTTCGGACCTTGGGAGCAGATCTTCTACGGCGAGTTCGATGGCCGCCGGCGCAAACGCGTATTGGTGAAGATCGTTGGGGAGTAACTATTCGGACCGTCCCTCTGATCATTTTGCCCAGTTTTCGAGCGTCAGCCCTTTAACGAAGCGGAAGTGCTTGACATTATTTGTTACGAGCACTGCGTCGAGCGCCTTCGCGTGCGCCGCGATCATGGTGTCCATTACGCCAATGGAGGTTCCCGATCGCTCAAGATCTGCTCGAAGCTCTGTGAATTCGTCGGCCGCAGCTTCATCCCAGGCCATGGTGTAAACGCCATTCAGGAACGTCTCCACCGCGATCGCCAGCCTTACCGCATGCACAAGTCGTCGAACGCCGAAACGCAGTTCTGCGCGGGTCACCGCTGAGATGCAGACGGCGCCGATATCCAACTTTCGAAGACGGGCATCCACTGCCGGTACATTGCCCTTAATGACGTAGCTTGCCGTATTTGTGTCGAGCATAAAAAAGTCGCTCACTTGTGGTCACCAAAGACAGTACCTTCAGGCAAGGGAGTATTCAACGGACGCTCGGACATGAACTCATCTGGTACCGCACCCGCGGACTGCTTTCGCAATCGAAAATAATCTTCCCACGTGCTCCATCCGGCTCGTTTCGACAAAATCACGTCACCGGTGCGGTTATCACGCCTGACAAAAACTTCATTCCCCTCGAAGCGGAACTCAGCAGGTAAACGAACGGCCTGGCTTCCGCCGTTGTTAAATAACCGCGCAGTCTTGGTTGACATGTTTGATGTCTATACATAGTATATACTTACCTAAGATTGAAGCGGCGAATCTGAACTCGCCTCCTGGGCATACTAGAATCGTTTCGGGATGGAGCGCAAAGCACTCGTCACCGGCTCGTGTGGCCTAATCGGCTCCGAGGTCAGCGTCCATCTAGGTCGCCACGGTTATCGCGTGTTCGGCATCGACAACAACGCGCGGGCCGTTTTCTTTGGGCCGGAAGGCGATACTAACTGGTCGCGCGAGCGCCTATTCACGACTCTTCCCGGCTACGCGCACTTCGACCTGGATGTCCGTGATCGCGAAGGCATCTTACGCCTCATTGCCGAAATTAAGCCGGATGTTATTGTGCACACCGCGGCGCAGCCTTCGCACGATAAGGCTGCCGCAATCCCGTTCGACGATTTCGATACCAATGCGGTCGGCACCCTGAATCTTCTCGAAGCCGCTCGGCGAGCGTGTCCCGAATCGCCATTTGTTCACATGTCGACCAATAAGGTTTATGGCGATCTGCCGAACACCATTCCGTTGCGAGAGCTTGACACACGCTGGGATTACGATGACCCGGCGTTTGAACACGGCATCCCGGAGACGTTCTCGATTGACCAATCGAAACATTCGTTGTTCGGCGCGTCGAAGGTCGCCTCAGACGTCATGGTGCAGGAGTACGGCAGGTACTTCGGGATGCCGACCTGCTGCCTGCGCGGCGGCTGCCTAACTGGACCGAATCACTCCGGCGTCGAGCTGCACGGGTTTCTCAGTTACTTGATTCGCTGCAACATCGAAGAACGTCCATACAAAGTCTTCGGATACAAGGGTAAACAGGTGCGCGATAACATCCACTCGGAGGACGTTGCAAACTTCATCCTCGAATTCTGCGCCGCACCTCGATCTGGCGAGGTCTATAACGTAGGAGGCGGCAAAGACAACGCATGCTCCATTTTTGAAGCGTTCTCCATCATTCGAGATATCACGGGCAAGCGCATGAACTATACATACGATTCGCAGAATCGCATCGGCGACCACATTTGCTACTACAGCGATCTGCGAAAGATGCAGCGACATTATCCAAACTGGCAAATCACGCACGGGCTGAAAGACATGTTTCAAGAGATCGCGGCATCGTGGCGCACAAGGCTCGAACACCCTGCCCCAGCCACCGTTTGAATCATGAAGATCCTGATCACCGGGATCTGCGGATTCGTCGGAAGCCGCGTCGCACTCGCTCTGCAGGACCGAATAGAAGCGATCGAAATTGCGGGAATCGACAACCTCCTTCGACCAGGATCCGAGACAAATAGAATGCTGTTGCAGGCAAGGGGCATCATGTTCATTCACGGTGATGTGCGCATCCGCAGCGATGTCGACGCGCTGCCCCCCGCGCATTGGGTCATTGACGCTGCAGCGAATCCAAGCGTTCTCGCCGGCGTCGACGGTCGATCAAGTCCGCGTCAATTAGCCGAGCATAATTTATCGGGCACGCTCAACCTCCTCGAATACTGCCGCGAGCGCGACGCCGGCTTGATCCTTCTGAGCACAAATCGTGTGTATTCGGTTTCAGAGCTCGCAACGCTTCCGCTCACTGAACACGGCAACGCTTTCGCGCTTGACACCAGCAAGCGCCTGCCCTGCGGGGCGAGCGAACAGGGTATTGCCGAAGATTTCTCCGTGCACCAGCCCGTTTCGCTATATGGCGCTACGAAGCTCGCATCCGAAATCATGGCGTTCGAATACGGATCGGCGTTCAAGTTTCCCGTGTGGGTAAACCGTTGCGGCGTAATCGCCGGAGCCGGCCAATTCGGCACAGCCGAGCAGGGCATTTTCTCGTATTGGGTGCATGCGCACGCCGCGCGACTGCCGTTGCGCTATTTGGGATTCGGCGGCCGCGGTTACCAGGTGCGCGATGCATTGCATCCGGATGACGTTGCCGAGCTAATTCGCATTCAATTGCAACACGATCCTCTGCGCAACACGATCTTGAACGCAGGCGGCGGACGCGCGAACGCCATGTCTCTCGCTCAATTGACTGCTTGGTGCGACGAGCGCTTCGGCCAACACGCCCCGACCGCGGACACGCGCGACAGGCCGTACGATGTTCCCTGGATGGTAATGGATTCAAGCCGCGCATTTCGCGAGCTGGGCTGGCAGCCGGAGCGATCGCTTGACTCGATTCTGGACGAGATCGCAACCCACGCGTGTCAGCACCCGGACTGGCTGCGGCGTACGGGAGCCGTATGAGATCGCCCGGTCCATCAAACGAAAACGAACCTCTACGGCTCCTCAGCGTCGTTATTCCGGCGCGGGACGAGGAAGGCTGTATCGCCTCGACAATCGAGCACCTCTACGTGGAACTACGCCTGCACAGCGTGCCGCATGAAATCGTCGTAGTCGACGACGGAAGCACGGACGGAACTTGGCAGAAGCTCCAGGAAGTTCGCCTACGAGTCCCGACGCTCCGCCCCGTCCGCAACGACGGCATGCACGGGTTCGGACGCGCCATCATTTGCGGCTTCGACCACATGGCAGGCGATGCTGTCGTTGTGATGATGGCGGACGAATCGGACGACTGCCGCGACGTTGTGCGCTACTGGCTGCTTTTGAATCAGGGATGGGATGCCGTCTTTGGGTCGCGCTTCGTAAAAGGCGGTGGGGTGATCGATTACCCGTGGTTGAAGCTGCGAGTCAACCGCCTCGCCAATCTATTTATCCGCGCGATTTTCGGAATTAAGCTCAACGACACGACCAATGCGTTTAAAGCCTATCGCCGCACTGTAATCGAAGGCTGCAAACCGCTCTTGTCACCGCACTTCAACCTGACTGTGGAGTTGCCGTTGAAGACAATTGTCCGCAAATACAGTTGGACGGCCATTCCGATCACGTGGCGCAACCGCCGCACCGGTGCCGCAAAGCTCCGCATGAAAGAAATGGGGAGCCGCTATCTTTTTATATGCCTGTACGTCTGGTTGGAAAAATACTTCAGCCGGGGCGACTATCATCGCGCCGAAACGGACGTAAAAAGTGAGGCTAAGCAGGCGGCGGGAACGAGCTGACGCGTATTGCCGGCCTTACGCTACCTGTACCGCATACTCGCGCTCGCAAAACTCCGGAAGCCCGTCCCGCGTGATACCGCAGGCGCACTGCTTGTGTTTTTTGCGATTCACCTTCTTACACTGCGGGCATTGCCAGCCGCGCCTCGTCCAAAGTCGCGGCTGCGGCTCGTAAATTGCGGCGGCGAGCGCGAGAATATCCGCTCGGGTTAGCTCTTTAACTTGGACAATGTGCTCCACTAAAACGAAAGGTATCGGCAGCGCCGGGATCATCTCGCGAGGCGGACCGTCGGCGAGTACTAGCGCGTACGGGTTAAAGTCCTGTCGGAAAATGGTACCGGAAGCTCTAGAAAGCTCGTGATGACTCTTGGCGAACAGATCACGTTTCTCTTTATCCTGGCGATCCCCATCTCCGCCATCGCCTGGACCATAACTCACGAAGAGATTTTTCGCGAGCCGCGCGAGTGGTGCAAGAACAAAAGCGAGATCTGCGACAAGCTCATCAAACGGAAATTCTTCTACCTTTTCACTTGCGAATACTGCTTCAGTCACTACGTCACGATCTTGTTTCTGATCATTACTCGTTTCAAACTACTGTTTTCCGATTGGCGCGGATACTTGATTTCGCTGTTCGCGCTCGTCTGGGTCGCGAACGTTTATATGAACATCTACGCGCGGGTGCGGCTTGAGATCAAGAAGGAGCGGGTTGAAATCGCCGAAAAGGAAAGCGCGCTAAATCAGGCGGAAAACTCGAAGCAGCCGGAGGTCGAGCTTGTCCGTTAGTGACTCGGCGTTGCGAGCAGTTTCCGCTGATCTTCCGGCGTCAGCTCGTCGAACAGCCGCGTGAACGCGGCGTTGGTCCACCCAAAACCGGCTTCATTGGTGCGATAGCCAAACTGTATTTCGGAGCTGACATTTCCGCTCGCGTGAACAACATCATACTTCTCGACCATGTACCCATGCGTCAAGAAGTCGCGCTGTACCAGCGTGAGAAACTTCATCGAAATCCGCTCGGCATCTTCGGTGAAGCCATAGCGGCGCAATCCATCCACGGCGATCATCTCGAGCGGCGCCCAGCCGAACGGTGCGTCCCATTGGTTGCCGCTTTGATAAGTACTGGTCTCGAGCCCTCCGGCCTGTTCAAAGCGAGTCAGGTTTTTCTCAACCCGCGCGGCTTGCTCACGGCTCGCGATGCCGGTCCATAGCGGATAAAACGTAGTCAGGAACGGATACTTCCGCACCTCCTTCGAGACGAAGTTGTAGTCGTAGTACAGACCGTCGTCGCCATTCCACATGAGACGGTTTACAGCGTCCGCGCGCCGCCTGGCTCGCTGCTCCCAATCCTCCGCGCCGCTCCGCCCCAAGTCCCGCAAAATCTCGGCCGTCTGCATTTCCATCAGGTACAGCAACGAATTCAGGCAAACCGGATCGTAATGGATCACATCGATGCCGAACGCGCCGAAACGGTTCGACGGATCGAAACCCGATTCGCGCATCGAGCGATCCCCTTTGTAGAAATCGGGTGTAAGGCGATCCGTTTTTGTGTCGTAGTATTGGTGAACGTTGTAATCGGTGATTTTGTGAGTGCGGAAATACGCCTTGACCAGGTCGTAATGCGTTCTGCCCTGCGCGTCGCGCTCAGCCGATACCACCTCCGGCGCAGGCCCTTCGCCCACATCGAAATACCGCGAGAGCCCGGTTTCAGGTGTCAGATGCGGCTGCTGAGTCCAGTAGCGGTAATACTCTTCTACCAGCGGTTCGGCCTCCGCAAGCCACTTCCGATCGTGCGTCTTCGCATACACACCAAGCACCATCTCGGAGAGAAACGGCGGCTGCGAACGCGTCAGATAATACGTTCTGTTCGCGTTCAGTACCTTGCCGTAGTAACGAACTTCGTACAGAAAATTGTCGGCCATATCCTTCGCCAGCGCGAGGTCACCATCGCGCAGCAGGCCAACCTGGATGAAGTAGCTGTCCCAGCCGTACATCTCGTTGAAGCGGCCGCCCGGAACAACATATGGCCGCGGTAAATACAAAAGACCCTGTTCGCGAATATCGTTACGATTTTCCGGCAGCGGTAGGATAACGATCTTCCGAAAATCCGCCGCTGCCATGTCGGCCGCAAGCCGCTGCTCAACCTGCTTGGCGTCGCCGGTCGCGGGCACATACACGGGCCACCGCCCGTTGGCGTCAGGTTGAAATTTCGGATCGACCGCCGCCTTTGCCAGATCCCGATTCGACCGCGTGAGCACTGTCCACGTGCGTTGAATATACGCAAGGATCGATTCAGACTGAGCTTTTTTGGGCGCCGCTTGTGAATAGAGCAGCGCGGCGGCCGCGGCAGTCGCACACGCGACGTTACGGATGAGTTGAGTCAAAGACCAGTGTCTCGCGCTTCCCGCGAACGGTGATGTTCTTAAGGGTCAAGCGCGTGACGCCGGGCGGAAGCACAGGCGCATATTTTCGCTCCAAACCTTTTTCTGTTAGCCGCAGTCCGGTGTAGCCGTACACGAACTGCTGCAAGAACGCTCCCGCCCCGGTGATGAAGTTGATGTTGCGGTTCTCAGGCGTTTCTGCGATCGCTTGAAACGGCGGGCGCAGAAACGGGCCGCCTAGCTGGGCAAGCAGACTGCCGATGGACTTCCGGTCGCCGATCCCCGCCGCCATGATCGGATAAAACTCAATCCCCATCATGGCCCCCAGCTTGTGCTGCTGTGAGCGACGTATCATCGCGTCGATAGCGTGCGCGGTTTGCTCGCGCGAATGATCCGCTCCGAGCGGAAACCAGAGCAGCGACGAATCAGTATCGGGCACGTACATTTTCTGCGACACTGCCGCCCATTTGGGATGGGGCTGCGCGTGCAACACTCCCGCAATCGTAATCGCCAACTCAAGATTCTTCTTCGCGATGGCGTTTGTCCATGCGTCGTTGCTGACGCCGATATCGGATTCGTTCACGGCGACGACGTTTTTGATTTCGTAACGATCGCGTGCCGCGACGTATGCCACTCGGCTGGCCCAGAAATCGGCTGTATCTCGGAGAATAGGCCAACAGTCGTTCTCGAGCCATCTGCGGTCGCCGGTTGCGAGCCAATACTGCCACGACGCGAGCGCAACATCTCCGTTTACGTGATTCTCGGAGCTTGCATTTTGAAACGCAAAGCGCGGCGTCGTTTCGGCCCCATCTGGTCCCGCTTCCCACGGGTACATGGCGCCTTGATATCCGTTCTGTTTCGCGTTCTCTCGCGCCCTTTCACGTGTGCGGGAGCGAAAAGCCACCATGGGCCGGGCAATTTCCGGATGGAGAATCGCGAGCGGCGGGAACATGAACGTGTCGGCATCCCAGAAAATGTGCCCGTGGTAACCCGCGTTGCTGAGCCCCATTGGCCCGGTGCTGATGTTGAGATTTTCCCGAGCGCTTCCGAGCAAGTAGAACATCATGGAGTGGACCGTGCGCTGAAGTTGCGGATCGCCTTCGACGACGATATCGGTGTCCCACACCTTGTGCCACGCGGCAGCGCTTGCTGCAAACAAAGCCTCGAACCCGCTCTTCCGGGCGTCAAGAGCAGCATTGCGGGAGGCGGTTTGCGGATCCGACGAACCGAAGCTCACGATGCCGACGAATTTCGTGAACGTGTAGCTTTCGCCGGCGGCCGCGTTGCAATGCAGTTCGACTGACGCGCCATTCCCGTCTTTGTGCAGTTGCGGCTCCGACGCGCCGCTCCACTCGACCGCGACTGCTTCGCCGGTTCGGACACCGGTTCCGGGCGCAGTTGCGAGAAGCGACAGCAACGCTCCTCGCTCGGAACGCTCAGCAGCGATGCTCGAAACATCCAAGTGGCCCGGATACCAAATCACCCAATGGTCCCTTTCCGCTTCGGGTGGAGGCGTTCGCATCAGCTCGTACGGATACCGCTTCGATGGCGGCCAGTTGCGCAGCGGCAGGCGAACTGTGATCGCACCGGCGAATTGGGGCGTGATGGTGACGCGCGTGGCCGCTACTGCCGCGTTGTCTCGGGAAACGAACTCTTCGGCCGTGACGCGCATCTGCTTGCCGGCTGAGTTCCAGAGATAGCTGGTGCGGAGCACCCCGTCGTACATGTCGAGTGTTTGCCGGTACCCGCTGATGCCGCTGAACGAAGTGTCCGCGTTCAGCCAGCCGACGCCGTTCGAAATGTCGATTTCGTTCCAAGCGGGCGCTTCGGCGATCCGCGGGACATCATTCTTCGTGTGATCGTAGACGCCGGCGAGATACATTCCGGCGGCGGATGTTGCAAGGGCGGTGGTATCGAGGCCTAGAACGCCGTTGCCGAGGTAGGCCGGCCAATACGGCTGCGCGCTCGTCGCTTCGAAAGTGAAGGAGGGGTCGCTAGCTCGACAGAGGGAGCAAGCAATTAGGGCGCAGAGCGCGAGACCGAAACAGCGGACGCGCTCTGCTGCCCTCGCGCGCACCTAGAACGTGAAATGTGCGCCGAACTGCATATTGCGCATGCCGTCGCACTGCTCGCACGTCTGGATGTTACTGATGACGCCGCCACCCGCACCCGGGTCAACAGCCGTGCCAGGCAGTGCGAGATTCGTCACGTTGAATACATTGAAGACTTCCCAGCGGATCTCAAGCCCGACGCGCTCGCCAAGTTTGAATCCTTTCGACAGCGACCAGTCCGCCGTGAAGTAGTCCGGCCCGCGTAACGAATTCCGTCCGGCGTTCCCGAAGGCGTATAGCGGCGGAGTGGTGTATGCGGCGGTATTGAACCACGAATTCGCGCTCTGGTTGATCCCTGAGGTCGGATCGCCGATCAACTCCGGGCGCTCGGACAGACCCGGCGAATTCAGATTCGCCGTATCGTTGAGGGTGGGCGAGAACGGCAGGCCCGAGGTCCAGGTAGTGATGCCGCGGAAGGCCCAATCCCCGAAGACGCCGTTAACGAAGCGGCCGCCATTTGCAAGGTATCGGCGTCCGTGCCCGAACGGCAGTTGCACGGTGTGCGCCACTGTCAGAACGAATTCCCGATCGTAGTTGCTCGGTCCGTAATCGTAGGCAGCGTTCCAAGGGTCGGTGACTGAACCCAGCTGGTTATAGTCGAGCGACTTCTGCCATGAGAAGCTAGCAAGCAGCGAGTACGCCGCTGAGAAACGCTTCGTGAGCTGGGTCTGAAGCGCGTTGTAGTTGCTGCTCGTGCAATCGCACTTGTCGAAGATGTTTTGCGTGAGCCCGTACAGCACATACAGCGGCTCGCGCGACGTCACCGATCCTGGGCCAGGATAGGCGTTGTTGAGGTTGAAACCGCCGTTCAAGTCGCGACCGACGTTTCCGACATAACCGACCGATAGCGTCATTTGCGAGGCGATCTGACGCTCGACGGTAAAGCTCCATTGATCCGAATAGGGAATCTTTTGATTCGCGGGGATGTAGGAAACGCCGATACCGTTTGCGAGCGGTAGCATTCCGTTCGAGGGGATTGTGGGATACACGATCGGAGGCGGAGCTGTCGTCACCGAGCCTGCCGGGAAATACGTCGCAGGTTGCGGAATGCTCTGATTCACGATAGACGGGTAGACATCGGCGTCAAGATCGTTGAAATTCCAACCAAACGTTCCGGGAGCGTAGCCACGCCCGTAACCCGTGCGAATAACCGTCTTCTCGTTGATGGCATAGGCGATACCAAGGCGCGGTGAGAAATTATGCCATTGCGTTTGCTGGTTGCCCGATTGAGAGACGCCGCCCACGCCAGGAATATAAACGATGTTGTTGGTTACATCGTACCGGCCACCTTGTCCCGAATTCAGCGAAAAATCCGGGAACCAGACATCCCATCGCAGGCCGTACGAAACGGTCAGCTTCGGAGTAACGCGCCATGTGTCTTGCACAAAGGTGAAGAGCCGGTTTTGCCGGTCTTCCTGATTTGTCGAAACCTGCCCGAATCGCTGGAAGTTCGAGTACAGACCTAGCATCAACGATGCCAGAGCGTATCCACCGACCGTCGTACCGGTGGTGGGATCATATTCACCGGTCACGTCGTCCGTGAAGTTATACACGCCGGAGCGATGATTGTTACTCGGCAGGCGCAGATTCCAGGCCATTTCCCAGGTGGCGCCCCAACGGATGCTGTGATTGCCAGCGATCTTGGTCCAGTTGTCGGTCCAATCTAGCAGCGTTTCGCGCTCGTGCAGCGGGCAGTTGCAGTTGTAGCCGCTGAACAGGCTGCCGTTAAGTTCCGTTTGCGGCATCCCGTACGTCGAGGGGTCGCCGGCAATGTTCAATCCTGGGAACCCGAGCGCGCTGGCGAGTTGCGACGTCTGATCTTGCGCCGCCACCGTGACCCGATACCGCGAGAAGCCGAAACGAAAATCGGTCAGCAGCGTGGGACTGAAGGTGTACGTTCCGCCGGAACCGACGTTCTGATTCAGCGAGTCTGACAATCCCGAGAAGCCGTAGGTCCCGAATGCCGGTCCGCCGTATAGGCCAAATGGCCCGGGCGCCGCGATGTCGGTTCCCAAATTGCTGTAGCGGCCGAAAAAGTGCAGCTTCTCACTCGAATAGTAGTCGCCGCGCGCGTCCCATTGATTTGAATTCCAGCCCTCCGTGCTCGTCGTGACGTAGTTCGGCGTTCCATTGACGATGCCGCTTCCGCTGTTTGGAAGCGGTATTGCGTTCATCAAAGCCTTGATTGGCGCGGGAATAGGGGTGAGGACGTTTAGAATGTCACCGGGGTAAGGAGTTCGTCCGGAGCCGTTTGCATTGCCAGTGTACGGGTCGTATAGTTGAATGCCCGTGGATGCCAAAAGGTCGCTGAAATTCCCGGTGCGTTCTTGTGCCGTAGGAACGAACAACGCTTCCGACCCGCCAATCACCCGGCGCGTGAGTTGGGCGTCGCCGAAAACGAAAAGCTTGTCCTTCTTGATTGGGCCGCCGATCGAGCCGCCCCACTGATTCCAGCGCAGTGCCGGAATGTCTGCGCGAGTCGGTTCCGTGAACGGATCGCGGGCTTCGAAAACATCGTTCTGGAAAAACTCAAACGCGCTGCCGTGAAAATCGTTCGTGCCCGACTTTGTTTCGACGTTGATAACGGCGCCGGTCGCGTGATATTCAGCGTCATAATTGCTCGTCGACGCTGTAAATTCAGCAACGGAGTCGATGGCCGGGTTCACCATTGAAATACCCAGAACCTGGTCATTGTTGTTCATGCCATCGAGCTGATAATTCGTGCCGGCGAACTCCTGCCCATTCTGGTTAACCAGCGTCGACTGCTGCGGATTCTCGCTGGGCGCATGCTGATAGGTGTTGATCACCGATCCTGGCGTCAGCAGCGCTAGATTGGTGAAGTTGCGGTTAGTGACAGGCAGCTCTGAAATCTGTCCCGCCACGAGGTTGGTCTGCACCTCGGCGCGATCGGTCTCAATAGGCGGCGGGGCCGATGTTACGGTGACTTCCTGTGTCGCTTGCCCCACCTGCATCGTCACGTCCACCCTGGCGGATTGGCCGACCGTCACCAAGACGTTCTCCTGAAGGACCTTCTCAAACCCGGTTTTCGTGATGGTCACTGTGTAAGTTCCGGGCTGGACGTCAGCCTCGGTGTAATTGCCCGATCCGTTCGTCGTCGCTGTGTAGCTGATCCCCTTGCCGAGGTTTTGGATAGTTACCGCGGCGTCTGGAACGGCAGCCCCTGAGGCGTCTGTAACGGTACCCAGCACAGTTCCAAATACGGCCTGGGCGGAAGCGGAACGCGGAATAAACGCAAAGACAAAAAGTGCGGCAAGTGAAATAGAAAGGCGCAATAATCTCATAAACTCCCCTCTCGTGTTCCCCCGTACTGCTTACCCCCTGATTTTGCGGCAGTAATTCAAAAGAATCAAGCACTTTTTGGATACCAAGCGTTAATTACCACGTGAAACGCGCGATTAACTTGGTACGTAAGGGAGTTTCCGAAAAATGAAGATGAATACTTCCATTCTTGGAATCCAGTCGAGCTCCCTCCACAGTTACTCCCGCTCGATTCAGCCGTACCCTGACGTCGTGCTCGGATCCGCCTTGGGCTTCGAACGTGAAGGTCTCGCTCCGATTCGCCCCGCTCTCGT
>Ga0213875_10000983_pt1 | contig 20379 bp, 19 predicted proteins | sample BarmaccomBMRX_R8_FD_160105 | JGI IMG/M metagenome (GOLD analysis project Ga0213875, IMG submission 160105) | Root-associated microbial communities from Barbacenia macrantha in rupestrian grasslands, the National Park of Serra do Cipo, Brazil - RX_R8 | ecosystem: Host-associated > Plants > Roots... | reverse complement strand
TCTGGTGGCCCGCATCGGAGAACATCTGACCAGTCCGCCGCGTATGACGGGCAGCCCGCATGCGTGAACCCGACCGGGGCATGGAGGAAGAAGGCACGCCGGACCGTCTTTACGTCGTCACCGGCGGCAGGGCGCAGGCGTCCAGGGATGCGGGTCTCGATTTGGTGTCGCTGGTCGTGTCCCGGCAGGAGCCACGTCCCGGAATACCGCCCGAGCACGCCGACATCCTGCGGTTGTGCGGAAATCCGACGTCCATCGCTGAGATCTCCTCCTATCTCTCGCTGCCGTTCAGCGCGATCGCCGTTCTCCTCGCCGACATGGTGGAGCGGGAACAAGTGGAGGTACGCGCACCGCTGCCCGCCGCACACCGTCGCAATACGACGCTGATCCAGGAGGTGATGAATGGACTGGAAAGGCTCTGACTCGATCGGGTCCGGCGCGACTGGCGCGATCGGGGTCGGCGCGATCGCTGCGCCGCGCAAGGAACCGCGACAAGAAGACCTGCTGCCGTCATCGGTCAACGCTGCGGTGAAGATTGTGGTCGTCGGAGGATTCGGGGTGGGCAAGACCACCCTGGTCAGCTCAGTGAGCGAGATCCGTCCGCTGCGGACCGAGGAGACGATGACCCAGGCGGGCGTCGGCGTTGACGACACCGCGGGGGTGGAGCAGAAGGTCACCACCACTGTCGCCATGGACTTCGGCCGCATCAGCCTCAACGACCGACTGGTGCTCTATCTCTTCGGCACCCCTGGTCAGCAGCGCTTCTGGTTCCTGTGGAGGGGCCTGTTCGACGGCGCTTTGGGCGCGGTGGTCCTCGTCGACACCCGTCGCCTCGAAGTCAGCTTCGACGTCATCGGGCAACTGGAGGAACGGCAGGTGCCGTTCGTCGTCGCCAACAACGCCTTTCCGAATGCTCCCCGCCATGCGACGGAGGAGCTCAGAGCCGCACTCGACTTGCCCCAGCACGTCCCCATCATCGACTGCGACGCGCGGCAACGCGCTTCAAGCCGCGATGTGCTGATGACCCTCATGCGCTATCTGCACGACCTTGCCCAGCCCTCGGAGCGACTGTGACCAGCCCAAATAACCCTTTTATCCCTTCCCCCACGGACTTCTCCACGAATTCCGTTGTGAATTCCTCCACGGGCCGCGCCCGCACCGAGACTGCGACCGCCCCGCCGCTCGGCTGCCCCGCTCACCGCTCCTCGGGTGCGCCCGCTCTGCGGCGCCTTTTCGGAGCCGAGGCCGAGTCGGACCCGATGGGCCTGTACGAGCGCCTGCGCCGCGAACACGGCACGGTGGCACCTGTCCTCGTCCACGGTGACGTGCCGGCCTGGCTGGTCCTGGGCTACCACGAGAACCTGGAAGTCATGCGGAGCCCCTCGCGCTTCTCGCGCGACTCCCGCCTTTGGCATGCCCTGAAGGACGGCAAGGTCGGCCCGGATCACCCGCTCGCCCCCATCGTGGCCTGGCAGCCCATCGCTGTCTTCGTGGACGGTGCTGAACACGAGCGGCTGCGCGGCGCGCTCAACGACAGCCTCGGCCGCTTCACCAGCCGGGGCGTGCGCCGCCACATCACGCGCTTCACTCATCTGCTGATCGATGACTTCACCACGGACGGCTGCGCGGAGCTGGTCGACCAGTTCGCCGAGCGGCTTCCGATGCTCGTCATGACACAACTACTGGGAATGCCCGAGAAATACGAGCCACAGCTGGTCGAGGCCGCCCGCGACATGATCCAGGGCACGGAAACCGCCGTCTCCAGCAACGCCTACATCATGCAGTTGCTCGACGAACTCGTCGCAGAAAAGCGCATCGCACCCGGCCCTGACTTCGCGAGCTGGCTTATCGAGCACCACTCCAAGCTCACCGACACCGAGGCCGCGCAGCATCTCCGGCTTGTACTCATCGCAGCGTTCGAGACCACTGCCAATCTGATCGCCAACACGCTGCGCAGGCTGCTCACCGACCGCACCCTCCGCTCCTCGCTGGCGGCACGGGGAGGACACCTGAGCTTGCCCGCTGCGGTTGAACAAGTGCTGTGGAATGAACCGCCGTTCACTGCTATCTTCGGTCGCTGGGCCACCGGCGACACCGAACTCGGCGGCCAGCACATCAAAGCCGGCGACGCACTGATTCTGGGCCTTGCCGCCGGAAATATGGACCCGGCGATCCGTACCAACCCGGGTGGTCCGGATGACGCCAGCGCCAACTCCTCTCACCTTGCCTTCAGCAGCGGACCTCACGAATGCCCTGGCCGGACCATCGGCCAGGCCATCGCTGATACGGGGATCGATGTGCTGCTCACCCGGCTCCCCGATATCCATCTTGCCGTGCCCGAAAGCGAACTGCGCATCAACTCCTCGCTGATGTCACAGCATCTGGTCGAGCTTCCCGTGAAGTTCACTCCAAGTCCGAGGCAGCCCGAGTTCTCGGCTCCCTTCCTTCCCGGGAGTCCTGCTGCGCAGCTACAGCCTTCGGCCGGGCAGTCGGTGAGTGATCTGGAAGCCGGGTCGGCCCCCGCTGCCACCACGATGCCGGATCCCCAGCACCTGCGTTGGTGGAAGCGGGTGACCGCCTGGCTGCGGCGACTGTGAGCAGATGGAGAAACGAAGAGAAAGCGGCTGTGGGCGACGGACTACGCGTCCAAAGGCCCCCACCACCAGGCTATGGCGGGGATGGGAAGGGGTTCTTGGCTGTCGTCGGCCGGGAACTCCTTCCACCAGTCGGCAGGCGACATTGGCGCGGCCACGGGCGCGACCGAGGGGGCCGAGTAGCGTGCACAACGCGACGCCCAGTCGAGATGGCCTCGGATGAAATTCCCCAATCCGTTGAGATAGCAGTGCAGTTCACTACGAGCTCCCTGCACGGCAACCCGATGCCGTAGCCGGAGGAAATGAACCATGACGCGATCGCGCATCGCCACTGCCTCTGCGAGCGCTTCTGCAGGATCACAGCCACGCTCTCGGGCGAGCACGTCGATGAGGTTGAGGTTGTCCCCGGCCCGGGAGATCTCCTTGTTCCGGGAATAGAAATCGTTGTCCCAGCTCACCAATGTCCACGTCATCTCGGTGAGCGCGCGGACGGCGGGACGTTCCAGGTCGCGGTCCGGTACCTCATATCCCGCGGTCACATCGATGAGCGCCGTGGACGGTGCCATGCCAATAGCCCGCATCCACATGGCGATGTAATCGTTGAGGGAGGGCAGACTGCTTGCCTGGCGGTACTCGGCCTCCCAGACCAAGCCGTAGGCGTATGTGCGCATCGCCTCGGCCCAGCGCCGCAGTTGATTCGGCGAAGCGTGTTCCTTTATTTCCGCCCGGAGCTTGCGCATTGCGGCGGCGTGCGGCGTGTCATCGTCGGAGTCGTCGCCGCCTTCCAAAGCGCGCAGGAGACTCGAGGTCGTACGGGCGAGATCACCCGGTGTGGCGGCCACTTCGTCGCACTGACTGTCGTCGAGCGAGAAGAGTACAGCGTGGAATTTCGCCATCGTCATCAGCGCGCGAGGTAAGCCGTACGGCATGGTCCTCGCCGTCAAACTTCCGAAATCGCACTGGGTGAGACGATTCAGCTGATGGGGGTCGGAGTCGAGTTCCTGTTTTATCATCCACTGCACGGCTGCGGCGTCGATATCCTCGACGAGAGGATGAATGGCCGACGTGATGGGGCAGTAGAATGGGATGACTTTCAGGGGTGCTGCAGACTGATGATGTCCTACTTCTATCATGTCAACTTTCCGTATTGTTGAGCCATGACTGAGACCGCACTGCTGATGACGGTATCGGGGAAGAAGGAGAGGGGGGAGTGAAAGAAGGTGAATGAACCACTCCTTCGGTCAACACATCACAGTGGCAACCCGGAACAATACAGGGCGTGCGAGGCGCGTAGCACCAGCGCGTCCGCATGGCGCGCGCCCACCAGTTGCGCCCCCACCGGCAGCCCGGTGCCGTCCGTGCCGCACGGCACCGATGCGGCGGGCTGCTGCGTCATGTTGAACGGGTAGGTGAACGGCGTCCATCCTGTCCACCTGTGATGTGACGAGCCATCAGGCACCTCGCGGCCCGCCGCGAACGCGGTGATCGGCAGCGTCGGGGTGAGCAGCAGATCGTAGGTGCGATGGAAGTCGCCCATCGCGTGGCCCAGCCGCATCCGTACCTCCACCGCGCCCAGATAGTCCAGCGCGCTGTAGCTCGCGCCTTGGTCGCAGATCTCCCGCAGACCGGGATCGAGCAGGGCGCGCTGCTCCGGCGCGAGATGGTCTGTGATCTTGGCGGCGCCGCTGAACCACAGGGTGTGGAAGGCCTCGACCGGGTCGCTGTCGATCGGCGGATCGACCTGCTCGACGATCGCGCCCAACTCGGCGAGGCGGTCCGCAACCCGCCGGACAACCGCCTCCACATCCGGCGCGACGGTCGCGATCCCGCCCAGCGCCGGGCTGTATGCCACCCGCAGCCCCTCGACCCCGCCCGCAAACCGCGAGGTGAAGTGGCCCTCCCGTCGCCCACCTCCTTTGAGGGTGGTGGTGGGAGACGGGCGGGAGCTACGCGCTGCAGTATTGCCCTCCATCGCGGGCAGTCCGGACCAGTCGCGCCAGTCGGGCGCGCTGATGACATCCATTTTTCTCGGTGGGCCGCTGCCACAGCGGGGTGTCGGTGTCGTCGCGCCGTTCGACCCTCGCCCGTTCCGGCCCGCCCGTCCGGCTGCCGGTGATCCACACCGACATCGGCGAGGACGCGCATCGCGTCGATGCGCTGCTGGAGATGGGCTCGGCCGCCCGGCTCGCCGCCGGCGCGCGTCAACTCGCGGACCATGGCGCGCAGACAGTGGTGTGGGCGTGCACCAGCGCCAGCTTCGTCTTCGGGTGGCACGGCGCACGGCAGCAGGTGCGTGAGCTCTCCGAGGAGGCCGGTACCCCCGCCTCCTCCACCTCGTTCGCCTTCGCCCACGCCGTGCAGGCGCTCGGCGTGCGACGGGTGGCCGTCGCCGCCACCTACCCCGAGGACGTCGCCGAGCACTTCACCACGTTTTTGAAGGATTCGGGGGCCGAGGTCGTCTCCACCCGCGGCAGTGGGATCATCACCGCGGCCGAGGTCGGCACCTGGGGCCGCGCCGAGGTGCTCGCACTGACCCGTGGCGGCGACCACCCGCAGGCCGAGGCGGTACTGCTGCCGGACACCGCGCTGCACACGGCCGGGTACCTCACCGACCTGGAGGTCGAGATCGGCAAGCCGGTGCTCACCGCCAACCAGGTCACGGTCTGGGAGGGGCTGCGGCTGCTGGGCGCCGACACTCCGCGCGCCGGGCTGGGTACGCTCTTTGGCGCGGCGAGCGGTAAAGCCCTCCGGCAGTAAAGCCCTCCGGCAGTAGGGAGCGACGGTGACGTCCGGCCCAGCCAGGCAATCCAGGCAATCCCCAGGGGGCGAGCCGCGTCTCGCGCCCGTCAGGCGGGAGCCCGCCGCTACCGTCATCGCGCGCCACCTCACCGAGGCGGTGATGGACGGCACCCTCGCCCCCGGCCGCCAGCTCGGCGAAGTCGAGCTCGCCGCCCAGCTCGGGGTGAGCCGCGGGCCACTGCGCGAGGCCATGCAACGCCTCGTCCAACAGGGCATTTTGCGCAGCGAACCGCACCGCGGGGTTTTCGTCGTCGAACTCTCCGACGAAGACGTCAGGGACATCTACCTCGCCCGGACCGCAATCGAGGCCACCGCCTGCCGCATCGTGATCCGTAACCATCCGCAGCGCACCGCTGCCCGACTCGCCACGGCTCACCGTGCGATGCAGGAGGCGGCGCGCCTTGGCGACCCGGCCGCGCTTGCCGCCGCCGACATGGAGCTGCACCAGATCCTGGTCGCCGAGTCCGGCAGTCCGCGACTCGCCCGAATGGCCGACACGCTGTTCGTCGAGACGCGGATGTGCCTCTCGGCGCTGACCGTCACCTACAGCGCGCCGACCGACCTCGTCGCCGAACACGCGGCGATCATCGAGGCGCTGCGGGACGGCAACGAAAAGCTGCTGATCGAGCTGCTCGACGAGCACATGCAGGACGCCCTGCGCCGACTCGTCCCCACCGGGACGAAGACCTCCGAGGCAGACCGCCCCGCGTGAGCCTTGCCGCCCGGCCCACGGTGGGTGTCCACGAGGGATATGCGGGCGAGCCGGACGGTGTAAGTGAGCGGGCGCCGCTGCGCCCTTTCGTCCCGCCTCTTCGTACCGCCTCAGCGGCTGGCGCCCAGCATGGCCGAGATGCCCTCGGGCGCCACCGGGCGGGAGTAGAACCAGCCCTGGCCTGTGTCGCAGCCGATGCGGCGCAGGCGTTCGGCCTGGTCGGCGCTTTCCACGCACTCCGCGGTGACTGTGAGACCGAGCCGGTGGGCGAGTTGGACCAATGCCTCGACAATCGTTTCATCGGCCGCATTCGGATGCTCATCGGAGCGAAAGCCCCGTACGAACGACCCGTCCAGCTTGAGCGCGGTGACCGGAAGCCGGCTCAGGTACGCGAGGTTGGAATAGCCCGTGCCGAAGTCGTCGATGGCGATACACACACCCATCTCGTTCAGCGCGTGCAGCGCCTGTAGAGGTCGACCTGCGGAGCCCATTACCGCCGACTCCGTCAACTCCAGTTGCAGCAGCTCGGGCGGTAGGCCCGTCTCGTCAAGGACGGTGGCCACATCCGTCACCAGGTCCGAGTCCCACGCCTGGCGGGCCGCGACATTGACGCTGACGAAGATCGGGGCGTCCGGCCGGTCCTTTTGCCAGGCGCGGGCGCGGCGGCAGGACTCGGCGAGCACCCAGCGGCCCAGTTGGACGATCGAACCGTTTTCCTCAGCCAATCCGATGAACCGATTCGGCGCCAGCCGCCCGAACTGCGGGTGGTCCCAGCGGATCAGGGCCTCCACACCGCGCAGCCGCCCGCCTTCGAGCGCGACGAGTGGTTGGTACTCCAGGGTGAACTCACCGCGTTCGATGCCCTGCCGCAGCGTACGGCACAGTGCCTGCCGGGTCATCTGGTGGGCGTTGCGGTCAGGGTCGAAGAGCGTCCAGCGGGCCTTGCCGTCGGCTTTCGCCCAGTACAGCGTGGTGTCGGCGGCCTGCATCAAACCGGTGGGGGTGGTGTCGGCAGCCGGGCGTTCGACCACGCCGATGCTGGCCGAGATCGCCAGCCGGTGGCCTTCGATGTCGAACGGGCGCTGCAGTGCGGCCAGTACGGAATAGGCGAGCGCCTCCGCCTGCTCGGTCCCTTCCGACTCTTCGATCAACAGGGCGAATTCATCGCCGCCGAGCCGGGCTGCGAGATGCCCGCCGTGCTCGGCAACCGTGCGCAGCCGCGCTGCGACGGCAAAGAGCAGGCGGTCGCCGATGGCATGGCCGAGAGTGTCGTTGACGGCCTTGAAACCGTCGAGATCGAGGTAGCAGATCCCGATCCTGCCGGTGAGGGGGGAGCGCAATGCTGTGGTGAGCCGCTCGAAGAACAGCGCGCGGTTGGGGAGCCGGGTCACGGGGTCGTGCATCTGGAGGTGACGCAGCCGGGAAGCCAGTTCCCGGCGTTCGGTGACGTCCTCCACCGATACCAGCGCGCCGGTGGCGCCGCCGCGCAGTGCGGCGACCGTTACCTCGGCCCACAGCGGGCGTCCGTCGGGATGCTTGAAGCGGCGGGTGCAGCGAAGCCGGTCGCGGTGGCCGCCGAGCACCTCGCGGTAGGAGTCCTGGGTCTGCTGGTCGACACCGATCCCCAGCAGGTCGGCGGCACGGCAGGCGGTGAGGCGGGCCGGGTCGGCGCCGAGCAGCGAGCCGAGCGCGGGATTGGCGGCGAGCAGTCGGCCGTCAGGATCGACGAGCGCCATCGCAGTACGGGCGATGTTGAAAGCGGCGTGGTAGTCGCGGATCTCGGAGGTCTCACAGTCGGGGAACGTGTCCGGCGCCGATCCCGGCCCCGGAATGTCACGGTCTGTGACAGTGTGGCGCAGCGATGAGGGCTCGCCGCTGGGGCCGACCTCGGGTCCGCCTTCAGCTTTCTCCCGCATCACAGTCGTCTCGCACAAATAGTCGGAGGAGGTCTGGAATGCCGTCAGAAGACGGTTTCGCGTTGGAAATGTGGCGATCATAGAGGCTTGTGGTGCCGTGGATCCACCGTTGGCGACGGTGATTCTCGGCACGCACATCCGGGATGACCGTTCCTGCACTACTGATGCATCAGTGATGTACCGACATGGACTCGACTGATCGATGTCGATCGTTCGCTACGGAGCGTAATAATCCCGGACTGACTCGACTGGACTAGCGCAACGAAGTAAAAGCTTGCAATCCGCCACATGGTGGATGAGATGAGCAGAAAGCGTGATTCCGGTCAGTGGCGAGCGCGCGACGGTCTCGGCATACGAGGCGGCGGCTTGAGGGCTCCCTGGGCTGCGGCCCTCGGTTCGCTTCTTCGCCCGCTTCTCGTCGTACTGCTCGTGTTCGCCGCCGACGGGTCGGCTGGTCCGCCTGTCTCCGCTGGGCTCGCGGCACCGCCCGCCTTCCGCCCCTGTGCCCTGCGCGCCGCTCCCGGCCTTCAGATGTCCGAGGGCTTCCCCGCTGTTCGCAGCAGCGACTACGCGCATTCCACGGGCGGCGTACGCGCTCTCGTCCTGTTCATCGACTTCTCCGACGCACCGGCCGACGAGAGCCCCTCTGCCCGTTATGCCGAGTTCTTCCCGGCAGTGCAGCAGTGGTACGCCCGCGCCTCGTACGGCAGGTTGCACTACCACCCGGTGCCGGTGCTGCGGTACTTCCGGATGCCACGGCCCTTCTCCTCGTACGGAATAGAACGCGGCTACGGCTGGCCGGTGCATCGCGCCATGATGCGCGACTTGGTCAAAGTCGTCGGGCACGCCGTTGACTTCCGCGGCTACGACATGGTCAACATCATCGCCACCCCGAACGCCGGACCGCCCGCCGACGAGACCGTGGTCTCCGTCACCTGGACCGGCGGCAACGCGGCCACCACCGCCGACGGGACGCGACTGAACCGGGTTTCCGTGATCTACGGCCATGACCAGGCCGGATACCGGGTCCTCGTCCACGAAAACGGTCACCTGCTCGGCCTGCCCGATCTGTATTCCATGAGCGACTTCAGCCGCACCGACACTCTCGCCGGGCAGTGGGACTCCATGTCGCTGGACTGGGGACTGCAGGGTGACTTCTTCGCCTGGCACAAGTGGCGACTCGGCTGGCTCTCCGACTCCCAGGTGGGTTGCGTCGTCGGGGCGGCGGCAGTGAAACAGGTGAAGGCGGCCGATCCGCCGGGGCAGATCTTCCATCTCGCCCCGCTGGAGACACCCGGCGGGCGCAAGGCAGTCGTCGTCCCCTACGGGCGCGCCACCGCGTACGTCGCCGAGGTACGGCGCCCACTGGGCAACGATGTGCAGGCGTGTTCCCAGGGCGTGCTCATCTACCGGGTACGCACGGACGTCGAGACCGGTGACGGGCCGATTTCCGTCGTCAACGCGCATCCGTCGACGCAGGCGTGCCAATTCAGCAGCGACTCGTTCAATTCGCTCAACAGAGCGCCCTTCGGGACGGGCGGACGGTTCACCGACAGCAGCGCGGGTATCGAGATCGATGTCCTCGGCAAGGACCCGGAGGGCGGCTGGACGGTGCAGGTGAAAAGGCGCTGAGTGAAAAGCTGAGTGAAAAAGGGCGCCCCACCACGAAGAGGGAACGCCCAAGCCAAAACTATGGAGTGCGCCGCCAGGGACTTGAACCCCGAACCCGCTGATTAAGAGTCAGCTGCTCTGCCAGTTGAGCTAGCGGCGCCCGTTTCGACGAAGGAGACAGTAGCACTCAGCCCACAGAGATGAAAAATCCGGGAAGGATGGCACCCTCCCCAGTGCACTGCGCTCACATACGCAAACACATCGTGACCCTAATCCCGCGGGCCCTCCTGTTCGAGTAGGCCCATGCCAAATTCGATCATCTTCTTCGCGTAGTCCTCGCTCCACTTCGCCCGCTGTGCGATTCCCGCGGCCGACATCCGGTCGAAGCGCTTGGGGTCGGCGAGCTGTGCCGCAGCTATCGCCTGGAATTCGGTGGCCCGGTCGGCGGCCGCCTGGAACGCGAGCGCCAGCTCCGTCGACCGCTCCAGCAGCTCCTGCGGGTCGTCCATCGATTCCAGGTCGAAGAAGTGCTCCGGGTCGGACGCGGCCGCTTCGGGCTCGAACAGCAGTGGTGCCGGGCGCATCTTGCGTCTGCCTTCCTGCGGCGTCTGGTGAGCCGGCTTCGGCTCGGACATCTGCGTACCTCCAGGTTGTCGGGCCGCCATCCATTCTCTCGTACAGGGGGCGGAGGCGTGAGAGTGCGACGGATCAGGGCCACCGGGCCTGCACGCACGCAACGGCGCTGAGAGGGGGCGGGGTGTCCTCGCGGGCGACGAGAACACTTCCACGGCAGGTGTACGCAGCACGTGACGTCCGAGCGCCGAGAAGATACCCCGCACGCCGCACCCGACTCCACCCCCACCCCACTCCACCCTCACCCGTCCCACGCAGCGCAGGCATGACGTGCTCGGACCGATCACGGCGACCGGAGTCCTTCATACCGAAGCTCAGGGGGCGGCCAGACAGGAAAACACGCTACGCCGACCGCTTGGCGTGTCCGGCGTGCCGGGTCAGGAAATGCGCGACCGCATCCCACCTGCGGTGCGGCCCCAATGCCGCGGCAGCGGCGTCCAGCATGGTGCGGATACGAGAGGACTTGACGTGTTCACCGAGCAGGTCAAGCGCACGCTGGGCCGCCTCCGCTGCCTCCTCCGGGTCGCCGCTCGCCGCGAGATCGCCCGCCAACTCCGCACTGTAAAGCGCGATATTGCGAATAAAGTGAGGATCCTGCAGGGCGACACCCCGCCGCGCGTGCACCACGGCGCGCCGGTAGTCACCCAGTTGCGACCAGCATTGCGCCTCCAGGCCCTCTAGTTCGGCCTCGCCATAGAATGTCATCCACTCCGGATCCGCGTCCGATGGCCCTTTCCCGTACAACCGGGTGGCGCGCAACAGCGCCCGCTCGCACGCCGTCCGGTCTCCGAGCCCCGCCCAGCCGCCCGCCTCGCGCAAAGTGAGCAGTGACAGCAGGCGCGAAGATCCGAGCGCCTTGGCCGCACGCTGGGCGGCTTGCGCTGCACATACCGCTTCGCGCGGGCGGCCGACATCACGGGCGAGGAACGCGGTGTTGCAAAAAGCATGCGCTTCGAGCGCCGGGTCACCAGACATACGTGCGGTGGCCAGTGCTTCGGCGTAATACGAACGGGCGTCGGCATGATGGCCCGAGTCGTGCGCCAACCACCCAACCGAGATGGCGAGTTCCCCCGACCCGGCGTGCAACCGGTCCGCGACCGCCCGGCTGTACCTGCCCTGGTCGAGCAGCACGTAGGCGTTGCGCAGGGAGTGCCCGGCCCGCTGGAACAATCCGTCCGCGCCGTGCCGGTCGTCAAGCAACCGGATCTGGCGCACCGCTTCTTCGATTGCCTGGGCCTCGTGGCTGCCGACCCGGTGCGCGCCTGGCAGCGCTTCTCCGGCTTCTCCCCATGCGTTCGCCCCGCCGTGCCGGGAAACACCTCCTGTCGAAGGGAGGGGAAGGTTCATATCACTGTCGCTCGCATGGGGCAGCGCTGCCGCCAGTGCCGCGGCCGGCCCGCTGGTCATGAATGCGCGACGCAGCACGTCGCTCTCCTCGTTGTTGCTGTTGCTGCTGTTGTAGTTGCCGATGTCGCCGTCGCCCACCGTTGTGCCTCTGCGAGGCCTGCGCCCTCGTACCTCCTCGCGTGGTACGAACCCCATGTCCGTGAGCGCGCAGTCGGGGAACATGTGCTTGAAGACGCGCTCGTACGCGTAGTTGGGGCACCGGATCTCGCCCGATTCGACGCGTCCGATGTAGCGCGCGTCGCAACTCACCTGCTCGCCGATCTCGCGAGCCGCCCTCCGTACCGCCGCCGCGAACTCACCGGGCGACAGGTCGCCTCGCAACTGCCGAAAAGCTGTGTTGGGCGCCGAGGGTGAGGGTGCCATCGCGAGGCCTCCTCTGGTGGATGGTGAGGGCAAGGGATGTGCTACATGAATGCCTGCCGCGGCAGCGGCTGGGGTCAGGTGCGGCTGCACGACCGTACTCGTTGTACTTCATCGGCCACACAGTGTTTGGTAGTAAACGGGATATCTCACCAGCCATCCGCCATGAAGTGCCATCCTTTGCAGCGGTTCCCGACCGTACCTGTTGACGTCCTCGCGCGTTGGTCCAGATGTGACCGTTCAGGATCCGACGGTGAGGAGGGTTCCCCTTGTTGGAGACAAAAGGAGCAAACGGATCATCCGGGTCACGGGTGACAGGTCCGGGTGCGGCGGCCTCGGAGGCAGCCGCGGCACCTGACTGGGACTTGGTCACCGTCCCCTCGAGGCAGGGCCTCGAAGCCGTCGACATCCTGCGACTGCGTACAGGGGTCGGTCCTGTGCTGCACGACTCCGAGGGCGACACCCTCGGATTCCTGGTCCCGCCCGGCACCGCCGACGGCTGGGACCTGCCGGGCAGCGCGTGCACCGAGACAGATGGCGGCGGGCGCAAGCTCACCGATGATCCGCCGATCGAGGGCGCCGGCTGGCTCGTCCCGCCGGAACACAGCCACCCCGTCACCGACCCTGCACTGCTGCGCCAGGCGCTTGGCGAGGCGGCACGCACCATCGAGGCTGCCGACGCACTCTGATCACCCCACCACGATCCTCCCGCCACCGATAACGACCTGGGGGGCAATAGGGAGTGGATCAGCGAGCGGCGTCATGCGGCTTCGAATCCAAGGCGGAGGAGGGAGGCGACGCGGAGCGTCGTTGACCGACGACAACGCAGGAGGCTTCAGTCGCAGGGCGTCGGGAGCCCGCTCCCTATTGCCCCCCAGGTCGTAAGGGTGGGGTGGCAGGCGGAAAAGAGGGAGTTGGTCGACTCCGGCCGTACAAGCGCTCGAATGGCGTACGGTGCCGAACATGGCAAGTGTGCTCGTTGTCGAGGACGACCAATTCGTGCGTTCCGCCCTCATCAGGCACCTCACTGATGCCGCCCACACAGTACGCAGTGTGGGCAGCGCGCTGGAGGCGCTGCACGAGGTGGCACGGGTCGGCTTCGACGTGGTGATCCTTGACCTCGGTCTGCCCGACCTCGACGGCGCCGAGGCGTTGAAGATGCTGCGTGCAATCACAGACGTTCCCGTGATCGTTGCCACGGCGCGGGACGACGAGGGTGAGATCATCCGGCTGCTCAACGCCGGAGCCGACGACTACCTCGTCAAGCCGTTCTCGGGAGAACACCTGTCGGCGCGCATGGCCGCCGTACTGCGCCGCTCGCGGGAGACGGAGGCATCCCAGGTGCTGCGGGTCGGGGGCCTGCGGATCGACGTGTTGCGCAGGGAGGCGGTGCTCGACGGCGTCACGCTCGATCTGACGCGCCGCGAGTTCGACCTGCTCGCCTTCCTTGCTGCCCGCCCAGGGGTCGTCGTGCCTCGCCGTGAACTGCTCGCCGAAGTGTGGCAGCAGGCATACGGCGACGATCAGACAATCGACGTGCACCTGTCATGGCTCCGTCGCAAATTTGGCGAAACTGCTGCAAATCCTCGCTATCTGTACACGCTGCGGGGAGTGGGTGTGAAACTGGAGCCACCGAAATCGAAATGAGCGACGCACGCGAGCAGGCGGAGGAGGTCCCCCCGCGGAGCAGGGAGAGGCCGGCCGAGGCACGAGGCCGTCCGCGAAGCCTGGGAGCGGGCGACAGTGGCATGAGCCCTCCCCCTGCTTTCGGGAGGAGGTACCCCCGAGCGCGGCGGGGCGAACAATCGTCGATCGGAAGCAGGCGCGGGGCGATGAGGTGGGCGCTGGTCAAAGTGGTGCTCGCGGTCACCACCATGGTCGTGCTGGTCTTCGCCGTGCCGCTCGGGCTCGTTGTCCAGGAACAGGCGCACGACCGGGCGATGTCCCATGCCGAGCGGCAGTCCGCGGCGCTCGGCCCAGTGCTCGCGATCACCACCGACCGCACCCAGTTGGAGCGCGCTGTCGCCTCCACCCAGGCGGGCGCGGACGGGCGGATCACCGTGCACGTCCCGGCGGGCCGCGGCAGCAGCGCTGTCGAGATCGGCCGACAGCGGGTCTCGCGGGCTGACCTCGACACCGCGACCCGGTTCGGCCGGGCCTCGACCGTCGTCGTACCCGGCGGCTACGCGCTGCTCCAGCCCATTGCCGTCAGCTCCGGCTCGCTCGCGGTCGTCGAAGTCTTCGTCCCTGAAGGAGACATGACCCGGGGCGTGACGATCGCATGGCTGCTGCTCGGGCTCGTCGGCGCCTTCCTCGTCCTCGGCTCGGTGGTGATCGCCGACCGGCTCGGCACCCGAGTGGTACGTCCCGTCCGGCTGCTCGCCGACGCCGCTCACGAACTCGGCCAGGGGAACATGGGAGTACGTGTCCGGGAGACCGGACCGTCCGAACTGCGGGCGGCGGCTGTCGCGTTCAACTCGATGGCCAATCAAGTAAACCAACTGCTCACCCGCGAACGCGAGTTGGCAGCCGATCTCTCCCATCGGCTGCGCACCCCCCTGACTGTGCTGCGCCTCAACGCTGCCTCGCTCGGCGACGGCCCGGCCGCGGAGCAGACTCGGGAGGCCGTGGCTCAACTGGAACGCGAGGTCGATCAGATCATTCGCACCGTACGCGCCCGGCGCTCGGCCTATGCCGCATCGGCCGCTGCTGCATCGGCATCGGCCGGTTGCGACGCGGCCGAGGTGATCCGCGAGCGCATGGGTTTTTGGTCCGCACTCGCCGAGGACCAGGGACGACAAGTGCGCACTGCAGGGGCCGACCGACCGGTGCGGGTTCCTCTTGCCCGCGCCGAACTCGTCGCGGCGCTCGACGCGATGCTCGGCAACGTCTTCCGCCACACCCCGGAAGGCACCGCCTTCGCAGTCGACGTGCACAGCAGTGAGGACACGGTGATCATACTGGTTTCGGACGCGGGCCCCGGCATCAAAGACCCGGATGCGGCCTTGTGTCGCGGTCAGGGCGACGGCGGTCCCGGTTCGACCGGGCTCGGCCTCGACATCGTGCGGCGGGTCGCGGAATCAACCGGCGGTGATGTGGCGATCGGCAACTCCGTGCTCGGCGGCACAGAGGTACGGGTACGGCTGGCGCTGCGCCCGAGCATCTCGGGCGGCAGACAGCGACGACGACGGCCGCGACGGTGGGGCCAGGGCCGCGAGATCCGGGCCGCCGACGGGAGTTCCCGGCCTACTGACGGGACTGCTGCTCCTGGGCGATCTCCTTATGGTTCCTGATGACTTCTTCGATGATGAAGTTCAAGAACTTCTCGGCGAAGGCCGGATCCAGATGCGCATCCTCGGCCAGCTTTCGCAATCGCATGATCTGGGCGTTCTCACGCAACCGGTCTGCCGGGGGCAGCTTGTGGACCGCTTTGAGGTGGCCGACCGCCTGCGTGTACTTGAATCGCTCGGCGAGCAGGTGGACGAGTGCTGCGTCGAGGTTGTCGATGCTTGCGCGCAGTCTCAGCAGCTCCTGCCGCGCCGACTCCTCGACGTCACAGGCGTGTGCCACTTGCCCGATATCCGCCTCGGCACTTACCTCGGCATCCTGCTCACCCGCCATGCGCTGCCTCCACCTCTCGCGATGCTGTGTGGGAACCAACCCTAGACATTATCCGGAACGTGAAGCCATCCGGGCAAAGTTCGGCGTACCCGTCCGTGACCTTCCGACCACGTCGCGCAGCGAGAGGGGATCCGCTTGCTAGCGTCCCGATCATGGGAAGGGATAAAACCGACAAATCGCTACATCAGAAGCTGAACGCAGCGCGTATCCGTCGGCGTGCCCGGCGGGTGAGCGTATTGGTCTCCGTCGCGGTCCTGGTCTGCAGCGCCGCGGTTGACGCCCCGTCGCAGCCGCGCGGCCAACAGACGCGCGCCATGACGCTGCCGCCGGGGGTCCTTCCCTACGGCAACGGCATTCCCTATCTGGTGCGCGCGCGCCAGTGGATGGGGGCGCCCGCCGAACCGTCGTCCGTACCGGGCGATGAGAGCGATACCTCTGGCGAGAGCGGCAAGGACGAGCAGCCCCGCGAGGTGAGCCTGGAACTCGCCCACGCTCTCGCCTCCCTGGACGCCGATGCCGATGGCTTCTCTGTCGCCGTCTACGACACTGCAACCGGCAGCCATGGCCTCTACGGCAACAGCACGTACGACACAGCCAGCATCGTCAAAGTCGACATTTTGACCACGCTGCTCCTCCAGGCCCAGGAAGCGGGGCGCAATCTGACAGCGCGTGAGCGCCACTACGCCGCGGCGATGATCGAGCACAGCGACAATGCGGCGGCCACCGCCCTGTGGGACCGGATCGGCGGAGCGCGCGCGCTCAACGCCGTCAACTACAGACTCGGGCTGCGCCACACATACGGTGGCGCCGGCCATTGGTGGGGTCTTACTCAGACCACGGCTGCCGACCAACTGACCCTGCTGCGTTCTGTTTTCGGCCCTAAACCGGTGCTGAGCACCGATCGCCAGGAGTACATGATGCAGCTGATGAGCCACGTTGAACCCGATCAGGCCTGGGGCGCCTCGGCGGCGGCCGACCGCGACTCGGGCAGTGCGCTGAAGAACGGCTGGCTGATGCGCACCGACACGGGCCTGTGGGATGTCAACAGCATCGGCCGGGTGACGTACGGCGGTCACGCGATGCTGGTGGTCGTGCTCTCCCACGGCAACGCTACCTGGAACGAGGGCATCACCCTCATCCAGCGCGCCGCCCGGGTGGCCGTCCACGCGGCGGTCGGCGGCCAGGGGTGAGGGACTGGAGGCGGAAGAGGTCCTGAGGTCTGGGGAGGCGTTCGAGGAGACGCATCGGGCCCCTGACCGTTTTCGCAGGTCAGGGGCCCGATCGGCTGGGGTGAGTGACGGGACTCGAACCCGCGACATCCTGGACCACAACCAGGTGCTCTACCAGCTGAGCTACACCCACCATGACCGGCGCTTCGTTGCCTTCCACACCGGCCGAGAAGAAGCATACAGGGTTTTCGTGTGTGTCCGCTCCAGCCTTTGTGCAACAAAACGGGCGCGTCGTGAGGATCGCCGTCACGCATCCGACTGCGCATCCCGGCCGGGAACGCGGAGTAGACCCTAGCGCTGACCGGTTTGCCCCGGAAGTACATACTTCGCCGCGATCGCCCGCACCGTCTCGGTGTCAGGTCCGGGCGGCGGGACGAAGACGGCCTCCCGGTAGTAGCACAGCTCGGCGATGCTCTCCCGGATATCGGAGAGCGCCCTGTGGCTGCCGTTCTTTTGCGGGCTGTTGTAGTAGGCCCGCGGATACCAGCGTCTCGAGAGCTCCTTGATCGAGGAGACGTCGACGATCCGGTAATGCAGGTGCTGTTCCAAAGAGGGCATGTCACGGGCGAGGAAGCCCCGATCGGTGCCGACCGAGTTCCCGCACAGCGGGGCCTTGCGCGGCTCCTTCACGAATGTGCGGACGTAGTCGAGGACCTGCTTCTCGGCCTCGGCCAAGGTCATGCCACCGGGCAGCTCGTCGAGCAGGCCGGAGGCGGTGTGCATCTCACGCACCACCTCCGGCATGGTCTCGAGTGCTTCCGCGGGTGGCTGGATAACGAGGTCCACCCCGTCGCCGAGGATATTGAGCTCCGAATCGGTCACGAGGGCGGCCACCTCGATCAGCGCGTCATGCCGGAGCGAGAGCCCGGTCATTTCGCAGTCGATCCATACCATGCGGTCGTTCATATGTCTCACCCTACGGGGCGATCGCGCTGACCTGGCGCAGCTGGGCTGCGAGAGGTTCCGGCGGAGGTACCGTAACGAAGCGTGCCCAGGCCTGGGCGATCACTCCGCGACCGCATCAGGCCAGGAGCGCCGAAGGACTCGCCGCCGTCCGCGCGGTCATGCTCCTCGGGCGGGCACGAGGCGTACGCTTCCGGCTCCGCCTTCGTCGTTCTGACGGGGTTGGACGCCTCGCGGTCCGCGGACACGGGCGCGGTGGCGGGCCGGCGCGGGTGCGGCAGGCGGCCGACTCTCGGCTCCCGCTCGGTCCCATCGCCGCGATCACCCCGGTCCCCACGTTCCGGCCGCTCCCGCTCCCGCTCTGCCGGCTCCGGGGACGAGGGCGTGGGCGAGGGCCTGCGGGCCCGGAAAGCGGTGCGGTAGGAGGCGGGGGACGCCCCCAGCTGCCGCCGGAAATGCCCGCGCAGCGCCACCGGAGAGCGGAAACCGCATCGCGCCGCGACCTCGTCCACCGAGTAGTCCGAAGTCTCGAGCAGCCGCTGCGCCTGCAGCACCCGCTGGGTGATCAGCCACTGCAGCGGGGCGCTGCCGGTCAGCGACCGGAAACGGCGGTCGAAGGTCCGGCGGCTCATATACGCGCGCGCGGCGAGCGTCTCCACGTCGAACTGCTCATGGAGGTGTTCCAGCGCCCAGGCGACGACCTCCGCGAGCGGGTCGCTGCCGATCTCCTCTGGTAATGAACGGTCGATGAATCGTTCCTGGCCGCCGCTACGGCGCGGCGGTACGACCAGGCGGCGGGCGAGCGCCGTGGCGGCCTCGGTGCCGTGATCGGTCCGTACGACATGCAGGCACAGATCAATGCCCGCGGCCGTACCGGCGGAAGTGAGGATGTCGCCGTCGTCGACGAACAACTCACGCGGGTCGACATGCACCGAGGGGTAGCGCTTGGCCAGTGTCGGTGCGTACATCCAGTGTGTGGTCGCAGGCCGTCCGTCAAGCAGGCCGGCAGCGGCGAGCACGAAGGAGCCCGTGCATAGGCCGATGATTCTCGCGCCCTCTTCATGGGCGCGGCGCAGCGCATTGAGCGCTGAGACCGGCGGCGGCTGGGAGATCGAGCGCCAGGCCGGCACGACGACGGTGCCTGCTTTGTTGAGCGCTTCGAGGCCGTAGGGCGTGGTGAGTTCGAGCCCGCCCGTGGTGCGCAGGGGTCCGTCTTCGCCCGCGCACACCAAAAGCCGGTAACGGGGGACACCGGCGTCCTGACGGTCGATGCCGAAGACGGACAGCGGGATGGAGCTTTCGAAGATCGGTCCGCCGCTGAACATCAGTACAGCGACGACCTCTTTACGGCGCCGCGCGGAGAGTTTGCGGCTGCCCGCGCCTGCTGCACCAGCCGTGCCGGTGCCGCTGGCGCCGCCCGTCGCGGCTTGACCGGCCGGTGCGGGCTGCGGAGCCTGCGTGGTCGGGGTGCGGGGGGACGGAGTTGACGAGCTTGCGGTCTCCGTCGCCGCACCGGTCCTGGACTCCTGGGTCATGGCGGATGAGCCCCCCTCGGTCGACGTGTCCTCCTGGTACTGCACGTTCCCCCGCCGTGTTACCCAAGATCGAATCTACTGTGTCCACAGAGGCTGAAGTGACAAGTTCACCACCCGGCGCTAAGTCGACATGACAACTTGGCGTGAAGCATTCGATCACGAAGCGTTCCACTCGCGGGCTCCGCTGGGAAGTGCGCCTCTGGTGCGTCCCCCGGTAACCACCCCGCGCGGAAGACCGCGTGAGCCCTCTGCGCTCCTGTCTGCCCTGGTAGCGGGCGAGTTAATAGCAGGTACTTCCGATGGATGTACTGTGGTGAGAAGTTGGCCGAAAAGAATCGTAACTCCAGCACATTCGCTCCTTGAGGAGGGGGTGCGCCCATCCTCAAGGAGCGCGTACCCGGGTGCCGTCATGGCCGCGGACCTGGGAAGAAGCGCAATCGGCCGGGCGGCGACCACAGGGTGTGGCGGGAGTGCGGCGAAGGTGCAAACCGAAGAAGCGACGGCGGCCGAAGGTCGTATTACTAACGGAAGGCTAATGGTTGCAAGGTGAACGTCCGGTTGCGCGGAGTTCCGGGTGACTGTTTGACGAGCGCGTCTGTGGGGGATGGTCGGGTCAAGCCCTTCAGATTTCGCCGGGGCTGGGCAGGGGGCGTTGCGCTTCCCGCTCGGCTCCGGCATTCTCCTGGAAACTCCGGGTACGAGCACCATCGGATGGAGCGCTCGATGTGTCTGTGCAGGAACGCTTCGTCGCCGTACCCTGGAGGCGGCGGGAGAGCAACGTCCTTACCAGCCAATATGGCCGGTCCCGCCGCCCCCGCTGTCCGTGTCCGTTTCAGCGGCGCTCCCGGCGTCGCCTTCGCCGAAATCCCCCACCATGGACGGTTACGAGCTCCCAGAGCCCGCCGACGGCAAGCCGCTGGCCCATTCGGCGGCGGAACCCGAGGCGGCGGCACAGTCGCGTCATTCGTGCGATCCCGCGTTCCAACACGGTGTGGTGGTCGGTTTCGACGGCTCCGTCTCCAGTGAACGCGCCCTCGCCTACGCCATTGGCTTGGCCCG
>Ga0213875_10000982_pt1 | contig 20411 bp, 24 predicted proteins | sample BarmaccomBMRX_R8_FD_160105 | JGI IMG/M metagenome (GOLD analysis project Ga0213875, IMG submission 160105) | Root-associated microbial communities from Barbacenia macrantha in rupestrian grasslands, the National Park of Serra do Cipo, Brazil - RX_R8 | ecosystem: Host-associated > Plants > Roots... | reverse complement strand
GCCAACGAGCGGCGGGATCTCGATCCCGAGGTCGTGGACGCGATCGAGGAAGCCGACCTCTTCCAGCTGTTCCGGCCACGCCGCTTTGGCGGCTTCGAGATGGCGCCGGGGCATTTCTACGACATCCAGAACGCGTTCGCCGAGCGCTGCCTGTCGACGGCGTGGGTCTACGGCGTGCTCAGCATCCAGTCCTTCGTGCTCGCGCTGTTCGGCGAACAGGCGCAGGAGGACGTCTGGGGCGTGGACCCGACCGCACGTGTTTCTTCCTCGTTCAAGCCCGAAGGGAAGATCGCGCCTGTCGAGGGCGGCTATCGCATCGCCGGCCAGTGGACCTTCTCGAGCGGAAGCAGCCACGCTAATTGGGCGTTGGTCGGGGGCTTGATCACGCAGCCGGACGGACCGCCCCAGATGCGGCTCTTCCTCGTGCCCCGCAGCGATTACGAGATCGTCGATATGTGGCGGACCTTCGGTCTGCGCGGCACCGGCAGCAACGATCTCAGGATCGATGGCGCCTTTGTGCCCGAGCATCGCACCTGGCGTCCGACGCCGGGCACGAACGTCTCGACCGATCCGGACATCGCGCCGCTCTATCGCCTGCCCTGGCTGTTCATGTTCCCCTCCTGCATCGCCAATCTCGCGATCGGCGCAGGGCGCGGCGCGGTGAAACGGCTGGCGGCGCATTGCGCGAGCGCGCCGGCACCGGCGGCCGAACAGGTCCGCCTCGCCATCGGCAAGGCATCGCGCAAGATCGAGGCGGCGAATATCCTGCTGCAGGCAAACATCGCGACGATGTTCGCGAAATGCCAGCGCGGCGAAGGCCTCGCCGAGGCCGACGTGCTGCTCTACCGCAGCCAGCTTGCGGCGATGTTGCGCGACATCGCTGCGGAGGTCGACGCCCTCATGCTGCACACTGGCGGCCGCGGCATCAGCGAGACCGGGCCGCTCACCCAGACCTGGCTCGACCTCTCCGCCGCGCGCCACCATCTCGGCAACATGCCGGATGGAACCACCGTCGGGCTGGCCGATGCGATGATCGGAACAGCCTAGCTTGCTAGCGAAGCTGACGGAAGCAGGTGCGGAGCTCGTCGACAAACAGCGCCGGCTGTTCGAACGCCGCGAAATGGCCGCCCTTGGCGACCTCATTCCAGTGGATGATGTTCGAGAACACCCTGTCCGCCCATGACCGCAGCGGCGTCGAGTTTTCCCGGGGAAACTTGGTATATCCCACGGGCAGGTCGATGCGCTTCGGCCGCATCTCGCCGAGGCTCTCCCAATAGAGCCGCGCCGAGGAGGCGCCGCTGTTGGTCAGCCAGTAGAGCATGATGTTGTCCAGCATCTCGTCGAGGCTGAACACCGTTTCCGGATCGCCGCCGCCGTCTGACCATTTGCCCAATTTCTCGTAGATCCAGGCGGCCTGACCGACCGGCGTGTCGGCGAGCGCGTAGCCGAGCGTCTGCGGGCGCGTCGCCTGGATCTGCGCATAGGCCCACTCGGTCCGGGCATAGGCGCGGGCGGCCTTGGCCACGGCCTGCTCCTCGGCGGTCGGACTATCACCGAGATCACGCGGCATCACCGCCAGCAGGTTGAAGTGGAGCCCGACGAGACCCTCCGGCGCCAGCACGCCGAGTTCCGCCGTCACCCCCGAACCCCAGTCGCCACCCTGCGCGACATAGCGGGTATAGCCCAGCCGCCGCATCAGCTCCGCCCAGGCGCGCGCGATCCGCTGCAGCCCCCAGCCGGTCTCGTCGGGCTTGCCCGAAAAACCATAGCCCGGCAGCGACGGGAGCACGACATCGAAGGCATCGCTTGCATCGCCGCCATGTGCGACCGGATCGGTGAGCGGACCGACGACCTTGTGAAACTCGATCACCGAACCCGGCCAGCCATGCGTGAGCAGCAGCGGCAGCGCCTTCGGATATGACGAGCGGACGTGGACGAAATGGATGTCGAGCCCATCGATGTGCGTCTTGAACTGGCCCCAGCCGTTCAGCATCGCCTCGCAGCGGCGCCAGTCATAATCGCGCCGCCAATGATCGACCAGCCGCCGCAGCGAGGCGATCGGCACGCCCTGGCTCCAGTCGCGCACCGTCTCGGCCTCGGGCCAGCGCGCCATACCGAGCCGCCGGGCGAGATCGTCCAGCTCGGACTGCTCGACGCGCAGAACGAAAGGGCGGATCTCGTCGGTCATTCGGTCACTCCGGGGAAGTGTCGGGGCGGTTATCGGCCCGGGCCGCTCACCACCCGATCAATTCGGCGGCCCGCAACCGATGCCGCGAGGGTGCGCCGAGCCACGCCCAGTCCCACATCGCCCGCTTCATATAGATATGGGTATCGTGCTCCCAGGTGAAGCCGATGCCGCCATGCGCCTCGACTGTGTCGCGCGTCACCTGCAGATAGGTGTCGGTGAGGTGCGCCTTGGCCTGCGCGGCGGCGTGGCTCGCCTGTTCCGGGATCTCGCCCCAGGCATGGGCGGCGTACCAGTAGAGTCCGCGCGAGGGCTCGGTCGCCAGCGCCATCTTGACGAGCTGGTAGCGCAGCCCCTGAAATTGGCCGATCTGCACGCCATATTGTTCACGCATCCGCGCGTAATCGACCGACATCTGCACGCAACGCTCGGCGCCCCCGAAAGCATCGGCGGCGAGCAGCACGGCGGCTGCATCGATCAGCCTCGCGGTGGCCGCCTTGCCATCCTCGAGCAATTCCGCTGTCGCGCCCTCGAAGGTTACGGTATCGAGCGGCCGCGTACGGTCGGCGCCGTCGAGGCGCGCGGTGACGATGCCCGCGCCCTTCGCCACGATCGCCAGCCCTTCCGTCACCCCGACCACGATCAGATCCGCCTCGGCGGCGTTGGGGACGAGCGTCTTGACGCCGCTCAGCGGGGCCGCCGCCGACAAGGTCCACTCCTCGGGCAGCCACGCCGCCTTGCCTTCACCGAGCGTGATCGTGCCAAGCAGCTCGCCCGACGCAAGCCTTGGAAGCCACTTCGCCTTCTGCGCCTCGCTGCCGCCGAGCGCGATCGCCACCGTCGCGATCGCATGGCCGAAGAACGGCACCGGCGCGGCAAACGCGCCCAGCGCCTCGGCGACGATCGCGAGATCGATCATCTCCAGCCCGAGCCCGCCATGCTGCTCCGGCACGAAGATCGCCGGCACGCCGAATTCGACAAGCTGTGCCCACAGCGCCGTATCGATCACCGCCTCGCCCGGCGTGTCGAAGAGCTTGTGGACATGCTGCGCATCGCACCGGTCACGCAGCAGCGCCGCCAGCCCGTCGAGTAGCGCGAGCTGGTCTTCGGACAGGAGGAAGTTCATGCCGGCGCCCTCTCCCCGTGGCGATCGCGCGGCAAACCGAGACTCCGCTCCGCGATGATGTTGCGCTGGATGTTCGAGGTGCCGCCGGCGATCGACATCGACAGCGAGATCATGAAGCGCTCGATCCACTTGAGCTTGTCACCGCCCATGTCGACGAAATCGTTCTCGACGATGTCGCGCGCCAGCTTGGCGATGCGCCCGGCGAGTTCGGTCATGTATATCTTCGGCATGGTCGCGAACCAGCCGACCTCGCGCTCGTGGACATCGTGCGAGGTGGCGCGATAGGTCGAATAGGTCAGGCTCATCAGCTCGCCGTTGATCGCCGCCAGCTCTTCGCGGATCTTTGGGTCCGCGATCGCCGGCCGGCCGTCGATCTCGACCTCCTTGGCGAGCTTCACCAGATCGCGAAACATCGACAGGCTCCAGGTCAGCCCGCCGAGGCCCGAGCGCTCGTGTTTGAGCGTCGAGCGGGTGACATTCCAGCCCTTGCCGCGTTCGCCGACCAGCATGTCGACCGGCGTTTCGGCATTGTCGAAGAAAACCTCGTTGAACTCCTTCTGCCGCGTCATCTGGACGAGCGGGCGCACCGTCACGCCCGGCTGGCGGATGCCGACGAGCAGATAGGAGATGCCCTGATGCTTGAGCGCGTCCTGCTCGGTGCGCACCAGGCAGAACATGTGCGTCGCCTTGTGCGTGGGTGGTCCAGATCTTCTGGCCGTTGATGATCCACTTGTCGCCGACGAGCTCAGCCTTGGTACGCAGCGAGGCGAGATCGGAGCCGGCATTGGGCTCCGAGAAGCCTTGCGCCCAGACGATGTCCCCGCGCAGCGTCGCCGCGATGAATTGCTCCTTCTGCGCCCCGGTGCCCCATTCGAGCAGCGTCGGCACGACCAGCTTGCCGCTGCCCGGGACGCGGCCGCTCGGCGCGCGCGCGCGGGTGAACTCTTCGCGGATGATCTCGGCGCGGACGATGTCCGGCTCCTGCTCCGAACCGCCAAGGTGACGCGGCACGCTGCGGTTAAGATAGCCCTTATCGGTGGCAGCGATGACGAAAGCACGCTCATTCTCACGCGACTTGACGGCGCCGTCGGCGGGTGGCCAGTTCGCGTTCAGGAACTCTCTCACCTCCGCGCGGAAGGAATCGAATTCCGGCCCGAAGCCCAGGTCCATCTCCTGATCCTCTAGATGATTTCGCTGATTCTGCATGCAGGAGGCCGGCTGGCCACGCAACTCAAAAGCACCCTCGCCTTCGCGCCGGGCCTTCCCCTAACCCATGTTTGTAGATAAATCCGTCTAGAAACCGAACTCGGCAGGAGGATGTGATGGCGCAGCAAGTGGCGACGGTTCCGGACAACGTCCCGCCCGATCTGGTGTTCGATTTCGACTTCTTCTCGCTTGCCGACAAGGCGGAAGATATTCAGACAGCCTGGGCCGAGCTGCATAAGGGCCCGGACATCGTCTGGACGCCGCATTATGGCGGCTACTGGATTGCGACGCGCGCCGCCGACATCGACGTGATGCAGCTCGACTACGAGCATTTCAGCCACAACGAGTTTGACATCCCGCTAAACCCGGGCCGGGTGAAGTCGATCCCGCTCTCGATGGATCCGCCCGAGCACACCCCCTATCGCAAGCTCCTGATGACCGCGTTCACCCCGCAAAAGGTGCGAGGCTATTCGGACGTGGCGCGCGACACCGCGAAGGCACTGGTCGCCGCGCTCAAGCCGCGCGGCGAGTGCGAGTTCATCGACGAATTCGCCAAGGTGCTGCCGATCAACGTCTTCCTGTCGATGATGGGGCTGCCGCTCGCCGACCGCGAATGGCTGCTGCCGCGCGCCGAGATCGCGGTACGCAGCGCCGACATCGAGCTCAAGAACCGCAACCAGCAGGAGCTGGCGGGCTATCTGATGAGGCATATCCAGCTGCGGCAGGCGACGCCGACCGAGGATCTGCTCAGCTCGATCGTCCATGGCGAGATCGAGGGCCGCAAGCTCAGCCCGTTCGAGATCATGGGCATGTCGCTGCTCGTGCTCGTCGGCGGCCTCGACACGGTCGCCTCGCAGATCGGCTTCGTCGCGCAGTTCCTGGCGCGCCATCCGGGGCATCGCCACGAGCTGGTTGACAATCCGAAGTTGATCCAGGTTGCCTGCGAGGAGTTTCTGCGCCGCTACGGCCTGCCCAACACGGCCCGCGAGCTGACGATGGACTATGAGTATAAAGGCCTTCACTTCAAGAAAGGCGACATGATCCAGATGCCGAAATGCCTCTACGGCCTTGATGATCGGATCAACGAGAAGCCTTTCGACGTGGATTTCCACCGCAAGCCTTCGCAGATCAAGCATGCCGCGTTCGGCGCCGGCCCGCACATCTGCCCCGGCAACGTGCTCGCACGACGCGAGTTGATCATCTTCCTCGAGGAGTGGCTCCCCGAGATACCCGATTTCGAGATCGATCCGGAGCGGCCGACGGTCTACGCCGCCGGCAGCGTCAACGGCGTCGAGAAGCTCTACCTGCGCTGGAAGGTCTGAACGCCGCGCCGCGGCAGGCGGCTCTCATGCCGCCTGCCGCGTGGCGAGGCCGTCCTCATAGGCCGCCTCGGTCAGCGAGCGGACCAGCTCCGCCGTCACGCCCGGCGCGAGCTCGCGCAGCACGAAGGGCGACGACCGATCGGCGCGGTCGAACACCGCAAGATTGGTGATCAGCATGTCCACGACGTTGGTGCCGGTGAGCGGCAGCGTGCAGGCCTTACGGAACTTGGCGCTGCCGTCCTTGGCGGCATGATCCATCAGCACGATGATCTTCCTGACGCCGGCGACGAGATCCATCGCTCCGCCCGGCCCTTTCACCATCTTGCCGGGCACCATCCAGTTGGCGAGGTTGCCGTTCTCGGCGACCTCCATCGCGCCCAGCACCGACAGCTGGATGTGGCCGCCGCGGATCATGCCGAAGCTGTCGGCTGAAGAGCAATAGCTGGTACGCTTGAGCTCGGTGATGGTCTGCTTGCCGGCGTTGATGATGTCGGCGTCGACTTCCGCCTCGGTCGGGAACGGACCGAGGCCGAGCATGCCGTTCTCCGACTGCAATGTCACGTCGATATCCGGCGCGATGTGATTGGCAACGAGCGTCGGGATGCCGATGCCGAGATTGGCGTAGAAGCCGTCCTTGATCTCGGCCGCGGCGCGCGCCGCCATCTGGTCGCGGCTCCAGCCCTTGGGCATGTCGGTCATGTCAGGCGGCCTCCTGCCGGATGGTACGCTGTTCGATGCGCTTCTCGTTGTGCGTGGCAAGGATCAGGCGCTGCACGAACACGCTCGGCGTGTGGATCATATCGGGCTCCAGCTCGCCCGGTCCGACCAGCTCCTCAACCTCGGCGACCGTGACCCTGCCGCAGGTCGCCGCCATCGGATTGAAGTTGCGCGCGGTCTTGCGGAAGACGAGGTTGCCGAACGGATCGGCCTTCCATGCCTTCACGATCGCGAGATCGGCGACGATGCCGCGCTCAAGCACATAGGTCTCACCGTCAAACTCCTTGGTCTCCTTGCCCTCGGCGAGGACCGTCCCAACGCCGGTGCGGGTATAGAAGCCGGGGATGCCCGCCCCCCCTGCCCTCATCCGCTCGGCGAGCGTGCCCTGCGGCGCGAATTCGATCTCGAGCTCGCCGGAAAGATATTGCCGCTCGAACTCCTTGTTCTCGCCGACATAGGAGGAGATCATTTTCCTGATCTGGCGCGTTCGCAGCAGCTTGCCGAGACCGAAATCGTCGACGCCGGCGTTGTTGGAGACGGCGGTGATGCCAGTCACGCCGGACGCCTGGATGCCGTCGATCAGCGTCTCCGGGATACCGCAAAGGCCAAAGCCGCCGGCGACGATGGTCATGCCGTCCACCAACAAGCCCGCGAGCGCGGATGTGGCATCGGGATGGATTTTCTCGGCCATGTCATCCTTTCGCGTCGAGCCGCTGAGCGCTCGCAGAGAGCGGCCTCCCTATAGGCTGGATTTGGCCGCCCTCGAAAGCCGGAATGCGGGGCCGGTCGCCATCGCCATCCGCTCAAACGATCCTCGGTTCACCTTGCTTGAACCTTAACCGGGAGCTATGGCTCTTTACTCGTTCAGGAGCGCGCGGTTTGTCCCAACCTCATTCAGAAGTGGCGCGGATCGCGGATCTTGCTGACGCAGGCGAGCGTATGATCAAGAGACTGCGGCACAAGGCCTTTTTGCCCGAAAGCCGCAAGGGTCTGGCGGTTCGTGTCGGCATCGCCCAGGCGGCGCAATTGCTCGACTGTTCGACAAATCGAATCCGCATGGCCGAGGAGGACGGCCGGCTTCCTTCCCCGCCCGCTTCGGACACCGGGCGCCGCCTCGGCTATACGATCGAGGAACTGCTGCACATGCGCGCGGTGCTCAATGCGTCGCCGCAGCGCGCCGATAACGATCCACCGGCCATCATCGCCGTACAGAACTTCAAGGGCGGCGTCGGCAAGTCGACCGTCACCTGCCATCTTGCCCATTATTTTGCGGTGCAGGGCTATCGCGTGCTAGTCGTGGACTGCGATAGCCAGGCGACCACTACCACGCTGTTCGGCTTCAATCCCCATTTCAACATCGCGCGCGGGCAGACCCTCTATCCCTATCTTTCGATCGATCCGACCCAGGCGGACCTGCTCTACGCGGTGCAGCGCACGCCCTGGCCGAATGTCGACCTCATTCCCTCGAATCTCGAGCTGTTCGACGTCGAATATGAGCTGGCAGCGGCCGGCGCGGACGGCGGCTCAATCCTTGCCACGCGATTTCGCAAGCTCCGGCAGGGGCTTGCCGATCTGGCGCGCTCCTATGACGTCGTGATCCTCGATCCACCGCCGGCGCTTGGCACGATCAGCCTGACCGTGATGCAGGCGGCGAGCGCGCTGCTAGTGCCGCTCGCCGCGACCACCCCTGATTTCTGCTCCACGGTGCAGTTCCTGTCGATGATGGAGCAGGTCTTCGGCCAGCTTGCAGATGCGGGCATCCGCGTCGAATATGATTTCGTCCGCCTGATCTGTTCGAAATTCGACGCCAATGATCCGAGCCACGCGATGCTGCGGCAGATCATGGAAGGAACGTTCGGGCCCGCCCTGTTGCCCGTGCCGATCCTCGAATCGGCTGAAATAAGCCACGCGGCGCTGCGCATGATGACGGTGTACGAACTCCAGCGCCCAATCGGCACGGCACGCACGCACAAGCGCTGCCGCTCCAATCTGGATCAGGCGATGGCGCAGGTCGAGCAGCTGGTACGGCGCGGTTGGGGACAGGTCGCACCGGCGAGCGAGGAGGCAATTGTTCATGCGGCCTGATCTCCTGCAGAAAACGCTGTCCTCCAGCTTTCCGTTCTGGTTATGTTCTTTGGGGGTGAGTCGTGGCGGCTAAGCAGACGGATTATCTCGCGGGTTTGCTTGACGACGAACCGGGGGACCCGGGGTCACGCTCGAGCGCTTCCGCCCAGGACAGTCCCACGAGCGAGCCTTCCCTGCCCCGCTCGCGTTCGGGAGCGACGACGCTGCTGAGCCGCGAAAGCGCGCTTGCCCGGGTCGCATCGGGCGAGGTGCGGCAGGTAACGCAGGTGCTGCTCGATCCCTCACGCGTGCGCATCTGGCTAGGCAATGCGCGTATTTACGGCGATCTCAGCGAGGATAGCTGCCGCGAGCTTATCAGTTCGATCCTTGCCGAGGGCGGCCAGAAAGTGCCGGCGGTCGTCCGCCGCGTCGAGGGCGTGCCGGATATCGATTATGAGGTTATCGCCGGTACGCGGCGCCATTTCGCCGTCTCCTGGTTGCGCAACAATGCCTATCCTGAGATGCGCTTTTTGGCCCAAGTCGCCGATCTCAATGACGAGGCGGCGTTCCGGCTCGCCGATCTGGAGAATCGCGCGCGGCGCGACGTTACCGATCTCGAGCGGGCGCGCAATTATGCGGCCGCGCTCGAGCGCCATTATGGTGCCCACCAGACGCGGATGGCCGAGCGTCTGCGGCTATCGAAAGGCTGGCTTTCCAAATTGCTCAAAGTCGCCGCGATCCCGGACGTAGTGATTTCGGCCTTCGCATCACCCGCAGACGTGCAGCTTAAGCCGGCCTATCCGCTGGCCCAGGCATTGGACAATGATGCGGCGGCGGACGCCATCATTGGCGAAGCAAGGCGCATTGCCGATGAGCAACGGACGCTTCGTGACCGGCGCCAACCACTCATACCCGCACCGGAGGTTCTGCGCCGGCTACTCGCGGCGCCGACCGCACGAAGCTCTGAGGAACGGCCGGAGCTTTTCAGATGGATCACGCCGATGGGTCGTCCGGGCCTGACGGTGTTGTCCGCAAACAGGCAGGGCGTGACGGTGCGCCTTCATGCAGGGTCCGGGGCTAGTCTTGGCCAGCTCGCCGACGTGCTGCGGGAGGCGCTGCGTGATTTGGAGCGCAACGGAATGGGGCTGCAGCGTTGATGTTTCCCCGGGGAAACATCGGTTCGAGCGGCGACGTCGACGACAATGTTTCCCCGGGGAAACACCGCGCATGAGCCGCGGCAACCGTGCATTCATCGACGGTCAGTTCGACCTGTTTCTGCCGTATCTTTCGGATGTGCCACTGCGCATCAGCGCGAGGTCATGGAACGGCCCTTCTTCAGCCTCGCGAAGTCCAAGCGACTGAAACCGATCGATTATTGCTCGCCGGACGGCAAGTCTTGGGTCCATGTCTCGGCTAATCCGGATTATGGTATGGCGACGATCTGGGACGCCGACGTGCTGATTTACTGCGCGAGCATGATCTCGGACATGAAGCGCCGTGGCCACAATGATATACCGCGCACGCTCCATATCATGCCCTATGATCTGCTGCGCGCGATCGGGCGGCCGACAACAGGGCGCGCCTATGAGCTGCTGGGGCAGGCGCTCGACCGACTGCAGTCGACAACCGTCAAAACCAACATCGGCGCCGAGAATCGCCGCGAAGCAACTTTCTCCTGGCTCGACAGCTGGACACAACTCGTCGACGCGAAAACCGAGCGGTCGCGGGGCATGTCGTTGAGCCTTGCCGGCTGGTTCTACGACGGGCTGATGATGGAGGGCGGGGTGCTATCGATCGATCGCGCCTATTTCGACATCACCGGCGGACGCGAGCGCTGGCTCTACAAGGTCGCGCGCAAGCATGCCGGCGGTGCGGGGGAGGGCGGCTTCGCGATCTCGATGCCGACGCTTTTCGAGAAGTCGGGCGCAGAGGGCGAATATCGTCGCTTCAAGTTCGAGCTGATCAAGATCGCCGAGCGCGACCAGCTTCCCGGCTACGCGCTGCGGATCGAGCAGCCCGAAGGCAAACGCGAACCTGCGCTGCGCATGACACGCCGCCGCGGTGAACCGACGTCGCCACCCGCAGCGCGCAAGACCGAGCCACGCCTTTCCATCGAAAAAGCAGAGGAGGCGAAGCCGGTTGAAGCCAATGTCGATGCGTCTTCGCTCATCCGCCGCACGCTGGTCGGCCTCTCGACGCGCGCCACCGCCGGTTTTGTGACCGACGAGACGCTGGAGCTACTCCGCGCCGAGTGCCCGGGTTGGGACTACCAGACGCTTCATCAGCAATTTTGCGAATGGATCGGACGTTCAGCGGAACGAACGCCGGTCAATTATCAGAACGCCTTCATCGGATTCGTCCGAAACCATGACGAACGGCATCGTCACGAACTCGGCCGATGATGTTTCACTGTTCGATGGCGGGGCCTGGCGTTCTCGAAGTGTCGGGTCGGCTTTGAGAGGATGCAGCGTTCACGCGCTGGAAGCGCGTCGCTCGGCCGTCTTTGAACGAGATTTTTCGGCTCCATAGGAGAAGTGATTCAAACGTGACTCTGCGCAGATCTCTTTATCGCAAGGCTCGACGCACCGGGGACGGTTTTCGGATTGTCAGGAACGTCAACACGACACTTCGGGAATGCAGCATCGCTTCTTCGGGAACGAACCTTCGACCCTTCGGGAACGAAGCCGCACTCCGACTCGGCGGTTTGTCGCGAGTCGCGCACATCCATCGGATGCTTAACCTTTTAACCTCCAGTTTAACCTTCTAACGATCTGATCGTCTTGGAGATTTTGAAGTGATAAAAGGAAGGCGGGGCTCATTCACCGTCGTCTGGCGTGCCAACCGAACCGAAGCGCGCATCGAAGGCTGCCATTTCGCGATCGAACGAAGCCAACACTGTGTTGGAAACGACGTCGCTGGCCGTTGTCGTAGCCGTCGGGCGTCCGCGTCGTGCGGTCCGGAAGCCGAGTTGTACCGCCACATCGGGCGCGAGATAAACCTTCCAGCTGCCGCGTCCCGAAACCTCGGCGACGAGCCCGATTCCAGCCGCTCGTTCGAGCAGCTTGCCAGCGCCCGAAATTGTGATTGCCAGCCTCTACGCGACCGCCTTCGGCGAGATCGCCGGCAGTGTGAGAGATAACGCGGCGAGCTTGGGCAACAGGCCGGGACGCCGCAGACCGAGCAGCGCGCGAATAGCGTCGTGGTGAGCGCGCTCTAACCGGTCGAGGAGCTCAAGCCCGTCCGTCGCCGCCGTCATCAGTGCCCGCACCGCTGCCCGAGGCGCATCGATCGGCAGCGCGCCCGCCCTCCGGAAGCTTCGGCCTCCGCCGGTCAGACAGGGCAGACTGCGCCGTGTGAGGCCCGAGGCGCGGAGAAACTGCGGCAGCGTCAACCAGGGCCATATCGTCTCATCAGCGAGCGCATACTGCCGCACCAGCGCGAGCGCGCGCAGGACAAGCGGCAGCGTCTCGTCGATTATGGGCGTGAACGGCAGCTCGTCACGCCAGCGGCCTTGCCCACCTTGTTCAAGTGAGCCACGCCACGCAGGTAGCTGATCGAGCTCGTCAAGATGCGACATTCGTCGCTGCCGGCCGGGGATGGGGACGCCAGTGCCCCAGGAAAATAGGTCGATCTCATCGATCTCGACGGTCTGCAATCGCAGCGCACGGGCATAGCCCGCCCAGGACGCCCGAAGTATCCAGGGCTCCGCCAGAGAACTCACGGAAATCCTCGCATCCAGCCGGGCTATCGCCGCCGCGCAGCGCTCGAGATCGACCGCCAACGTCATCGGTAGCGGACCTGAAGGGACGATCGCCGCCGCACTGACCATGGGCATTTGTAGACCGAATATTGACTTCCGTCTACTTTGTTGGTGTGCTGTTCGCCGGGCTGGCGTAGACTGAATCGAAATCGATAATCGGAGATGATCATGGCAACCAGCCCCGACATCCAGAGGCTTCGTACCGGGCTGCAGCAGACCATTCCGAGAATGCACGAATATGGCGCGCGCCCTCTACGAGCATCTGATGCGGGCCATGGTCGACGACGACGAATTCCTCGCCTTCGCCGTCGAGCGCAACCCGGCGACGCCGCTGCGATTGTTCTTCGTCGTCCACTATCTCCAGCTGAAGCGCCCGGAATGGCCGCTGGCGGGTTATTTCCAGTCGATCGCGCCCGATCCCGCGCCACCGGAGCATGCCTATCCTCACTTCAAGGCCTATTGCCTCGCCCATGCGGCAGAGTTCTCCGCAAGCGGGACGTAGCGGGTGACCTGGCTGGCCGCGAACGCCGCGTCCGATCGGTTCGCGGCCAGCTGCGCGCGCGACTGGTCGATCGCTGCCTCCTGCTCGCGGATGCCCGCGCGGACATTGTCGGCATTGGCTTGGGCGACGTCGATCTGCGCCTGATATTGCGCGGTCTGCGCCTTGTAGTCGCGCGCGTCGATGCGGACGAGCGGCTGGCCGGCCTTCACGTCCTGGTTGTCGGCGACAAACACTTCGTCGACATAGCCCGAGACCTTGGGGCTCGCCGTCACCGCGTCGGCGCGGATATAGGCGTCGTCGGTGCCGGCGAGATATTTGCCGCGCGTTTGATAGTCGACGAACCAGATCAGCGCGGCGATCGCAACCGTCACGACGCCGAGCAGCAGCACCATCCGCGCTCGAGGCGAGAGGCGCTTGCGCGTCTGCGCATCGTCTTCGGTCTCGATGTCGTCGGCCATGCTCGTTCGATCCTGACGCCTACTAGCGGTTCCTGTTCGCACTTGCACAAAAAACCGAGATGTGGCAACCCCTCTTCTTATGGCACCTCATAATGAGCATGCTATGGACTATGATCGCGCGGCCGAGGCGCTTCGCGACTTCTATCTGCGCTCGCATCGCGTGATCGATCGCATCATGATCGCGCAGGGTGCGTCCTTCGCACGCGCGCGGCTGCTGATCTATGTCGCCGAGCAGGGGCCGATCCGCTCGATCGACCTCGCGACCAACTTCGGCTATGCGCCGCGCACCGTCACCGAGGCCGTGGACGGGCTGGAGCGGGACGGCCTCGTCCGCCGCGATCCCGATCCCAACGACCGCCGCGCCAAGCGCATCTCGCTGACCGACGAGGGCGTGCTCGCCGCCGAGAGCGCGGAGCGGTCCCGACGCGGTCATATCGAGCGCGTGTTCAGCGCGCTTTCCGCCGAAGAACGCGAGGAGATGGTTCGGCTCGTCGGCAAGCTCAACGATCGGCTGGTGCAGCTCGGCGGATAGGCGCATGCTGACGCCGTCGACCGAGCCGGCCACGATGCCGGCCGGAGGCGGGAGCGGGAGACAGCCGATGGGTGCCCTGACGGGAAAGGCCGTCGTCGTGACCGGGGCGGGGCGGGGCATCGGCGCGGCGATCGCCGCGCACGCCGCCGCCGCCGGTGCGGCGGTCGTGATCAACGACATCGACGATCACTTGGCGGAAAGGCTCGCGGAAGATTTGCAGGCAACGGGCGCAAACGCGCTCGCGCATGGTGCGGATATTCGTTCGCCCGACGAAGCGGACGCGCTTGTCGACGTCCCTCGTCAGTCCACCGGGAAGAAGGTCACCTCGTCGCGCCGGCTCTTGCCCGGCCCCTGCCAGAAGGCCGACCAGCTCGGGAATTCCGCCGGCAGCGTCGGCGGCACGGTGTCGCGGTTGGGCCAGTCGTAAAAGCCGGGGCCGGCGGGGCGCCGCGTCTGGTCGGCGGCGTACCAGTGGCGCTCCTTGCGACGGACGAAATACCAATTCCCGTCGCGGCGTTCATAGGTGTCGAAATAGCAGATCGCCATGACGATCCAGTCCTCGCCCGATTCATGCTCGGCGCGGCAATAGGTCTGGCCGGTGGCGTGATCGGCATCGACGAAATCGACGCGGTGTCCGCAGATCTGATGCATCGAGCGATAGAAGTTGGTGCAGGCCTTTTCGATGAAGCCCTTGAGCACGGCGCGGCCCTTTCCGTGGCGGCCGCAATCGACATCCTCGATGAACAGGCTCGTCCAGGCATCGAAGTCGCGACTGTCGACGGCGATCGCGTAGCGGATCGGCAACTGCTGGATCGCCTGCATCGATTCGATGCGGTCGATGCGGGCTTCGAGATCGCTGCCGGCCGTCATGCCCTTCTCCTGCGCCTGGTTTTGCCTATTTGGTATGCTCATTCTTTCGGCGCGGAGTCGAGCGGCGCAAATCGAGGCGGCCGCTTTTCGGCATAGGCGCGCAGCCCCTCGGCGAAGTCTGCGCCAGCGACGGCCGCGCGGGTGCCCGCCAGCGCATGGTCGATGCTCGCCGGCATGTCTTCGGTCAGCGCGCGGCGCAGTTGATCCTTGATGAAGCACAGCGAAGCGGGGGCGTTGGTGCGCGCCATTGTCCGCGCATAGTCGGCGACGTGCGCGGGAAAATCCCGGTCTGGCGCAACCATCGTAACGAGGCCAGCGCGCAACGCCTCCTCGGCACCGACCGGGCGCGCCGAAAGCAGCATGTCGGCGGCCAGCCCCCAGCCGGCGATGCGCGGCAGCAGATAGGCGGCGGCCGCCTCCGCGATCAGTCCGCGCGCCGCGAAGCTCCCGATGAATTTGGCCGACTTCGCCGCGAGCCGGATGTCGCAGGCGAGCGCGAGACCGAGCCCGGCACCGGCGGCCGGTCCGTTCACGGCGGCGATCACCGGCTTCGGTATGGCGAGCGGGATGGTGTAGCGTGTCCGGAGCTGCGGCGGCGCATCGGCGAAACGCGCGAAGATGTCCTCGGGTTCGGGCGGGACGGCATCGGAGGGCGCAAGGCCTTTCTCCCGCACCTCGGCCAGCCGCGCCATGCTCGCGCCTGCGCAGAAGCCACGCCCGGCGCCGGTCACCACAATCACGCGCACGTCGGGATCGCTGCCCGCTTCGGCAAAGGCGCGATCGAGCCGCTGGCCCATCTCGCTGTCGACGGCGTTGAGGCGCTCCGGCGCGTTGAGCGTGATCGTCGCGACGCCGTCGTCGCGGCCGACGAGCACCGTGGGCGCTGCCTCGCTCATGCCGAGGACGCGGCCTGCGACGGGTGGGGCCGGGCGAGAAAGGTCTGGCCGGCGAGCGCCAGCAGCGTGCCGTCCTCGGCGAAGAGATCGACCCGGCCATGGCCGATCCCGTCGGCGATGGCGGGGATGGCGATGTCGCAGAGCACCCAGCGCGTCGGGACCAGCCGCACGACGCGCAGCGTATTGTCGAGGCTGCCGGCGCCGCCGCGAAGCCCCACAGCGTTGCTCAGCGTCGAGCCGACGAAATCCGCCATCAGCCCGAGCATGGCGGCGTCGATCTGCCCCAGCTGCGGCCGCATCCAGACGCGGACACGGCTGTCGGCGCTCCGCGGTGCTTTTGAAAAGACGCCGAAGCGGCCGCTGGCAAGGCGGATCTCGACGAGCTGGTGGACGTCCAGCTCAGCCTCGTCATAGGCGCGGACGAGCGTGCACTCCTGGGGCGACGGCACGTCGGGCGTTGGCATCGCCTGCAGATCCGGCGCGCCGGCGGGGCGGCTGCCGCTCGCAGCCAGGCCGCGCAGCACGACGCTCTCGCCGACATGGCCTGTCAACATGAACTGCCGACGCGCCCGCCGGCGATCCGCTCGACCGACAACGCCAGCCGCTCGCCGCGCGGCGTTGCGGCTACGAACTGGACGGTAAGCCAGCGCGGCGGCTCGCCGGAATGCCGCTGGATCGCGCGTGCGGCGAGCGCCATGCCGGAACCACCGAACATGAAAAAGTTGCCCGGGCGACCGGTGGCGAGGCGTGGCGCGATCGTGGCGACGAACGTACCGCCACCGGTCTCCTCCAGCGCGAAGGGATCGTCTTCCGCGATGCCGGGCGCGCCTGCCGCCATTCAGAGCGACTCGCCGCCGTCCGCCGTCAGGTTCTGGCCGGTGATATAGCCGGCGCGGCGCGACGACAGGAAGACGATCGTCTCGCCGACCTCCTCGGGATAGCCGACGCGGCCGAGCGGTACGGTCTTCTTCTTCTCCTCGCGCAGCTGCGGTATCATCTCGAACAGGCGCTCGACGCCGTCGACGCCGATCCAGCCGCAGCGCAGCGTGTTGGCGCGCACGCCGAAGCGGCCCTCCTCCTTGGCGATCACCGCGACCATCCGGTCGACCGCCGCCTTGGCGATAGCGGACGGGCCGCCCCGCACCTCGATCATATCGCCCTGATAGGTGCTGAGCGAGGTGAAACTGCCCTTGCTCCTGCGCAGGTGCGGCAGCGCTGCCTGGGCGAGGTTGATCGCGCCCATCACGTCATATTTCAGCCAGTTCTGCCAGACGCTCTCTTCGGTGCGGCTGAAGAATTCCGGGGTGAACCCGGCGCCGCCGGCGTAGACGACGCTGTGCAGGCCGCCGAACGCCACATCGGCCGCATCGAGCGCCGCGCCGATGGCCGCGCGATCGCTCGAATCAAGCTGGCAGACGGTTGCGCGAACGCCCGTCGCCTCGATCTCGGCCGCCACGCGCTCGGCCGCCTCGCGATCGCTGTTATAGCTGAGCGCGACCGGCACGCCGGCGCGCGCGAACGCCGCACAGATCGCGCTGCCGAGCCCGCCGCTGCCGCCCAGCACGAAAGCGCCGCCGTTGCCGAAATCTTCCATCAAATCCTCTCCGCCCGGGGCCGCTCGTTGACCGGCTTCGACAACATAGTAATAGGATTAGTCATCCTTTGCGGATGCCGATCACGGCGTCAACGTTCAGAACGACAGCGCAGCCGGGAGAGGCGACATGGATGTTCAGGCGTTGATCGACGAGCGCGACATCGTCGCTGTGGGCCTGCGCTATGCGAGCGCCATCGACACCCGCAATCGCGAACGCTTCGTCGGTTGCTTCACTGAAGATGCCGAATACGGGCTCGACGGCAACAGCGTCCGTGGACACGAGAGGATCGGACACACCATTACCCGCGTCGAGCGCCAATTCTCGGCGACGCAGCATGTCACCACCAATTTCGAGGTGACGCTCGATGGGGATCGGGCGACAATGCGGTCCTGCTATTTCGCGACGCATGTCTGGCGCGGGACGTCGCCGATCCGCATCTCGTGATGGGTGGCGTCTACGACGACGCCCTGATCCGCACGCCGCAGGGCTGGCGTCTCTCCCGGCGCGCGCTGACCAACAGTTGGATCACCGGCGATGCCGAGGCGATCGCCGCCATCGGTCTCGGTTATCTTCTCGCCGAACGCAGGCGCTAGGCGCGCAGCTTCCGCGGCGCCCTTGCCGCCGCATGTGCTGCGACCGTGGCCTCGACATGGCCGGCGACGAAATCGATCTGGAGCGCCGTGAGGCGGCGCATGTCGGGGCCGTCGACGGCGGTAGCCGAATAGCCCCGAATGCCGAACACGAGAATGCGGGCGAGATCGACCATCATGGCCGGCGCGACGGCATCACCGCACGCCTCGCCGAGCAGCGCGGCAACGCGGTCGACGAAGCGCTGATATACCTCGCGCACCACGGGAAAGGCGAGATCGTCCATGTCGCGCGCGTCAGGCGTCGAGCGCTGCAGATCGAACACGCCGACCAGCCAGCGCTCGCACACGAAGGCCAGGCGCGTGCGCAGCTCCGCGCGATGCGGCAACCCCGCAGCCAGTTCGATATCCTGCTGCTCGGTCAACACCAGCACAGCGGCGGCGAACACCGCTTCCTTGTTCGGGGAGGCGAGGTACAGACCTTGCCGCGAGACACCGGCTGCGGTCGCGATGTCGCCCATGGTTGTGCGGGTGAGGCCCTGCCCCAGAAAGACCGGACCCGCTGCATCCGCGATCTGCCGTTGCCGTCTTGTCATGGGTTCACCCATCACTTCACCTTGACAGAGAACCGAAGTCTGTCAATTTACAGAAACTAAGAATCTGTCAATTCCAGACAGGGTTTTGAGCCCTGTCGGACAGGCGGATTTCACGGAGAGATCGCCTGGAGTGACAATGATGACTGTGATGCCCAAGCTTGCCGACCTGGTCGATCAGAGCTTCGACCCGTTTGAGGTCGAGAAGCTTTCGACCGGCGATTCACCTGATCCTTATCCGCGCATCCACGAGTTGATGAAGCAGGGCACGGTGATCAAGGGCAGTTATCGCACGCAATTCAGCGATGTGCCTGATGTCCAGATCGGTCACATGGACCAATATATGGTGCTCGGTTACGACACCAATTTGAAGGTGCTGACCAACCCTGAAGTATTCGGCAATCACGGCGCCTTCCAGCATACGCTCGGTAAATCGTTCGGACGCACCGTTACGGTGATGGACGCGCCGGAGCATACCCGCTTTCGCAAGATCTTCCAAAAGGCCTTTTTGCCCAATGTCGTCGCCAAGTGGGGCGAGACCTTCGTTGATCCGGTCGTCAATCGCTTGATGGACGCCTTCATCGATCGCGGCGAGGCCGATCTGATCGAGGAATTCACGCACCATTACCCGTTTCAGGTGATCTACAGCCAGCTCCAGATCGGCCGGGAGCAGACCAAGGTCTTCCACAAGCTGGCGATCGCACAGCTTCTTTCGGCGATCGGCGCGCCGCAGGGCCCGGAAGCGACCGACAAGCTCGGCGACTTCTTCATGGCGCTGCTCGCCCAGCGTCGAGCGGAGCCGGGTAACGACCTGGTCAGCCATCTTGCAACCGTGGAGGCCGATGGCGAGCGCCTGCCGGACGAGGTGCTGATCTCGTTCCTGCGCCAGCTGATGAACGCCGGCGGCGATACCACCTTCCGCGGCACCAGCGTGCTGCTGACCGGTCTGCTTACCCATCCCGAGCAGTGGGAGGCGGTCGCGGCGGATCGCAGCCTGATCCCGCAGGCGATCGAGGAGGCGCTGCGCTGGGAGGGGCCGGTCTCGAACACCGTCCGCTATGTCAGCGAGGATACCGAGCTCGACGGCTTTTTCCTGCCGGAGGGTACGATCCTCAACATGGTGCTGGGCTCGGCCAACCGTGACCCGAGCAAATATCCCGATCCGGATACGTTCAACATTTTCCGCGAGCGCAAGGTACGCAATCTGGCCTTCGCGAACGGCCCGCACGTCTGTATCGGCCAGCATCTCGCGCGGCTCGAAATGACCCGTGCGTTGCATGCCATCCTCGATCACACCCGGAATTTGCGGCTCGATCCGGACAAGCCCGCACCCGACATCCGCGGCCACTTGCTGCGCGTGCCCGATCATATCTACGTCAAGTTCGACAAGGCGTGAGCCGAGAGGACCTAATTCGGTAGGGCGTTTCCATGAAACAGTGGATGTGCGTGCAGTGCGGCTATCTCTACGACCAGGCGGTCGGTGATCCGATGGGCGATATCCCGCCGGGCACGGCCTGGGAGGATATTCCCGACGACTGGAAGTGCCCCGACTGCGGAGCATTGAAAGCCGAGTTCGAGATGGTCGAGATCTGACCATGACGGCCCGGACGACGCTCGTGACGGGATCGCGCTCCGGCATGGGCAAGGCAGTCGCCGAGCTGCTCGCGGCGCGAGGCGAGCGCGTGGTCGGGGCCGATCTCGCCGATGCCGATATCGTCGCCGATCTTGCGAAGCCCGATGGACGCGCTGCCGCGATCGAGGCGGTCGGCGGACTCTGCGCCGATGGACTCGATGCGGTGATCGCCTGCGCCGGCCTCGCAATCCAGGACGGGCCGCTGATGATCGCGGTCAACTATTTCGGTGCGGTCGACCTCATCGCCGGGCTTCACCCGCTGCTCGCGCGTGGCACCGCGCCGCGCGCGGTCGCCATCGTCTCCACGGCCAGCATCCTGCCCAGCGATGCCGGGTTGGTCGAGCTCTGCCTGGCCGGCGACGAGC
>Ga0213875_10000981_pt1 | contig 20429 bp, 16 predicted proteins | sample BarmaccomBMRX_R8_FD_160105 | JGI IMG/M metagenome (GOLD analysis project Ga0213875, IMG submission 160105) | Root-associated microbial communities from Barbacenia macrantha in rupestrian grasslands, the National Park of Serra do Cipo, Brazil - RX_R8 | ecosystem: Host-associated > Plants > Roots... | reverse complement strand
GGCCGCGTGGGCGGTCCGGGCGGTGGTCGACAGCGGCCGGTCGGAGTACATGTCGGCCCAGTACTTCTCGTCCGGGATCGCGCCTTCGTCCTCATCGTAGGACGGCCATGGGTCTTCATCGAAGTCGGACTTGTCGCGGCGCAGCCGCGGGCGCTGGATCCGGCCGCTGAGCCGCCGCCGCCCGCCGCCGCGCTCGATATCGTCCTCGTCCTCGTCGGCGCCCCGCCCCGGGCGGTCGGCGCCGGGGCCGGTGTCCCGGCCGGGGTCGGCGAAGTTGGCGGTGGCGGTGCTGTCGTCAGGGTCGAAGCCGTAGCCGGCCGCGGCCGGCCGCGCACCCCGGTCACCTGGGCCGAAACCCGGCTCCGGCGGTCCGAAATCGTCCGGGCCCGCGGGGTGATGGCCATCCGGCCTGCGGCCGCGCCCCGCCGGGCCCGCCCCCGCGCGCCCGGGCCGCGACCGGGGCCGCCCGGGCGGGTCCTGGGCGGGGTAGCCACCCGAGCCGAACACCTCGGTGCCGGGCTCGGCGCTCAGCGGGCCGGTCGGCCCGGTGTCGTAGCCGTCGTAGCCGCCGCCGTCGCGCCCGAACCCGGGCCCGGCGTCCTCGAACCCGTCGGCCGGGCGCCCGCGCCCGGCCGACCGGGGGGCTCCGCTGGCGACCAGACCGCTGCGGTTCGGCCCGGTAGCGGGCCCGCGCGGCGGACGGCCGTAGTCGTCGTAGTCGTCGCGGCTGCGCCCGGCAACGCGGCGACCTGGGGATTCATCGTCTTTGCGGCGGCTCGCCATCGACCTGGCGCGGTCGGCCAGCGACGGTGATCTGTCCGACCTGCTCCCGCCTCTGCCTGGCCGGTCGCCGGCGGCGGACGCACCGTCCCGGTTCCGTCCCGACCTCAAGCTGAGGAACAGGGCCACGAGAATCGTGACGACAACCACGATCCCGAGGACCACGAGCAGAGTCATTTCACCACCCAACAAACCATGGCCACCTGGGCGGCGCTAGCGAGGCACACGCGGCCATTGACGCGGACCTGCCCTCGTTGTCGCTAGCACCCGGGACCGTCAAACGCCTGGTCGCCCCGAAGTTCGATTCTCGCGGACCAGCTTGGACGGTGTCAGAACTTTGGGAAAGTTTCGGCTTGGTTCGGGCATCTGCCCTAAACGCGCCCGGGTCAGGGGTTCGCCTTGACCGGCACCCGGCCGCGGGCGACGGCCGCGTTGGCGATGGCCTGCCAGGCCTTGAGCGTAGGGGCCCCTTGCGGCAGGTTGAGGGTCGAGTTCAGCGCGTAGACGGTGAACCGGTAGCTGTGGCCCGGCTGGTCCGGGCAGGGCGGATCGTAGCTGGCCTTGCCCAGGCTGTTGTCGGCCACTTCGGCCCCCGGCGGCAGCTGGGCCGCCTGCAGATCGGTGGTGGCCTGGGGGATGTTGAACACGATCCAGTAGATGTAGGGCGTGATCGGGGCGGCCGCGTCGTCGACCACGATCGCGTAGCTCTTGGTGCTGGACGGGCCGCCGGACCAGTCCAGCGGCGGGCTGGCGCCGGCCCCGTGACAGGTGAAGTGCTGCGGCAATACCCCGCCGGTGAACGCGGCGCTGGTGACGGTCATGGCGTTCGGCGCGTCCGGGGTCAGCCCGGTGTCGTTGGCGACCCCGCAGCCGCTGAGCACCAGCATCAGCCCGGCCGCCGCGCCCGCTCCGGCCCGGGTGCGGTGACCCGTCCGGGGAAACCGGCTCACCTGCCCGTCACCTCTGCCTTTCGCCGTCGGCGGCCCGGGCGCGCCCGGCGGGCGTCGCGCCCGTATCGCCGGAAGCCGTGCGGCTTCCGGTGCCCGATCCTATGTCCGTCCGGCCCGGCCGGCAGCCCGACTAGTCGGGCTGCCGCGAATTGCCCAGCATGATCTCGTCCCAGGACGGGACCGAGGCCCGGCGGCCGCGCTGGCCGGCCTTCTTGCCCCGGCCACGGGCCGGTGGCTCGGCCGGGTGCTGCTCGGCCGCGGCCGGCTGGCTCTGAGGCTGGTTGGGCGGCTGGGGCTGGTCCTGCGGCTCGCTGACGGCCGGGCGGGCCTCGGCGGCGGGCTCGGGCGCGGGCTTGGCCGGTGCGGCCGGACGGGCGCTGGCCGCCGGCCGGCCGGGAGCCGGACGCGGGGTGGCCGGCGGCGCCGGAGCGCTGGCCGCCGGCGCCGACGCGGCCGGAGCCTGCTTGACCGGGGTCTGCGCGGCCGGAGCCGGCGGAGCGGACGCGGCGGGCGGCTCGCTGGCGGCTGGTGGCCGGGCGGCCGGGGGAGCAGGCGGGGTCCGGGGCGGTATCGGGGCGGTCGGCGCGGGCGCGCCCCGGGACGCGGCCTGGGCGGCCACCCGGACCGGTTCGGGCACGCTTTCCTCGGCCGGCTCGCTGGGCGGCTCCGGCTGCGAACCGGGGGCCGGGCTGGCCGGGCCCGAGCGCTGGGGCGCGAAGCCGGGCCGGTCCGGGCGGGGCCGGATCGGGGTCACGGTCGCGGCGGTCAGCGACCCGCTGGCGGGCGGCGGCAGCTCGGCGTCCGGCAGCGACAGCCGGGCCGCGTTGTCGTCGGCCGGGGCCACGTGCCGGCGGCGCGGGTCGAACAGCCACTCGGCGATGTGCAGGCGGCCGCCGGCCCGGAACGCCAGCTGGACCTGCCAGCTGCCGTCACCGTGCTTGCGTGAATCCCACTGGGCGTCCTCGGGGTCCGCGCCCAGCTCGATGAGGCGCTCGCCGACGATGTCCCCGAGCCGGGGCCCGGGGGTGGAGTCACCCTGCCGCCGCACCGACGCGTTCTGCGCCTGCTCGGCCAGGTAGCCGCGTTCGGCCAGCACCGGCCCTTCGAACCAGCGGACTCTCTCGACCGGGATCCCAGCCGCGTCAGCGATCTCCTCGACCGTCTCCCCGGCGCGGATACGGGCCTGGATCTCCTTGGGTCGCAAGGGATTCTCCACTTCGATCTCGTACTGGGCGAGCCGGGAGAACTGCCCCTTGGCGACCGCCCTCAGCCGGTCGTCGATGGGCAGCATGAAACGCCCGCTCCGCCCCGGGATGGCGAGAACGGCGTAGCTGCCGTCTTCGCTTACCGCGACGAAGCGCAGTTCCTGCATGGACGTCCCTTTCCGTTCTCGCGCGTGTCCGGGGGGCCTCCGCCGAACCCTAGTCCGGTACCGGGCTCCCGGCACGAGTCTGCCGGTCAAGGGGGTATCTGGCCAGCACCTTGCCCGGCATGTCCCGAGTTCAGCTCGGGATTCGTTCCTCGGGGTCGGCCGTGGCCGGCTGGTCAGCGGGCTGATCGGCCGGCTGCCGGGACAGCCGGGCCGGCCACCAGTTCCAGCGCCCGAGCAGGACCACGGTGGACGGGACGAGCACGGTGCGGACCACGAACGTGTCCATCAGCACGCCCAGCGCCAGGCCGACGCCGACGTCACGGATCTGGCTGCCACCCGAGCCGCGCCCGCCGACCACCGCGAACACCGCGAACGTGCCCGCCAGCACCATACCGGCCGAGGTGACGGTGCTGCCGGTGGCGCCGACCGCCCGGCTCACCGCCTCCCGCAGCGGCAGATGGTGTGCCTCTTCCCTGATTCTGGACATGACCAGGATGTTGTAGTCCTCGCCGAGTGCGAGCAGGAACACGAACATCAGGAACGGCAGGATGAAGGTCAGGCCGCCGTCCCCGGCCAGCTTGATGAAGATCAGCACCGACAGGCCCAGCGCGGCCAGATAGGACAGGCCGACCGAGGCGATCAGGTACAGCGGCGCCACCAGGCTGCGCATGACCAGCGCCAGCAGCACCCCGATGACCAGGATCGCGATCGGGATCACGTGGAGCAGGTCGCTGTCGGAGATCTGGCTGATGTCGTAGAAGGCCGGCGCCTCGCCGCCCACACCGTAATCCGCGGCGCCCATCGCGGACGCCGCCTGCGCCGCGGTGTGCCGCAGCGCCGGGACCGCGTTCATGGCGGCCGTGCTGGATGGGTCGCCCGCCTTGAGATTGGCCTCGAACTGGAAGGTCAGGCCGTCCGCGCTCACGTACGGGGCGGTCGCCCGGTACAGCTGGTACGCCGATGGCGGCACCGTCAGGTTCGCGGGCGGGGTGGCGGGCAGGCTGGCGGCCGGCCCGAGCTTGGCCAGCTCAGCGTGCAGCGCGGTGAACTGGGCGGGGGTGAGCGTTACCCCGCCGACCGGGTCCAGCGGCCCGGTGATCGCGGTGAACTGCCCGCTCTGGGTGATCACCTTCTGGCCGGTGGTCACGACCTGGGGGTCGTCCCAGACCGGCTGCTTGAGCTTGTAGATGAGGTTGGTCGGGTTGGCGCTGCTGGACGGGAAGTGCTTGGACAGCAGGGCTTGCCCGGCGGCGGAGTCGGTGCCGCCGGGAGCGCTCAGGGTGCCGCCGAAGCCGGCCGGGTTGTACGCCGTGACCGCGACGGCCAGCGCCCCGAACACGACCACGCCGGTGATGAGCGCGGCGGCCGGGCGCTTCACGATCCGGGTCGCGAGCCGCCCCCACACCCCCACCTTCCCGGTTCCGGCGCGGGTCCGGGTGGGCCAGAACGCGGCCCGGCCGAAGATGGCCAGCAGCGCGGGCAGCAAGGTGAGCCCGGCCAGCAGCATCACGCCGATGCCGATGGCCAGCGGGATGCCGAGCTGAGAGTAGATCTGGAACGTGGCCGCCAGCAAGGACAGCAGCGCGGCCACCACGGTCAGGGCCGAGAACGAGATCGACTCGCCCACCCGGATCAGGGCCTGCTGCACCGCTTCCTTGGGCGCCAGCCCGGTCCGCAACAGTTCCCGCACCCTGAACACCAGGAACAGCCCGTAGTCGGTGCCCGCCCCGAGCACCAGCACGATGAGCATGAGCTGTGCGATCTGCGAAACCTTCAGCCCCGCGTGCGCCGCCTCGCCGACCAGGGGGCCGGAGATCGCCACTGCTATGAACGCGGGGAACAGGGTGATCAGCGGGGCCAGCAGCGACCGGAAAATCAGCAGCAGCAGGATGAGGATGAAGACAACCGAGATGCCTTCCTCCTCATTGCCGGTGGACCCCGATTTCTTCTGCTGGTCGACCTGGATCGCGACCGCCCCCGCCAGGTGGACCTGCACGCCGGACGGGGGGCTGGCCTTGGCGATCGTGCTGCGCAGGTTGTCCACCAGCGTGGTCAGCCCGTTCGCGTCGCCCTGGCCTACGCTCGACAGCACCTGCAACTGCTCGGCCTGGCCGTCGGCGGACTGACCCAGGTCGCTCACCTTGACCACGGTGGGCGTGCCCTTGAGGTCCTTCTCCAGCGTGCTCAGCCAGGTGACGTCGGCCGCGGTCAGCTTGCCGTCGCTGACCGCCGCGATCACCGGCACCGGCGTGAGGGTGCCCAGCCCGAACGGCTTGGCCAGGTCGGTGGCGTGCTGGCTCGGCGCGCTGGCCGGCAGGAAGTTGGCGTTGTTTCCCTGGGTCACGCTGGCCAGCGACGGCAGGAAGTGCGGCACCGCGCCGGCCGCGACTATCCACGCGACCAGGATGAACCAGCGGAATTTGACCGCGAAGGAACCTATCGTCCCGAAAATTCCGTCGATTGACACGCGCTGAATCCTACTGGTGGGTCACTGAGATCGGGCTGAGCCCGTAGCCTCAGAAGCGACGAAGGGAATGAGACATGCGGCACTTTTCTGGGATCGTGCTCGCCATCGTCGCTGCCCTGGCGATCTTCTTCGGTGGCGGCTGGGGATACCTGCGCCTGCTCCGGGTGCCCACCGCGAACGCGCCGCTGGGCAGCCTGCCCGGCGGCGGCGGTTCGCTCCTGCACGACCACCATGTCCTGTTCGCAATGGCCGCGCTGGCCGGGGTCGGGCTGCTGATCGGCCTGCTGATGGCGGTGCGCTGGGTGTCACCGCTGGCGGCGGGCCTGCCCGGCCTGGCTCTGCTCGCGCTGACCGGCCTCTACCTGACCAACGTGCACCGCGCGGTGCAGCTGATCCCGCTCAAGACCCGTGCCTACGGGGTCGGCTTCGAGGGTCTGCTGTTCAACGGGCTGCTGGCGCTGCTCGGGCTGGTCATGATCATTCCGCTGTTCGTGCCGTCGCGCTGGCGGCGCCGGGCCATGGTGCCCGTCAGCGGTGCTCCCGACCCCCAGTCCGGGCTGCTGACCTCGGATGACACCGCGGTGACGCAGCAGGGTGCGTTCTTCGGGACGCAGGAGTTCCCGGCCGCCGACCAGACCGCCCAGCAGGACCCGTTCCCGCCGGTCAACCACCCCTACCCGCCCACCCAGGACCAGCAGAACCCGTACCTGCGGTAGCCGGGCCGGGAGCCGGGAAGCGGGCGGTGACCGCGAGGCCGCCGCCCGGGCCGGGGCCGGCGGTGATCTGCGCGCCGTGGGCGGTGGCGATGGCCGCGACGATCGACAGCCCCAGCCCGTGGCCCGGGTCCGCCGCCGGGTCTGGCCCGGTGTGGTCAGCGCCGAGGCGGCGGAACGGCTCGAACAGCTCCCCGATCCGGTCGGCGGGGACGTCAGGGCCGGTGTTGGTGACGCTGACGATCGCCTGCCCGGACTCGGTTCCGGTGACGATCTCGACCTGGCCGCCGGGGGTGTTGTAGCGCAGGGCGTTGTCGGCCAGGTTGGCGATCAGCCGCTCGGCCAGGGCCGGATCGCCCGCGGCGGGCGCGGACGCGAGGGTGGCGGCGACGTGCAGCCCGGCCCGGGCGGCCTGGTCGTGCCGATCGGCCAGGACGTGCTCGCCGAGCTCGGCCAGGTCGAGCGGCTCGCGGTGGTCCAGGCCCCGCTCGCTGACGGCCAGCGTCAGCAGCGCCTCGATCAGCCGCTCCTGGCCGGTGTTGACGGCGATCAGCCGGCGGCAGGTCCCGCGCAGCTCGGCCGCGGTGGCGGTGGGGCGGGCCAGGGCCGCCTCCAGCAGGGCCCGTTCCAGCGTGAGCGGGGTCCGCAGCTCGTGCGAGGCGTGGGCGACGAACTGCCGCTGGGAGGCGAACGACCGTTCCAGCCGGCCCAGCAGCTCGTCGAAGGTGTCGCCGAGCTCCTTGAGCTCGTCGTCCGGGCCGCCCAGCGCCAGCCGCCGGTCGAGGGTGGCGGAGGACAGGTCGCGCGCGGTCGCGGTGATCGTGCGCAGCGGCCGCAGCACCCGTCCGGCCACCATCCAGCCCAGGCCGATCGAGACGACGAGCATGATCGTCAAGGCCAGGCCGGACACCACCAGCAGCTGGTGCAGGTCGGCGTCGCGCTGCCGGTCGGCCTGGGCCCGCAGCGAGGCCAGGCTGGGCAGCGGCGCCGGTGAGCGGCCCGCCGGGGCGTGCAGGTAGCTGCGGGTGGAGGCGGCCGGGAAGGTGAAGCGCACCAGCAGGTACACCACCACCAGCAGCGCCGCCCCGCTGAGCAGGAACAGCGCCCCGTAGACGAGGGTCAGGCGGAAGCGGATCGACATGGCCGGCCCCTCAGATCCGGTAGCCGCCCTGCGGCACCGTCTCGATCAGCGGCGGGTCGCCGAGCTTGGCGCGCAGCCGCCGGATGGTGGTCTTCACCGTGGTGGTGAACGGGTCAGCGGCCTCGTCCCACACGTGCTCGAGCAGTTCCTCGGCCGGCACCACCCGGCCCCGGGCGGCCAGCAGGTACTCCAGCACCGCCAGCTCTTTCGGCCGCAGCGCCAGCCGCTGCCCGGCCCGGCTGGCGACCCGCTGGGCCGGGTCCACGCGCAGATCACCGGCCGTCAGCGTGGGCGGCAGCGGCGTGCTGGCGCGGCGCCACAGGGCCCGGATCCGGGCGATCAGCTCGGCCATCGCGAACGGCTTGGTCAGGTAGTCGTCGGCCCCCAGGCCGAGCCCGTCCACCCGGTCCTGGATCGTGCCCGACGCGGTCAGCATCAAGATCCGGCCGGGAAAGCCGCCGCTGACCAGCGCGCGGCACACGTCGTCCCCGTGCACCCCAGGCAGGTCCCGGTCCAGGACCAGGACGTCGTAGTCGTTCAGCTGGGCCCGGTCCAGCGCCGGGCGCCCGTCCGGCGCGACGTCGACCGCCATGCCCTCGCCGCGCAGCACCCCGGCCACCGTCTCGGCCAGCTCCGCGTGATCCTCGACCAGCAGCACCCTCACCCGGCCAGCATGCCCCAGCCGCGGTGTCACCGCGGTGACACGGCCGGACACCGCCGGGTCACCGCCGATTTCGTACAACTCCTCCATGACTCCACCCACCAAGGCCCGCCGATCGTTCCGCCGCGGCGCGATCGTGCTCACCACGCTCGCCGCGGCGCTGGCCGGTTGCGGCGCCAGCGGGCACGCCCCGCACACCGCGTCGGCCGCGGGCCCCGCCGCCCGGACCGCCGCCACCCGCCCGGTGACCGCGGCCACCTGGCACGCCTTTTATCAATGGCTGAAAGACCGGTCGGCGGCGGGCCGGTTTTCGGGCGCGGCTCTGGTCGCGCGCGGCGACCAGGTGCTGCTGAACGCCGGCTTCGGCGCCGCCGACCGGGCGACCGGGACCGCCAACACGGCCGGCACGGCCTTTTGCGTCGCGTCGATCGGCAAGCTGTTCACCGCGGTCGCGATCGCCCAGCTCGTCCAGGATCACCGGCTGTCCTTCGGCGACACCGTCGGCCGCTACCTGACCGGGTTCGCGCCCGCCGTCGCCGATCACGTCACCGTCGCCGACCTGCTCGACATGACCGCCGGGCTCGGCGACGCCGCCCTCGCCGGTCCCCACCCGCCGGCCACGCTCGCCGGCCAGCTGCAGCTGATCGAGAAGGAACGGCCATCGTCCAGGCCCGGTTCGTCGTTCCTGTACAGCAACGACGACTACATCGTCCTGGGCGCGATCATCGAGCGCGTCGCCAGGCAGTCGTACAACGTCTACGTGCAGCGGCACGTGCTCGATCCGGCCGGGATGACCCGTACCCGGCTGGTCCCCTACACGCCCGCGGCGGTGCCCGGGATGGCCCACGGCTACGCCGCCACCGGCACCGGCCTGGCCGACATCAGCGGCCAGCTCCAGCTCGCCAATCCCTCCGGCGGGGCCGCCTCCACCACCGGCGACCTGCTCCGGTTCGCCCGCGCCGTGCTCGGCCACCGGCTGCTGGATGCGGCCATGACCGCCGCCGTGCTCACCCCGCGGGTCAGCGCGCCGCAACCCGGCGGCCCGCCGGTCGACGAGTACACCTACGGGTTCGCCTACCAGGCCATCAACGACGTCACGTTCGTCGGCCACAACGGCGGCACCCCCGGCTACGAAGGCCAGCTCGACATCTACCCGGCGACCGGTTACGTCGTCGCCATCCTCACCAACACCGACCAGACCCTGGTGCCCGCCATCCAGCGCTCCGAAGCCATCCTCACCCGATAGCAGAACCCGCACCCGCGGTAGCCGGTTCGGGGTTCCGGCTCCGCGGGTGCGGGTCCTGGTCGGGGGCGACCCGAGATCAGCTCACGCCTTGTTGAACTGCTCGCTCTCGGTCGAGCCGGCCAGCGCCTGGGTGGAGGAGTCCGGCGTGATGGCCGAGGCGACCAGGTCGAAGTAGCCGGTGCCGACCTCGCGCTGGTGCCGGGTGGCGGTGTAGCCGCTGGACTCGGCCGCGAACTCCGACTCCTGCAGCTCCACGTAGGCGGGCATGCCTTCGGCGGCGTAGCCCTGGGCCAGGTGGAACATCGAGTAGTTGAGCGCGTGGAAGCCAGCCAGCGTGATGAACTGGAACTTGTAGCCCATCGCGCCCAGCTCCTTCTGGAACTTGGTGATGGTGCCGTCGTCCAGGTGCCGCCGCCAGTTGAACGACGGCGAGCAGTTGTAGGCCAGCATCTGGTCCGGGTGGACGGCCTTGATCCCCTCGGCGAACTGGCGCGCCTCCTCCAGGTCGGGCGTGGAGGTCTCCATCCACAGCAGGTCGGAGTAGGGCGCGAACGCCAGCCCGCGGGCGATGCACGGCTCGAGGCCGGGCCGGGTGCGGTAGAAGCCCTCGGCGGTGCGCTCGCCGGTGGTGAACTCCCGGTCCCGCTCGTCCACGTCGCTGGTGATCAGCGTGGCCGCGTGCGCGTCGGTACGGGCGATGACCAGGGACGGGACCCCGCACACGTCGGCCGCCAGCCGGGCCGCGTTCAGCACCTTGACGTGCTGGCCGGTCGGGATCAGCACCTTGCCGCCCAGGTGGCCGCACTTCTTCTCCGACGAGAGCTGGTCCTCCCAGTGCACCCCGGCCGCGCCCGCCGCGATCATCGACTTCATCAGCTCGAAGGCGTTCAGCACGCCGCCGAAGCCGGCCTCGGCGTCGGCCACGATCGGCGCCATCCAGTACGGCGTGCTGGCCGACTCGCCGTCACTGTCGTCGGCGGCCGCGGCCGCCTCCGAGAACGTGATCTGGTCGGCCCGCAGCAGCGCGTTGTTGATCCGCCGCACCACCTGCGGGACCGAGTTGGCCGGGTACAGGCTCTGGTCCGGGTAGGTCTGGCCGGACAGGTTGGCGTCGGCCGCCACCTGCCAGCCGGACAGGTAAATGGCCTTAAGGCCGGCCCGCACCTGCTGCACGGCCTGGTTGCCGGTCAGCGCGCCCAGCGAATTCACGTAGTCCTCGCTGTGCAGCAGCCGCCACAAGCGCTCGGCCCCGAGCCGGGCCAGCGTGTGCTCTTCCTGGACCGATCCGCGCAGCTTGATGACGTCTTCGGCGGTGTACGTGCGCTGCACGCCCGCCCAGCGAGGGTCTGCTTGCCACTGGCTCTGCAGCTGGCTGGCCTGCTCATTGATGCTGGTCATGTCGATCTTCGCCTCCTGCCGGGGCTCCACTTGGTCGCCTCCCTTCGAGCATCCCTCCTGAAGAGGCTACCGGCTAGTAACATCGCAAGAAAAAAACGCTGAAATTTATCTAGCGAGAAGATAGCCTTGAATTCATGTCGGAAGGATCACCGAAATTGACGGCAGAACATGGTCTAGACCTAATGACACTGGGCCAGCGTCTGCGTCACCTGCGCCGGTCCCGGGGGCTGACCCTGGCCGAGCTGGGGGAGCGGGTGGGCCGGGCCCCGTCCGCGCTGTCCCTGCTCGAGAACGGCCGCCGGGAGCCCAAGCTGTCGGTGCTGGAGGATCTCGCCCGGGCGCTGTCGGTGCCGGTCGAGGAGCTGCTGCGGCGGCAGGCGCCCAGCCACCGGGCGCAGCTGGAGATCGCGCTGGAGGAAGCCCAGCGCGACGCGGCCTACGCCGAGCTCGGCCTGCCGCACCTCAAGGTGGGCACCCGGGTGCCCACCGACGTGCTCGAGCACCTGGTCAAGCTGGCCGGGGCACTGCGTGACCAGCGGGCCAAGCCGACCGCCACCCCGGAGGAGGCCCGGCTGGCCAACGCCGAGCTGCGATCGGCCATGCGCGAGCGGGCCAACTACTTCTCCGCCATCGAGCGGATCGCCGACCAGGCGCTGGCCCCGGCCGGTTACACCGGCGGCGGCGCCCTGTCCCAGGGCATGCTGCTGTCGGTGATGAGCCACCACGGCTTCGCCGTCCGCTACGTGCAGGACCTGCCGCGGTCGGTCCGGTCCCTGACCGACCTGCGCAACCACCGGATCTACGTCAAGCAGGAGCCGGTCGGCACCCACTCGCCGCGGGCGGTGCTGCTGCAGGCACTCGGCCACTTCCTGCTCGGCCACGAGGCCCCCCGCGACTTCGCCGACTTCCTGCGCCAGCGGGTGGAGGCCAACTACTTCGCGGCCGCGGTGCTGATGCCGGAGAAGGCGGCCGTCCGGTTCCTGGCCGACGCCAAGGACGCCCGCGACCTGGCGGTCGAGGACCTGGTCGACACGTTCTCGGTGTCGTACGAGATGGCCGCCCATCGGTTCACCAACCTGGCCACCGAGCACCTGGACATGCCCTGCCACTTCACCAAGAACGACTCCGGCGGCGTGATCTACAAGGCCTACGAGTGCGACGGCCTGCTGTTCCCGGCCGACCCGTCGGGAGCGATCGAAGGCCAGCGGATGTGCCGTAAGTGGGCCGGCCGCCAGGTGTTCAGCGCCCCCGACCGGTTCTCCCCGCACTGCCAGTATTCGGCCACGCCGTCCGGCACCTATTTCTGCGTCTCCCAGGTCGATCCGCGCACCGACCGCGGCTTCGCGATCACCCTCGGCGTGCCCTACGAGCACTCCCGCTGGTTCCGCGGCCGCGACACCTCGACCCGGATGCGGTCCGGCTGCCCCGACGGCGACTGCTGCAAGCACCCGCCCGCCGACCTGGCCGCCCGCTGGGAGGGGATGGCCTGGCCGTCGGCCCGGGCCCACTCGCACGTGCTGTCGGCCTTGCCCGCGGGCATCTTCCCCGGCGTCGACGACGCCGACGTCTACGAGTTCCTCGACCGCCACGCCGCTACCTGAGACAGCCATCGCAGATAAAGGCCTCCCGCCGCTGAACGTGCGACGGGAGGCCCCGGGGTGCCGGCGGTCAGGAGGCGGCCTTGACCGCCTGCAGGATCGTGCTGTCGACCACGCCCGGCCGGGCAGCCGGGACGTCGTGACCCGAGTGGGTGACCTCGATGCTTACGGCCCAGGCCGGCTAGCCCGTTACCCAGAGGATAGATCGCCCTTACCTTTGGCAAAACAGGTGAGACCCTGGCAAGCCGGACTATGGTTATAAACCGTCACGGGGTGCGGGGCAGGCCGGTGAACGGCTGACAGGTGTCATCTTCGTTCGAAAAAGAAGGCTCAATGGCGCGCGTCTTTATTTCGCATTGCTCGGCGGATAATTATTTTGTTGATTTTCTGGCGGAGCTGCTCAGGAATCATCGGATCGACGTATGGGCGGACCTGTCCAACCTGGAGGCGGGTAACGAATTTACCGCGGAGATAGAGACCGCGCTCGAAGCGAGCGATGCCCTGATCGTGATTCTGTCGAAGAGCTCACCGCAATCCAAGTGGATGACGCGGGAGCTCTCAAGGTTCAAGGCGGTGAACGACGGCCGGCCGGTCGTACCCGTCGTCCTTGAGCCGGGCGTGGATCTGGACGACGTCTACGAGGGTCTGAGCCTGGTGACCCATCTGCGGTGCTACGAGAGCATGCTCGTGGCATTCCGCGAAATACTCCGGCTCCTCGGACGCGAATTGTTTCCAGTGGTCGAAAACCGTCAGGCTCCTGACCGCAGGGCGGCGGACCGTCGTGCTGAGCAGGCCGATCGAAGAAGAGGAGCCAATCAGCGGCTGCGTTTGCGGAAGGCCCTGAACGACTACGTTGAAAGTGCCGGGTGGGGCCTTTTCAAGCCCATGTCCCGGTGGGATGTCGTTGATGACCTGGTGCGCGTACTTCTCGCGGACAGTTCGCCGTTGCACTCATTCGTGTTTACTGACCGTAAAACCGACGACGAAGTGAAAATTTCGCACGAGTGGCTGCGGAAAAGCGCGCGCACCTCTCACCGCCGTATGTCAGAACGCGGTGGCGGCTGGGTGTTCAACGGTAATCAGAGCAGTCAGGATGATGACCAGACTGGTCCTGCATACGTGATCGACGATGTGGTCGACAAGCTGATCTTTCTCTACCACGTAACCACTCGCGACCGTCGTTCGGGGGATCGGCGCAGTGGCGAGTCGCGCCGGAAGGACGAGGACCTGGCGGGGCGCTAACTGGCGGGTTGGCTTCCGGGCCGGTGCCAACGGCGTTACTCTTGAGTAACTTACGTCGCGGATCAGCGGGAGCAGCATTGACGACCGGACCGGACACGCCCGAAACTTCCAGTCAGTTCAGCCTCGACCTCAGTGAGGACCTGAGCGACATGCGGGGCTGGGTGCACGAGTTCGCCGCCACCGTCATCCGCCCGGCCGGGTCCGAGTGGGACGAGCGCGAGGAGACGCCGTGGCCGATCCTCGAGGAAGCATCCAAGATCGGCCTGTACGCGCTCGACTTCTTCGCCCAGCAGGCGTTCGAGCCCAGTGGCCTCGGCATCGTGGTCGCGTTCGAGGAATTGTTCTGGGGCGACGCCGGCATCGCGCTGTCGCTGGTCGGCAGCTCGCTGGCGGCGGTCTCGCTGGTCAGTAACGGCACCAACGAGCAGATCGGCGAGTGGGCGCCGCAGATGTTCGGCTCGCCCGGCGACGTCAAGCTGGCCGCGTTCTGCTCCTCCGAGCCGGACGCGGGCAGCGACGTGGGCGCGATCCGGACCCGGGCCGTCTACGACGAAGCCAAGGACGAGTGGGTGCTGAACGGCACCAAGACCTGGGCCACCAACGGCGGCATCGCCAACGTGCACATCGTGGTCGCCTCGGTCGACCCCACCCTCGGCAGCCGCGGCCAGGCCAGCTTCATCGTGCCGCCCGGGACCCGCGGCCTGTCCCAGGGCCAGAAGTTCCGCAAGCACGGCATCCGCGCCTCGCACACCGCCGAGGTGGTGCTGGACGACGTCCGGGTGCCCGGCCGCTGCCTGATCGGCGGCAAGGACCGGCTCGATGCCCGGCTGGCCCGGGTGCGTGAGGGCGGCCGCAGCGGCGAGCAGGCCGCGATGAAGACGTTCGAGGCCTCCCGGCCCGGGGTGGCGGCGATGGCGGTCGGCGTGGCCCGGGCCGCCACCGAATACGCGACCGAGTACGCCCGCGAGCGGGTCCAGTTCGGCCACCCGATCGGCCAGAACCAGGGCGTCGCGTTCATGCTGGCCGACATGGGAGCCTCGGTCGACGCCGCCCGCCTGCTCACCTGGCGGGCGGCCTGGATGGCGCGCCAGAACAAGCCGTTCGAGCACGCCGAGGGCTCCATGTGCAAACTGGTCGCGGGCGAGACCGCCGTCCGCGTGACCGAGCAGGCCATCCAGATCCTCGGCGGCAACGGCTACACCCGCGAGTACCCGGTCGAGCGCTGGCACCGCGACGCCAAGATCTTCACCATCTTCGAAGGCACCAGCGAGATCCAGCGCATGATCATCGGCCGCGCCCTCACCGGGCTGCCGGTCCGGTAGCTCTCACGTGTGAGCCGCGCTGCCCGAGCGGGAGCCAGAAGAAGATCGCCGGGGCCGCGAAGATCGCGAAGCCGAGCACCGGAACGAACGCCCCCGCCAGCGTGCCCGCCAGGTAGAGCGGCACCGACAGCCCGAAGCGCCGGGTGAATCCCTTCTCGGTGCGTTCGTCGATGGTGTCGCCGAGCAGGCGGGCCCGGCGCGCGTGGTGCCAGATCAGGTTGAAGAAGGCCGAGCCGAGGGCGAACGCGGCGCCGTAGAAGACGACCGCGGTGCGCTGGCCCGCGCCGTCCCGGAACGCTTCGGCCAGCACCGATGCCGAAAACGGGAAAAAGGCAACCATCAGCATCAGCAGGACGTTGCACAGCAGGAGGACCCAGTCCGAGGCTCGGATGTGGTCGAACATGGCGTGGTGATTGGCCCAGACCTGGCCGATCAGCAGGAACGTCAGCGCGTAGGCCAGGTACGACGGCCACAGCGCCAGCAGCCCGGACAGAAGGTGGTGGGCGTCGGCGGGCCGCTGGATCTCCAGCACCAGGATGGTCGCCGCGATCGTGAACACCCCGTCGCTGAACCCGACCAGCCGGGTGATGGGCCGTTCGTGCTGTGATCCGCCCAGTTTGGCGGTGTCCGCCACCCCCGCTGCCCATCGCCACGCCGGACGCCTCATACCCGGTAGACGCCGCCGCGGATGCGAACGTGAGCCGTCAGCCCGCGCGGTTCAGCAGGTAGGGGATCACCATCCGGTGCACCGGTTCGGCCAGCGCCCGCAGCACCCGGCCGATCGGCCGGCGGTGAGCGCAAACGAGCCGGCCCCCAGCACCACCGCGGCCGGGGTGGCCGAGATGGCCTCCCACCCGAGCACACGAGACGCGGAGGACCGCGGCCGGCTCAGCCGCAGCCGCAGTACGGCCACCCAGCCCGTCATGATCATGCTCCGCAGCGGCTGCGGTGCCCCTCAAACACCGCCCGGGCCCACTGCTCAGCCGGCCGCCCGCCCCCATCGGCGCCGGTCACCCGCTGGCAGGCGTATTCGTAGTCGGGGTCCTCGATCGCGAGCTGGCGAGCTCGGCCGACGGGCTGACCCGGTGGACCCGGCTCCCGGATGCTTTTGTCACCATGGGGGACTCCCTGCGCGCTAGCGTGGCCGGCATGAGCTGGTCGCCTATCCATAATGAGCGGGCCGCCCTGGCCGAGGACCTCGCGGGGCTGGCCGAGCCGCAGTGGGCCACCCAGTCGCTGTGCGACCAGTTCACCGTGCGCGAGGTGCTGGCGCACCTGACCGCCGGGGCCAGCCTCAACCCGGTGCGGTGGATGGCGGGCGTGATCCGCTGCCGGTTCGACTTCGACCGGCAGGTCGCGCTGCGGCTGTCCGAGCAGCTGGGCGCCGGCCCGGCCGAGACGCTGGCCCGGTTCCGCCGGGTGGCCACCAGCACGACCAGGCCGCCGCTGCCGGTGCTGGCCATGCTGGGCGAGACCGTCGTCCACGGCGAGGACATCCGGCGGCCGCTCGGTATCGAGCGCGACTACCCGATGGCCACGCTGACCGCCCTGGCCGGCTACTACCAGGGCTCCGACCTGCCCGCCCTGACCAGGAAGCGCGCCGCCGGGCTGCGCCTGACCGCGACCGACGGCCCGTTCGCGGCCGGGGCCGGGCCCGCGGTCACCGGCCCGGCCCTGGCGCTGGTCATGGCCATGGCCGGCCGGGCACCCTACTGCGACGAACTCGACGGCGACGGGGTCGCCACCCTGCGGGAACGCCAGCCCGCCACCTGACGGCGTCGATTCCTTTTCCGGGCTCGCCCAGTCTGCCTATATGGAAAGGGCCTCACGGGGGAGAGGATCGCGGCCGATGGAGCGACCGATGGAGTGCCGTGCCCGATAACGCCACGTTCGCCGCCGACGCCGAGCCGTTCCGGCCGGAACTGCTCGCGCACTGCTACCGGCTGCTCGGCTCGTTCCAGGACGCCGAGGACCTCGTCCAGGAGACCTACCTGCGGGCCTGGCGGTCCTACGGCCGGTTCGAGGGGCGGTCGTCGGTCCGCACCTGGCTGTACCGGATCGCCACCAACGCCTGCCTGACCGAGCTGGCCCGGCCGGGCCGCCGGGTGCTGCCGTCGGGTCTGTACGAGCCGGAACCTGATCCGACGGCGGTCCCGGAAGCGGCCGGGGGCGACGTGAGCTGGCTGCAGCCGGTGCCGGACGCGCTGGTGACCCCGGACTCAGCCGACCCGGCCGCGATCGTGACCGCCCGCGCCGGGCTGCGGCTCGCGCTCGTGGCCAGCCTGCAGTATCTGCCGCCGCGCCAGCGGGCGGTGCTGGTCCTGCGCGACGTGCTGGCGGTCCCGGCCGCCGAGGTGGCGGTCATACTCGGCACCAGCACGGTGTCGGTCAAGAGCACCCTGCAGCGCGCCCGGGCCCGGCTGCAGGAGCTGGCGCTGGCCGACGGGCAGATCACCGAGCCCGCCGCCCCGCGCGCCCGGGCGCTGCTCGACCGGTACATCGCCGCGTTCGAGAACGCCGACGCGGCCGCGCTGGAACGGCTGCTGACCGCCGACGCCGCGATCGAAGCGACGCCGCTGCGGACCTGGTTCGCCGGCCGCCGCTCCTGCGTCCGGTTCCTGCGCGATCAGCTGCTGGGCCGGCCGGGGAACTGGCGCATGCTCGCCACCAGCGCCAACGGGCAGCCCGCGGCGGCCGCCTGGACCCGCGACGAGCACGGCGGCTATCAGCCCCACGGCATCTGCGTGCTCACCGTGTCCGGCGCCGGCGTCCACCGGCTCACCTCGTTCGGCGAGCCCGGACTGGTCGCCGCGTTCGGATTCCCCCGGGCTCCGCGGCCCTGATGCCACCACTTGGCGTCAAGGCTGGTTAGCTGGGCAGGTTGGTTGGTGCGAGGGCCCGCCGACGAGTATCTTGATGTCGAGAAGAAATCTCCAGAGCAGGAGCTGGCAACCCGATGGCCGCGATCATCTATACGAAGACGGATGAGGCGCCGCTGCTTGCGACGTACTCGTTCCTCCCCATCGTCTCCGCCTACGCCCACAAGGCCGGCGTCGAGATCGAGACCCGTGACATCTCACTGGCGGGGCGCATCCTCGCATCGTTCGGCCTGGCTGACGACGCGCTGACCGAGCTGGGGGAGCTGACCGAACGGCCCGAGGCCAACATCGTCAAGCTGCCCAACATCTCCGCCTCGATCCCGCAGCTCAAGGCGGCGGTCAAGGAACTGCAGGCCAAGGGCTACGACCTGCCCGATTACCCGGAGTCGCCGTCCACTCCCGAGCAGGCGGAGATCCGGGCCAAGTACGCCAAGGCGGTCGGCTCGGTCGTCAACCCGGTGCTGCGCCAGGGCAACTCCGACCGGCGCGCCCCACTGTCGGTCAAGGCTTACGCGCGCAAGCACCCGAGCGTCAACAAGCCCTTCGGCCCGACCTCCAAGACCGCGGTGGCCACGATGGGCGAGCACGACTTCCGCGACAACGAGAAGTCGGTCACGCTGGCCGCCGACGACACCCTCACGGTCGTGTTCGAGACCACCGCGGGCGAGCGCAAGGTGCTCATCGAGTCGCTCCCGGTGCTGGCGGGCGAGGTCGTCGACGCCACCGTCATGCAGGCCGCTTACCTGCATGCGTTCCTGCGCAACGCGCTGGCCACCGCCAAGGCCGAGAACGTGCTGTTCTCGGTCCACCTGAAGGCGACGATGATGCGGGTGTCCGACCCGATCATCTTCGGCCACGTGGTGCGGGCCTACTTCACCGACGTGTTCGCCAAGTACGGCGACGACCTGGCCGCGGCCGGCCTGTCGCCCAACGACGGCCTCGGCTCCATCCTGGCCGGGCTGCCCGCGCTGGCGAATGGGGCCGAGATCGAGGCCGCGTTCGCGGCCGCGCTGGCCAGCGGCCCGCGGCTGTCCTACGTCAACTCCGACAAGGGCATCACCAACCTGAACGTGCCCAGCGACGTCATCGTCGACGCCTCGATGCCGGCCATGATCCGCAACGGCGGCAAGCTGTGGGGGGCCGACGGCAGCGAGGACGACACCCTGGCCGTCATCCCCGACTCCTCCTACGCCGGGGTCTACGCGACCGTTATCAACGATGTGAAGAAGAACGGCCCGCTCGACCCGGCCACAATCGGGTCGGTACCCAACGTCGGGCTGATGGCGCAGGCGGCCGAGGAGTACGGCTCGCACAACAAGACGTTCGAGATCCCCGACAACGGCACCGTTAGCGTCGTCAACCAGGCCGGCGAGGTGCTGCTCAGCCACGACGTCGAGACCGGCGACATCTGGCGCGCCTGCCAGACCAAGGACATCCCGGTCCGCGACTGGGTCAAGCTGGCCGTCACCCGGGCCCGCGCCGCCCAGACCCCGGCCGTGTTCTGGCTGGACGAGTCCCGCGCGCACGACGCCGAACTGATCAAGAAGGTCGACGCCTACCTGCCCGAACACGACACCGACGGCCTGGAGATCCAGATCCTGTCGCCCCAGCTGGCCACCGAGTTCTCGCTGGCCCGCATGCGGCAGGGGCTGGATACGATCTCGGTCACCGGCAATGTGCTGCGCGACTACAACACCGACCTGTTCCCGATCCTCGAGGTCGGCACCTCGGCCAAGATGCTCTCGGTGGTGCCGCTGATCGCGGGCGGCGGGCTGTTCGAGACCGGGGCGGGCGGGTCGGCCCCCAAGCACGTCCAGCAGCTGATGGCCGAGGACTACCTGCGCTGGGACTCGCTCGGCGAGTTCTTCGCGCTGGTGCCGTCGTTCGAGCTGTACGCCGACTTCGCCGGGGTACCGGCCGCCAAGGTGCTGGCCGCCGCCCTCGACCGGGCCACCGCCACCTTCCTGGACCAGGACCGCAGCCCCGGCCGCAAGCTGGGCACGATCGACAACCGCGGGTCGCACTTCTATCTGGCCCTGTACTGGGCCCAGGAGCTGGCCAGCCAGACCGATGACCCCGAGCTGGCGGCCGGGTTCAAGGAGCTGGCCGAGACGCTGGCCGCGCACGAGTCCGACATCGTGGCCGAGCTGCTCGCGGTCCAGGGTCAGCCCGCCGACATCGGCGGCTACTACCTGCCCGACGCCGGCCGAGCCACCGCCGTGATGCGCCCGTCGAAGATCTTCAACGAAGCCCTCGACGCCCTTTAAAGCGGGAATTTCCGCAGCATAGTGACAGCCGGGGTGCGCCCGCACCCCGGCTGTACTTGTACTTACCATCAGGAGCAGGAGAACCGCTTAGTGCGCCGGCGCCGTCGACCGTATACTGTCTGCCAATAACCGCCGCGAATCCGCGTGTTAGGGGTAAAGGAAAGGTCAGGATGGTCTTCCCTCAGGAACGGGGCACGTTCGATGACGGTGAGGCGTTCCGGTTCGAGCGGGTGCCGCTCGGGAACCAGATCGCCGATGTGATCCGGCGGGATATCCTCTACGGCCGCCTGCCGGCTGGTACCCACGTTGGTCAGCAGTTGCTGTGCGAGCGTTTCAACACCAGCCGGATGCCTGTCCGCGACGCCCTCCGGCAGCTCACCACCCAGGGCTTCA
>Ga0213875_10000980_pt1 | contig 20458 bp, 16 predicted proteins | sample BarmaccomBMRX_R8_FD_160105 | JGI IMG/M metagenome (GOLD analysis project Ga0213875, IMG submission 160105) | Root-associated microbial communities from Barbacenia macrantha in rupestrian grasslands, the National Park of Serra do Cipo, Brazil - RX_R8 | ecosystem: Host-associated > Plants > Roots... | reverse complement strand
CCAGACCCCCCCACGCCAGCCCGCCCGCCTCCTCCGTCACAGCGCCACCGCCCGGTCCCCGTCCCACACGGTCAACGGGGTCAGCCCACTCGGACTCCACTCACCCGCCACCGCCACCGGATAACCCCCCGACACCGCCAGCAACGCCCAGGCCGGCTCGGCCCCGAGCAACGGCACCGCCCGCCCGTCCCCGTCCGCGAACCGCCATCGCCCCTCACCCGGCACCGGCACCCCTGCCGCCACCACCGGCCACTCGGTCAGCCACGGGTCCTCACCGAGCGCCGCCGCCCACCGGTCCAGCACCCCGGCCACGTCGTCGGCCTCTTCCGGCTGCGAAGCCGCCACCGGTTCGCCGTGCCGCGCTCCCACCAGCGCCCGCATGGCCGGCTGCCCCGGATAGAAGTGCAGGTCCGCGTGCAGCTCGGTGCCCGGCACGAGCCCCGCGTCAGGATTCCCCCCGAAGCCGCCCGCCCCGAAGCCGCCGCCCCCCGTGCCGCCCGCCCCCGTCTCGAACAGCCCGCCCGGCGCGAACATCAGCAGCAGCGCGAACCGCCCGCTGGCCCGCCCGCGCAGCCAGATCCGCCGGGCCGGCACCGCCGCGTCCAGCAGGTCCCGGCGGCCGAGCACCAGCCAGTGGTCGGTGACCGCGGGCCCCGCCAGCACCTCGTCGCGGCCGGTGGTGAACCCGACCCGGGTCCGGACGGTGGCCGCCAGCGGGGCGGGCAGCTGGTCCAGCGCCCCGTAGGCCCGGATCAGCAGGTGCAGCTGCGCGTACTCAGCCAGCAGGCGGTCGGGCCAGCCGTCCCCGGACACCGGGATCGGCGACAGCCGCCGCAGCGTCCCCGCCACCCCGGGCGCCTGGGCGTCGACCATCCGGGCGGCGATCGGCTCCGCGTGCCGGTACCCGGCCGCCGCCGCGCCGCTCAGGCCCGCCCGGATCTGGTCCCGCAGCCAGGTGTCGAGCTCGGCCAGCCCGGCGCTGACCCGGTCCGCGCGCTGCTGCGCCCGTCGCGCGGCCGCCTCCGGATCGCGTGGTGTTTTCGGCTTCGGGCCCACCTCAGAAGCCCGCGCCGCGCGACCCTTTATCCAATCCGAAGCAAACTCCGGCGCGCTGTCCGCCGCCGCCTCCGGCACCGCTCCCTGGGCCCAGCTCAGCAACAGCCCCAGCGCGTGCTTGCACGGGACCTTGCGCGACGGGCACGAACACTTGAAGCCCGGCCGCCCGGCCGCCGTGCCCCCGGACAGGTCGGCCACGACCTGATACGGGCGGGCACCGGAACCGGCACACAATCCCCACACCAGGTCGCCCGCGCTGCCGGTCCCGCTCCAGACCGCCCGTCCGGCCACGCGGGTGGCCAGCCGTTCGGCCGCCCGCTGCGACGCGCTGTCCGACGCGAGCCCCAGCACCCGGTCAGAACTCCATCGCGCCGCCACATCGGTCACGCTATCCGCTACCAGCGACAAATCGGCCGGGACCGATCACCCCGGCGGGAGCCCCGGCCGAAGTCCCGGCCGGGGTACTGTCAGCCCGCTGGTCCCGTTCGTGCTGCAGTGGAATCCCGACCACGCCCACACCCAGGCCGTCGCCCGTTTCGTGCACACCGCGCTGACCGGCGAACTCCCGCCCGGCTGGCCCACCCAGCCCGGCCACCTGCGCCATCAACCCGGTTTGGCCGCGACCTGACTGCGCCTATGCTCGCCTCTGCCGGGCCGGTGAAGACCAAATCGGGGCGCCGGTGGAGGACCCATGGGGATGCCGATCCAGGCCGGGCTGGGCCGCCAGCGCCCGTCCGCTGAACGCGCCCGCCTGCGGGTGGTGGCCGGCTACATCCGCCCGCACTGGAAGGCGCTGCTGGCCGGTGGCCTGCTCAGCCTGGCCACCGCCGCCACCGGGTTGCTGCTGCCGCTGGTGGTCCGGGCCCTGATCGACAATCTGTCCCACCACCGCGGCCTGGCCGGCCTGATCGGGCTGCTGGTGGTGCTGATGCTGGCCGACGGGGTCCTCGGCTCGGCCGGCAATTACCTGCTGCTGCGGACCGGGGACACGATCACGCTGACCGCCCGGCGGCGGCTGACCGAACGGCTGCTGCGGATCACGGTCGCCGCGCTGGACCGGAGCGAACCGGGGGACCTGATGGCCCGGGCCACGGTCGACACCACCCTGCTGCGCAACGCGGTCACCAACGCGGTCGTGCCCGGCGTCGTCGGCCTGCTGACGATGGTGGCCACGCTGGTCGCGATGGGGCTCGTCGACCTGCTCCTGCTGATGGTCACGCTGGGTGCGGTCGCCTGCATCGTGGTCCTCGAGAGTGTGGTGCTGCCCCGGATCGGCCGGGCCACCCGCCGGGCCCAGGAGGCGGTCGGCCTGATGTCGGCCACGCTCGAGCGGATCTTCGGCGCGTTCCGGACGGTCAAGGCGGCCGGGGCCGAGGCCCAGGAGCAGGCCCGGGTCGACGAGGCCGCCCGGCAGGCCTGGCGGGCCAGCCTGCGGGCCGACTTCTGGCAGGCGGTGGTGGGCAACGTCACCGAGCTGGCCATCCAGTTCGCGTTCCTGGCGGTCCTGGCGACCGGGGCGGCCCAGGTCGCCACCCACCGGATCAGCGTCGGCACGCTGGTCGCCTTCCTGATGTACATCCTGTTCCTGATGCAGCCGATCAACCAGCTGACCAGCGCGTTCACCCAGTACCAGGTGGGTGCGGCCGCCGTCACCCGGATCGAGGAGGCCCAGCAGCTCCCGGCCGAACTGTCCGCCCCCGCCCGGCCAACCACGGCCGGCACCGGCCCGCTGGCGGTCGAGTTCGACGACGTCCGGTTCAGCTACCGTCCCGAGCTGCCCGGCGCCCACCAAGGGGTCAGCTTCACGATCCCGGCCGGCGGCATGACCGCCTTCGTGGGCCCGTCCGGCGCCGGCAAGACGACGGTGTTCTCGCTGATCGAGCGGTTCTACGAGCCCGACGGCGGCCGCGTCCTGGTCGGTGGCCGGGATGTGCGCGACTGGCCGCTGGAACCGCTCCGCCAGGCCATCGGCTACGTCGAACAGGACGCCCCGGTGCTGTCCGGCACCCTGCGCGAGAACCTGCTGTTCGGCGCCGCCGATGCCACCCCGGCCGACCTGGACGACGTGCTGCGGGTGGCCCGGCTGCACGACCTGGTGACCCGGCTCCCGGACGGCCTGGACACCCTGGTCGGCCACCGCGGCACCCGCCTGTCCGGTGGCGAACGCCAGCGGGTGGCCATCGCCCGCGCCCTGCTCCGTCATCCCCGCCTGCTCCTGCTGGACGAGGCCACCTCCCAGCTCGACGCGATCAACGAGGCCGCCCTGCGCGACACCATCACCGACGTCGCCCAGCTCATCACCGTGCTGGTCGTCGCCCACCGCCTGTCCACCGTCACCATGGCCGACCGCATCATCGTCATGGACGCCGGCACCGTCCTGGCCACCGGCACCCACCCCGAACTGGTCGCCGCCAACCCCCTCTACGCCGAACTGGCCGCCACCCAGTTCCTCGCCACCGCCACCCCCGGCCCCTGATTTCCCCGGACGTTCTCACCATCGGCATTTTCGCCCGTGACCGGACAGCCCCCCGCCGTACTTCGCTCCCCGCTCCGTCGCCTGTCCCGCTCGCACCTGTCCGCCCGTAGGCCCCACCGCCCCGATGCCTACCTCGCCCGTCTCACGGGCCCCGTCCCTCGTCTCTGCTGACGCTGCGACCCGGCGTGGGTCGCTAACCCCAAGTCGGCGTCCCTTCTGCCGCGGCCACCTCCTGTGTCACACCTGCCGCTGTGGTCTGGGAAGGCTTGGGGTGTTGTGCCTCCGGCGGGGGTACTTCGGGCTCCGGGATGGGGAAAGACCAGCCCATTCCCGGTCGCCGTCGCCCTCCCGGCAGCCGAGCAGACCGGTCTTGTCGCGTCAAGCCGCAAAGGGCACGGCTTGACCCGCCTGCGTCCGGTCCGCTGTACACGGCTGTCGGGACGACGGCGACGGGGTGGGGCCAGGGTGGCCAGTGGTGCGCGCTGGGCGCGTGAGACTCGCCCTACCCGCCTCCTACGTCACACTCGCCCCTAGGGCCCCGGATCGTACGCTGTACTGGAGCAAAGTCAGGGATTATCCCGGCAAATGCTCCAGTGAAGCCCGGGCTGGGGCCGGTGTGACGGCTGAGGCGGGCCAACTGCACATGGATGGCCTGGTCGGCCGCGGTCCGCGGTCGGCTGGCGTCGCGTGGGGCCAGCGAGGCTGGTGGGCCGGCGCTTTATCCGGCCCACCCGCCCCGTGGTGCGCAGGGTGCGTCCCGGCCTACTGAATTTGCCAGTATTTGCCGTTATCGGGACCAATGGGCACGATCGGCCGATCACCGGAAGTTACGTAATCCCTCGCTCCCGCGAAGGCGTCATCTGTTGTGAACTCAGACACACGCGATGACCGTGGGGGGATTCGTGGCACCGTTCTTAACTCTGCTCATAGGACCCGACGGAGCAAGCGCGCGGGGAATCGGGGGCGGCCCCGTCGATTGCCGCAGGCCTTCTCTCGCTGCCGCCTTTCTCTTCGTGATGCTGTCCCTGGTCTCGGCAGCTGCCCTGGTCGGAGGGTTGTGGCTGACCGAATACGGCACCGGCACCGATGGCGAACTCGGGCCAGCGGCCTTCGTCGCCAGTGGATTCCTTTTTCTCGCAACCGCGATCGTGCCGCTGGGAATGGCCCGGGAGCGCCGTCTGGAGCAGCAAGACAACGACAGGTGTGATGCTGACTACTCGGATCTGGAACAAGCGCTGGCTCGTCCGGGCGCCGGAGCCCGCCAGGAAGCGCTGAAGGATCTCACGCTGGCCAACTTCCGGCAGCTACGGACGTTCATCGCCATCGCGCAGCGTCAGGCTCGTATGTCCTACTACGCCAGCCTGGTCGGCGCTGGAGTGTCCCTGCTGGTCCTGCTGGCTGGAGCCGTGATCGCGATCGGGGCATCGACCGGGGAAGGCCAGATCGTCACCGGCTCCCTGACGGTGATCGGCACGGCCCTGTCCACCTTTCTCTCCAAGACGTTCCTCAAGACCTACGACATGAGCCTCCGGCAGCTGAGCTATTACGCCGGGCAGCCTCTGGTCCGCTGTCACCTCCTGCACGCGGAATGGCTCGCGCTGACCGCGCCGGACGAGTTCGGCCCAGACGCCAAAGTCGAGCTGTGGCGACAGGTCATCCAAGCCTCAGTCGACGCCGGCGTCAACGCCCAGAAACACCTATTGGCCTTGCACGATTGCGAGCCGGGTCAGACCGCGGACCTGTCATCCCTTGTTGTTCCCCGCCCGCGCGTCAGCCTCTAGCCGGGCGCTACTGCCTCGACATGTCCGGCTCGTCCTCCCGCGGCCCGAACTCCTCGCTCCCCTGTCCCACCCGCCTGGCCGCCAGCCACCGTCCCATCCTGGCGTCCCGGCCGAACGCCATGGCCGCCGCCAGGCAGCCGAACGGCACCGCGACCAGCACGTAGCGGTAGTCGAACTCGGCGGTCGCGGCCGGGACCACGATCAGCCCGACCGAGATCAGCCAGGGCACCGCGGCCGGGCCGCCCAGCCGCCGCCAGTTCAGCACCAGCCCGGCCAGGCCGACCGCCAGGATCACGCCGTAGACCGTCCCGGGCAGGAAGATGTAGCGCTGCCAGACTCGCATGCCTCCGGCGAACGGCTCCACCACCTGGGTCGACGGGTTGCCGCGGATGTAGTAGGCCTCGGCCGAGTGGTAGGAGCCGTAGTGCCCGCGGGACGGGACCCCCAGTGACTTGTAGCCGAACAGGTACTCGTCATAGGTGGGCGCGTCCGGGAACACGTGCCGCTTCCACTCGAACACCCGGATCGTGTCGTGGGCCACGGTCTTCACGTACTCCAGCGGCTGAGCCAGGATCGCCCGCTTGGCGAAGTCCTCGGCCAGCTGGTTGGCCGGATCGGAGAACACCGGCGGGGGGAACCGGTAGAGCGGGCTGTAGCTTCTCCAGATGTAGAGCTGCGCGAGGGGCCGCTTGCCCGGCGGGACCGTGGTGCACAGCGACAGCTCACCCGGCGGCAGGCTGGGGATCTTGGCGCATTCGGCGAAGGTCATCACCCGCGAGTACAGGAACACCCCGGTGCTCTCGGTCATCGCGAACTGCCCGTAGAACGAGTAGAACCAGGCGGAGTAGAGCAGGATCGGGGCCAGGCAGGCGGCCAGCGCACCGAGCAGGGCCCGCCAGCCGATCCGGGCCAGCAGGATGTACAGGAGGAAGACGGGCAGCAGCGGCAGGGCCACCGACCGGACCGTGTCGGCGACCCCCAGGATCAGCCCGATCAGCGCGCAGCACCACCAGGACGGCTTGCGGTTCCACAGCAGCAGGGTGGTGGCCAGCGCGATCAGGAACTCGAACGGGACGTCGCTGAGGATCAGGTGCTCGAGCTGGATCTGGAAGCCGTCGAACAGGACCGGCAGGGTGGCCAGGGTGGCGATCCAGCGCGGCGCGCCGAACCGGTGGCGGGCCAGCGCGTAGATCATGACCCCGACCGCGACGCCCATCAGGTGCTGCAGGATCGTGACCGCGGCGTAGCTGTGCAGCGGCTCCAGGATCTTCAGGAAGATCGCGTAACCGCCGACCCGGGTGGTGTCCGGGTGCAGGTTGATCACGTCGCTCATGTAGGTGAACGAGTCGTTGAACCAGACCTGCCACCGGTAGCCGAGCTCGGCGTCGAGCCGGAGCAGCAACGCCGGCATCAGCACCAGGGCGAAGAGCCGGTTGTCCTTGATCAAGGCGCGGATCCCGGCGCGCGCCTGAGTGATGCTGAGCCCGTCCATAGCCCCCCGGCCCTGTAGTGTCGCAGCACGCCATTATGGGGCAGCCGGTCGCCGGTCGCCGGGATCTGCGGGATCCGCGCCCGCAGGTCGGAGGCGCTTTTCCCCTATTGTCGGGACATGTTCGGCGCGTTCTTCCGCAGCACGAACTTCTGGATCTTCCCGGTCGCGGTCTTCGGCAGCTCGTCCACGATCGTCACCCCGCGCGGCGCCTTGAAGTGCGCCATCCGCCCGCGCGCGAACTCGATCAGGTCGGCTTCGGTGACCTCCTCGCCGTCCCGGACCACCACGAACGCGTGCGGCGTCTCACCCCACCGCTCGTGCGGCAGCCCGACGATCGCGACCTCGTTCACGGCCGGATGCCGTAGCAGCACCCCCTCGACCTCGATCGAGGAGATGTTCTCGCCGCCGGAGATGATCACGTCCTTGATCCGGTCGCGGATCTCCACGTACCCGTCCGGGTGCACCACCGCGGCGTCGCCGGAGTGGAACCACCCGTCACCCATCGCCTTGTCGGTCGCCTCGGGGTCGTTGTAGTAGCCGCTCATGACCACGTTGCCCTGCACCGTGATCTCGCCGATGGTCTCGCCGTCCCAGGGCACCTCGGCCCCGTCCGGCGTCGCCACCCGCAGCTCACCCGAGCTGATCAGCTCCACCCCCTGCCGGGCCTTCACCACCGCCCGCTCCGAGGACGACAGCTCCGCGTGCTCGGGCAGCGGCGCGCACACCGTGATGAACGGCGCGGTCTCGGTCAGCCCGTACACGTGGGTGACCTCCCAGCCGAAGTCCCGCTCGAGCCGCTCGATGGTGGCGGCCGCGGGCGGCGCCCCGGCCGTGACCACGTGCACGCCCGGGCGCACCTCCCCGCGCACGTCGGCCGGGGCGTTGGCCAGCGAGATCAGCACGGTCGGAGCGGCCGCCAGCCAGCTGACCTCTTCCTCCCGGATCAGCCGGAACACCTCGCCCGGCTCCACCTTGGGCAGGCAGATGTGCACGCCGCCGGCCGCGGTCACCGTCCAGGTGTAGGTCCAGCCGTTGGCGTGGAACATCGGCAGCGTCCACAGGTACTTCTCGCCCACCCCGATCGGCAGGTGCAGCAGCGTGCCGATCGTGTTCATGTAGGCGTTGCGGTGGGTGATCATCACGCCCTTGGGCCGGGCGGTGGTGCCGCTGGTGTAGTTGATCGTCAGCAGGTCCCGCTCGTCGATGGCCGGCTTGCTGGGCGTGCCCGACGCGGCCGCCACCGCGGCCTCGTAGTCGACCCAGCCGTCCCGCTCCCCGTCGAACGCCACAAAGTGCTTGACCTGCGGAATCTGCTCGCGGATGCTCTCTACCACGTCCAGGTAGTCCGGGTGCACGCAGACCACGGTGCTGCCCGAGTGGTCGAGGATGTAGGCGAAGTCGTCGGCCGTCAGCCGGTAGTTGATCGGCACCAGCACCGCGCCGATCTCCGGCACCGCGTAGAACGACTCCAGCTGGCTGTGGGTGTTGGGCGCGATCGTGGCCACCCGGTCCCCGGGCTGCACGCCCAGCTCCTGCAGGGCGACCGCCCACCGGTCGCAGCGGGCGAAGAAGTCCTCGTAGGTCAGCCGCAGCTCGCCGTCCACCACTCCGACGCGGTCGCCGTACAGGCGGCGGGTCCGGCGGGCGAATTCCAGTGGCGTGAGCGCTACTTCCATCCGAAGCCTCCAGTCGCTAAGGCTGACTCCACGACTGGTTCGCGTTGCCGGTGCAGTCCCAGATCTGCACCTGGGTCCCTGGCGTCGTTGACCAGCCCGTATCGTCCAGGCATTTACCCGACTGAGGGTTAACAATTCCACCCCCGGCCTGCGGTTGCCAGACCTGGGCCCCGGTTCCGTTGCAGGTGTAGAGCTGAACCAGGGTTCCGTCGGCGGTTCCGCCGCCCTGCACGTCGAGGCACTTGCCGTCCGCGTGGATGGTGCCGTTGGCCTCCTCGGTCCACTGCTGCCCGTCGGTGCCGTTGCAGGTGTAGATCTCCACCTTGGTCCCGTCCGAGTTGTTGTCCCCGGTCAGGTCCAGGCAGAGCCCCTGGTAGCCGACCAGCGGCGCGGTCAGCCGCCCGGACCCGGACGGGGCGACCGTCCAGGTGAACGTGGTGGACGCCTGCGCCCCGTTCCCGTCCTTGGCGGTCACGGTCACCGTCGAGGTCCCGGCCGCGCTCGGCGTCCCGCTGATCGTCCCGCCAGTGGAGATCGACAGCCCCGCGGGCAGCCCGGTCGCGCTGAAGCTCAGCGTCTGCCCGCCGGTTGAGTCGTGCCCGCTGACCGGCACCGACGCCGCCGTCCCGGCGATCCCCTCCTGCGCGCCCGGGCTGCTCACCGTCACCGGCGCCCCGAGCTGCCCCGACGAGACCGCCAAGGTCCCCGTCAGCGGCAGGTGCCCGTCCGAGTCGCCGACCGCGATCCCGTAGCTCCCGGTCGCGGTGACCCAGCCGTTGCCGGACGTGCTCCAGTACTGCAGGTTCCGCTGGCTGACCGGGAAGCTCACCGTCTGGCTGGCCCCCGGCGCCAGGTTGACCCGCGCGAACCCTTCCAGCTGCCGCGGCGGCTGCCCGGCCGACGACGGGTCGGTCACGTACAGCTGGGCCACGTCGGCCCCGGCCCGCGACCCGGAGTTGGTCACGGTCGCGCTGACCGTGGCCGTCCCGCCGGCGGCCAGCGCCCCGACCTGCAGGTTGCTGAACGAGAAGGTGGTGTAGGACAAGCCGTAACCGAACGGGAACAGCGGGGTCAGGCCCTTCGCGTCGTACCAGAGGTAGCCGACGTCGATGCCCTCGGAGTACTGCACGGTGCCGTTCTGCCCCGGCCACTGGGCGGCCGTGCTGGCCGGCACCTGGGACAGCGAGGTCGGGAACGTCACCGGCAGGTGCCCGGACGGGTCGGTGCTGCCGAACAGCAGCGACGCGATCGCGGTGCCGTCCTGCTGGCCCGGATACCAGGCTTCCAGCACCCCGGCCACCGAAGCCAGCCATGGCATCGTCACCGCCGACCCGGTGTTGAGCACCACGACCGTGTGCGGGTTGGCGGCCGCGACCGCCGCGATCAGGCTGTTCTCCGCGCTCGGCAGGTCGATGGAGGACAGGTCGCTGCCCTCGGACTCGTCGTTGGACACGAACACCACCGCCACCTTGGCGGCGGCCGCCGCCGACGCGGCCGAGCTGTCGGACGAGCCGTCGTTGTAGGTCACGCTGGTCCCGCTGGGCGCGGCCGCCTGAATCCCCTGCAGCGGGGTCACGGTCCCGCTCGAGTTGACCCCGGCGCTACCGCCGCCCGCGGTCAGCGGGCTGGACGAGGCGTCCGCCCCGATCACCGCGACCGAGGAGTCCGCGCTGGTCAGCGGGAGCACGCTGCCGCTGTCCTTGAGCAGCACGGTGCCTTCCTCGGCCAGCTGAGCGGCGTCGGTCACGTGGGCGGTACTGGTGGCGGCCTGGGCCGGTGACCCGGCCGGCGGCTCGTCGAACATCCCGAACCCGAACATCTCGGTCAGGATCGGCGTGACCAGCGCGTTCAGCTGCGCGGCACTGACCTGCCCGGAGGACACGGCGCTCGCCAGGGCGCTGCCGTAGTACCCGTCGCTGCCCGGCATGTCCTGGTCGAGCCCGGCGTTGGCCGACGGGGCCGTGGAGTGGGTCGCCCCCCAGTCCGAGGTCACGAACCCGGTGTAGCCGAACTGCTGCCGCAGCACGGTGTTCAGCAGGTACGGGTTCTGGCAGGCGTAGGTGCCGTTGATCGTGCTGTACGAGCACATCACCGAAGAAGCAGCACCGTCCCCGGTGGCGTACTGGAACGCCGGCAGGTAGATCTCCTGCTCGGCCTGGGTGCTGACGATCGCGTTGTCCGACGGCGTGTTCCGGTTGGTCTCCTGGTTGTACACGGCGAAGTGCTTGACCTGGGCCATCGTCCCGGTCGACTGCACCCCCTGGATGTCGGCCGCGCTCATCGTGCCGTTCAGGTACGGGTCCTCACCGATCGACTCGAACGCCCGCCCCCAGCGCGGGTCGCGGACGATGTTGATCGTCGGCCCGAGGTCCACGGTGGTGCCCTTGCTGGCCTGCTCGGAGCCGATGACCTGCCCGTACAGCTTCTCGGCGCCGGTGTCCCAGGTCGCCGCCACGTCGACCGGGGCGGGCAGCTGGGTCACGCTGGTCATCCCGTCGCCGACCCCGGCCGGCCCGTCCTCCAGGTTCATGGCCGGGATGCACAGCGACCCGATGGCCGGCGTGAACCCCACGTAACTCGACCCGCTGGCCCCGGTCGCCATCGACACCTTCTGGGCGGTGCTCATCGCCGCCAGCAACTGGCTCACCCGCTGGGAGATCGGCGCCGCCGACCCCACCCACGGGCAGTTCGTCACCGCCGCGTGCGCGGGGGTGGCCGGCCCGGCCGACCCGGCCACCGTAAACCCCGCCACCGCCGTCATCCCCGCGACCAGAACGGCCAGCCGGCGCCCACGAGCCTGGCGGAATCCGCGCATGATGCCTCCCGAACCAACACTCAAATCGGCTTCATGCACAACATAAATAAAGCTCAAACAAAAATCTATACGTAAAGGGTGCCCGATACGCCGGAGCCGCCACCGCCGCCGGCGTTCCGCCGTCCGGTCGCCGGACCGTCAGACCGGCCAGCCCTCCAGCCGGTAGCCGGCGTCCCAGAACATCCACTCGTACTGCGACGTCACCCGGAAGTGGCGCTCCACCCGGGCCCGTTCGGCCGCCCCCAGCGTCGGCCCGAGCTGGTCGGCCACGTCGAGGACCGAGCGGACCACGTCGCCGTACCCGTCGTCGGCGTAGGTGTCGATCCACTTCTGGTAGCGGGCGTTGGGGGAGCCGCGCCGCAGCAGTTCCTTGCCGACCTCGTAGTAGATCCAGTAGCAGGGCAGCACCACCCCGACCCCTTCGGCGTAGGAGCCGCTCAGCGCGGTGGCCAGCAGGTAGCTGGTGTAGGCGACGGTGGTCGGGGCCGGCTCGGCCGCGTCGGCCTCGGCCTGGTCGAGCCCCAGGTCGGCCAGCAGCGAGTCGTGCAGCGTGCGCTCGACCGTGATGATCTCGGCTGCGTGCCGCGCGAACATCTCGGTCCCGGCCGTGCCCGGGGCCTTGGCCGCCACCACCGCCAGCGTCTTCGCGTAGTCGCGCAGGTAGAGCGCGTCCTGTACCACATAGAAGGAAAAGGCCTCTTCCGGCAGGGTGCCGTCGGTCAGCCCGGTCACGAACGGGTGCTCCAGGATGGCCTCGTAGATGCTGGTGATGCCGGCCCAGAGCTCGGCGGTCAGGCTCTCGCTCACCGCTGCACCGTAACGCCCGGCTGAGAAAAAATCTGCGGCAGGCGTCGATTTACGCGGGGGGCCTTCGTCATCAGCATGAGGACCGGGAAGGCCGGTCCCGGTGAGAGGAGAACGTCATGACCCAGTACCTGCTGTCCGTGTACCCGTACGCGCCCGGACCCGACCGGACCGAGGAGCAGAACCAGCAGGCCTACCAGGACGTCGACACGTTCAACGCCGAGCTCCGGAAGGCCGGGGCCTGGGTGTTCGCCGGCGGCCTGGAGGAGCCCGCCACCGCCACCGTCGTCCGCGCCCAGGGCGGCCAGGTCGTCACCACCGACGGCCCCTTCGCCGAGACCAAGGAGCAGGTCGGCGGGTTCTGGGTCATCGAGGCGCCCGACCTCGACGCCGCCCTCGACTGGGCCGGTAAGGGCACCGTGGCCTGCGGCGCCCCGGTCGAAGTGCGGCCCTTCCAGCCGAACTGAGGCCCAATGGAACAGCCGGTGGACGCCGTCGCCGTCGAACGCGCCTATCGCGAGAGCTCGGGTCGCGCGGTGGCCACCCTGGTCCGCTTCCTCGGCGACATCGACCTCGCGGAGGAAGCGGTCCAGGAGGCGTTCGCGGTGGCGCTCGAACGCTGGCCGCAGACCGGGGTGCCGGACAACCCGGGCGGCTGGATCACCACCACCGCCCGCAACAAGGCGCTGGACCGCCTGCGCCGCGAGTCGTCCCGGCCGACCCGGGAGACCGCGGCCGTCCTGCTCCACCTGCAGGCCGAGGACCGCGACGTCGAGGAGGCGAGCCCCGTGCCCGACGACCAGTTGCGGCTGATCTTCACCTGCTGTCACCCCGCCCTGAGCCCCGAGGCCCAGCTGGCGCTGACCCTGCGCCTGATCGCCGGCCTGCCCACCCCGGAGATCGCCCGCGCGTTCCTGCTCCCGGAGCCGACCGTGGCCCAGCGCCTGGTCCGGGCCAAGCGCAAGATCCGCGCGGCCAACATCCCCTACCGGGTGCCCCGCGACGCCGAACTGCCCGCCCGCCTCCCGTTCGTGCTGGCCGTCATCTACCTGGTGTTCAACGAGGGCTACACCGCCTCGGCGGGCGACGCGCTGATCCGGACCGAGCTGTGTACCGAGGCCATCCGCCTGGCCCGCCTGCTGGCCACCCTGATGCCCGACGAACCCGAGGTCGCCGGCCTGCTGGCGCTGATGCTGCTGACCGAGGCCCGCCGCCCCGCCCGCACCGCCGCCGATGGCTCACTGATCCGCCTCCCCGACCAGGACCGCCGCCGCTGGGACCAGACCTTGATCGCCGAGGGTCACGCTTTGATGCGCGCCTGCCTGCGCCGCAACCGCCCCGGCCCCTACCAGCTGCAAGCCGCGATCGCCGCCGTCCACGCCGACGCCCCGACCGCCACCGCCACCGACTGGCCCCAGATCCTCACCCTCTACGACCAGCTCCTGGCCATCGCCCCGACCCCGGTCGTCGCCCTCAACCGCTGCGTCGCCCTCGCCGAAGCCCGAGGCCCGGCCGCCGCCCTCGCCGAACTGGACCAGCTCGACCTGGAGGGTTATCACCTGTTCCACGCCACCCGCGCCGACCTGCTCCGCCGCCTGGGTCGCGACGACGAGGCTGCGGCCGCCTACACCGCCGCCCTCGCCCGCACCACCAACAACGCCGAACGCGCCTTCCTCACCCACCAGCGCGACTCCCTCCCGCCCACGGCCGGCCGACAATAGCCAGATGGACGTCCTCAGCAGCCGGATCCTGCTGCGCCCCCGCGACCTGGACCGCAGCCGCCGCTTCTACCGCGACGTGCTCGGCCTGGCCGTCTACCGCGAGTTCGGCCCCCCGGACGACCCCAGCCTGGTTTTCTTCCTCGGCCAGGGCCTGCTCGAGGTCTCCGGCGGCGGAGCCCCCTCCGGCGCCCCACCCAGCCCCGCCGTCATGATCTGGCTCCAGATCCGCGACGTCCATGCCGAGCACACCCGGCTGGCCGCGGCCGGCGTCCCCATCCTCCGCGAGCCCGTCACCGAGCCCTGGGGCCTGACCGAGCTGTGGATCGAAGACCCCGACGGCGTCCGCCTCGTCCTGGTCGAGGTCCCGCCCGGCCACCCCATCCGCCGCGACCCGCGCCCGTAGCGGTCACCGGAAAGCCACAATTCGCACATTCGGCCCGACGCCTGTTCATAGGGCCGCCGCAGTAGGGGAGGATCGCCTCCATGAGCTACGGAGACACTCCCGGCGGAGAGCAGCAAGGTCCGCCCAGCCCGTGGCCGGCGTACGGGGCGCCGCCTTCCTACCCAGGTCAGTTCGGGTATGGCTCACCAGGAGGACCGCCGCCTACGTACCGGGCCTGGGGAATCATCGCCGCCGTCGGCGGTGTGCTGTTCAACCTCATCCTCGGCCTCCCGGCCGCCCTGGTCGCCCAGAGATACAGCAAGAAGGTCACCGGGCTGTGGGCCGCCGGCGACCCGCAGGCGGCCATCGGCGCCTCCAAAAAGGCGCGAACCTGGCTGATCGCCGCCACCGTGCTCGACGCGATCGGGCTCGTCCTGTCGGTGGTGCTCATCGCGGCTGCGGCGACCTCGCAGTCCCAGTTCAGCAACCCGTCGGCGGTCGCGGCCTCGATCAAGACGCAGCTGCAGCAACGGCTGAGCGATTCTTCCAGCCAGTACTACGAACGGGGCGTGACGGTCACCTCGGTGGTCTGCACCTCATCGGGCACCAACACCGACCGCTGCGTCGACACGTTCTCCGACGGGCAGACCGGCTCGGAGACGGCGGTGATCTCTAACCACGGCGCCAGCTACAGCACCCGCTGAGCCCGGTTCGGGCATAGTGCTGACATGCCCGTCCGCCTCCACCACATTGTCATCGACACCCACGACCTGCCCGGCCTGGCCCGCTTCTGGACCCAGGCCCTGGGCTGGAAGATCCTCTCCGAACGCGAAGCGGAGATCGTCATCGGCACCGACGAGAACGCGCCGGTCGGCATCTGCTTCATGCCGGTCACCGAGCCCAAGACGGTCAAGAACCGCCTGCACCTCGACCTCACCACCAGCGCCGCCGACCGCGACCAGGAGATCGACCGCCTGCTCGCCCTCGGCGCCCGCCGGGTCGACATCGGGCAGACCGGCGCCGAATCCTGGGCCGTCCTCGCCGACCCCGAAGGCAACGAGTTCTGTGTCGTCCGCCCGAAGGAAACCCTGATCCGCTAGTCCTCGGACCTCGACGGTGAACCCGAGGTCGACGTCGCCCGCGGCCTGGCCGCCCCGGATGCCCCAGTTTTCGGCCGAGCTTTCGCGAACGGTGATCGACACATGGTCGCGCGGGATGCCCAGCGTTTCGAGCCGCTCGACGATCTCTCCGTAGAGCCGCCGCTTGGCGCCGGCCGAGCGCCCGGCGAAGCAGTCCACCGACACCAGCGTCGCGTACTCGGGCTCGGCCAGCCCCGGCGGCGCCGCGAAGCGGTGCGGCTCATGCACCAGCAGCCGCACATGCTTGTCCTTCCGCGGAATCTCGAACGCCGTCACCAGCGCCGCGTGCACCGCGTCGATGATCGCGGTCTCTTCCGCACGCGACCACTGACGGCGGACCTCGATGAGCACCCAGGGCATGGCGTCCCCCTTCACGACGGTCGCGCCGTGCTCTCAGCCCGGGACCGGCCGATGCATTCGGATTTCTGGCCGTCCAACCCGCCAGCCTGAGCGAGCACCATGCCTTCGGGGCCTGGTCATGGACGGCGGCCTGCGATCGGGAGCTGACACGTTCAACCAGCTCAGGTTGCCTGTCGCGGCCAAAACTTCGGTGGATCGGTGATTGGGTCGCGCACTCCATAGCGCCGATCACGTCCGGGGTCGACGGCTCGCAAGTTCACTAGGCGCTGCCCATCCGCGGCAGCCAACTCCTGCAGCACCGGCCGAAGCGCTGCGCAAACTGTCGCCATGGCCAGCCCAAGTCCGGCCAGCCCGTTCTGCCGCTGCGGGTATTGGATGCGATGGAGCCCAGACCTCGCGATGGCTTCTACTTCCAGTTTGCGGTTCATCTGCATCGCATCGTTGGTGACGACGACATGAAAACCGGCATCCACAGCCCTGCCATAGAGATGAAGATCCTTGGTCCCGCTCCATCCGGTCATATCGTTCACATGGCGGACGTCATGCGACCGGCGGAGTAGCAGTTTCACCGTCGAGGTCATCGGTGCCGGGACGTTCTCGTCGAGAAGTAACTTCACGCAGCCTGCTCCGGCGGCTGAACGTAGCTGTCGACGTAGGTCGCAAAGTCATAGGCATCGCGCGCAGCCGCGGGCGAGACCTGCGGGAAGAATTCGCCGATGTCTTCGGCTGCGACTCCGTCGCGGACCAGCGCCGCGACCTCCTCGTACGGAATTCTGGTCCCGGCAATGACCGGTGTGCCACCGCGGACACCAGGATCCACCTGGACATGTTTACGTGGTTCCAGCAGGTCTGGGATCTTCCGGCCCTGCACGTAGAAGGGCTGCAGCACCTCAACGAACTGGTGGATGACCACGTTGCCCTTTTGCCGCAGGAGGTCCACGGCGTGGTCGGGGTCGGCAAGGTAAATCGTGGACCCATCGGCTACGAGCCGGTACGAGGACAAATGATCGCGCAGGCCGAGATCGACTCGAAGCGCATCGAGCGCACGCCTGATCTTTTGCAGCGATGCCTCTTGACGCAGCCGCACACACGTTCGTAGCGCGATGACGTCGCGGAACGAATAATCGATGGGGCGGACGGCCGAATACTCGGGAGCAAGGACTGGCTGCCCATCCGCTCCAGGCTTGCGCCAGTAAGCGAGCTGGCGGATGGTAGCTCCCGACAACGCGGCCGCTAGTTTCGGCGCGTAGGACACGAGAACCACCTCCTTCGCTACCAGTTCTATCAGTGACCGCTGACCGTTCCCGGGATTGGATGCCGCAGGAAAGCGGACAATTCGTCACTGCCCGGTCACGACCCCAGCGACCCGGCCTGGAACCGGCTGAGCTGCATCGCCCCACTGTCCCCGCGCAGCCCGAACGCGAAGTGGTACTCCGCCCGCGTCTCCGCGTCGGTCAGGTCCAGCAACGGCGCCACCGAGGCCGACTCCAGCTCGATCCACGGCCCGCTGCTCCCGGACTGGTAATACGACATCAGCGTGTTACCGCTGAACGCCACCGCGAAATGGTCCCCCGGCTGCAGGGTCACATCCGCACAGCAGGCGGCCTGGAAGCCCGACGGCTGCAGCACCCCGTTCAGCACCAGGTCCTCGCCCGAGGTGTGGAAATAGGAGTTGTACCAGACCATCACGTAGTTGTCGGCGTCCTTGACCAGCCCGGTGAACACCCCGCTGCTGTTGTTCACCGCCCCGCTGTCCAGCGCCTGGACCTGGACCTCGGCGGTCGAGTCACTGCTGGACGGGGCCACCTTCGAGACCAGGAACCCGAACCACGGCTTGGCCGCGGTGGCCGACGCCAGCCCGCCGCCGATCGACCAGGTGGGCGCCACCTCCCCGGTGCCCGCGGTCACCGACGACTGCAGCTGGGTGTAATTGCCCAGGTCGGCGGCCGAGCTGAACTGGTCGTCGATCTGGCTGGAGTAGGCGGCGGGGGAGTAGGCCACCGTCGCCGTCACCCGCCCGTAGGCCACCACCGAGCCCGGCGCCCCGGCCGTCGCGTACGCATACAGAGCCGCCTGCTGACCCGGCACCGCGTCCGCTCCCGGCGTCACCAACCAGGTCTCGGTGCCAGTCACGCTCCGCCCGGTCGACCGCACCGTCCACCCCGCCGGCCCTACCAGATGCACGGCCACGCCCGAGGCCGACGACCCCGGAGCAGGCCAGTAAGAGGTAGTGACCGTGCTCGCCTTCCCCTCCGTCAGCGCGACATTGGTCGCGGTGGCCCGGTCATCGTCACCCGCAGCTGACTGGTGGTGACGGCCGGGAACGTCACCAGGTTGAGGTCATTGCCAGCGGGCACCGCCGGCCTCGCCCGCGGCCCCGGCACCTCGGCCCACCCTTTCGGTCCCAGATATTGCACCTGGTAGGCGGCCGGTGGGGCCACGTGTCCCCCGGAACCCGTATCCGCCCACGTGTACAGCCGCACCTGGCTGACCGGCACCGCCGCCCCGAAGTCCACCCCCAGGTCGCTGACCGTCCCGGCCGGCTGCGCGGCCCCCGATCCGGTGCAGTCGTTCCACTGCGACGCCTGCTGGCTCTCGCTGTAGATGACCTGGCCGTCAGTGGCGTCGGCGGCGGCCGTGCCCGGCCCGCTGGCCGACGCGAACGCGGCCGGGCTGCCCTGCCCGTACACGTTGGCCGCGAGATCGGAGAAGTCGCTGGCCGCCTGCGACCCAGCCCCCGGCCCGGTCAGAGAAACGGTCAAGGCCCGGATCGTCGCCGCCCGCGCCGCTTGCCGCCCGTCCACGTACACATGCAACCCCGCGCCCTGGTGGTAATGCGTGCCGCTGCGATCCCACAGCACGGTCACGTTGTGCCCGTGGTACGGCACGTTCTCCAGCGCGAAGTAGTCCCAGCTGGCCGGGACGAGCGGCTGGATCTTGAGCGTGCTGCCGAGCTGCGGCCGCAGCCCGATCAGGCCGGAGATCACCAGGTCGTTGAACGTCGAGTGGTTGTAGTCGTTGGCGTCGTAGATCCAGTCCGGCTGCGACGGATCGTGGGCCTGGCCCACGTGCGGCTGGCCGTTCGCGGTCTGGGTGGCGGCGTAAGTGTCCAGCAGCTGGTCGTAGTCGGCCGCGGTCACGTAGGACTGGGCCGGGTAGTCGTCCAGCAGGTTGGCCAGCCCGGTCAGCGTCTGCGCGGTCGCGAACGGCCAGCTCGGCCCGTCCCACCGGCAGCAGCCCTGGTCGGCCTGGTACATGAACCACTTGCTGCGCTGCTCGACCGTGGTCGGCCCGTACGGCGCGGCGAACCCCTGCGGGTCGGTCAGCTGGGACCAGGCCGAGGAGTCGGCCGCCGCCGGCATGTTGAACATCCACGGCACGTAACCGATCTCCTCCCGGGCCGACAGCAGCGCGTGACTGGGGTTGTTGTCCCGCCCCATGTCGTAGAAGAACTGGCGGCTCGGATCCCACAGCCACTTCTGCATGGCGGCCTGCAACGCGCCCGCCTTGCCCCGGTAGGAGGCCGCGACCTGCGGCTGCCCGGCCAGGGTGGCCAGCTGGGCGATCGCCTCGGCGTCGCCGTACTGGTAGGCGTTGATCGTAGGCCGGTAGCCGGCCCCGCCGTGGTACGGGTCGGCCGGGTCGGTCTCGTACGACGAGGCCGAGTACTCCATCCCGTCCCACACCGGCACCTGCCAGTACAGCCCCAGCTGGCTGTTGTACTGGCTGTTCCAGCCCTGGTACTGGCGCTCCAGCTCGGGCAGCAGCCGGGTCGCGGCCGTCGTGTCGCCGCTGACCTCGGCCTGCCACAGCACCGCGCTGGCCAGCCAGATGCTGTACTCGTGGGCCCAGTCGGTGGTGCTGGCGTTGTAGGTGTCGGTGGCCGGTTTCGGACCGGAACCCGCCTCCTGCAGCCAGTACCGGATGTCGTCGGTGACCGGCTGCTGGTCCCGCACCCAGCGGCCCTCGTCGATCTGCTGGTCCGACGAGGCGTTGATCGCCCCGAACGGCGCCGCGTAGCCCGGGTAGCCGAAGAACTCGGTCAGCACGTCGCCGTTGGCGGTCCCGGTCGGCCGCACGTGCTCCTTCCACACCCGCCAGCGGTAGTAGTAGGTGCTCTGGACGGCCTGGTCGGGCACCTCCAGGAACGGGATGTTGGCCTCGTACCAGGCCTTCTCGTCGGTGCGGCCGAGCAGGGCGCTGTCGTCCAGGAAGTGCGTTCCCGCCCCCACCGACGGATACGCCTGCCCCGCTCCAGCCACCTCGCCAGTCCCAGCAGCCACAACAGTCCCGCTAGCCCCCGCCGCCCCGCTCACCCCAGCGAACGCAAACACCGCCACCGCCGCCAGTCCGACCACCGTCGCCCGCACCCGCACGAAAAGCCGCATATTCAAACAGTATTCACCTGAAAATTGGCGCGTCAAGACACCCGCCCGGCCGCCCTAAATACGCAGGTAACTCTGGCGAAATGTCCTTGTTGCGTGTCATTGTCATGCTGACCCCCGAGTGAGTGCCCGGTGTGGACCGGCACCGTGAGAAGGGAGGGTCGCTCATGGCGCTGGCCCCCGAAGTTCCCATCACCGAAGCCGCCCAGCTGGAGAGCAGCAAGCTGCAGCGTCACTTCGGCCGCTTCGACATCCTGTTCTTCCTGATCTGCACGATCGTCGGGGTGGACACGATCGCGTCGGTGGCCAGCAGCGGCGGCGAGGCGTTCACCTGGATGATCGTCTTCGCGGTGGTGTTCTTCGTGCCCCAG
>Ga0213875_10000979_pt1 | contig 20466 bp, 22 predicted proteins | sample BarmaccomBMRX_R8_FD_160105 | JGI IMG/M metagenome (GOLD analysis project Ga0213875, IMG submission 160105) | Root-associated microbial communities from Barbacenia macrantha in rupestrian grasslands, the National Park of Serra do Cipo, Brazil - RX_R8 | ecosystem: Host-associated > Plants > Roots... | reverse complement strand
CAGCCCACCCGCCATGCCCCTGTCCTCTCCCAGGACGGCGTGATTTACATTATCGGTGGCATCAACAGTCAGCAGATTTTGGATACAGTGCAGGTGCTGAAACTTGATGATCTCAAAGGTTAAGGCAAGAGGCACATCCAGGGCATCTATGGTATATAATAGCTGAGCGCCAGGTCATATTCAAAATTCTGAGAGAAATTGAGGAGTCCGTGATTTTATGGCCGATAACGCGGCGCAGGAGTTCCTGGAATTCTTTGAAATAGGTAATGCCGAAGCGATAGAGGCGGCTATGCTCCAGGCCGACCTGGGCGTTGTGGTGGACTGGGACGAGGCAGACGACATCATTGTCCAGGACTTTGCCGACTTTGTCGGGCGCGAACTGACTTGCCAACGCACCCCCGACAATGACCTGGAAGTTTCCTACAAAGATCGCACCGCCAAAGTCGGCTTAAAAGGCGAAAATGAGGATCGTGACCGCACGGTGCGGGCGATTCATGCCGTGCTGACACCCGATTATGAATTTCGCGTGCTGCGTTCCAGCCTCGGCTGCGATTGCCTCTGTTACATTGTCGAAAAACCCGCGACCTGGCAGGCGGCGGAAGCCCAAGCCCCAGAGGTTTTGCAGGAGATGTTTTTGCCTTACTCGGAAGAAATCGGCTTTGATTATGTTGATGGATAGCTGTTCCATTGCTGCAACTTTGCAGCCTTTGCCCGGCTAATTGGCACAACACTCGCACCTTTAGAACTCAAGCTTTAGTCCAGAAGGGGAGTGAGGAGGATGGCAAGCGGAGTGATGGAAACGCAGGGCTGGCAGACAGGTTTGGATACCCTGGTGCAAGGGCGGGTTAAGGAAGCGGTGTCGCAACTACGAGCTTTTGTGCAGCGTGCGCCAGAAAGCTTTGAAGGCCACTATTTTTTGGGCACGGCGCTGAATCAGGCGGGGCGCTATGGCGAAGCCGTTGCTGCTTTGCAGAATGCCGTCAGCTTAAACCCCAAACATGGCCAGGCGTGCTACCAGTTGGGTCTGGCCTTGCACGGGCTGCAAGAGCCGGAACTGGCCCGCCAGCAGTTTGAAAAAGCGGTGCAGCTTGACCCCACCCACGAGCCATCGCGGGCCGCCCTGGCGCATCTTAATGAAGTTGTGCCAGCTTCTCCCGTCAGCTCTTCAACGGTTTTAGCTGATAGTCCTGGTGCGCTACAGGTAGCCGCGTTGGATGGAGTGGAGGCGGCGCGTCCTGGTGGCTCTACCTTATTGGATGGCATGGCTGGAGCCACGCCGCACGCCCTCGCGCCAACCACGCCTGTCATGCCGTCGCCGCTGGCGATGCCCCTGATGGAATTGCGTGAGGCACAACCACCCAAGCTGGGTCGGGCGTTCCTCTTTGGCCTGACAGCGGCTTTAATGGGTGCCCTCCTCTGGGATATGGGCTGTATCTCGATTCATGAGCATGTGGATGGCATCGCGGTGGCACTGGGGGCTTTCGTAGGCTGGGCCGTCGCGGAAGGAGCCGATACCGAGGGCAGGTCGGCCATTGGCGTGCAGTTGATCGCTATCTTCCTGACGGCTGTCTCCTTTTGCGTGGGCGAAGCCTGTATCCTCATGGGTTATACCATTGTCTACGCGGCAATGGCGGGCGTGGCCCTGAATATCCCGGCGACCTTTGTGCTGAGCGTGACTCAACTGCCTGCCTACTTCATCCATGCCCCGACTTCGTTTTTCTACTTAGTCTGCGCCTGCGGCCTGGGCTGGCTCCAGTCGAGCCGCATTTGGCGCTAAAGCTGCACCATAAGACATGTCTAAGCGCGGGAGCGTCTGGCTCAGCCAGGTAGCCCCGCGTCATGTCTGAGGAGCAGACCGTGCAGAGAATCTCGATTTTTATCTTGCTGACGCTTTGTCTGGTGCTGGCGTTGACAGTGGCGCAGATTACCAGAAGAAGTGTCCCCAACGGAGCGGTAGGACTGGTCTCGCCTCCGCCAACGAGCAAGCTGCTGGCGATTCGCTGTGGTCGGTTTATTGAAGTCAGCACAGGCCAGGAGATCGTCGAGACCATTATTCTGGTGCAGGGCAAAAAGATTGTCGCGGTCGGCGGTGGCCTCGCCATTCCGCCCGGCACGCCCGTCATTGACCTGTCCGAAGCCACCGTGCTGCCGGGGCTAATTGACGCCCACACGCATATCACTTACCACTTTGACGCGAATGGACATTTTGGCGGCTCGGCCCTGGAGACGCGAGCAACGGCGGCCAAATACGCGAGGGAGAACGCCCGTGACACGCTCTACGCTGGCTATACCACGATACGCAACCTGGGCGCGAGTGGTCTGATTGACATCAACCTGCGCGACGATATCAACGCGGGCAAAGTGCCGGGGCCGCGCATGATTGCTTCGGGCGAGCCGTTGCTGAGTGAAGATATGCCTGCCGGGGCAGATAAGACGGTGCGCATTGCGGCCATTCGGGAATGGGTGCGCGCCCGTATCCGCGAAGGGGCCGATGTCATCAAGATATTTGAGGGGGTGGATGCGGCCAACAACCCGGTCTTTAGCGAAGAGGAAATCCGCGCGGCGGTGGATGAAGCAGCGTTAAGCGGACGGCGCGTGGCGGTTCACGCGCACGAGGCCCCGGCGATTAAGGCGGCAGTGCGCGGCGGCTGCACCTCCATTGAGCATGGCACCTTCGCCGATGACGAGGCCCGGCGCTTAATGGTGCAGCATCACACCGCCCTGGTGCCCACCCTTTTCCTGCCCACGCACTATTTGGAGCATAAGAACCAGTTCGATTTCGATGAGGGCACCTGGCAATTCTTCCGCGACTTGCAGGCACGTAACATCCCTAATGCCCGCCTGGCTATTCGTGCCGGGGTGTGGATTGTCTCCGGTTCGGATGCCGTAGCGGGCGTGCATGGCCACAACGCCCGTGAGTTGGAGTGGTTGGTCAAAGCCGGACTCACCCCCGCCCGTGCCATCCATGCCGCCACGGTGGATGCCGCCAAACTGCTGGGCCTCCAGGATCAGGTGGGCGAAATCAAAAAGGGCAACCTGGCCGATATTATCGCGGTGCCGGGTGACCCGCTGCAAGACATCACCCGACTCCAAAATGTGCAGTTTGTGATGAAAGATGGTCAGGTGGTCAAGAATACCCTGGTGGCCGCACCCAAAGGTTTTTAAGAGTCTTGCACCAAATGAATAAAGTGTGCCGATAGTTTCTGTATTCTCTTTAATAGATGTTGCGTTGCTATCGTCAGAGTAAACTACAGCTATTCCAAGCGTTGAGGTGGACTATGACACTGGTAGATGATGGAATGCAGGCTGTAGTGATTATGGCGTGTGAGAAGCACGCCCCGACTCTCCTGGCGAAATTGCAGGAATGTCCCGCAGGCAACTGGTTTGTCTTGCCGTCGGTGGCGAGTTGTCGCATAGGTTACTGGCCGCATGTCTCGGAGGCGCACGCGGGGCAGGCTATCGCCGTCTTTGGCTTTGTCGAACGCCCCGAACTGGCCCGCCGTTTAGAACAACTCTCTTCGGTCAATGAAGATGGTAGCTTGTGCCTCGACTGTGTGGCCTACGAATGGGGTGCCTCGCCTTCGCATATTGCCCAGTCGGTGCGCGACCCGGTCTGTGGCCGCCCCGTGCCCTGTACTCATGCCCTCTCGCAGTGTTATAACGGCGAACTCTTTTTCTTTTGCGGCCTCGGCTGCCGCGATGCGTTTCACAAAGCGCCAGAAAAATATGTCTCTGTTGGAGCTTCCGGGCGCGGCTAAATTGAGTATTGCGGGGCTGCATGTGGCGTAGGTGTCTGCCGTATTGAGATAAATGAACATGGGGCGGTGGTTCGTTAAGGCTTTAGCTTTAGGCGGGATATGCTCATATTTGATTTACCGTCGTAGCTTCAACACTGGTGTTATCTGGGTGTGCCGTTTCACCCGCTCCAAGGGTATTAGAGAAGAGATTGAACTCTATGGCGATGGCACCTACCGTCAAACGATTACCGACAGCCAGGAAAACATTTACTATCACTCCGGCGTATGGCGGAGACACCAGAGCAAAGCGGAACGGCTTGATCTCCAGTATGCTGGCTCCCAAGTCTTCCTGAGAGGTTTGGTTGACCCTTTAGAAGTGGTGCGCAAACAATCAGTTGAGGCCGCCAGAAAGGTAGGCAGTTATTACCCGACTTATGCATTTCAACTACTGAAAAAGCAGTAGGCCAGCGTCACCCACTAAACTGTTGAACCAGGCGATGGAGCCGACTCCTTGCCGTTCCGTTACATTTCGCCTCTAGGATCGGGTGAAACTTGGTCATTGTGGACGGGCCTCATGCCCGCGCCGCACCGGGCTGTCTGCTGTAGCCTCTGTGCGCCGCTAATTAGTGATGTGTCGCGGCGCGGCATGGTGACATGTGTTAGGAGATGAAACATGGAATTGCAAGTGAGAAACGTGCGTCAGGATGACTTAGAGGCTCTGCTTGACTTGTATCACCATTTGCACGCCACTGATGCAGCCTTGCCGGAAGAGCCAACTTTGCGCCGGGTTTGGGAAGAAATACTCAGCGATCCTAAGGTTCATTGTTTGGTTGCTGACCTGAATGGAGAACTGGTTGCCTCTTGTATCCTGGTTATTATTCCCAACCTGACGCGGGGCGCACGGCCTTATGGCTTGATTGAAAATGTCATCACCCACGCCGCCCATCGGCGCCAGGGCATCGCCACGCAGTTGCTTCGTTATGCACTCCAAGCAGCGTGGAGCCAGAACTGTTACAAGGTGATGCTGCTCACGGGTCGCAAGAGTGAGGGGGTTCATGAATTTTACGAGAAGCTTGGCTTTGTCAAAGGTGAGAAGACCGGTTTCGTAGTCAGACCATAATACCAAGCCTGCAACCTAAGCTTGGTCGTTAGCTGGAGACCAGGGTATGAAAGGTGCGGCCTTGCCAGCCGTCAATGATGAGCCAGAACAGCATCATGGTGACATCGCCTAAGACCAGGCCCAGAAAGGCGGGTGTGAGTTTGCGCATGGTATCCACGCCACCGTAGCGCGTCACGAGGACTTTGCAGCCCCAGCCGATGAAAACCGACACCCACAGGATATGCGAGGGGAAACCCAGCACCAGGAGCCAGCCCACCGGGTGGATGGGGAACCAGGTGAGCCGCGCCCGCAACAGCAGCAACAGCCAACTCCCCAGCCAGCCGCTGGCCAGCCAGCACCAGTTCGTCCAACTCGTATTGGAGACGCCGTGAAAGAGGTTCGACGCGGTGCTGGCGGCGCTGTTGGCCCCGTTTTCTTTGAACCAGGGATGCAGCGTCAGGCCGCCGTGACTGTAGCCCATCTGCACGCGCACCGCGAAACCGACAACAAGCGAGATCAACACCGAAGCCGCGATTAAGCTTAGGAGGGGGCCGCTGGCAATGCCTTCGTCGTGGGCTAATTTGAAAGCGTGCAGGTAGCAGGGCAGGAGCACGGAGCGATTGTCGAGCATGACAATGCTGTTGACCATTGAGGCGGGCACAATCGAAGACGTGCCCAGATAGCCACCCGCGCCGCCCGTCATCTGCGCGATAAAACCGAGGGGCGACCAACCCTGCTGCACAAAGAGAAACCCACCTTCAATCACCAGCCGCGTCAGGCCAATCACCGTCGCCCCGTAGGTCAGCCACATCACGAGCGCAATGTCGAAGCGAATGCCCGCCGCCACGCTCCAACCGAGCAAGAAAAGCGACGACAACACGAAGCCCCAGAAAGCGGCGGGGTAAGAGAGAATCTCCGTTTTCTCACGTGGGCCAACTGGGGCGCGGCCCACCGCACGCAGCACCACATGGCGATAATGCAATCGCCCGATCCACAGCACGGTGCTCGCGTAGCCGAGGGTGGCTCCAATCTGCTGCATCTTCAAAAAGGTCTTGCCCCAACCGGCTGTTGAATCGGGTAGGGTATTGGGCATGAAACCGAGATAGTAGGCGGCGATGAGTTGGAACTTCATGAACCACAGGAAGAACCAGAGCGAAAAAGACACTTCGGTCGTTAGTAAATAGGAGATGCCCACCGCGACCGGATAGAGGGCAATGGGCATAAAGCCGATCTGGTTCCACGGCGGCTCGGCCAGGTAAGGCCCGGTATCTATGCTTTGCGGGATAAAGGGCACTTCTGGAAAATACAGGTGCAGCCCATTCAGCATTTGAAAGACCACGGCGATGCTAAAGCCAAGCCACATCAAGGGGTTGCGAAAGAAGCGGCCCAGTTGACCAGAGGCATCGTCTCGATCCACGTCCTGGGTCATTTCCAGGGGCAGGCGCAAAAGCGGAAAGGTGAGGGCTTCGTTTTCGGCCCACTGGGCACGCACCATCGCCGCCAGACAGCCCAGCATAATATAGAGCGCCACGCAGAGCGCAGCCCATGCCACGAGGGGCACCAGCCACAAGGCCCAGGGTGGCTGCCCGGTGCCCAGATACCAGTTCGCCACCAGGGTTTGCGCCTTGGGGCCATAGGTGCCGTTGCCATCGGCCCATAGCGCAGGCGTGAGCCACGGATGCGAGCTAAGATTAGTTTGCAGCAGCTTCACCCAGCCATTGCTGGCATTACCATAATAGAAGGGCGCGATCATCACCGAGACCGCCATATTTTCGGCCCCGAAACTGGGCACCATGCACGAGAACAAGCAGCAGATGTAGACCACCAGAATCTCGCGCCGCGCGAAGCGTGCCCGCCGACTCAGCCAGCCCAACAGGGGATTGAGCAGCAAGAGCATAATGAGCATCACATGCAGCGCCCCCGGCACGAGGTGCTGCGAACCTAACGGTGTGTTGGCCATGCGCGTATCGCTGATGGGCACCACGTAACCGAAGCAGACCGCCAACCCCAGACAGAGGAGCACCACCCGCCACGTCACGCCCCCGGCCCTGGTGACGCCCCCGGCGCGGCCACCGCTGACCGCCGCAGTCGGCTCTTGCCCCGTCACGACCTCGCCCGCCGCAATGGTATCGCTCATGTCACAGCAGTTTAGCCGAAACAGCTTGGTCGGTTGCAGGTTACCGGCTCTGCCCGGTTTGATAGCACGGGATGGACTGTGGCATCATGCTATTAGGAGTCGAGCCAGTAGCAGAAGAGTCTGGCTGCATTTTTAGTGCAGTTAAATAAGGATGAATACAGCATGGTCGTTGCGATAAGAGAAGCCTCCGTTGCCGCGTTGCCGCAATACGAAAGCGTGCCGATTGCCTTTCGCGTCACATCGCGTTTTGCGGTAACAGCTATTGACGGTGGTTTAGGCGGCTTCCAATTGACGGAAGAGCCAGTCACCCCCTATATCAAAGACTACGACGCGGACGCCAGCCAGCGACCACCCCGCTGGCCGCACCGTTGGGATATGACGCACTGGGGCATTTTTACGGCCCACCTCGACGCACAGCTTGTGGGTGGCGCGGCGGTGGCGTGGCGAACCCCGGAACTGTGTCTACTGGACGGGCGCGAGGCTGTGGCCTGTTTATGGGACTTACGCGTGCATCCCGACTACCGCAGCCGGGCCATCGGCCACCAGTTGTTTGCCCGTGCCCTGGACTGGTCACGCGAACGGGGCTGTCGAATATTCCAGGTCGAAACCCAGAACATCAACGTCCCCGCCTGCCGCTTCTATGCCCGCCAGGGATGCGAACTGGCCGCCATCAACCGCTACGCCTACGACGCAGCCTTAAACGAGGTGCAATTGATCTGGTATCGGGATATTTAGCTCTGGTTAGTGCGTGACATTCCGATGAAATGAGAGCGTAACGTTTACCTATGCGCGACATTTCGTAAAGTAATGTTATGGATGCTCTGCTGGAACGGTTCACAAGAATTAATCAAGAGGTGATCCCGTCCGATGCCGCATTTGAAGTCGTGCATCGCGGTAACTACATCTTTTTCCAGACTGCTATAAAGGTTGGGCCAGTGCCAACCAGCATACTTAACAGGCGATTGCCGGTGGAGCGAATCTTTATTATCTATTATGCTGTTATGTTATCCTTCGCCATCTATACCTTGCCCCTTTGTAATTGCCCTCCCTGGTTGCCTCGACCGTTAGCGTGGTTGCTGATGGCTGGTATTGGGTGGGGCGCTTACAAGCTGATTCAAAGTGTTGAGCGCCAGAGAGAGGGATACAATCGAGTGCCACGACAACTTTTTGCGGTTGACGTGGAGCGCCAGAAACTGGTGCTGAATATGCCTGCGACAGAGGCCAAATCCCCTCACAGAAAGGCTGAGTTAAACGAGATACAGGGCTTTTATACTGTGCATGAGGTTACAAACGACACTTTCTGTGATTACCTCTACGCAACCGGTACGGCGTCAGGAGACCTTGAGGTTTACAGTGGACTGGGTAGCACTCGTGATCTGGAAGAAATGGCTATCATTCTGGCCACGATCTGCAACAAGCCAGTTTGGAGGCGTCTACAGAGTGGGGCAACTGTTCCCCTGGGAATGGATTTACTGGTTGACCAGCACGAGAGAATAGAGACCCCTAGAGAGGAAGCCCCATGAAACCAATTATTGAACACATCCGCGAGTATTTTGGCCGGGCGCGCGTGCCATCACCTTCTGAGGTTCAATTCATTCAGTAGCGGGCTATTAAGCCGTAGATCATTTGCCACATTTGCAAAACGTTGTCATAATGCAACTTAATGAAGCAATAAGGCGTCGGCTGCCAGGGGATTTTACTCCATTACCGCTCGACGCGTGTCAAGTTCTTTGACAACCCGGATTTGTGCAACTTTAACCGCCTATAGCAGTTATCTTTGGCTGCCATTAAGGTGCCTTTTAATCGAACCAGTGTGGAATTGAAATTTGATGAAGATGACGACGGCACCCCTGACACGCCCGTTCTTTTAATCGAACCAGTGTGGAATTGAAATACGAGAAGTTACGACAGCGTATGGAGGCCCGACGCCTTTTAATCGAACCAGTGTGGAATTGAAATATATTGGCGGCGATTATGAGGAAGGATTGAATCGCATCTTTTAATCGAACCAGTGTGGAATTGAAATGATGGCATGGGGCGAGTATTACGCTTGGCTCGACTGCCTTTTAATCGAACCAGTGTGGAATTGAAATGTTGCACCGGTTGCAGGGCCATAACGCATTCCTCGCCCTTTTAATCGAACCAGTGTGGAATTGAAATACCGTCTGGAACAGCGCCGCCGCGAAGAAGAGGAACGCTTTTAATCGAACCAGTGTGGAATTGAAATTTTTGCAGATCGCAAACACGCGGCGGACGTGGCAGCTTTTAATCGAACCAGTGTGGAATTGAAATTAAATCCAATAATCGAGAATCCCTGTCACTATAAGACCTTTTAATCGAACCAGTGTGGAATTGAAATGATGGTAAGTGCTGCGACCTGGCAGCGTTGCGGGCCTTTTAATCGAACCAGTGTGGAATTGAAATCGCAAAGCAAAGAGTGCGCCAGAACAGCGTGTCTTTCTTTTAATCGAACCAGTGTGGAATTGAAATAAGAGTGCAGGTTTGGCGTAGGACACCAGGCGGCTCCTTTTAATCGAACCAGTGTGGAATTGAAATTTCTGGTAGTTGATACAGCACCTCTGCCGGAATGTCCTTTTAATCGAACCAGTGTGGAATTGAAATTAGCTTAGATGCCCCTCGGCAATATGTTCAAAGAAAGCCCTTTTAATCGAACCAGTGTGGAATTGAAATAAGACTGGGAATTGGCGGGTAATGATGAGGTGCAGCGCTTTTAATCGAACCAGTGTGGAATTGAAATTCGGCTAACCATAACCCTAAATAGTAGGGGTGCAGCTTTTAATCGAACCAGTGTGGAATTGAAATCTTGGTTTGTTCGGTTTATGAGCGTGCTTTAGCACACTTTTAATCGAACCAGTGTGGAATTGAAATGGCATCACAGAGATTTGTGTCTGACCTGCTGGCAATAAACCAACTTTTAATCGAACCAGTGTGGAATTGAAATACCCAGGAAGTCTTTGCCGGGATTGGCGCCCCCGGTTACTTTTAATCGAACCAGTGTGGAATTGAAATCTTCAACACCGAGCCAAGGCTGGTAATGTCATCCTTCTTTTAATCGAACCAGTGTGGAATTGAAATCTCTCTTCACCTTACTATGGAATGTCAGCCACTTTTACCCCTTTTAATCGAACCAGTGTGGAATTGAAATCTTCTCACGGGTGGCGGGTCGCAAAATTCATAAGAAAACCTCTGGAAATTAGAGGTGCCGCCATGAGTGATCTGGTGCGTAGTGAGTAGTGAATGGGGAATGGCAGCTAAAAGGAGTTGCTATGCCACACGAAAGGCACGGGGCAGGGCGCGAATCAAGACACCAGTCAGAACACGAGTCAGGACACCAGCATCGGCACCGGCACTGGCGGCGGCACGCGCTCAGGCGATGGACCCGGGACAATCCCGTGCTGTGCGCTGGTCTGGTGGCTCTGGTGGCGCTAGCCGTGGTGGTGCTGGTGGGTATACAACTGGTGCAAGAAGCAGTTGCACCGTCGAGCGACGGTGCGACGGTGGCTCCAACCGTAGCAGCAGCAGCAGCGGTGCAGCAGCTTAAACACCAGTGAGGCTTAGAGTTTTGAGGTGTAGAGTTTTCGCGCGAAAAGTTTTATTGGATTTACTATGTCTGTAGTGCCTTTTCCCGGTGCGCGCTCGACTTTTAATCGAACCAGTGTGGAATTGAAATTTGGCAGTGCGCAAAGCGTCAACCGCTTCCAGGTCGATCCCTTTAATCGAACCAGCGCATAACTCGAATCCGCCTGCCCTTTACACGTCTGGTTGAAACTATGAAATCAACAGCACCCGATTAGGTAAACTGTATACAGTGATGATTTACGGATATTGTCAATACAGCCCACATGGATAAATCGGTTTTGGAGATCAAGCCCTTGAGTGAACAGGGCGATGCCAGGGGCTACTGGGCACATAAAACGCCTCTGGAACGTTTAGAAGCTGTGGAGTTTATGTGTCAGGTTATGTATGGCTACGATCCATCTACCGCCCGACTTCACAGAGTTCTTACAGTTGCTCAACACCTATCACGTTTAGGTTAAAGCGAACGATTAAAAGCAGCCAAACCAGGTGTTGGAACGGACACCTGCGCCCCTCCCAACTGCCAATAATAGAAAAGGAACGACATGAAATCAACTGTTGCACAAATCCGCGAGCGTTTTGACAACGATGTCGAACGCTTCTCCAATTTAGAAACCGGCCAATCGGCGACCATTGATGCGCCGTTGTCGCTGAGCCTGATTACCCAGGCCGCCGCCACCATCACGCCGCAGGCCACTGCTGTCCTGGATGTCGGTTGTGGTGCTGGCAACTACACCTTAAAGCTCTTAGAACTGTTGCCGAATTTAGATGTGACCCTCATTGACTTGAGCCGTCCGATGCTCGACCGCGCAGTGGAACGCATTCGCGCTGTCAGCACCGGCAAAATCGAGGCGCTGCAAGGCGATGTGCGCGAGTTAGACTTGGGCGAAGGTCGCTTCGATGTCATTCTCGCCGCCGCCGTGCTGCACCACTTGCGCGAAGATGCGGAGTGGCACGCGGTGTTTTCCAAGTTCTACGCGGCTCTCAAGCCCGGTGGCTCGTTCTGGATTGCTGATTTAGTCCAGCACTCTACACCAGCGGTGGAGGCCCTCATGTGGCGGCGTTATGGCGAGTATCTGACGGGCCTGCGCGATGAAGCTTACCGCGACCATGTCTTCAACTATATTGAGCAAGAAGACACCCAACGCCCCTTACTCTACCAGATAGATTTGCTGCGCGCAGTCGGATTCTCCAACGTCGAAATCCTGCACAAAAACAGCAGCTTCGCGGCGTTTGGCGGAATAAAGTAAGTTATGAATTTTAAGTGCTGAGTTTTGAGTTGAAGGAAGCCCAAAGGTCAACGACTTCGTGCGCCTCTGGGTTTCTCATAACTCAACATTCAAAACTCAAAATTCAAAACTTACTTCATCCTCGCTTAACATTCCTGCGTTAAAATGCAGCACAATGCTGACCAGAATTCTACACAGAATTCTTACATGGGTGAAACATGGCATTAACCGGGGCTGTCTATACTGGGGAAGTGTTGGGCACCATCGTGTCGCATGAACGTCATGAACGTAACGATTATGAATTTAACTGACACTGCTGAAGGAGGCGTATGGTGAACGGAGCGAATACGGCAAAGGCCGGAATCGCCGGAAAGTTTCGGGTGCTCGTCATTGAAGACGACGCCCATATTGGACGGTTAGTCGAAGAGAACATGAAGAAGGCAGGCTTTGTCTGTCGCACCGAGGCCAGTGGCCGCACGGGTCTGGCGGCTTTTGCCCAAATGCACCCGCAACTGGTGGTGCTGGATTTGAACTTGCCCGATTTGAACGGCTATGAGGTCTGTGACCGCATTCGCCAGGACAGCACGGTGCCGATTATTATGATGACGGCCCGCGATGGCGCGGACGATCAATTACACGGTTTTAAGGTAGGCGCGGACGATTATATCACCAAGCCTTTTGATCCCAAGCTCTTGATGGCGCGTTGCGTGGCGCAACTCCGGCGTGTCTATCGCTATGATGCCCCACCAGAACTTCCGGTCATGCCGCCCGCGCCCAATGGCCTGATTCAGGTGCCCGAAGGTTGGGCACGCTGCGAGGCTTGCAGCTACATGGGGCCGCACGAGAAATTTGAAGACCTCAACACCCAGGGCATGGTCATCCTTTCGTGCCCCAACTGCGATGCCCGCGTCACCGAGGGTATGGTGCTGAGCTATTAAAGTAGGTGGTAGGGAGTAGATAGGGGAGGAAAACCAGAGGCAGGCAACACACTTCTCCTTTGGACTCCCTCCTACCTACCATCTACCACCTACCATTTACGGCTTGATCGCCTGCTTCAAATCTTGCACCGCAGTCGCGGCGCGCACCATGCCATAGGCTCCCAGCGCGATGAGAGTCCACATCAATACCACTGCGCAGTGCCAGTGGGCCGGTAAGAAACCCTCGGCGGGCGGCAACGGTGCGGTGGCGAGGAGACAACTGAGCACCAGCCCGCCCAGCCCGCGCAGATCACGCCTGCGGTCAGCGCCGCGTGTCCCCCACAGCAGGCCATAAACAAAGGGAATGGCGGGGCCAGCTAACACCGCCGCCAGCAGGCCGAAACCCCCTTCAGATGACTCCATTTTCAACAATGCGCCATCCAGATAAGTAGAGAAACAGCAGGTCAAGACGCACAGTCCAAAAGCCAACCACAAACCAGATTTTGCGGGGGTTGCGGCCTTGGCTGGGCAGTGGGTGCGCGCCAACTGTATTCCAATAGTAGTCGGATCGCCAAACTCCTGCACCAAACGGCCCAGCAGCACCGGTTCCGAGAGGGTCGAGGCGGAGTCCATGCCCTCTAACACTTGGTGTAAATGCGCGCCCAGTTCGCGGCGCAGATCAGCCTGCCGTTCACGGGGTATGGTGCTCAACTGTGCGCAAAGCTGATCCAGATATTCGGCTATCGCCTGGTCTTTGAGATGGTCGGTTACGGGCGTGTTCTGAGAAATCTCTGCCATAAGGAACCTCACTTTAACAATGCGATTACATCGTCAAACCTACTGCTTCAGGGCCAGTCTGCACTCCTGTACGGCGATTGCGGCGCGCACCATGCCGCAGGCCCCCAGCGCGATGAGCAGCCACATCGCCAGCAGGGATGAGTGCCAGTCCAGCCAGGAGAACCAGGGTGGCGGTGCGACGAGAGCCGTCGCCAGCAGGCAAATTGCCGCCAGCCCTCCGGCAGAGCGCCAGTCGCTCTGGCCGACGGGACGGCGTAGCCCCCACAGGAAGCCGTATAGGAACGGAATAGCCCCGCTGCAAACCAACGACGCCTGCCACCCATAACTCGTATCCGCAGTTAAGAGGCCAGACAGGACCCAGCCGCAGAACCAGATCGTAAAGGAGTTGATCGCAAAGACGAGTGCGTTCGCCCAGAAGCGCGCGGTGCCAGTCTTGCGCACGGGGCACACAGAACGGGCAAGCTGTATTCCAATGGTAGTCGGATCACCGAACTCATGCACTAACCGCCCCAACAGCACGGCTTCGGAAGCCGTCGCAGGTTGGCCCACGTCGGCTAACACTTGATACAAATGGGCGCTGAGTTCGCGGCGCAGTTCGGCCTGTCGCTCGGCAGGCAATGTGCCTAATTGGGCACAAAGCTGATCAAGGTACTCTGTAACGGCTTGCCCCTGGGGGCTATCCGCTACGAGCGGGCTGTGGTGAATCTCTGCCATAGGGCACCTCCAGTTGCTAAAGTTGTGGCGGTCACCGCGCAGGTGCCACAGGCAACGGATAGGCCCATTGCGCCGATGGAGAGCCAGAATTCCACTGCTGTTACCTGATGAGGCATACTGGCCAAAGCGCCTGTCGTGAGTGCGCAGATCAGTGCTAAAGTGCGTAATCCTCGGATATTGCCCCAAGAGTATGGCCAGCGCCAACCAGTTGCCCCTCCGAGCAGGAGAGCAACCAGCGGCAGGCCGAGGGTAAGTGCCCACGGCGCTGGGTGGCCCACCCTAGTGAGGCTGTGATGCATCCCATGAAAGAATAGATGGGTCACGAGTCCTAAACTGGTTATCCAGCAGCACCGCTCAACCTGGCCAGCGATTTGCCACGCCCGCCCACGCCATGAATGGTGATAAGGGTGGGCTAATAGACGGCCTATGGTAGTCGGATCGCCGAACTCCTGCACCAACCGCCCCAATAGTACGGCTTCGGAAAGGGTGGAGGTGGAATCCACATCATCCAGCACTTGAGATAAGTGGGCGCTCAGTTCGCGGCGCAGTTCGGCTTGCTGCGTTTCTGGCACCTGGCTTAATTGGGCGCAAAGCTGGTCGAGATATTCGCTTATGGCTTGCTGCTGGGGCGTATCGGTGAGGGGCGTAGGCGTTATGCAATGGTGGGTTAGGTGCGTGCCAGTTTGAACCTCTGACATAGTGATCCTCCGATGTTCAACGCGGTGGCGGCCAGGGCACAGGCTCCACAGGCGATGGGAATCCCCATCGCGCCGACCCTCAGCCAAAATTCAAAATTCGTAACCTCGTGCGGCAGGTTCGCCTCGTGCGGCGGGTTCGTTAAGATGGCGAGGGTCGTGGCGCTGACCAGGGCCAGGGCACGCAAGCCCCAGTTCTGGCTCCACAGGTGCGGTTTGCGCCAGGCGATGGTGCCGCCCAGCACCACAGAAACCAGCGGCAGCCCCAGGCTAATGAGAGCAGGAGCTGGCTTTGATTCCATTGTAATACCGTGCATCAAATCCAGCACGAACCCATAGCCCAGCAGGGTGGAAACCAGCAGCAGGAATCCCCGCTCGCCGATGCTGACAATTTGCCCCAACCGCTGCTGCCACGAGGTGTGGTAGGGTCGCGCCAACTGGCGGCCAATGGTGGTCGGGTCGCCAAACTCACGCACCAGATAGCCCAGAGCCGCTCCCCCTGATAAATCCGCGCAGTGGCCGTTATCCTCCCACCACAGCAGCAGGTGTTGGCGCAATTCGAGGCACAGGTCAACCTGCTGCTCGTGTGGCATTCGGCCCAGTTGCGCCCCAAGCTGCGCCAGATATTCGTCAATGGCGCTGGACGGCTCCTGCCGCAGAATGGTCTCTTCCATCGTCAGAATGTGCGGGGTTGTTCCCGCGAAAATAATTTGCTGGAAAATTGATCTACGAGAGCTGGGTGTGAGGTTGTCCATGCTGGCCACCTCCTAAAACATCACTTACCGACTGCACAAAATTGAGCCAACTACGCGTGCGGCGGGCCAACTCTTGCACCCCGCTTTCAGTAATCGCATAGACTTTGCGCGCCGGGCCGCTCGGCGGATTCTCCCAGCGACTCACGAGGTAGCCATCGCTTTCGAGCGTTTGCAGGGTCGGGTAGAGCGTGCCGTCTTTAAACTTGAGGCTGTGCCCGCTGCGCCGCTCGATCTCGCGCGCGATGGCGTAGCCGTGCAGTGGCCCGTCGCGCACGATAGCTAACACCAGGGTAGGGGTGTTTCCCTTTAACAGTTCGCGTTCCATATCCATCGTCTCGCCTCCACTTGCTATGTATCATATATTGGATTTCGATATATGTCAAGAGGAGGAAAGAGGAAGGATGAAGGCGGAAGGATGAAAGGCAAAGCAAGCCGTGACCACAAACTTTTAATTGGTGCTATACAACAGTCCTCTGGTTTCTCTTTCATCCTTCATCCTTCCGCCTTCATCCTTGCCGCTTTGGCTCAAGAGTTGCGCATTAGCCTTAGGTGGTAGCCAGGTAGTAAAATAAAAAGTGCAGTAAATAAAGTGCAGGCATTTTTGAGAAGGGGGCGAAAACATTATGGGAGCATTAGGCGGCGATAAAATTATCCTCGTGCTGTTATTGGTCTTGATCCTGTTCGGCGGCCAGAAGATACCGGAGATGATGCGCGGCTTGGGTCAGGGCATGAAGGAGTTTAAGAAGGCCACGCGGGACGATGACGATGAGCGGGCTTTGCCAACCAGCACCTCGACCACCACGACAACACCGGTAGACAAGACCTAAGGGTGGTTCGAGTGGCTATGATTGTAGATGGTTAGTCTTGTAAACGATTAATCTGAGGCAATCAACAGCCTGATTCGCACCGGGTAGGGCTGATACCAAGCCCACCAATCAAGGAGCGCAACCGCAGATTTTTCGTCAGTTGCTTGAGGAACTGCACCGAAGAACTGCGCTGCGCTTTTTCGTTTTGTCCGCTGCCTTATTTATCCTTCAACCCATCAGTTGCCATGATCTGTTAGCGGACAATCCCTGTCAGGTAACGCCTGTCAGTTAACTCCAGTTGCTCTCCTGAGCGACGATGTCAGGCCGTGCGGGGCGATAGCCAAAGCGACAGGAAATAAGTTGAGATGTTACAGGATCAAGCTATCCAACAGGGAACTTGTGTCGAGTGCGGGGAACCCAATCCCTATTCGACTTTAGTCTGCTACGAGTGCGGGGCACGCCTGCCGTGGGCCGACGCGCTTGAAGCCGCCCGGCGTCAGGCCGACACCGCGCTCCCGCCCACACCTGTCCTGAACTCGTCCACCACCGCCAGCCTCCCCACAGCTTCCGGCAACATCCAGTCCACCCGCACGTCGCCGCCTGCGCCGCCACACTCCGCAATGCCACAGTCCGCCATATCCGCCGTGGGAGTGCCGCGCCCTTCCAAGCCCCTCTCGCCTGGCAATACTTCACCTGTGCCTGCACCGACCGCAGACGCGGCGCGACTACCCGCCGGGTTTATGCAGGCTCCCCATCCATCGCCGGGTGAACCTGTGTTGGTCAGCGTGGCGGCCCGCTTGCTCGACTGGCCTTACACCTGCGCCTGTTGCGGGCAATCCCTGGAAGGCCCGGCTGCCGTGGGCCACAAGGTGGTGCGCGTCAGCATCCAGGCGGGACAAGTGCCCTATTGCGCCACTTGCGCCCGCCATATCGAATTAGCTACCGAAGCCGATAACACTTTTGGCTGCTGTGTGCTGCTGGCCAGCCTGGGCTTGTTCCCTTTCTTTCTCCTGTTTCGGTCCCTCGCTGATTCCACCCGCTTCGGCCTCATTGGTGCCCTGTTAAGCTGTGCCGCCTTGGTCTTATGGGGCTATCAGGTGCGCCAGGCCAAACTGCAAGACGCGAGTAGCCTGGCCAATGGCGGCTGTTGTGATCTGCGCTATGCGGTGGTGCCCAAAGGCGGCGTGGATACCACCCATAGCTTCCTCTTCAAGCGCCCCGAATATGCCCAGGCTTTTATTCAGGCCAATCAGCATAAGGTCATCCCGCAAAGTTAACTGCGGCCCACGGGATCGTCACCGGCGGAGCCACACCCGAATTCTGCCGCTGGTGTGGTCAACCAACAAGTGCCGCAAATCAACGTGTGACACGCTTGGCTCCGTGCATGGCTGATCTGGGCATCGGCCACCGCGTCAGCTTTCAGGCCGTGGCATAAAACAGAGGAGAGTGCTTGGTATCAGAGGGGCTGTTCCGCCCCGGTGACACCACAACCCCAGAGCGGCAATTATCGCCTCTGGACGTATTATGCCGCAACTCTGGCGGCCTTGCAAGTTGTCCCCACGGGGTGTAAAATGCGGTCTAATTAGAATCTAAATCCAAAAATGCCGCACATTATCCAGGTTGCGGCATAATATATTGTTGTATTGTTGCGCGCGGTTTTGCTGTGGATCATAATGAAATTAACTTTGTGGATGCGAGGAGGCCGGATGAAGGTTCAAAGAAATATAGCATTAGCCTGTTTGCTGGGTTTAGGTGCTTTAGCGAGAAACACCTGTCCGCTCATAGCTGCACCGTCCACTACGACACCAGTTGCTAAAGAGCCATCTCCCCTGACGGGTGCCATTACTCTTGGCTCTTCTTTTGCCCCTCGAGGCAAGGGCAATCGCCTGGAGCGGGCGCACAGTATAACCGGTGTCTATGGCTTTCCTGACATTATTTGCCCACCTGTAAAATCGGGCCAACCTTCCCTCGATTCCACTTTACCTGTTTGGGCAACCGCAGTGACTCTCCCGCGTGACAGCCAACACACCTTACTCCTGTATCGGCGCTCAACTCAAGCTATCGGTTTTCTCATTAACCAGACCGGCATTGTAGATGCTATAGCCGTAGCACGCTTAGCGGGCAATTCTAAAACCAAATAGACAACAATACAACCAGGCGCTTCAACCGACGCCTCCGGCTGCGCGTTGCTCCACCTGCGGCGCGGCTGAGCTGGGCGTTCGGCGGCTTGCGCGCGGTTTGGATGCGTGCCACAATAGAATAACATGGAATTACCGCCCAATATTACACTACCGTTTTTTGCTTACGGCATTTTCAGGCCGGGGCAATTAGCCTTTCATCGTGTTAAAGATTTGGTGCAGGAGACCAGAACGCAAAGATCGATTCGAGGCACGTTGAGGCTTCGAGACGGTCTGCCAATCATTGACCCAACTGGACACGGCGAGGTTCAAGGCGATGTGTTGTTTTTCGAGCCCAACGCTCAAGCCGACGCCTACCAACGCATTGTTGATATAGAACCAGACAAACATTACCGATGGGATGTTGCTATTTCAAACGGCGTTCAAGTCAACGTCCTTTTTGGGAGGTCTCCCCGAAAGGGGAGTATTGAGTGCGAAGGACAATGGGATGGAAAAAGTGACCCTCTGTTTACGTCTGCTCTCGAAGTTGTCGAAGAAACCTTGCAGTCCAATGCTGAGTTTGATTGGAACTTGAAGCCGCTCTTCGGTTTGCAGATGGCTTATTTGCTGCTTTGGTCATCTATCGAAAGATATGTGTCATTGAGATATCATTTGGGCAGCAGAGTGACACACAAAGTTGACCTCTTGGCACAGGAGCCGTCCTTTGCGGAGGCACTCCATACGAATGTAACAAGGAACCGAGAATTAGTCCGTGCAGACAAGCCACAAGAGGGAAAGCTAAAGCTTGATCCTAACAATCCTGAAAGCTCACTGAAATACTATTATCAAGTGCGTTCCAATATAACTCATCGTGGCAAAGCGGTTGTCGGCGATTACGAAATACTGAAGGATTCCCTTTCTGAGCTTCTGCCAACATTTCGCTATGTCCTATCAAAAGGTTTTGAAGAGAGCAACTGATAGAGTCACCAAGCTGCCGAACCAGGCGCTGCAACGGACGGCTTCCGGTTCCGCTACGCTTCACCTACAGCCGCCGCTGAGCTTAGCGTTGTGCCACTTGCGCGCAGCAGTTCCCTGTGTTACAAGTCTTGACAGGTGAATAAACTACTATGCCTATAGGTAGAGTCAAGTGGTGGAATGATAATCAAGGCTTTGGTTTTATAACCTTACCAAATGGACAAGAGGTATTTGTCCATCACTCCAAAATACAAACTGATGACTATGCTGCCTTAGAAGAAGGCCAACTGGTAGAATGTGAGGTGATACAAGCGCCTAAAGGTTTAATGGCGCATAATGTCCGAGAGCCTGGCAGCAAAATACAATCTTCTAATGCATGGGCTAACACTGCACCCAGGCAAATTAAAATATTCCTTGCGCAATCAACGCGCAGAGCTGAATATGAGATAAACCAATGGTTAGAAGAGACAGGCTTTACACTTCTAAGTGCTTCCATGACCAATGCCGATGACGACGGATATATCAGGGTGATAATAGTGTTTTCAATCGTCTAAAAGAAACAAACAAGTGGCACAACCAGGCATTGCAACGGACAGCTTTCCGCTTCGGTCGTGCCTCCCTTCGCTCCAAGCTGCCGCTGAATTTGGCGTTAGCTTGTTGCGCGCGGCGTTTCGGCAGTTCAAACTTTTTATGAACGGAGGTTGACGGATACAGCAAGGCGTCTTATAATCTCATTAACTCATTTCACCAATCTGAGTGAAAGGAGAATCCAGACGGAAGAGGAGACGCAAATGGCGGCAGAAGCGACTTTGACCACGAGCGACGCAACAGTCATTCGTGGCGTCAACCCCATCTTGCCGGTTGACAACATCAGCGAGGCGATTGCCTTC
>Ga0213875_10000978_pt1 | contig 20475 bp, 18 predicted proteins | sample BarmaccomBMRX_R8_FD_160105 | JGI IMG/M metagenome (GOLD analysis project Ga0213875, IMG submission 160105) | Root-associated microbial communities from Barbacenia macrantha in rupestrian grasslands, the National Park of Serra do Cipo, Brazil - RX_R8 | ecosystem: Host-associated > Plants > Roots... | reverse complement strand
GTCACGTCGCCGGCGTTCTCGATGAGGATGCGCAGGCCGGCGATGATACCCTCGCCGTAGTCGCGCGGTGTCGAGGCGATCTTGTGCGTGCGGACGCGGCCGTCGGCGAGGATGGCGACCAGGTCGGTGAAGGTGCCGCCGATGTCGATGCCGACCCGCAGGCTCATGCCCGCGCGCCCCGCGAACGGGCGGCACGCAGCCGCTCGCGCAACGCCGCCGTCGCCGCCGTGTCGATGTGTGGCGGGTCGCCCTCCGCGACGACGCCATACTCGGTCCGCGCCGCCTCGGGCGACACCAGGCCTTCGCGCAGATCGCCGGCGACCGCCGCGGGATCGCGCTCCAGCGGGTCGCCCCAGCCGCCGCCGCCGGCCATCTGGTGACGGAACACCTCGCCGCGCCGCAAGGTCATGGTCAGCTTGGCGTGCAGCGCCCGCTCGGTCGGCCCGCCGGGATCGAGGATGTTGCGGCTGGCGCTTCCCTGCGCGCCGCCCTGCAATCCGTAGGGCCGATGCACCGCGCGGTCGGCGCGCACCTGCAGGATGCCCTCGTCGGCCAGCATCCGCCAGGTCCGCCGCAGCGCCATGCCGCCGCGGAAGCGGCCGGCGCCGCCGGTGTCGGGCACCATCTCATAATCCAGCACTTCCAGCGGGTTCTCCGCCTCGATGACCTCGATCGAGAAGCTCGCCATGTTGGCGAACAGGTTGGTGTTGCCCTCCAGCCCGTCCGCCCAGGGCCGGCCGCCCCAGCACCCCGAGAGAAAATCGACGTAGATGAACGGCTTGCGATCGGCATCGTAGCCGCCGATCGTGATGCCGGTGTTGCCGCCTTCGCCCGCGGCGAGCACGTGGTCGGGATACAGCTTCGCCAGCGCGCCGAAGCAGCAATCCATCATGCGAAAGCCGGTAAGCCCGCGCGCCGCGCACGCCGCCGGCAGCACCGCGTTGGCGATGGTCCCCGGCGGCGCGATGACCTCGATGCAGCGGAACACGCCGTCATTGTTCGGCATGTTCACGGAGAGCACGCATTTCGCGGCGGTGAACGAGGCCGCCGCGGTGTAGCTCCAGGTGTTGTTGATCGCCCCCTTCACCTGCGGCGCGCTGCCGGTCCAGTCGATCTGCATCGAGCTGCCCCGCTTGCGCACCGTGCAGACCAACGCGATCGGCTTGCCCTCGTCGATCTGGTCGTCGTCGATCCAGTCGGTGAATGTCGCCTCGCCATCCGGCAGCTCGGCCAGGCAGGTTCGCGTCAGGCGCTCGCTGTAGTCCATCGTCTCGTCCATCAGCGCCCGCACGCCGTCCGCGCCGTGCCGGGCAACCAGGTCGGCCATGCCGCGCACCGCGATCTCGCAGGCCGCGAGCTGCGCGCGGATGTCGCCGAACACGCGGACCGGCACCCGCACGTTGCGTTCGATGATGCGGAACAGCGTCGTGTTCTCCCGCCCGCGCTCGTACAGCTTCAGCGGCGGGATGCGCAGCCCCTCGGCATAGATCTCCGTGCTGTCCGACGCATTGGAGCCGGGCACGCGGCCGCCGACATCGGTGTGGTGGCAGATCGTACAGGCATAGGCCAGCACCGCGCCCTCGGCGAAGATCGGCCGGAAGATGAAGATGTCGGGCAGGTGCATGCCGCCGTCATAAGGGTCGTTGAGCGCCAATACATCGCCCTCGGCGATGTCCTCGCCGAAATGGCGAAGGCAGGCCTGCAACGCGACAGGAATGCTGCAGAGATGCCCGGGCAGGCTGAGGCCCTGCGCCACCAGCCGGCCCTGCGCGTCGCACAGCGCGGTGCTGTAATCCATGATGTTCTTGATCACGCCGGAATAGGCGGCGCGGTAGATGGTCAGCGCCATCTCGTCGCCCAGCGCGTTGATCGCGTTGCGGAACAGCTCGGCGGTGACCGGATCGGCCGGACTCATGCCGCGCTCCGCGGCATCGAGGCGTGCGACCAGTAGTGGTGGGAATACTGCACCCGGCAGCGCTCGCGCAGCACATCCTCGGGCAGCCTGCCAGCGAAGCGGGCAGGGGCCATGAACGAGAGATCCATCGGCGGCTCGCCCTCGGTGATCCACGCCGCCAGCACCTCGCCGAAGGCCGGCGCCGTGGTCAGGCCGCCGACGCAGCAGCCGCCGATGATATAGAGGCCATGCACCCCCGGCACCGGGCCGATCACATGCTCGCCATCCCCCGTCATCGTCGGCAGGCCGCCGCGATGCTCCTGCAGCGCGATATTCTCAAAGATCGGAAACTGCTCGCGCACGCTCGCCGCCAGCCGGCGCAGCACGCCGAGATCGAGCTCCAGATCGTCGATCCGCCACGCCGGCGGCAGCGACTGCATGTCATATTGCACGGGATTGGCCTCGTAGCCGCCCAGCATCAGGCCGCCCTTGTCCGGGCGGACGTACACGTTGGCGTCGATGATGCGGGTGATCGGCTGCTCCGGCCGCACCTCCGGCAGCGGCACGGTGATCATCAGCTGATGCCGCGTCGGCACCACCGGCGCGCCGGCCCCGGCCAGCGCCGCCACCGAACGCAGCCAGCCGCCGGCCGCGTCCACCGCCACCTCCGTGCGTATCTCGCCGCGCTCGGTCCGCACGCCGGTGACGGCGCCGCGCTCGGTGATTATGCCGGTCACGCGCGTGTCGGGCAGCAGGACGGCGCCACGCTTCTCGGCCGCCCGCGCATAGCCGAGCGGCAGCTGCACCGGTTCCAGATAGATATCGGTGCGCATGTGGGTGACGGCGCGGATGCCGGTCGTTTCCAGATACGGCATCAGCGATTTCGCCTCGGCGGGAGAGATCAGGTCGACGTCCAGACCCATGCGCCTGCCGATCGCCACCTCTTCCTGCAGCTGCGTCTCGTGCTGGGGAAGCCGGGCGATCTTCAGGCTGCCGGGCTGGAAGAAGACCATCGGCTCGCCGGTCTCCTCGGTGAAGCGCTCGATCTTCTTCACGGCCGCGACCGCCAGGCGCGTCATCGTCTCCGAGCGCCGCAACTGCCCGCTCAGACCGGCGGCACGCGGCGATGTTTGCGAGGCGATCGCCGCCTGATCGATCAGCGCCACCTTTCGTCCAGCCTTGGTCAGATGATAGGCGGTGCTGGCGCCTAATCCGCCGGAGCCGATTACGACGACGTCTGCCTGGTCGATCATCGAACCCTCCGAGAAAGGAAGGCGAGGGGCTCCGCCCCTCGACCCCGCTGGGGCCCGTCGGCCCCGAGACCCCATTACTTAAGCAAGCGCAGCTCCATGTAGCGCACGCCGCGCGACAGCGGATAGGCCATCGCCAGATACATCGCCCCGACCAGCAGGTAGAGCTGCATCGGCATGAAATATTCGCTGCTCAAGTCGCGGGCGCGCAGCATCAGCTCGGGCGCCGAAATCAGCGACGCGATCGAGGTGTCCTTCAGCAATGCGATGAGGTAGTTGGCCATCGGCGGCAGCACCACGCGCAAGGCTTGCGGGAAGATCACGTAGCGCATGACCTGGAAGTGGCGCATGCCGAGCATCTGCGCCGCCTCGCGCTGACCGGGATGAATCGCGCCGATCCCGGCACGATAGATCTCGGCGAGATAGGCGGCGCCGTTCAGCCCCAACCCGACCACCGCCGCGGCGAACGCTCCCAGCGTGATGCCCCACGACGTCAGAGCGAAATAGATCAGGAACAGCAGCATCACCGCCGGCATGCCGCGCACGATCTCGATATAGCCGAACGCCAGCCGGCTCAGGCTCGCCCGCCGCGACAGCCGTGCCAGCGCCAGCAGCAGGCCGAGGAATGCCGCCAGGAGGAATGCCAGCGCCGTCATCCGCAACGTGCCGAGCGCCGCCACCAGCAGCTCCGGCATCCAGTCGTTCACCCAGGCGAAGCTCATGGGTTGCCGCGCCCCATGCGCACCTCCAGCCGGCGCGTCAGATGCGCCAGCGGCAGGCTCATGGCGAGATAGATCGCCGCCGACAGCAGATAGACCTGCGTGCTGAGATAGGTCTGGTCCACCAGCGTACGGGCACGGAAGGCCAGCTCCGGCGCGGCCACCGCCGAGGCGAGCGACGTGTCCTTGAGCAGGCCGACCGCAAAGTTGCCGAGCGGCGGCAGCACCACGCGGATCGCCTGCGGCAGCACGACGTGGCGCAGCCCCATCAGCCGCGTCATGCCGATCATGAAGGCCGCCTCGAGCTGCCCCTGATGCACCGCACCGATGCCGGCACGGAACACCTCCGTCAGATAGGCGCCGCCATTCAGGCCGAAGCCGAGAACCGCCGCGGTGAGCGGGTGCAGGCGGATGCCGAACTCCGCCAGGCCGAAATACAGCACGAAGAGCTGCGTCAGCACCGGCACGCCGCGGAAAACCTCGACATAGAGCCCGGCCAGCACCCGGGCGGGCCGCGCCGGCACGGTCTGCAGCACGGCGAACAGCAGCCCGAACAGGACCGCCAGCACGAAGCCGCCAACGGTCACCTCCACCGTGGTGACGGCGCCGGTGAGCAGCACCGCCAGCATCTCCGGCAGCAGATCGTAGGCGCGTATCCAGGGATCGGGGCTCACGCCGCGCTGCTGGTCGCCATCGCCTGCCGCTCCAGCACCGCCCGCAGAAAGGCCTGCGTGCGCGGATGCGAGGGCGAGCGGAACAGCTCGTGCGGCGGCCCCTCGTCAACGATGCTGCCGTGGTCCATGACGATGATGCGGTCCGCCACATCCTCGGCGAACTGCATCTCATGGGTGACGATCAGCATGGTCATGCCCTCGCGGGCGAGCTGGCGGATGACGTTGAGCACCTCGCCGACCAGCTCGGGATCCAGCGCCGAGGTGGCTTCGTCGAACAGCATCAGCTTGGGCTGCATGGCCAGCGAGCGGGCGATCGCCACCCGCTGCTGCTGGCCGCCGGACAGCCGCTCCGGATAGGCGTCCCGCTTGTGCGCCAGCCCGACCTTCGCCAGCAGCCCCAGGGCGATCGGCTCGGCCTGCTCGCGCGGCATTCGCAGCACCTTCAGCGGTCCGAGCAGGATGTTCTCCAGCGCCGTCAGATGCGGGAACAGGTTGAACCGCTGGAACACCATGCCGATGCCGGTGCGGATGCGCGCGATCTCGCGATCGCTCATCTCCACCACCCGCCCGTCGGCGAGCTTGCTGCCGACGCGCTCGCCGGCGATCGTCACATGTCCGGCGCTCGGCTTTTCGAGATGCGCGATGCAGCGCAGCAGCGTGGTCTTGCCCGAGCCGCTCGGCCCGATGACGGCCAGCTTCTCGCCGGCGCGAACCGCGAGATCGACGTGCTTCAGCACCTCGACGTCGCCGAAGCGCTTGCTGAGCCCGGCTACCTCGACGAGAGTCTGGTCCGGCATCGATCAGGCGAACAGGGCGGAAAAATCCTTCACCTTGTGGGCACCCGGCCCGATGACGTTGTTCTGCGCGTCGCGATCGACGCCGAGGCGCGGGTTCTTCTCGGGCGGCTGGAGGTAGTCCGGGTTCTTCACGCCGTACTTGGCCATCAGCTCGGCATTCTTCTTCGTCGCCCACAGCCACTTGACCCCGGCATTCACGGCATCGAACAGATCCGGGTTGTCCTGGTTCATGCCCATCACCGTGTGCTGCTTACTGGTGATCTGCGCGAAGGTGGCATCCGGCTTCATCGGGATCTGCTTGAGGTCCCAGCCCGGATTCTGCAGGATCATGTAGTCGACCGTCGGGCTGTCCAGGATAGCGAAATCGAGCCGCCCGGCGGTGACGTCGCGGATGCAGGCGTCGGTGGTGTCGTAGAGCTTCAACTCGGTGGTGCCCGGCACCTTCTTCATTTCCGGCACGATGGTGAATCCGGTCACCGTGCCGATGCTGTGGCCCTTGAAATCGCTGATGCCGATCGACTCGTTCAGCTTCACGCTCTTCTTCATCGTCACGAAGCTGCCGGCGTAATAGATGGCGTCGGTGATCAGCATCACCTGCGCCCGCGCCGGCGTCCACCCCATGTTGCCGAGCATGACGTCGGCCCGACCGGTCTTCACGGATTCGACCGTGGCCGACCATTCCATCAGGGAGGGCTGCGTCTTAAGCCCGAGCTTCTGGGCAATGACGTCGATCATCTCGCCGTCGGTGCCGATCAGCTTGCCGTCCTTCACCGAGGTCATCGGCATGTCGCCGTTGATCGCCACGGTGATGACGCCGGGCGACACGGTCTTGAGGTGCGGCGGCTCCGCGGCAGGCGCGCGCCGCCTGCCGATCAGGGTGGCGCCGGCCAGCGTGGCGGCGCCAAGAAGGCGGCGGCGCGAGAGTGCCGGTTTTGCGGTTTGGTCGTGCATGATGCCTCCCCAGGGTTGAGCGCGGCCTCGGCGGCGGGTCCCGACCGTAACACCGGGGAAACCGATTTCAATGCGCCACGCGCGTTATTTCCGCCCCCCGGAGATCGTGCTAGCCTTGCGCTCCCCTGCCAGGAGACCGGCCTTGCCGAAAGCCGCCGCCGCCGCCCTGCTGCTCGCCGGCCTTGCCGGCTGCGGCGCGCCGTTCAGCCCGGCGCGCTTCGCCCTCACCAATCAGATCGACGGCGACTACCAGGGCGATGTCCGGCTCGTGCGCGGGAGGCCGCCGGTTTGCGAGAGAAGCCAGTACGGCGTCGCCCTGGTCGGCGACCGCACGCTATGGCTCGCCTACAACCCGACCACGATCTTCACCGTGCCGGTGCAGGACGACGGCTCGGTGCACGCGGAGATGCTGCCCTACGTGCTGGATGGCCGGGTCGCGCATGAGCGGCTGCGCTTCACCGTCACCAGTCCGGAGTGCCAGACCGCCTACGACATGGACTTCATCTGGAACCACTCCTGATCCGCTCGGGCTGACGATCGTGACCGCGCCGGCGGCTGATTACATAGTCGTCGGCGGCGGCACCGCCGGCTGCATCCTCGCCGCGCGCCTGTCGGAAAACCCGACGGTCCGGGTGATCCTGCTCGAGGCGGGACCCGAGGATCGCGACATCTGGATCCATATTCCCGCCGGCTATGCCCGCCTGTTTCAGAGCGGCAAGTTCGACTGGAAGTTTGCCACCGAGCCGGAGCCCGAGCTGGCCGGCCGCTCGATCGGCTGGCCGCGCGGCCGCGTGCTCGGCGGCTCCGGCTCGATAAACGGCCTGGTGTTCCTGCGGGGCTCGCCGCTCGACTATGACCGCTGGGCGCAGGCCGGCGCCCGCGGCTGGTCGCATGATGAGGTGCTGCCCTATTTCAGGCGGATCGAGAGCTACGAAGGCGAGGCGGGGGAGACGCGGGGCAGCAGCGGACCGATCCCGGTCAGCCATCCCAGGCGCCTCTCGATGGGCGCCGCCGCCTTCATCGCGGCCTGCGAGGCGCTCGGCTTCCCGCGCCATCGCGACGTCAATGACGGGCCGATCGACGGGATCACGCCGATCCAGATGAACGTGCGCCGCGGCCGCCGTGTGAGCACTGCGCAGGCCTATCTGCGTCCCGCCCGGAGGCGGCCGAACCTGCGCGTGGTCACCGGCTTCGTCGCGCGCCGCATCCTGTTCGAGAACGGTCGCGCGATCGGGGTTGCCGGGCACGGCCGGGCGGGTGGCGGGGAGGAAATCCACCGGGCGGCCGGCGAGGTGATCGTCTGCTGCGGCGCGGTCGCCACGCCGAAGCTGCTGATGCTCTCCGGCATCGGCGATGCGGCGACGCTTTCGGCGATGGGCATTCCCGTCGTCGCCGACGCCCCGGGGGTCGGGCAGAATCTGCAGGATCATTTCATCACCCGCTTCGCCTTCCGCACCCGCCCGGCCGGCACGCTGAACGAGCTGACGGCCACGCGCATCCGCATGGCGGCGATGGCATTCGGCTATGCGCTGCGTCGCGATGGGCCGATGGCGGTCGGCGCCACCGAGGCAACGCTGTTCGCCCGCGTGCTGCCCGGCGCCGAGGAAGCCGACGTGCAGTTCCAGTTCATCAATTTCAGCTTCGCCCCGACCGGGAACTACGTCCTCGCACCGCATCCCGGCTTCATGTTCAACTTCAACCAGTGCCGCCCCGACAGCCGCGGCGCGCTGACGCTGCGCAGTCCCGATCCCGAGGACAAGCCGGTGATCCGCGCCAACTATCTCGAGCACCCGACCGACCGGCGGGTGATGGTGGAGGCGGCGAAGCTCGCCTGCCGGCTCGGCCGCACGACCCCCTTTGCCGACCTGGTCGAGGAGCGGCAGACGCCGCCGCCGGAGCTGGAGGACGAGGACGGCCTGCTCGACTACATCCGCCGCACCGGCAGCACGGTCTATCATCCCTGCGGCACTTGCCGGATGGGAGCGGACGATCGCGCCGTCGTCGACCCCGAGCTGCGGGTGCGCGGCGTGCGCGGACTGCGCGTCGCCGACGCCTCGGTGATGCCGCTGGTTCCGTCGTCCAACATCCAGCCCGCGGTGATGATGATCGCCGAGCGCGCCGGCGACTTCATCCGCGCGACCTCCCACATGTAATGGGGTCTGGGGTCCGCTGACCCCAGCGGGTCCCATGCTCAGCGTTTGGGGGCAGAGCCCTGGCCTTCCTTGCTTCCTTATTGCTATGCTGGGGCAACGTTCGGGAGGGCTGGAGTTGAAGGGCAAAGCCTACATCGCCGGTGCCTACGAGCACCCCACGCGCAAGGCGCCGGACAAATCGGTGGCGCAGCTGCATGCCGAAGTCGCCCGTGGTGCGCTTGAGGATGCCGGTCTCACCAAGGACGACGTGGACGCCTACTACTGTGCCGGCGATGCACCGGGTGCGCTGGGTCCGCTGTCGATGGTGGAGTATCTGAACCTGCGCTGCCGCCACGTCGATTCGACCGATGTCGGCGGCTCCTCCTACCTCCTGCATGTCGGCCACGCCGTGGAGGCGATCGCTGCCGGCCGCGCCAAGGTGGCGCTGATCACCTTGGCCGGGCGGCCGCGCAGCGAGGGGCAGGCCACCGGCACGGCGCCGCGTGCCGGCGACATGCGCCAGCCGGATCTGCAGTTCGAGTATCCCTACGGCCCGACCGTCGTGAACATGTACGCGAATTGCGCCATGCGGCACATGCACCAGTTCGGCACCACCGCCGAGCAGCTGGCGTGGATCAAGGTCGCGGCGTCGACCCACGCGCAATACAACGAGCGCGCGATGCTGCGCGACGTCGTGACTGTCGAAGAGGTCGTGAACTCGCCGATGGTGTCCGACCCGCTGCACCGGCTGGATTGCTGCGTCATCAGCGACGGCGGCGGCGCGTTGGTGGTGGTGGCGCCGGAGATCATGGCGAGCCTGAAGCGCCCGAAGGTGAAGGTGATCGGCGTCGGCGAGGCGGTGAAAGGGCAGATGGCGGGGCAGGTGGACCTGACCTATTCCGGCGCCGCCTGGTCCGGCCCGCGCGCCTTCGAGATGGCCGGGGTCAAGCCGTCCGACATCAAATACGCCTCGATCTATGACAGCTTCACCATCACCGTGTTGATGCAGATCGAGGATCTCGGCTTCTGCGAAAAGGGCGAGGGCGGCAAATTCGTCGCCGACGGCAACCTGATATCAGGGCAGGGCAGGCTGCCGTTCAACACCGACGGCGGCGGTCTCTGCAACAACCATCCCGCCAATCGCGGCGGCATCACCAAGGTCATCGAGGCGGTGCGCCAGGCGCGCGGCGAGGCGCATCCGAAGGTGCAGGTGCCCGACCCCAGCCTGGTGCTGGCGCACGGCACTGGCGGCTCGCTCGGACTGCGGCACGGCAGCGCCACCGTCATCCTGGAACGGGAATAAAGACATGGCCAGCATGAGCCAGGACCGCACGCTGCCGCCGCCGGAGAGCAACCCGGAGACCAAGGCCTACTGGGACGCAGCGGCCGAAGGGCGGCTGATCCTGCGAAAGTGCACGGGCTGCGGGAAGGTGCATTTCTATCCGCGTGCGCTGTGCCCCTTCTGTTACGGCGACACCGAATGGGTCGACGCCAGCGGGCGCGGCACGATCTACTCCTACAGTGTCATGCGCCGCGCCCCGGTGCCCTACGCGATCGGCTATGTCACGCTCGAGGAAGGCGTGTCGATGCTCACCAATTTCGTCGATTGTGACCTGGATGCGCTGAAGATCGGCCAGGACGTGCGTGTCGTGTTCAAGCCTACCGAAGGGGGACCGCCGCTGCCTATGTTTACGCCCGCAAGGGCATAGCGTAGACGCTTGGAAGACGAAGCCACTAGGAACTCCCAAGTAACAGCATCACCTCCGGCTGCGCTGATCCAGGCAATGGCCGACCTTTGGCGCCTGAAGCCACCAGGACCCGTGAATCTGTACTCCGCACCGGCGTTCGTCCATCTGCGGGAGACCTGCCAAGCCCTCTATGGCACATCTTCAAAGAGTGGCTTGAACGTTGCGCTTGGTAACGCCTTGCGGGCGTGGGGCCTTCCCTGCGGTCTCCGGAAATCTGATGCACACCTTTCAATACCGTCCGGAATCGCGGCGGTGCGTTTGGACGCGGCCTTCCAAGCCGAGCGACACAAGCGGACCCACCTCTGCCCGCTCGACCTCGCGGACAGTCTTCCCGATCTTTGGTTCGGTCCAAACAATATCAGGAAATTCTCCGCAACTGAACTCGATGACATCGTTGATCCCGTGCAGCTAACCAGATTCAATCCAAACTGGAAATTCGATTCGCAGGCATTTGCTAAGTTTAGCTGGCTTGTGGTGCGGGAGGAGGTGGCATTCAACTGCGAACCGGGTGCAAGGGCTCTGCCGATCTTCTATACGGATTTCAGCGCCGACCTAGGTCGCATAGATCCGTACCAAGCGCACTTCCCGAGCGATGTTGAAGCCGCCCTCGTCGCGGTGTTGCTCGTTCCCTGGGAAGACTGGGTGGAAATGGCTGAAGTGGACTGGCGCGCGTTCAGAATTCCCTGGTCCTATACAATCGACGACGACGTCTTTACCCGCCCCGTGCACCCGCCATCTCCCGATACACTGTCCTGGGAATCGCAGATCTACACCGACGATGAGGGGGAGGATGTGGAGGTGGATTCACCCGTCGTGCTGCCCCTCGACATTGCTGTTTCCGACCCCTCGATGTGGCTTAATGAACAGACCTGGAACGATCTTTGCTCTGCACAAAAATCGCCGTTGTTCCAGGCTCCTATCTCACACTTTTTCATAAGAGCGTTTGCTACGGATGGTGTCGATTCGTTTTTGGCGCACATCATGGTCCTCGAGGCTGCTCTCGGCCTGCACGATGATCACAGCAGCTCGAAACGTCGAACGTTGCCCGGACGAGGTAACCCCGGCGCAACCTTTCGCGTGGCAACCCGCCTTTCGGCATTGCTGGGCACGAAGGCAGCTGGGGAGAACTTTCACAGGCTATTCGACCTGCGCAGCTCATATCTGCACGGACGTCAGGTGGATCCGATTTCCACCGAGGACCGCATTCTCGCTCGGCGCTTAGCAAGACAGACGATCAAGGCACTGTGTAAACTGGCTTTGGCGGAACCGATGTTGCAAAGCCGAGACGACTACCTTGAAGATCTTTTAGACGCTGGCCTCTCCCTGCGCTGAACCATGCGAGCTTTGAAGAACGGGTCAGACACGCGTTCTCGGAGGTCAGGATCCTGAACTCGCGGCCGGCAAGCTGTTCGTCTCTCTTGTTGTTTTCGAGCGCGTGGAAGAGATTTGGGCGATAAGGTGTCAAAGGGAACCAAGGCCAGGGCTCTGCCCTGGACCCGCTGGGGCCCGTCGGCCCCAGACCCCATGACCAAGGGAGAAGAGAATGGCGTGGACCGTTGCGGCCAAGCTCAGCGATCTCTCTGAGGATTCCGCCTTCGCCGTCGAGTTGGGAAAGACTTCGGTCGCGCTCTACCTCGTCGAGGGCGAGGTCTACGCCACCTCCAACATCTGCACGCACGAATTCGCCCTGCTCTCCGACGGCTTCGTCGAGGACGGCTTCGTCGAATGCCCGCTGCACCAGGCGCGCTTCGACATCATCAGCGGTCGCGCCCTCTGCGCACCGGCCAACGAGCCGATCGCCACCTATCCCGCAAAAGTCGAGAACGGCGTCGTTCTGGTCGACATTCAGTAGGTCGCACGCCCGCCCGAAACATCGAACACCGCGCCGGTCGAGAACGCGCACTCCCGGCTGGCCAGGAAGCAGATCATCGACGCGATCTCCTCGACCGTGCCGAACCGGCCCATCGGGATCTTCGACAGCATGTATTCGATCTGCGCCTGCGTCATCTGATCGAAGATCGCCGTGCGCACCGCCGCCGGAGCCACGCAGTTCACCCGGATCTCGGTGCCCGCCAGCTCCTTGCCCAGCGACTTTGTCAGGCCGATCACCGCCGCCTTCGACGCGCTGTAGGCCGAGGCGTTCGGATTGCCCTCCTTGCCGGCGATCGAGGCGATGTTGACGATCCGCCCGTAGCCGCTCTGCATCATGTGCGGCACCACCGCACGGTTGCAGAAGAAAACACCGTGCACGTTGACGTCGAAAACCCGCTTCCAGTCCTCGACGGTGTATTCCCAGACCGGCATGTTGGGCCCGGTGATGCCGGCGCTGGCGACCAGGATATCGAGCCGGCCGAGCGCCGCCCGGGTCGCCACCGCCGCTTTCGCCACCGCCGGCGCATCGGCGAGATCGAGCACCTGCACATCCGCCTCGCCCAGCCCGGCGCGCGCCGCGCCCAGCGCCGCTTCGTCGCGATCCCACAGGCTCAGCCGCGCGCCCTCTTCGGCCAGGCGCCGCGCCACCGCCAGGCCGATCCCGGCCGCCCCGCCGGTGACGATCGCCGTCTGGCCCTCGAAACGCTTCGGCATGACGCACCCTCCACTAAACCCGGCGGACGACGTAGCTCTCCTCCAGCGCGCCGATGATGCTCGCGGCGTGCGCGGCATCGCGCGCCTCCACGATCACCTCCAGCTCGGCCGCTTGAACGCTGGGTGCGGCGAACAGCCGGTGATGCGACACGTCGATGATGTTGCCGCCGCGATTGCCGATGCGGCCGGCGATGTCCGCCAGCACGCCCGGCCGGTCCGGAATGTCGAGATGCAGTCGCAGCAGACGGCCATCGCGCAGCAGGTTGCGCAGCAGCACATTGGCGAGGATGCGCGCATCGATGTTGCCGCCACAGATGGGAATGCCGACGCGCCGCCCGGCGAAGCGCTCCGGAAAGGCCAGCAGCGCCGCGACCCCGGTGGCGCCCGCCCCCTCGGCGACCACTTTACCGCCTTCGACCAGCAGGGCGATGGCTTCCTCCACCGCTCGCTCCGGCACCACCACGGTGTCCGCGACATGGGCGCGGATCGCCGCCAGCGGCGCCTCGCCGATATCGGCCACCGCAATACCCTCGGCGATGGTCGGGCCGCCGACCTCGACCGGCTGTCCGGCCAAGCGCTGCGCCAGCGAGGCGTAGGCGGCGACTTCCACGCCAACGATCGAAATGCTCGGCTTCAGCGCCGCGGCCGCAACCGCGCAGCCCGCCAGCATGCCGCCGCCGCCCACCGGGATCAGCAGTACATCCAGGTCGGGACGGTCCGCCAGCAGCTCGAGCGCCAGCGTGCCCTGGCCGGCCATGATCCCGGGATCGTCATAGGGATGGACGAACACCAGCCCCTCGGCGGCTGCGAGCCCGCGGGCGTGGGATGCGGCCTCGGCCAGGGTCTCGCCCTGCATCACCACCCGCGCGCCCCAGGAAGCGGTGCGCGTCACCTTGGTGGCCGGCGTGAACAGCGGCATGACGATCGTGGCGGCGATGCCGAGCAGGCTGGCGTGGCGCGCCACCGCCTGCGCGTGATTGCCGGCCGACATGGCAATCACCCCGGCCGCCCGTTCCGCCGGCGTCAGCAGCGCCAGGCGATTGGCCGCGCCACGCTCCTTGAAGCTGCCGGTAACCTGCAGGTTCTCGAGCTTCAGCACCACCTCGGCGCCGGTGGCGCGCGACACGCTGTCACTGACGATTGCCGGAGTGCGCAGCACGCGCCCGGCAATGCGCGAAGCGGCCGCCTCGACATCCGCCAGGCCGATCACGCCCAGCGTCAACCGAACTTGACGCTGAGGATCTCGTAGGTCCGATCGCCACCCGGCGCGGGCACCGAGACGCTGTCCCCCGGCTTCTTGCCGATCAGCGCCTTGGCCAGCGGCGAGGAGATCGACAGCCGGCCGAGCTTGATGTCGGCTTCGTGAACCCCGACGATCTGGTAGCTCGCCTGCTTCTCCGTCTCTTCGTCGAGCAGCTCCACCACCGCGCCGAACTTCACCGTGTCGCCGGAGAGCGAGGCCGGATCGATCACCTCGGCGGAGGCGACGATCTCTTCCAGCTCGGCGATCCGCCCCTCGATGAAGGATTGCCGTTCACGCGCGGCGTGGTATTCCGCGTTCTCGCTGAGATCGCCGTGGCTGCGCGCTTCCGCAATGGCGCGGATGACCGCCGGCCGCTCCTCGCTGCGGAGCTGTCGCAGTTCGTTCTCCAGCCGGTGCAGGCCAGGGCCGGTCATCGGAAACTTCAGCACAGGCCAGGTCCTCGAAGGGTGGCAGGGGTCCATGGACGCAGCCGCCGCGGCCGGCTTGCCGCGACGGGTGTCAGAACGATCCGCGAAAGTAGGACTGGAGCGGCGCGACTTCAAGCGTTCCCGCTTTCAGCGCGGCGATGGCGTGCACCGCCGCCCGGGCGCCGGCCGCCGTGGTGTAGTGCGGCACCCCGTGGGTCAGCGCGCTGCGCCTGATATCGAAGCTGTCGGTCACGGATTGCGCGCCGGAAGCGGTGTTGATCACCAGCTGCACCTCGCCCGAGCGGATGGCATCGACGCAATGCGGCCGCCCCTCCAGCACCTTGTTGACCACCTTCACGGCCAATCCCGAGTCGCGGATGCGGGCCGCCGTGCCCCGGGTGGCCAGCAGGGAGAAGCCGAGATCGGCGAGGCGCCGGGCCATCGGCACCAGCGCGTTCTTGTCGCTGTCCTTGACCGAAAGGAACGCCGTTCCGGCAACCGGCAGCATCACCCCGGCGCCGAGCTGCGCCTTGGCGAAGGCACGTTCGAAGCTGGCATCGAGCCCCATCACCTCGCCGGTCGATTTCATCTCCGGCCCCAATATGGCATCGATGTTGGGCAGGCGGGCGAACGGGAACACCGCCTCCTTCACCGCGACATGCGGCGCGATCGCCTGGTCGTCGAGACGGAATTTCTCCAGTTTTTCTCCCGCCATCACCAGCGCGCCGAGCTTGGCCACGGGCACGCCGGTGGCCTTGGCGACGAACGGCACCGTGCGCGACGCCCGCGGGTTGACCTCCAGCACGTAGATGCTGTCGCCCTTTATGGCGTATTGCACGTTCATCAGACCGACGACGCCGAGCGCCTTGGCCAGCGACTCGGTCTGCGCCTTGAGCTCGGTCACCGTCGCCGGCGCCAGCGTGTAGGGCGGCAGCGAGCAGGCGCTGTCGCCGGAATGGATCCCGGCCTCCTCGATATGCTCCATCACCCCCGCGACATAGACGCGCTCACCGTCGGCGATGCAGTCGACGTCGACCTCGATGGCGTCGTTGAGATAGCGGTCGATCAGCACAGGACCTTTGCGGAACGAGGCGTCGCCGGAGACGCGCACCGCCTCGCGCATGTAGCGCTGCAGGCTGGCGCGCTCGTGCACGATCTCCATGGCGCGCCCGCCGAGCACGTAGCTCGGGCGGATCACCACGGGATAGCCGATGCGATCGGCGACGGCCTCGGCCTCGGCCTCGGAACGCGCAATGCCGTTGTCCGGCTGCAGCAGCGAGAGGCGCTGCAGCAGCTGCTGGAAGCGCTCGCGGTCCTCAGCGATGTCGATCGCATCGGCCGAGGTGCCGAGGATCGGAATGCCGGCGCGAGCCAGCGCCTGCGACAGCTTCAGCGGCGTCTGTCCGCCGTACTGCACGATGCAGCCGAGCACTGTTCCGCGGCTCTGCTCGCGCCGCACCAGCGCGATCACGTCCTCCGCGGTCAGCGGCTCGAAATACAGGCGGTCGGACGTGTCGTAGTCCGTGCTGACCGTCTCCGGGTTGCAGTTGACCATGATGGTCTCGAACCCCGCGGCTTTCAGAGCGTAGGCGGCGTGCACGCAGCAATAGTCGAACTCGATTCCCTGGCCGATGCGGTTCGGCCCGCCGCCGAGTATGATGACCTTCTCCCGGTCCGTGGGTTCGGCCTCGCAGACCGGCTTGCCGTAGCTCCCTTCATAGGTCGAGTACATATAGGGGGTGGCGGAGGCGAACTCGCCGGCACAGGTGTCGATGCGCTTGTAGACGGGCTGTACGTCCAGCCGCGTCCGCAGCGCCGCGACCTCGGTCTCCCTGCAGCCGGCGAGCGTGGCCAGGCGGGCATCGGAAAAACCGGCGGCCTTCAGCCGGCGAAGCGCTGGCGCCTCCTTCGGCAGGCCGTGTGCCTGCACCTGCCGCTCGGCCGCGACCAGGCCTTCCAGCTCGCGGAGGAACCAGGGATCGAACTTGCAGGCGTCGTGCACCGCCTCGACGCTCAGGCCGCTGCGTAGTGCCTGCGCCGCCATCAGCAGCCGGTCCGGCCGCGGCGCCGAGAGGGCAGCGCGGAAGGCATCCGGCCCCTCGCCGGGCGGCTCGACCGGATCGAGACCGGAAAATCCGGTTTCCATGCTGCGCAACCCCTTCTGCAGGGCTTCGGAAAAGCTGCGGCCGATCGACATCGCCTCGCCCACCGATTTCATGCTGGTGGTCAGCAGCGCCGGCGTGCCCGGGAACTTCTCGAAGGTGAAACGCGGGATCTTCACCACGACATAGTCGATCGTCGGCTCGAAGCTCGCCGGCGTCACGCGTGTGATGTCGTTGGCGAGCTCGTCGAGCGTGTAGCCGACTGCCAGCTTGGCGGCGACCTTGGCGATGGGAAAGCCGGTGGCCTTCGACGCGAGCGCGGAGGAGCGCGAGACCCGCGGGTTCATCTCGATCACCACCATGCGCCCGTCCGCCGGATTGACGGCGAATTGCACGTTCGACCCGCCGGTATCCACACCGATCTTGCGCAGGCAGGCGATCGAGGCGTTGCGCATCCGCTGGTATTCGCGGTCGGTCAGCGTCAGCGCCGGCGCGACCGTGACGGAATCGCCGGTGTGCACGCCCATCGGATCGACGTTCTCGATGCTGCAGACGATGATGCAATTGTCCGCGCTGTCGCGGACCACCTCCATCTCGAATTCCTTCCAGCCGAGCACGCTCTCCTCGATAAGCACCTCGGTGGTGGGCGAGGCGGCCAGCCCGCCGGTGACGATCTGCTCGAATTCCTCCCGGTTATAGGCGATGCCGCCGCCGGTGCCGCCGAGCGTGAAGCTCGGCCGGATCACCGCCGGCAGGCCGATTTCGGCCAGCGCCTCGCGTGCGTCGGCCAGGGAGTGGGCGATGGCGCTGCGCGGGCTCTCGATGCCGATTTCCGACATGGCATCGCGGAACTTCAGGCGGTCCTCGGCGCGGTCGATCACCTCGGCCCGGGCGCCGATCAGTTCCACGCCGTGCCGATCGAGCGCGCCGTTCGCGTGCAGCTTCATCGCCGTGTTCAGCGCGGTCTGTCCCCCCATCGTCGGCAGCAGCGCATCCGGCTTCTCGCGGGCGATGATCTTCTCGACGATCTCCGGCGTGATCGGCTCGATATAGGTGGCATCCGCCAGGCCCGGGTCGGTCATGATCGTGGCGGGGTTGGAGTTCACCAGGATCACCCGGTACCCCTCAGCCCGCAGCGCCTTGCAGGCCTGCGCGCCGGAATAGTCGAACTCGCAGGCCTGTCCGATGACGATCGGCCCGGCGCCGATGATGAGGATGGATTTCAGGTCGGTGCGCTTGGGCATACGTCGCTCAGGGTCTGGTACGACGCGATCGCCACGTCGGCATGATGCGTTTCAGGAACTCATCGAACAGGGGCACGGTGAAAGCTGTGTCGCCGTGGGCCGGACTGTATATCATCCCCTTTCCGATCAATCCGCTCCGCAATGGCCCGGCGCTTTGGACCGTCATGTTGAGTTCGTCGGCGATATCCCCCGACCGATGGGGTCCGGAGCCGAGTTCCGCCATGGCTCGGAGATAATCCTTTTCTCGAGGCGTAAGCCGATCGAAGCGGACTCGGAAAAAACTCTCATCGAGGCGCCGCAAGGCAGTTGCCGTCGCGACCTGGACATCCCGCAGCCGGATGAGCGGTCCGGGCGCCTGGTTCCAAGCATGGTAGGCCCATTCCTGCAGGAAATATGGATAACCTCGCGTGGTGCGCACGATTTCCAGCAAAGCCTGACGTTCAAACCTCGCCCCTTCCTGCTCCGCCGGTCCGGAAACCGCTCGGACAGCATCCTCCTCACCCAGAGCATTGAGTTGCGGAAAGTCGAACAGGCGCTCGGCATACGATTTGGATCGACCGGTCAGGCCGACGACCTGCGGCAGGCCGGCGCCAACCATGACCACCGGAGCCGCCTCCTGAACCGCGCGATGGATGCTCATGATGAGCGCGCTCATGTCGGGTTCAGAGAGATACTGAATTTCGTCAACCAGCAGTGCGACCGCGCTGTCCCGGGCTGCGGCCGCTTTGCCGACCGCCAAAATCAGTTCCGGCAGATCGGCTTCGAGATCTCCGCTATCGGCCGAACCTTTCTCAGGGTCGATGTCCAGCGAGAGTTCGGCGTCCCCATACCGCAACTTCAGGCCGGACATGAAACTCTTCAGGATGCGAAGCGAGCGCTTCACCTGCTCGTTCAGCGCACCAAGGCGATCGAACTCCAGAAGCAGACGGCGCAGGTGCGGCACCAGCAGCTCTGCAAGACGTTTCTGCTCGTGGGCTTCAACGAACGAAGTACGATACGAACCCTCTTCAGCCATCTTCCGAACGCGGTTGAGCAGCACCGTCTTGCCTACGCCACGCAGTCCGACGGCAATGAAACTCTTCGGTGTTCGCCCGATGCGGACGCGTTCCAGCGTTATTCGAGCCTGCTCTAAAAGGTCGGTTCGGCCGGTCAGCTCGGGCGGCTGCGCGCCAGCTCCTGGGACGTAAGGGTTGCGGACAGGGTTCATTTAGGTGAAACTTATCGAAGTATACGAGGGAGTCAATATACTTCAGTAACTTCGTCTTCTGTGTCCCTCGACCCCGCCATCGCTTTGACGAACCGCTCGAACAGATAGTGGCTGTCGCTCGGACCCGGGCTCGCCTCGGGATGGTACTGCACGCTGAATACCGGACGATCGTCGCAGGCGATCCCCTCGTTGCTGCCGTCGAACAGGCTCGTGTGGGTGATCCGCACGCCCTCCGGCAGCGATTTGTCGTCCACCGCGAAGCCGTGGTTCTGGCTGGTGATCTCCACCCGCCCGGTGGCGAGATCCTTGACCGGCTGGTTGGCGCCGTGGTGCCCGCGCTCGAGCTTGTAGGTGCGCGCCCCAAGGGCGAGCGCCAGCAGCTGGTGGCCCAGGCAGATGCCGAACAGCGGCACGCCGGCGCCCAGCACGCCCTGGATCGCCGGCACCGCATACTCCGCCGTCGCCGCCGGGTCGCCGGGGCCGTTGGACAGGAACACCCCGTCCGGCTGATGGCGCAGAATGTCCTCGGCGCTCGCCGTCGCCGGCACCACCGTCACTCGGCAGCCGGCGGCCGCGAGGCAGCGCAGGATGTTGCGCTTGGCGCCGTAATCGACGGCGACGACGTGATGGCGCGGCGCGGTCTGGCGGGAAAACCCGTCCGGCCATGCCCACTCCATCTCGTCCCACTGATAGCTCTGGGTGCAGGAAACCTCCCGGGCGAGATCCATGCCCTCCAGGCCGGGCCAGGCCTGCGCCTGCGCCTGCAGCGCCGGCAGATCGAACCGCCCGTCGGCGGGATGCGCCAGCACGCCGGTCGGCGGGCCGCCGTCGCGGATGCGCAGGGTCAGCGCCCTTGTGTCCACCCCGGCGATCCCGGCGATCCCCTGCGAGCGCAGCCAGCCATCGAGCGGCTGCGCTGCGCGCCAGTTCGACGGCGCCGTCAGGTCCTGCTTCACCACCATCCCGCGCGCCGCGACGTTGGTCGCCTCGAGATCCTGGCCGTTGGCGCCGACATTGCCGATATGCGGAAAGGTGAAGCAGATGATCTGCCCGGCGTAGGAGGGGTCGGTGAGCGTCTCCTGGTAGCCGGTCATGCCGGTGTTGAAGCAGAGTTCGCCGACCGGCGCCGGCGCGGCCGTTTGCGCACCGATGCCGCGCCCCCAGAACACCGCGCCATCCGCCAGCACCAGCGCCGCCGTGGCCTCCGCGGGGACTTCGCTCGGCGGCATGTCGGCCTCCGGGGCGCCCGGCAGATCCGAGAGCGGAAGGCCGGTGGCCGCCAGCAGCGCCGGCCAGTGCTTCGCTGGGATGGCGCGGGCCTGCCGCCATTTCCGGAGCGCTTCGGTGCCGACCCCGAGCCGGCGGGCGGCAGCGTCGGCGCCGCCGAGAAGCTCGATCAGATCGTCGACACTCGGGCTCATGGGGCTGTTCTATGGGAAATAAATTCCCGACACAATGCGTTGACCCGCTTTGAGAACTTCACTCCCGGAACCCGCTTCG
>Ga0213875_10000977_pt1 | contig 20482 bp, 13 predicted proteins | sample BarmaccomBMRX_R8_FD_160105 | JGI IMG/M metagenome (GOLD analysis project Ga0213875, IMG submission 160105) | Root-associated microbial communities from Barbacenia macrantha in rupestrian grasslands, the National Park of Serra do Cipo, Brazil - RX_R8 | ecosystem: Host-associated > Plants > Roots... | reverse complement strand
ATTGGCCACAGGGCTCACGGGGGTGTGCGCAAGCCCGGCAATGGGGGAGAATCTGGATTTGGTATCCCGTGCCCGACTGGTGGTGCGGGCGCCGTGTCGGCGCCGGCGTGGACGTCGGCGTCCGTCGTGTGATGTGCGGCCCACCGCTTGGGCGGGTACGGCTCGGAGCCGGGAAGTTACTAAACAGTAAGATGCTGGACATCGCGGCATCAGGCCGCCAGCCCAGGTGGGCGAAGGCGGGCAGCGTACGCTGACAGCCAACGCAGCAGGAGGAGGTCCCTGGTGGTCCTGAGAATCGTCCTTGGCCTGGTCATGACCGCGGCGGCGCTCGCGCTGGCGGGCCGCCGGTTGTGGTGGCTGGGGCGGTTGGGGTTGTCGGGGCAGCCGGCGCCGGAGCGGATCGCGGCGGTGCGGTCGCATCCGGAGCGGGATGCTGAGGTCCAGGCGACGGAGGTGTTCGGGCAGCGGAAGCTTTTGAAGTGGACGATCCCGGGGATCGCGCATTTCGTCACGTTCTGGGGCTTCATCATCTTGGTGTTCACGATCATCGAGGCCTACGGGGACCTGTTCTCCCGCACCTTTGCGATCCCGGGGATCGGGCACAGTTTCGCGCTGGGGTTCCTGGAGGACCTGTTCGCCGTGCTGGTGCTCGCGGGCATCGTGACGTTCGCGGTGATCCGGCTGCGGAACCAGCCGGAGAAGGAGGGCCGGGCGTCCCGGTTCTACGGCTCCCACACTGGGGCGGCCTGGCTGGTCCTGGCGGGGATCTTCCTGGTCGTCGCGACGCTGCTGCTGTACCGCGGCGCCCAGATCAACTCCGGGGTGTTCCCCTACCGGCACGGCGCGTTCGCCTCGCAGATCGTGGGCCACTGGCTGCACCCCTTCGGGACGGGCGTGAATACCGTGCTGGAGGCGGTGTTCGTGCTGGCTCAGCTGGGGGTGATCCTCGGGTTCGGGGTGTTCGTCACCTATTCCAAGCACCTGCACATCGGCATCGCGCCGCTGAACGTGCTGTTCTCCCGCCGCCCGAACGCGCTGGGTGCTTTGGAGCCGATGCGCTCGGGCGGGAAGGTCCTGGATTTTGAGGAAGCCGACCCGGACGTGGACGTGTTCGGGCTGGGGAAGATCGAGGACTTCACCTGGAAGGGCCTGCTGGACCTGGCGACCTGCACCGAGTGCGGCCGCTGCCAGTCCCAGTGCCCGGCCTGGGCCACCGGCAAGCCGCTGTCGCCCAAGCAGGTCATCCTCGACCTGCGGGATCACGCGTTCGCGAAGGCACCTTTTATCCTGGCCGATTCAGACGACGCGCGAGCCCAGCTCCCCGCCGACGTGCTCGCCGAGGCCGAACGGCCCCTGGTGGGCGGCGCCGACGTGAACGGGGTCATCGACCCGGACGTGCTGTGGTCCTGCACCAACTGCGGCGCCTGCGTCGAGGAATGCCCGGTCGATATCGAGCACATCGACCACATCGACGGGATGCGCCGCCACCAGGTCCTGATCGAATCCGCGTTCCCGCAAGAGGCCTCCTCCCTGCTGAAGAACCTGGAGAACAAGGGCAACCCGTGGGGCATGGGGGAGGCCAAGCGGGCCGAGTGGATCACCGAGCTCGACTTCGACGTACCCGTCATCGACGGTCACATCGGCGACGACGTGGAGTACCTGTTCTGGGTCGGCTGCGCCGGCGCGCTCGAGGACCGGGCCAAGAAAACCACCAAGGCCATCGCCGAACTGCTCCACACCGCCGGAGTGAACTTCGCGGTGCTCGGGCCGGCCGAGACCTGCACCGGGGACCCGGCCCGGCGGATGGGCAACGAATTCGTCTACTCGATGCTGGCCGCCCAGAACGTGGAAACCCTGAACGAGGCCGGGGTGGCCAAGGGGACCGGGAAGACGATCGTCGCCTCCTGCCCGCACTGCTTCAACACCATCGCCAACGAATACCCCCAGCTCGGCGGCAACTACGAGGTCGTCCACCACACCCAGCTCTTGGCGAAACTGGTCGCCGACGGGAAGCTCACCCCGGCCGGTGAGGTGAACGAGAAGATCACCTACCACGACCCCTGCTTCCTCGGCCGCCACAACAAGGTCTACACCCCGCCCCGGGAGATCATCGACGCCGTCCCCGGCACCGAAGCCGAAGAAATGCACCGCTGCAAAGGCCGCGGCTTCTGCTGCGGCGCCGGCGGCGCCCGGATGTGGATGGAAGAACGCATCGGCAAACGCATCAACACCGAACGCATCGACGAAGCCCTCGCCCTGGACCCCGACACCGTCTCCACCGCCTGCCCCTACTGCCTGGTCATGCTCGGCGACGCGGTCGCCGCCAAGAAGGGGGCGGGAGAGGCCAAAGAATCCCTCGAAGTCATCGACGTCGCCCAGCTACTCGCCCGGTCGGTCGCCCTCCGCCGGCCCGCCAAGAGTGAGGAAGCCCATGAGCCTGGCTGACGTGCTGGAGAAGTGGGAGCCAGGGACCGCGCGGCTGACCCGTCGGGTCGATCCGTGGCCGGCGGCCGCCTTCGCTGACTTGATCGGTGCGCTTCCGCCCCGGTTGAGCCCCGGTGCCTCGTTGCCACCGCTGTGGCACTGGTTCTACCTGCTCGATCATCCCGCTCAGTCCGAGATCGGCGAGGACGGCCACCCTGTGGACGGGCCGTTCCTGCCGCCCATTCCGGGGCGCCGGCGGATGTTCGCGGGCGGCCGGCTGCGGCAGGATTCGCCGATCCCGTTCGGCGCGGAGCTGTCGAGCCAGTCGTCGGTGGCCAACGTGGGCGTCAAATCCGGCCGGAGCGGCGAACTCGCGTTCGTGACCGTGCGGCACGAACTGAGCGTGGACGGAACCGCGGTCGGGACCGAGGAACAGGACATCGTCTACCGCTCTGACGAGGGCGGACCGTCACCGCAACCTGACCTTCGCGCGGCCAAGAAGGCCCCCGCCCCGGCCGAGGCCGGTCAGTGGAGATCAGAGCTGGCCACCGATCCGGTTCTGCTGTTTCGCTTCAGTGCTCTGACCTACAACGGCCATCGCATTCACTACGACCGCCCCTACGCCACCAGGATCGAGGGGTACCCGGACCTGGTGATCCACGGCCCGCTGCTGGCTTTGCTGGCCCTGGAACTGGCCAGGATCCAGGTTGCCGATCGGGTGGTCCGATCCTTCAACTACCGGCTGGTCCGGCCGGCCTTTCTGCCTGCCCGGCTGGCCAGCGCGGGACAGCTGAACGGAGATACGGCTGAAATCACGGTCGGAGCGGACGGCGCTCAGCCGTCTCTGGCCGCGACCGCGAGTCTCGGCTGACGCCGGTCAGGGAGCACACTCATGGGCGAGTCGCCGGCGCTGAAAGATCGCTACGAGTACGTTCTCGTCCGCCGTGAGGGCCACCGGCTGGAGGTCACGATCAATCGGCCGAAGGCCCGCAACAGCCTGCACCCGATGGCCAACGACGAACTCGACGCGATCTTCGACGCCTACTTCGCCGATGACGATCTGTGGGTCGCCATCATCACCGGGGCCGGCGACAAGGCATTCTCGGCCGGCAATGACCTGGTCTACTCGGCGTCCGGCCGGCCCTTCTGGTCACCCAAGAGCGGGTTCGGCGGCCTCACCCGCCGACGGCACCTGACCAAGCCGGTCATCGCCGCGGTCAACGGCTTCGCCCTGGGCGGCGGCTGCGAAATCGCCCTGGCCTGCCACCTGGTCGTGGCCGACCGCACCGCCCAGTTCGCGCTCAGCGAGGTCAAGGTCGGCCTGGTCGCGGCGGCCGGCGGTGTGATCCGGCTACCACGGACCATCCCGCCCAAGCTCGCGACCGAGATGATCCTCACCGGCCGGCGCCTCAACGCCGACGAAGCTCTGGCCTACGGCCTGGTCAACCGCGTGGTCGAGGCCGGCACCGCCGTCGAGGGTGCCCGCGCGCTGGCCGCCGAGATCCTCGACGGCTCCCCCACCTCCGTCCGCGTCTCGCTGCAGATCATGGACGAGACCCGCGACGTCCTCGACCCCGTCGACGCTATTACCGCGTCGTGCGCTCTCGTCGAAGACCTGATGGCCACCGAAGACGCTAAAGAAGGGGTTACTGCATTCGCCGAGAAGCGCCGACCCATCTGGCGTAACCGGTAAGCACGCCCTCGAGCGACCGGGTCGAAATGGTGTCCACGGCGCAATGACACCAACATGGACTGCGGCGATACTAGGCGCAGCCTCGCCATTCAACTGGACGGCCCGGGCCGTCCTTCAGCTCGCCTTCACTGGTCAGGTAATGAAGATGAGCGACGGTCTCAGCCAGTGCCATCCGGCGGTCCATCGCCTGCAGCGCCGCCCAGCCCCGTGACCAGGACAGCTGGGCTGCGATCGCCCAAGCGGTGGGATGAGCGAGGCGAGCCGCGGTGGCGAGGATTTCGGCGCCTCTATCGCGGTGATGGTCGGACAGCGCGACCGCGCGGCTGCCAATCCCGCGGAAACGATATTCATGGGCCGGTAGTGCCTCATCAGCGTCAAACTCGGCGGTCTTCTGCAGGGAGTCCAGATAGCGGGCGAGCGGGTCGCGATCCCGCTCGGAGTGCACACCGATGTTGGGGCTGATGCGGGGCAGCAGATGGTCGCCGGTCAGTAGGATCCCGGCCGCGGCATCGTGCAGGCACAGGTGGCCAGGCGTGTGTCCCGGTGTCCAAACCGCGCGAATCTCCCGTCCGCCCAGCGTGAGCCGGTCGCTGTCGTTAATCAGCCGGTCCGGCTCGGCCATGGCCAAGAATTGAGCCAGCTGGGACGGATCCACGGTCATCGACGAAGCGTCGTGGTCTGGTACGCCCATGTCGCGCAGCCAGGCCGCGTCGGCCTGGGCGCTGCGGCCCGCCAGCAGGCGCGCGGGCAGCGTCTGCGCCTCGGCCGGATGCATGGCGATCCACGCACCGCTCTCGGCACGAATCCAGCCGCTCAGGCCGTGATGGTCGGGGTGGACGTGAGTCACCAGAACACCGGTGATGTCATTGATGACCGCGCCCGCGGCGGTCAGGCCGGCTACCACGGCTCGGCGCCCCTCGGCCGTGTCCCATCCGGGGTCGACGATCACGGCGTCGTTGTTGCCAGCGAAGAGGTAGGACAGCGTGTACCGCAGGGGGCTGGCCGGAATCGGCACCGGGATCGACCACAGGCCGGGGCAGACCTCTTCCACCGGCGGAGACGTGCGCCGCTGCCAAGCCTGATGCTGAGCCGTTCCGGTGATCGCGATCGCGGTCTCGGTCATGACTGCGCGACCGGCGCGGCTACCGCTCGCAGCAGGAAGCTGACGAGCTGCTCGGCGTACTGGCTCCGGTTGCGGGCCAGGTCGGCGCGGCGCTCGGGCGGGGTGGTGAGCGCGTGCATCATCGCGCCGCCGGCCAGCGCGTCGAGGAGCAGCGTCTCCGAAGCGTCGGCTGACAGCTCGCCACGTTCTTTGCCGCGACGGACGATTGCCCGGGCCGCCAAGACCTGGGATGTGCTGATCGCTCGATAGTGCTCCGCCACCCCGGGAATGGCGGCGCCTTCCAGGGTCAGGCGCATGGCGGCGCGGCCGGTGTCACCGGCGTAGATGTCGACCATCTGCCGGGCCAGCTCGACCAGGTCGCCGCGCAGGGTGCCGGTGTCAACGTCGGCCACCCGCGCCATGCGCAGCGACACCGCCTCGGTCAGCAGCGCTTCCTTGCTGCTCCAGCGCAGGTAGAGCGACGCCTTGCCGACTCCGGCGCGCTTGGCCACGGCTTCCATGGCGAATCCGGCCCAGCCCGCGTCGGCGAACAGGTCAAGGGCGGCTTGGGCGATGCGGCGGTCCACTTCGGGGTCGCGGGGCCGTCCGGCGGTCGCGCGCGCTGTGGTCACCGCGTCCCCCTCGTATCGGCTGGCTATTGCTGAACGGTCACCGTCAGGATACGCTGCCCTATAAGTGAACGTAAAGCGTTCAGATATTGGAGGTGGGCCGTGACGTCAGCAGAGACCACCGCGTTCGGCGAGGCGGTAGCGGGGGTTGCCGCCAAGATCTGGGGTCATGCAGCTGACGCAGGCTCCGCCGACCTGGCACGGATCTGGGCGGCGGGCGCGACCCAGGGCTGGTTCGAGCTCGGGCCGGCCGACGTCCTCGATGCGCTGCTGACGGCGGTCAACGAACTGGGCCGGGTGGCGTGCCCACTGCCGGTGGTGGACGGCTTCGTAGCCAGCCGGCTGCTCGGCGACCACGAAAACCGCGCGGACCGGATCGCCGCCGGTGAACTGCGGGTCCTGGTCACCGCCGGGGACGGCACCGATCAGGTTCCCTTTCTGGAAGCCGTTCCGGCCGCGACCCACGTGCTGGCCCTCCCCCGCGAGGCCGGGCAAGCCGAGCTCAGGCCGGTGATCGGCTATCGCGAGCAGCCGGGTATGGCTATCCCGGCCTGGAGTGTCGCGGAGCTCGGAGCGCCCGAGATGGAGCTCGAGATCGGCCCAGGCGCGCTGGCCGAGGCGGTCATGCTGCTGCGCATTGGGCTGGCGGCCCGGGCGCTGGCGGCGGCCGGGCGTACGCACGAGATGGCCATCGAGCACGCGAAGGTCCGCCGCCAGTTCGGTCGCCCGATCGGCAGCTTCGGCGCGGTCCAGCAGCGCACCGCCAGTAACCAGATCGACCTCAGCGCCGGCACCCGTCTGGTCGAGCTGGCCGCCGCGGCCTACAGCGCTGGCCGTGAGGACTGGCTGCTGCAGGCGGAGATCGCGGTCGAGTTCGTCGCCGCCGCGGCCCGCCGCGTGCAGCTCGGCGCCCACCATACGCTGGCCGCGATCGGCTACTTCGAGGAGCACGACGCGCCCTGGCTGTTCCGCCGGGTGCACGCGGACGTGACCCGGCTGGCAGCCCTGTCATCGGTCCACGGATCCGTAGCCGATCAGCTGATTGAGACCGGTGCTTCGCTGCCGAGCTTCGACCTCGGGCCGGTCGGGAAAAGCTTCCGGCGCGAGGTCCGCGACTTCCTGGCCGCGCAGGCGGCACCAGCCGCCGGCGGCACGTCCGGATTCGACGCCGATGCGCTGGTGGCGGCGATGGCTGAGCGCGGGTGGTTCGGGTTCGGCTGGCCCGAGTCGGCCGGCGGCCGGAACGCGTCGCTGGCTGAGCAGGTGGTGCTGAACGAGGAGGTCACCTACGCCCGCGCCCCGGTCACTATTCAGCTCGGCTCGGTGATGCTGCTGGGTAACTCGATTCTGCGGCACGGCTCGGCCGAGCAGCAGGCGGCTTTCCTGCCGCTGATCCGGGCCGGTCAGCTGCGCTTCTGCCTGGGTTACAGCGAACCTGAGGCCGGCTCGGACCTGGCCTCGCTGGTCACCCGGGCCGACCGGGACGGCGACGGCTGGGTCATCAACGGTCAGAAGCTGTGGACGACCGGCGGGCATCAGGCCAGCCACGTTTGGCTGGCCACCCGAACCGACCAGCAGGCATCGCCGCGGCAGGCGGGTATCACCGTGTTCCTGGTCCCGATGGACACCCCCGGCATCACCGTCCAGCAGCACCGGGCACTGTCCGGGGAGATCTCCTGCACGGTGTTCTATGACGCCGTCCGGGTGCCCGATTCGGCTCGGGTGGGTGAGGTGAACGGCGGCTGGAAGGTCATCACCGACGCGCTGGCCGGCGAACGGGTGCTGATGGGCGGGATCGCGGCCAGCCTGCTGCGCCAGTTCGATGACCTGCTCGCCGTCGTCCGCGACGACCCCGCGACTTCGGTCGGCCCGCGCGGCTCGGCCCGGCGGGCCCGTCTGGGCGAACTGGCGGTCACCTTGCAGGCCAACCGGGCGCTGGTCGCGGCAGCGATCGGGGCCACCGCAACCGGCGGCGGCGCACGGCTGGAGGCACCGATGGCCGGGGTACTGGGCGGTGAGCTGGCCGAGCAGTTCGGCGAGGCGATGCTCGACCTCCTCGGCCCGGCCGCGGCGCTGGCGGGCGACCAGCCTGGCGTCCTTGGCGGCGGCGCGTTCGAGTACGGCCTGCGGCTGTCGATCATGTACGTGGTCGGCGGCGGCACCAACGACATCCAGCGTGGCCTCATCGCCCGCGCCCTCGGGCTGCCCCGGTGAGGCGTTCATCCCGTCCGTTCAGTAACCGGAGCAATCATGGCTTCTGAGATCACCGGCGACCGGCTGACCAGCCTCTTCCGCCCCCGCAGCGTCGCTCTGGTCGGCGCCTCCGACAAGTCGACGTTCTCGATGATCGCCTACCACAACCTGGTCCGGTTCGGCTTCGGCGACCGCACCCACCTGGTCAACCGGCGGGGCGCGGAGACTCACGGGCGGCCCACGGTGACCTCGTGCACGCAGATCGGCGAGCCGGTCGACGTCGCCTACCTGATGGTGCCGCAGGCGGGGACGCTGGCGGCCATGGATGACGCGGCCGCGGCCGGGATCCGCAACGCGGTCATACTGTCCTCCGGCTACGGCGAAGCAGGCGAGGGCGGGCGAGCGGCCGAAGCCGAACTGGTGGCCCACGCCCAGGAACTGGACATGGTCCTGCTGGGCCCCAACCACCTGGGGTTCGCGAACTTCGCCGACCGGGTGCCGGTGTGCTCGGTCCCCGGGCTGCCCGAGGTGGCCGGGCCGGTGGCGTTGCTGTCGCAGAGCGGCGCCAGTTCCGCGGCGATGCTCGACTTCGCCACGATGGTCAACGTCGGGCTGTCGTACATGGTGACACTGGGCAACGAGGCGATGATCAGCGCCGGTCACGTGCTCGACTTCCTGGTCGACGACCCGGCCACCCGCGCGGTGGCGATCTTCATGGAGACCGTCCGCGACCCCGGCGTCTTCCGCCGCGCAGCGCAGCGGGCCGCGGCGGCGGGCAAGGCGATCGTGGTGCTCAAGGCGGGCAGCAGCGCCCTGTCCGCCCGGACCGCCGCCGCCCACACCGGGGCGCTGGTCGGCGACGACCGGGTCATCGACGCGGTGTTCGCCGACCTGGGGGTCATCCGGGTCGACTCGATCGAGGACATGCTGATCACCGCGGGCGCGGCCGCCGCCCTCGGCCGGCTGGAACGGCCCGGCATCGGCATCGCCTCGATCTCCGGCGGCGCCTGCGACATCGTCGCCGACCGGGCCGAGGACCTGGGCGCGGAACTGCCGGAGCTGGCCGAACCGACCCGGCAGGCGCTGGCCGGGATCATGCCCGACTACGGGACCGTGCAGAACCCGCTCGACGTGACCGGGGCGGCGGTCATCGACCCGTCGGTGTTCACCCGGTCCATCGAGGCGCTGTCGGCCGATCCGTCGATCGGGGTGGTCGGGGTCATCAGCGGCATCCCGTGGATCGACGACGGGCAGCCCTATCTGGGCCAGCGGCTGGTCGACGCGATCGGCGCCGGCATGCACGCCGCCCAGTGCCCCACCGTCTACATCAACCAGGTGCTGCAGCCCATCACCGACCACACTCGCGCGGTCATGGATCAGGGTCAGGTGCCCTACGTCATCCCCGGCCTGCGCCAAGCGGTGGTCGCGCTGCGCAACGTCGCCTGGTGGTCGCAGGCCATAGGCAGCGAGCAACCCGGCCCGGCCGCTGACCCGATCACCATCCCGTCGCTGGCCGAGCGACGCGAGCCCTGGTCCGAGGAGACCGCCCGCCAGCTGCTCAGCGCGGCCAGCATCCCCGTCGTCCCAGGCCAGCTGGTGACGTCGGCCGACGAGGCGGTCAAGGCGGCCGCCGAGTTCGGTACCACAGTCGTGCTCAAGGTGGTCTCACCGCAGATCCTGCACAAGAGCGACATCGGCGGCGTCCGGCTCAACGTCCCGGCCGACGAACGGGCGATCCGCGAGGCATACGCGGCCGTCACAGCAGCTGCCGGCACGGTGGACGGTGCGCAGGTCGAGGGGGTCCTGGTCAGCCCGATGCGCAGCGGCGGCACCGAACTGCTGGCGGGGGTGGTTCGCGACCCGCAGTGGGGGCCGATCCTGGCCGTCGCCCTCGGCGGCGTCTTCGTCGAGGTGCTGAAGGATTCCGCGCTGGCGCCGCTGCCCGTCTCCCCGGCCCAGGCCCGGCAGTTGCTGGAAAAGCTGCGCGGACGAGCGGTCCTGGAAGGCGCTCGCGGCACTATCCCAGCTGATCTGGACGCGGTGGCCGCGGTCATCGCCCGGATCGGCGACCTCGCGCTGGCCCTCGGCGATGACCTCGAATCCCTCGAAGTGAACCCGCTGCGGGTCGACGGGGCCACCGTCGAGGCCCTCGACGCCGTCATTAGCTGGATCAACAAGGAGAACAACTGATGCGGACCGCGTTCACCGACCTGGTCGGCGCCCAGTACCCGATCGTCGGCTTCAACCGCTCCCCCGGCGTGGTCGCCGCGGTCACCAACGCGGGCGGCTTCGGCGTCCTGGCCGCCTCGGCGTTCCGGCCCGAGGAACTCGACGCCCAGCTGACCTGGATCGAGAAGGAAACCGGGGGCAAACCGTACGGGGTGGACCTGCTGGTCCCGGAGAAGTTCGTGGCCGGTGACCCGGGTGACCTGATCGCCAGCCTGCGCGCCCAGATCCCAGCTGAGCACTTTGCGTTCATCGACCAGCTGCTGACGAAGTACGGCATCCCGGCCGCCGACGGCGCACCCGGCCTGGACGACATCGCCGCCAGCCTCAACCCGGACGGGGCGGCGGCGCTGCTGGACGTGGCGTTCAGCCACCGGATCACGCTGATCGCCAACGCGCTCGGCACCCCGCCGCCCGGCCTGGTGGCCCGGGGCAAGGACGCCGGGGTGGTGGTGGCAGCCCTGGTCGGCCAGCGTAAGCACGCGCTGCGGCAACTGGAGGCCGGCGTCGACCTGCTGATCGCCCAGGGCACCGAGGCAGGTGGCCACACCGGCACCATCGCCACCATGGTGCTCACCCCGGAGATCGTCGAGGTCGCCGAAGGACGCCCGGTGCTGGCGGCCGGCGGGATCGCCTCCGGCGCCCAGATGGCGGCCGCTCTCGCCCTCGGCGCGGCGGGGGTCTGGTGCGGCTCGGTATGGCTGTCGGCCGAAGAAGACGTGGCCAACCAGGCCATCAAGGCCAAATTCCTGGCCGCGACCAGCTCAGACACGCTGCGCTCCCCCACCCGGACCGGCAAACCCGCTCGCCAGCTGCGCACCGCCTGGCACGAGGAGTGGGAAAAGGCCGGCAGCCCGGCGCCGTTGCCCATGCCATTGCAGCCGATGCTGGTCAACGAGGCCTGGCAGCGTATCGACGCCGCCGCCGACGCCGGCCATGAGGGCGCGCTGGCGCTGGAGTCGTTTTTTATCGGCCAGGTGGTCGGCTCGTTCACCAGCGTCCGGCCCGCCGCCGACATCACCCGCCAGATCGTCGCCGACTGCGAACGGCGCATCACCGAACTGGGAGCCCTGCTGTGACCATCGATCCGCACACCCCGATCGTGGTCGGGGTCGGCCAGGCGTCTGAGCGCCTCGACGACCCTGGTTACCAGCGCCGCTCCCCCGTCGACCTGGCCGCCGACGCCGCCCGCGCGGCCCTGGCCGACGCCGGCGCCGATGCCACTGCGGTCGCCGCCGCGATCGACACGGTGGCCGGGATCCGGCAGTTCGAGAACTCGACCCCGGGGGCGCGGGCGCCGCTCGGGCGGTCCGACAATTATCCGCGCTCGGTGGCCGGCCGGATCGGCGCCGACCCGGCCCGGGCCGCCCTCGAGGTCAGCGGCGGCCAGGGTCCCCAGCACCTGGTCAACGAGTTCGCGGCGGCCATCGCGGCCGGCCGGGCCGAGGCGGTGCTGCTGTTCGGCTCGGAGGCGATCTCCACCATCGAGCGGTACGCCAAAGCCGACCCGGCCGACCGGCCCGACTTCAGCGAACACGCCGACGGTTCCCTGGAGGACCGCGGCTACGGGCTGCACGGCATGATCTCCATGCACCAGGCCACCCACGGACTGACCGACGCCCCCAGCCAGTACGCGCTGATCGACAACGCCCGCCGGGCCCGGCTCAAGCAGACCCGCGACGAATACGCCGCCGCCATGGGGGTCCTGTTCGCGCCGTTCACCGCCGTGGCGGCCGCCAACCCGCACGCGGCCGCGCCGGTCGAGCGGAGCGCGGCCGAGCTGATCACCCCGACCGAGGCCAACCGGCCGATCGCCGACCCCTACACCCGCTACATCGTGGCCCGGGAGAAGGTCAACCAGGGCGCGGCCGTGCTGCTCACCTCGGTAGCCACCGCCCGGCGGCTCGGCGTCCCCGAGGATCGCTGGGTGTTCCTGCCCGGTCACGCCGACCTGCGCGAACGTAACCTGATGGAGCGGGCCGACCTGTCGGCGGGCCCGGCCTCGGTCCGGGCGGCCGAGCACGCCCTGGAGGTGGCGGGCATCGGTGTGGACGACCTGGCCACCATCGACCTGTACAGCTGCTTCCCGGCCCCGGTGTTCAACATCGCCGAAGCTCTCGGCCTGGCGCCGGACGACCCGCGCGGCCTCACCCTGACCGGCGGGCTGCCGTTCTTCGGCGGGGCCGGAAACAACTACTCGATGCACGCCATCGCCGAGACCGTCCAACGGGCCCGCCGGACCCCTGGTTCCTACGGGCTGGTCGGCGCCAACGGCGGCATCATGAGCAAATACTCGGTCGGCGTGTACTCCACCACCCCGGCCGGATGGGTCCCGGACCGCAGCGCCGAACTGCAGGCCGAGATCAACAGCTGGGTGGCGCCAGCGGAGGCCCGTCAGCCCGACGGCTGGGCCACCATCGAGACCTACACAGTCAAGCACGCCCGCGACGGATCTCGCACCGGCATCGTCATCGGCCGGCTCGACGCCGACGGCCGCCGGTTCGTGGCCCGCGGCGACGACCGCGACGACCGCGACGACGAGCTGCTCGGCCTGCTGACGGCACCCGAGCCGATCGGCCAGCCGGTGTACGTCCGCTCGTTCGGCTTCGGCAACCGGGTCACCACCAGCGCGGCCCGGATGGACCAGCTGTTCCCGCCCGAGCCACTGGTACTGCGGGACCGGTATGACCACGTCCTGGTCCGCCGCGACGGCCACCTGCTGGAGGTCACCATCAACCGGCCCGAGGTCCGCAACAGCCTGCACCCGATGGCCAACGACGAGCTCGACCACATTTTCAGCACCTACTTCGCCGACGACGACCTGTGGGTCGCCATCCTCACCGGCGCGGGCGACAAAGCGTTCTCGGCCGGCAACGACCTGGTCTACTCCGCCTCCGGCAAACTCATGTGGGTGCCGAAGAACGGGTTCGCCGGCCTGACCAGCCGGCGCCACCTGCCCAAACCGGTCATCGCCGCGGTCAACGGCTACGCGATGGGCGGCGGGTGTGAGATCGCGCTGGCCTGCCACCTGGTCGTGGCCGACACCACCGCCCAGTTCGCGCTCAGCGAGGTCAAGGTCGGCCTGATCGCCGGCGCCGGCGGCGTCGTCCGCCTCCCCCGCACCGTCCCGCCCAAGGTCGCCACCGAGATGATCCTCACCGGCCGACGGATCTCAGCCACCGAAGCGCTGGACTACGGCCTGGTCAACCGGGTCGTCGAGGCCGGGACGGCGGTCGCGGGTGCCCGGGCGCTGGCCGCCGAGATCCTCGACGGCTCCCCCACCTCGGTCCGCATCTCCCTGCAGGTGATGGAGGAAACCCGCGGCATCCCCGACGTCATCGACGCCGTCACCCACCCCTCGGCCGCCATCGACGACCTGCTGGCCAGCGAAGACTTCATCGAAGGAGTCACCGCGTTCACGCAGAAACGCCGCCCGAACTGGCACAACCGTTAAACCGGGGCCGCGCTCGCCCAGTTGCCGCGAATCACACTGAGCAGTCCGCGGATACACCGTCCGCACGATCGCTTCTTGCCCCCGAGGCGTGCGTGGTCGTGGCCCACGTGAATGAGCTGGCCCTTTTCAAACACCTCGTGGCACAGGCCGCATGCGTTTTGCCGTGGTCGGCGCGGGTGTATTGGGAAAAGTGGGCGCAACAGGGTTCGAACCTGTGACTTCTCGCTTGTAAGGCGCAGTCGGTGGGTCTGACGGCGTCGCCGATGGTCTGATCTTAAGCCATCTAGCTGGAAGAATATCTGCGGACGTCGATTGGAGTCAGTCAGCGTCTAATTGCGTTGGCTCCCACTTTGGCTCCGAGCATATTTCCTTGTCCCTGCAAGGGAAGCTCAATATCCCAGTCTGGTGCGATACGGCTTTAGGTGCGAGTCTTCAGCTAGGTGTGGCGACTGGGTACACCTTCGAAGACTCGACCTGGAACAATCCAAAGCCACCACTCAGGTCGGCGGCAATCAAGAAGCGATCTTGACACTCTTAGCCTTTCTGCCAGCCTCACCAATTTCGTCGCCTAAGACGCTCTCTTATCTGATGAGGCATTTCACGTTCCGGAATAGACTTTAGGCGAGTCAAATATCGCGTCGCAGCACCGTAGTCTTTAATGCGCTGAGCTAGTCCAATCGAATTCCACAGAACCATAGCAAGGCTGGTTTGGTCGCCAGCTTCTTCACACGCGTCACGCGCAAATGAATAACTTTCTTCTGCGCTAACGAGATCGCCTCGCTGCAGATAAGAATTTCCTATATTAACGCATGCTGACATCATTCCCGCGATGTCACCTATCTCAATCGAACGGTCACGACCTCGATGAAGATACGGCAGCCCCATTCCATGGTCACCAAGTTGGGTATAAGCGGTTCCGATATGAACTAGAGTAGATGCTTGAGCACGTAGAGCACCAAATTCTTCATGAATTTTCAACGCAATAAGCAGAGTCTTTATCGCTTCCTCATATTGCTTATCTTCCTGCAAGGCAATACCAAGGTTAGTGAGCGCGAATCCGTAGCCCCGCCCATTGTTATCCTCCATGTTCAGTCTAACCGCTCGCCTGAGTGGCCCGATTGTCTCGACAACCGATCCTTCGGCACGCAAAACGTCACACAGGCCGAGAAGCACCGTAGCTTGTCCGGACTTGTCCCCAGCACGCGCATACTTTTTGGAAGCCAGCATAAAGATGCCCTTGCTCTCGTCATAACGCTGCAAAGAATTCAGGGCCAAACCAACGTTATTTAGCGCGCCGGCCTCTTTCTCGTCATCGTTAAGGCTTTGTGCTGCCCAAAGAGCAGTCTCGGCCATCGCGAGAGCGTCGGCCTTATTTCCCATAACATCAAGGTACAAGCCTATTGTTATTCCAAGGCGCCATGCAGACTTGTAATCCCCGCCTTTAGCCGACGCCTCTACACTTGCCACTATCCCAGAAACCTCAGTCGCCATCCAAGCTCGCGCATCCGCCGTGCTGCGAAAAGCCGACCCTTTCTCCGCCGAAGATGCCGCATTCAGCCACTCATTTGCTTCTTCAGCAGTGGTGAAATAGTAATCATACAGAGAGGACAAAGCACGCTTGGCCGTATCGAGATCATCCTCAACATTGGATCGCTCTGCGCTGTACAGACGAAGCAGGTCATGCATAGTCCAGGTGGGACTGCCATGGATTCTCGTGATGAGATGGCTTGATTCTAGGGCGCGAAGAGCTCGCCGAGTCGTCACATGGGGCGTAGATGTCAAATTTGCTATAGCGTCGACTGAAAATTCCAGACCAGGATAGATAGAAATAAATCGGAAACATCTAGCAGACACTGTTGACAGCCTGCGGTAAGAGCCTTCGAAGACTGCCATTATATTAGCATCTTCAAACTCGAATCCCGCCAACCGTGTAGATTCATGCGTCAGTTCAGTCGCCAACTCATCCGGAGTAAGCGACGGTTCATTTCTAAGAATTTCCCCTACAAGACGTAGGGCAATTGGTAGTCCTCCGCAAAGGTCGGCCAGGCTCTCGAATCCTAGCCGTGATTCCTGCGCTGCAGGCAAGGTTCGACTGGACGCATAAGAAGAAGCCTGCTCGATTATTCCTATTCCTTCGCCTACCGGAAGGGGCGCCAGTTTAATTTCAATATCGGACATCAATCGAGAGGCAAGAGAATTCCGTGACGTAACAATGATCCGGTGTCCACTTGAATATGGAACTAGCGGTTCCACTTGACTCGCCTCTGAAACATTGTCGAACAGCAAGAGGACTTGTCTTCCCATAGTGTCAAGTTCACTGAGGAAGTATTGGAGGCGTACAAACATCCTGCTTGGTTCGGATTCAATCTCATTAGAACCCAAAGCAAGCAGCGTACTGGACAGGACCTGTTCAGGCGCCACCCTCTCTTCGGGATTTGAAGCATATCCGTTAAAGTCTATTAGAATTACGCCCCCGGCAAAACGGCCGTTCGATATAGCGGTGTTAGCTGACCTAAGAGCTAGCGCGGTCTTCCCGACACCCGGCATTCCTGTAATAGTAAGGGTATTTGACAAATTAGAATTGCGAGGTGAATTTAGAAATGTTGCAATGACGTCAACATCTTCGTCTCGCCCTATCAATCTCGTAGAGTAACCTGTTTCCTTGCCGATGACTCGAACAAACACGGGCCTTTTGAACGGTTGTTGTGGATCGGCAGCAATTCCTAGAAATTGCTGACGCACGGGCCGCATCGTCGGCTTATCTAGAATCGAAGTGATTCTTTCTAGGTGATAGATTTCTACTTTACCATGCACACTCTCAGACAATTCAGCCCGTTGAGCAAGAGTTAGCTCCTGATTCGTAACGAACGCAAGCATGCTTGCGTTATTAGTAGTGACACCAGAAAAATCTCCTACGAGCTTACTCTTGATCTCTCCGAATGACTTTTTCCCTCTCGGAAAATAGACTGCCATAACGTACTTTTCACCATTCCGCCACGCTATCGCGTCTTTCTTGCCATCCTTACCTCCGAGAGGGTGACTAGGATCAAGATCAACAAAACCGTCTTCTAGGAGGATCTGAGCAGCCAAGCGCTCCGACGGAGCTTGCCCCGAGGTCCATTCGATCAGTCTGTGCCATGTCTCGTCCCATCGATCAGCCACGGTGCAATTGTGCCTCGTCCCTTCGGTCTCAGGTTGACAATCATGCTTGCCTAGAGCTGGAATCTGAGCGACCGCGCACGCTACAGATGGGCGGCAAACTGACCAGATCAACGACTAGGCATGACGGCTCCTGGCTGAGTGGCCGAGATGAATGCCTCACGGATCTGGCGTTTTGCGGCCGTTCGATCTCCCGCGGTCATCTGCACAAGCACGCGGAAAGGCGGACGTGAACGGTTTGGGGCGGCCACATGTGGCCGGGTCCATGGCAGAAGGCTGGGGCTCCCAAGGAGCACCCAGCCTTCGGCATGCGCTTGCGCTACTTGAGCTTGATGGTGAACTTCCGCCAGACGTCGACGGGGAAGCCGAGAACTGGGCCGCGCTTGTTCTGCTTGGAGTCGCGGACGGCCACGCCATCACCGGTGTCGGCGACTTCGATGCATGCGCCGCCGTTTCCGCTGCTGAAGCTGGCCTTCCGCCAGTTCCTTACGTCCATGTCTCCTGCACTTCCTGTATCAGGGCGAGAGACGCCCCTCTCGGCAGCGCCTCGGATCTCAGGATGTCCCATGTCAACATGAGGGCGTCGATGTCGTCCGCCGATTCGAGTACCTGACCGGCCAGCGCAGTGTCCTGGTAGGCGACCGGTGAGGCATCCGGTAGGTCAGCGATCACGAACGCGCCGCCATTGAGGCCTTGGTGTGCTCCCGCGTTCAGCGGAATCACCTGAATCACGATATCGGGGCAGTTGGCCCAGCTGACCAGCTGAATCAGCTGCTCCTTCATCACCGCTGGGGAGCCGATACAGCGTCGCAGCACGCCCTCGTCGACCATGAACCAGCAGGTCGGCGGTTTCTCCCTAGTCAAGGTGGCCTGACGGTCCATTCGGGCCGCGACCATCGCCTCGATTTGCTCTTCGGAGTCACCGACCCTTGTGCATAGGAGAGCACGGGCATAGTCCTCGGTCTGCACCAAGCCGGGGACGATCAGCGGCTCAAACCACCGCAATGTCCGTGCGGATGATTCCGCGTCCGGCCAGCGGTCGAACCACGCCGGGTACGGGCGGGCGGTGAAGTGCTCACGGAGTTGCTCCCACAGCACCCGCAGCGTCCCACCGGTGTCGAGTTCGGGCAGGCCTTCGCAAGCGTCCACGAGCTTCTGAGTGGCGCTGCGTTCGCCACGCTCGACCTTCGCGATCATGTCGCCGGTCAGGAAGACCAATCCGCCCAGCTGTTCTTGGCTCAGGCCAGCGCGGACCCGGCAATGCCGCAGCATGGACCCGAATACCAGGCGGGGATTTCCTGCCGTATCACCGTTGCTGCGCTGCATCGAGACCGTCCTAGACACCTCGGTTGCCCGCTAGACAGGCCGTAGACATCACTGTTGTCTAGCTTCTCAAACTTCACAGCCCGCGGACAGGCTATGAGGGTGCAGCCCCCAACTCCGCAACGAAGAGGCGAAGTCCGATGACTCCTGATTTTCAGCCTCCCGATCCCGTTCGCCTCCGGGTCCAGGTTGAAGCTCTCCGCGCGGCTTTTGGGGACTGCTATACGATCAATGTTCTGCGTCACGGGCACTTGCCAGCACGGGTTGAAGCGCTCGCCAAAGACCGCTCTGCCGAGCTCTACTGCTTAATCTCAACAGACCCACGTGAGATCTGGCACCACCTGACAGCGGCGGCACCGGTCAACTATTCGACCGGAGTGACTGTGCGAGGGCGGCCCGGAAGCTTGCTCTGGGCCGCGCGGTGAGCAGCGTGCAACAAGCGCTTACAGCCTCACAGTCACGCTGCGCACACGTCCACGTCTTTGTCTACGGACGTGAATGCGCGCTATTACGTGCAGACGCGCGCGAAACATAGACATAGACAAACTCGCGGACGATCACAGAAAGTGACCGCTGTGCTTAGCGGGTGAACACTTTATCCATCAGTTCGGCGCCGGTGGTGGTGACGGGGCGAAGTTCGCGGCGGCACACCAGCTCGGTGGTGCTGGTCTGCTTGTGACCCGCGACCCGGGCAATCTCTTCGACCGAAACTCCCCCGGCGGACATGATGCTGACGAAGGTATGGCGCAGTTCGCGAGGAACCCAGTCTTCGCCGAGGCCAGCGGCACGGGTGATCTGGCGGAACTCGCGGCGGATGTTGGCCTGGTCCAGCATGGTGCCGACGGTGGTGGTGAAGACCAAGCCGGTGTCTTGCCGCAACTTCCCCGCCTTGAGGCGGCCGGCGGCCTGGGCGGCCTTGCGCTCGCGCAGAGCGGTCAGGGCAAGTTCTGGGAGTTTGAGGGTTCGCCTCGACTTCGGAGTCTTGGTGTCGCCGCCGGCACGGTCGGAACGCCAGACGGCTATGGTTCCGGCGTCGAGATCGAGGTGGGTCCCAGGGCAGGGCCCGGGCCTCCTCAGGCCTGATGCCGGCGGTCAGGAGCAGAACGACGTAGGCGTGAAGCCGGTACGGATTCCCACCGCCGCGGCGGCCAGCGGCAGCGTCCACGAGCGCCTGGGGCTGGTCGACGGACAATGCCTTGGACGGTCTCCCCTGGCGGCCGACTGGCGGGCGGACCAACTCGGCCACGTTGCCGACGATTATGTCGTCGGCCTGAGCGTGGCGGATCGCTCGCACTAAACAGTTGTGGGCGATCTGGAGGGAGCGGGTCGAGAGCTGATCGCTGAGCGATGCCATCGCGGACCGGACGTTGGCCGCGGTCAGCTGGCGGAGCGGCATTGCGCCGAGCTTGTCCGTGAGCGGCTTGACTCCATCCCGGTACAGCGTGGCCGTCCGCGCCGATCGTCCGGACAGGCCCTCGGTGAGCCAAGCCTCCGCTGCGGCCTGAACGGTAGAGCGGGCCGGTGTCTGCACTCCCGCCTCAATGTCGGTGTGCAACGTCTTGAGCTTGTCGCGGACCTCTTGCTTGGTCTTGCCGGTGACCTCCGGCGGATGCGCTTCCCGTCAGGGCCAGCGCCGAGGGAGACCGCGCCGACGTACCGGTTGTGGTCTTCATCGAAATAGATGGAGTCTTCGCCGTGCCCACGGCGCTTGCCGGGAGCGCTCGCCATGGGAGCCAGGGTCGACCTTGGCTCTCACTTTGGCTCCCAGACGATCCTTACCACGAGGCCACATTCGCGTTTGACTTGGTGGGCGCAACAGGGTTCGAACCTGTGACTTCTCGCTTGTAAGGCGAGCGCTCTACCGCTGAGCTATGCGCCCCGGCGCCCATGGTGCTCAGCGGGCGCGCAGAATCGCAGCCTAGGGTACCGGTTCCGGTGGGCGGGACGCATCGGCCACTCCCCGGTCAGGATCTGGTGCGCGGGGCGGGGACGGCGCGCAGACAGGTAGGCGGGAACAGCAGGGCGGCGGTGACGATGCTGACCTCGCCGAGGCGGCCGAACCGGATGAGGAGGAACGCGGACGCGATCAGGGCCGCGACCACGATCACGCCGAGGATGATGGCCGAGCGTGGGTGCCAGGTGGACAGGCGCTCAGCGGCAGTGCTCGGTTCACGGCGGCTGACGTGGGTGAACACCGCGTACATGCCGGCCAGCTTGGGGTCCGACCGGCACAGGGTGCTCTCGATGCGGGCCAGTGCCCAGTGATCGTTGGCGGTGTT
>Ga0213875_10000976_pt1 | contig 20491 bp, 14 predicted proteins | sample BarmaccomBMRX_R8_FD_160105 | JGI IMG/M metagenome (GOLD analysis project Ga0213875, IMG submission 160105) | Root-associated microbial communities from Barbacenia macrantha in rupestrian grasslands, the National Park of Serra do Cipo, Brazil - RX_R8 | ecosystem: Host-associated > Plants > Roots... | reverse complement strand
ACCCGGTCGAGCAGGCCGGGGCCCGCCGGGACCGGCTGCTCATCGACACCGTGACCAGCCGGCCGCGGATCGGGCTGACCGGTGAGGCCGAGTTCCACGACCAGCTGGACGACGACCTGCCCGCGCTGCGGGCCACCTTGCACCGGACGCTGATCGAGGCGCCCAGCGCGGGCGGGGTCGGGCTGGCGGCCGGGCTCGGCCGGTACTGGTTCTTCCGGGGGATGATGCTGGAAGGCAGCCGCTGGGTCGAGCTGGCCCTGGCCCACCTGGACGGGGCCGCCCCCGATTGGGCCCGGCCGGTCGACGCGGCCATCCTGCACGCGGGGGTGGCCGCCCAGGACTTCATGCGCGGCGACCACGCCAGCGGCCGCTCGCACCTGGACTCCCTGATCGCGGCGGCCGGCCACGCGGACGGCGAGGACCTGCTGCTCATCGGCGATGAGTTCGCCCGGCTGACCGCGCCGGTGTTCCCGGCCAGTCAGTCCCGGCTCCCGCGCGAGCTGGCCGACCAGGTCACCGCGATCGCCGGCCGCACCGGGGACGCGGGTAGCGCGCTGATGGCGCGGGTGGCGACGCTGCGCGGTTACCCGCGTGCGCCCGGCGCCCAGCTGGCCGCGGCGGCCGCCGTGCACGAGGCGGCGCTGGCGGCCGGCAACCGGTGGGCCGGCTGGGTCAGCGCCGGGGAGGCGGTGCGCGCCTGCCTGGCCACCGACCAGGTCGACGCGGCCCTGGAGTGGGCCCAGCGCGGCATCGGGGACTTCCTGGTCCTCGGGGTCAAGGCCAGCCCCCAGTTCGTCGAGCTGTACGGGGCGCTGCACGCCCGCCGCGGCGACTACCAGGCCGCGGTCCGGTTCCTGGCCGCCGCTCGCGAGCAGAACCGGCGGGCGGTGGTGCGCTGGCCGGCCCGGCCGGAAACTCCCGCCATCCTGGAGGAGGCCGCCCGCCGCCTCGGCGCCGCCGCCTACGAGCAGGCCTGGCAGGCGGGCCGCGGGCTGCACCTGGCCGACATCGCCGCCCCGGTCCCGGTCACCGCGTTACCGCCGGTCACTGTGTGACGGCCGGTCAGCGGCTCACGGCCTGGGCGGTGGCGCGGATGGCGGGCCGGTTGGGCTTGCCCTGCTCGGTCCGCGGGATCTGCTCGACCGGCATCACCTGCACCGAGGCGGCGGTCTGCTCGCCGTGGACGGCGGCCAGCCCGGCCCGGCACTGCTCGGGATCGACCACGCCGCCGGGCCACGCTTCGGCCGCCGCCACCCAGCCGCGGCCGCCCACACCCGGGGCGCCCCGCTCGGGGTCGGCGACCAGGACCGCGTAACGGACCGACGGCTGGCGGCACAGCGTGTCCTGCAGCGCGACCGGGCTGACGCCGGTGCCGCCGATGTCGGAGGTCCGGCCGAGGATCTGCAGCATCCCTTCGCTGTCGAGGGCGCCCAGGTCACCGGTCCGGTACCAGCCGCCGGTGAAGCTGGCGGCCTCTTCGGCCGGGCGGTGCCGGTAGCCCTGGGCCATGGCCGGTGACCGGACTTCGATCGCGCCGGTGCGGGGGCCGAGGCTGCCGTCGGGGCGGCGGAACCGCACGTCCACGCCGGGCTGGATCCGGCCGGCGCAGGCGAACCGGGACGGCCGGTCGTGCTCGGCGGGCGACAGCGCGCTGACGATGCCGATCTCGCTGGCCCCGTAGGTGTGGGCGATCACCGGGCCGAGCCGGGCGCGGGCCCGGCGGCGCAGCACCGGGGCGGCCATCGCGCCGATGTGGGTCAGCGCCCGCAGCGAGGACAGGTCGCAGTCGGGCACCGCCGGGTCGTCCATCAGCGTGAACAGCTGCGGCTCGACCAGGAACAGGTGGGTGATGCGGTCCCGCTCGATCGCGTCGAGGGTGGCGGCGGGTTCGAACTGGTCCTGGAAGATGACGGTGCCGCCGCCCAGCAGGGTCTGGTCGACCAGGATCTGGGTCAGGTAGGCGAGCTTGCCGTTGGCCAGCTGGCGGCGGCCGGGGGCCGGGCCCGGGACGGCGACGTTGGTGCTGTAGGTGGCGAAGTCGCGGCGGCTGCCCTTGGGTACCCCGGTCGTCCCGCCCGAGGAGATGACGACCGCGAGGTCGGACGGCCGGGCGCGGGGGGCCAGCGGCTGCGCGGGCTGGGCGGCGGCCAGCGTGTCCAGCCGCAGCGGCACCCCGGGGACCGGGCCGACCGCCGCCACCGGGGCGGTCACCGCGGCCGGGAGCAGGCCGGCGGTGCCGGGGAACACCACCACCAGGCGGGGGTCGAACTGGGCGATCATCGCCGCCCGGGTCTCGGGCGACGGGGGAACCGACAGGTACACCGCGGCCGCCCCGATCAGGTGGGCGGCGTAGCGGACGGCCACCGCCTCGGGGCGGTTGGGGGCGAGCAGGGCGACCAGGTCACCGGGGCGGACGCCCTGGTGGCCGAGCACTCGTGCGTAGCGGTAGATCGCGGCCAGCAGGCCGGCTCCGGTCGTGTCGGTCCCGGCCGAGCGCAGCACCGGGCGGTCGCCGGCTCCGCCGAGAACCTCGACGAGGGAGTCGATGTAGCTGGTCACGGTCACCTTCACTTGGCGTATTCGTGGTCGGTGCGGGTCACGCTGGTGGTGCTGATGCTGCTGGTCGTACTGGCACCATTGTGGCCGCTGGTGGGGGGCAGTAGCGTGCGGGCCCGCCGCCAGATCAGCTCGGCCTGGAAGGCGACCATGACCGCGATCATCAGCAGCACCTCGCCGAAGCCGCCGTCGTCGCTGATGTGCAGGAAGTAGGCGGCGGTCCCCATCGCGAACTTGGCCGCCACCAGGGCCAGGAACAGGCCGATGGTGAGCGCGGTGCCCTGGCTGTAGACGTTCCCGTCGGCGGCGGCCCACACCTTGGTCAGGCGGCCGCGCAGCAGCCCGACGCCGATGCTGAGAGCCAGGCTGAGGGCGAGCAGGCCGACCGCGGCGGCGTTGCCGGGCAGGTTCAGCCCGCCGACGGCCAGGCCGACGATCCCGTAGATGATGGCCAGCTTGAACCGGTTGGAGCCGGTGACCTGGTGCTTGCGGGTCTGCTGGTAGATGGCGTAACCGGTCAGGGCGAGCAGCAGGACGATCTCGGTGGCCGACATGACGGGGTCCTTTCGTGCGCCGGTCCGGGGTTCCGGGGCCGGGCGGTGCCGGTTGGGTGATCTCACTGTCGCGCCGGCTTCTCCAATCCCGCGCCAATCTGTCTTCAAGCCACGTTCTGGCAGCTCAGATGGGGCGGTGCTGACCGCCGCGACCGCCGTTGAAGTGCGGCCGCGCACGCCGGCACCACCGCGATCGGCCAGACCCTGATCGAGCCGGTCACCGTCCCCTATCCAGAACGCCGCCCTGGTCCGCCAAGGGCATCCCGTTCCGCCCGGACTGGGAGGCCGTCTTCACCCCGCTGATCGACTACCTCACCAGCCGGCCCGACGTCGACCCGGCCCGGATCGCGGTCCTCGGCGTCAGCCAGGGCGGCTTCTGGGCGCCGCGCGCGGTCGCCCACGAGCACCGGCCAGCCCGGACGGGATCAGCCTGGCCGCCGGGCTGGGAGGGTACTGGTTCAGCCGCGGGATGATGATCGAGGGCAGCCGCTGGGTCGAGCTGGCGCTGGCCCGCCTCGACCGGGCCAGCTCGGATTGGGCCCGGCCGGCCGACGCGGCCATCCTGCACTCACACGTGGCCGCATCGTGGATCATGCGCGGTGACGGCGGCGCGGCGAGCCACCAGCACCGATCTGCTGGTGATCGGGGCCGAGTTCGCCCGGCTGATGGCCTCCGCGTTCCCGTTCGCCGCCCCCGAACTGCTCAGCGAGCTGACCGCCGCGAAGGATTACCAACATATTACGTAGCCTTCTGCGCTCGAACGCGCTGATCAGGTCGGCCGTATCCGCAAATGTGAATTCAGCACCCCGGCACCGCCGCGCACGGAAAATAAGGCGCTGCGGCAGGCACGCCGCCCCGTCGCAACTGCAAAACGTCACCGACATCGCCACCAGGGCGACCCCGGCCGTCGCGCTGGCCGGGGTGGCGCTGGTCACCGCCCCGCAGGCCCACACGCTGAAAATGCACCCGGCCCCGGCCGCCGCCGTTTACGCGCGGACCGATGCCGTTGTTGTTCATCAGGAAAAAACGGAAAAGGCCGAACCGTCCCGGACTTACACCGTTGCGCGGGGTGACACGCTGTCCTCGATCGCCCGGCGTTTTTACGGCCATGCCGCGGATTGGAATCGCCTTTATCAAGCGAACCGCTCGATCATCAGCGATCCCAACACGATCTTCGTGGGCCAGGTGCTCCGGATCCCCGGTACGGCCACGGCCAGCTCGCCGGCCCCGGGCGCCCCGGCTCCGGCCACGGTGACGACCTCGTCGATGCTGAGCGGCACCCTGAACTGCCGCGAGCTGGAAGACCTGTGGGAGCAGGCCGGCGGCGCAGCCGGCCAGGCGGTCACCGCCGCCTCGATCGCCGAAGCCGAATCGGGCGGCCAGCAGTTCGCCACCGGCACGGTGGGGGAGCGCGGCTACTGGCAGATCAACCCGAACCACGGCGCCCTGTCGACCTACGACCCGCTCGGCAACGCCAAGGCCGCCGTCATCATCTCCAGCGACGGCACCAACTGGACCCCCTGGACCACGTTCACCAGCGGCGCCTTCGAAGGCCGCTGCTAACCAGGATCGGCTCCGCCGGCCGCCCGCCCGGCGGCCAGTTCGGAGCGGATCAGTTCCAGCGGCCGGCCGGCCCAGTTCCGCCCGTCCCCGGTCGAGTAGGGCGACGCCAGACCGCCGTATTCGATCCGGCCGTCGCCGGTCGCCAGCAGCGCCTCGGCCAGCTGCGGATGCTGCGCGAACTTGGCCCGCAGCAGCCGGGCCATCACCGCGGCCCGGACAGCCGGCCAGCCGGGCCGGACCGTCACCTTCTCGGCCAGCCGCCAGGCGTCGTAGGGCCGCTCAGCCAGCCGGATCCGCTCCGCCGCGTCCGGTTCGGCGGCGGCCAGCGCCCAGTACGCGTGCAGCACGGTCGGATAGCTGACCGAGTCGACCGTGATCGGCGCCGGGTATTCGTTGCTGAGGACCCGGACGCCGGGATCGTGCGCCCACCGGACAGGCATGCCCAGCTGAACCAGGCGGATCGTCGGTGAGCCGGCGCCGGCCGGGCCGTCGCGATAGCTGGGGGCCTGGTCGTGTTCCTGGCGCCAGTGGGCAAAGTAGTCGATGGCCCGCCGGTGCATCTCCTCGGTCACCGGCTTGTGCCGGTGACCGAACCAGACCTCGGGCTGGCCGCTGGGCCCGGGCCGGGCGGTCAGGAACCGGAGCGGCCAGTCCTGCGCGTTCTGATCGCCGAGCGCGTACATGCGCAGGTGCGCGGGAATGGCCTCGAAGGCGGCGCGCAACGCGTCCTGGTCTTCCCCGGCCCGGGTGTCCAGGTATCGGCGCAGCGCATCCAGGCAGCGGCCGGTCGAGTCGGGGCGCTGGTTGAGCCGGTCAATTTCATCGGCCACTTCGCCTGTCAGCATGTCCGGCGTCAGCCACGATTTCGGCTCAGCGAACCGCCAGCTGGCCAGGTTGTAGATGGAGGCTTCCGCGCCCTCCTCGAAGGAGGTGGCGATCCGCCCGGAAGCGAGCTGAGCTTTCAGGCCGGCCAGGTCGAGCCACTGCCAGCAGTAGATGCTGCCGTCGGCGTAGATCTCCAGGTCGGCGAGGAAGTACTGGCCGCCGTTGCGGCGGAACACCGGCCGGACGGCCCCCTCGATCTGCTCATCGCCGACCTTGCGGGAGATCCGGGCCTTCGGCACCCGCTCATCCTAGGCCCGGCCGTCGGCCGGGGACCGGGGCCAGTCGATCGCCAGCACGACGTTGCGGTCGGCGACGGTGCCCGCGCCGCCCCCGCCGTCGGCGGTGATCTGGTCGCGGACCTGCCAGTCGTTGGCGGCCAGCTCGCGGGCCAGCGCCGCCAGCACGGCCGGGTCGGCCAGGTCATCGTGGTGCTGGTAGCTGGCCGGGGCGGCGCTGTCGATGACCGTGCAGCCGAGGGCGAGGCCGTCGCTGGTCTCCAGCAGCTCGATGATGCGGGCCTGCTGCGGCCAGTCGATGTGGGAGGCGGTGGTGATCTGCCAGAAGCCGCCGGGCGCGTCGTCGTCCCGGACCGCCTCGATCGCGTGCACGTGGGTGTGCCCGTTGATCCAGCCGACCACGCAGGGGTGGGCCAGCAGCACCTCCCGCAGCTCGGGGCCGAGGATCCGGCGGGGCGCACCCGGCGGCCGCCGGTCGTTGACCATCGTCTCCAGCGCGTGGTGGCTGAACAGCAGCACCGGCCGGGCCGCGCAGTCCCGCAGCTCGGCGACCAGCCAGCCGAGCTGATCGGGGTCCAGTGAGCCCTGCCAGCCGCCGTGCGGGTTGACGGTGTCGAGCACCAGGCAGCGCACCACACCGTGGTCGAACCCGTAGTAGGCGGTGCCCTCGTCGGCGTTGCGGCGGGTGTAGCCGTGGCCGGCCGGCTGCCCCGCGGTGCGGAAGTGCTCGTGCACGTGGGCGGCCCGGGTCACCGGGGTGCGGGCCGGGTCGGGTGTCACCGCCAGCTTGGTGCCGCCGGCCAGCTCCAGCAGCGCGTCGGCCTGGGCGGAGTAGAACCGGCTGAGCACCCCGGCCGGGTCGACGTCGCCGGGCGGGGTGACGAACTTGACCGGGCCGGCCGGCAGGTCGTGCAGCCAGCCCGCGGGCGGCACCGTACCCTGCAGCATGTTGTCGTGGTTGCCGTGCACCGCGTACCAGGGCAGCCCGAGCCCAGTTGCCCGGAACGGCCGCCGGGCCGCGGTCAGCACCCCCGGCACGTCGGGGAACCCGTACCGGGTGCGCGGCAGGTCCGGTTCCCCGCCGTCCGGATGCCAGTACCGTTCGTCTTCCACCTCCGGCCCGGCTACGCCCTCATACCGCTGCGGGTCACCGGAGTCGGGCCGGACCTCGCCGCCGTCGAGCAGGTCGATGTAGGCCCGCAGCTCGTTGCCCTGGCAGTTGTCGGTCGCGTCGCCGGTCACCACCGCGAAGTCGACCGGGGCGCCCGACAGCGGCGCCGACCGGATCTGCCGCACCGCCCGCACCATGGCCTCGGCCACCTGGAAGGTGAACAGCTCCTGGGCTCGGTAGCTGCCGACGATGCCGACCGCGTCGCGAATGGGGGAGTCGAAGTCGGAGTAGCGGTCGAGCAGTTCGGCCCGTCCCGGTGACTGGTGGTCCATCACGTGGGTGTCGGACAGCTGGGCGATGACCGCCAGCGGCCGGGCCGGCCGCTGCCAGCCCGGCGGCAGCCCGGTGCCGGTCAGGTCGTCCCGGACCCGGTGCTGCTCGCCGTCCTTGGCCACCAGCGGGCGGTAACCGCCCGCCTCCGCTTCCCCGGGCACCAGGCGCCCGCGATCTGTCGTCATGGGGACATCTTGACCTGCGCAAATATCGGGCCGGTGACCAGGTGCCGACGCCGCGGCGAAAAGCTGGCCGTCACGGCCGGCCGCCGGGCCGCGCGGGCGGTCAGACTCACGCGGGCTCGGCCGTGCGGTCCACGAGCGTGTCCAGCGTCGCGCCGGCGCGGGCCGGGTCCACGTGGGCGGCGACGTGGCCGTCGGGCCGGACCAGCCATACGCGGCCGGGCTCTGCCTCAATCGTGACGAACGTGTCGATATCGGGCAGGTCGAGGGTGGAGCGGCCGTCCGGCAGCCACCGGTGGGGGAGACGGGCCCCGATCGCCGGGGTGCGGTCGTGCGGGTCGGTGATGAGCGGGCCGTAGCCGCGAGCCGGGGGAGCCGAGCGTTCGCACCTGCTCGGCCAGGCCGAGGCCCCGTGGCTGAGGGACGCGGCGGCGGCGCTGCCCGCGGCTTCCGCGTATTCGTCGCTGTTACAGGTGGCGCATCCAGAGGCTGGTCTCTTCGTAGCGGCCGATGTCCTGGTCGACGTCGATGTCAACCGGGTCGAGCGCGCCGGGGACCACGTACCGGCCCGTTTCGGGGAAGGCCATCTGGGCCCAGTTCTCCCATTCGGCTACGGTGCCGGTGACCACCATTGAGCGCGGGGCGGGGCCGAGGATGGTGGCGCCGAGCCGCTGGTGGGTGCGGATCCAGGGGTCCAGGTGAGTGCCGTCGGCGCGGGTCCACCGGGCGTAGCTGGCCATCGAGGTGAGCGGGTAGCGGGCCTTGAGTACGGGCCGGACAGGGGCGATCATCCGGGTCAGGCCGCCGCCGGTGGCCCGGGCCTGGAGTGCGGCCAGGATGCGGCCGCCCAGGCCGCCGCCTTGGCGACCGTGGCGGACCGCGGCCGCCATCACGCACAGCGTGTCCGGCGCCACGTCCTGTTCCAGGCCGCTGACTCCGGTGATCAGAGCGCCGTCGTAGCCGTCCGGGAGGCCCGGTACGGTGCCGTCCCAGCGCAGCGGTATCGCCCAGCCGCCCGCGACCACCTGCCCGGCGTCGAGGATGGTCACGTCGTAGCGGGGCCACGCCGATGTCACCCGGTCCATGAGCCTGTCGTTGACCTGGTCGTGGAGGACGAACTCGGGCCAGACGGCCAGCAGCGCGGCCGAGCGCTCATCGGCCAGGTCGGGCCGGTCCGCGGTGGTCACGACGGCAAGGTCGGGCATGACCCTACGGTAACTGGTGGGCTACAGGGGCGTCTCGGGCCCGGCGGCTTGCCGCGGCAGGCTGGGTATGAAGCGGGAGCCGATCCTGGTCAGCGTTTCGGCTTGCTGGGCGGGCATCGGCATGGCCAGCAGGTAGCCCTGGCCGTACTGGCAGCCCATCGAGGTCAGCAGGTCCCACTGGACTTCATTCTCGATGCCTTCCGCGATGACCTGCAGCTGGAACGTCCTGGCGATCTGGACGATGCTCTCGGCCAGGGCCAGCCGCTGGCTGTCCACTGCGATCCCATCGACGAACGACTTGTCCATCTTCAGCACGTCGATCGGGAACTCGGGCAGATAAGACAGGGAGGAGTAGCCGGTGCCGAAGTCGTCGATGGCCAGTTTCACGCCCATGTCCCGCAGCGCGTGCAGGTCGGCGTGGACCCGGTCGTCCTCGCGGAGCAGCACCGACTCGGTCAGCTCGAGCGTGAGCGCCCCGGGCGGCAGCCCGGAGATGTCCAGGACCCGGCGTACCCCGTCAACGAACCCGGGGGTGGTGAACTGGCGGGCCGACACGTTCACGCCGACGTACACGCCGTGGGCCGTTTGCTGGGCGTGCGGGCTGGTTTCCCGGCGCCACCGGGCCAGGTCGGTCGCGGCCTGGGTCAGGACCCACGAGCCCAGCGGCACGATCAGCCCGGTCTCCTCGGCCAGCGCGATGAACTGGTCCGGCTGCATCATGCCCCACTCGGGGTGCGGCCAGCGGATCAGGGCCTCGAACCCGGCCAGCTCGCCGCTGGCGAGACTTACGATCGGCTGGTAGGCGAGGGTGAAAGCAGACCGGCCCACCGCTTCCTCCAGCGCCGCTGTCAGTTCGCGGCGGCGGATCATCCCCGCACTGAGCACCGGCTGGTAGCGCCGCCACTGCCGCTTGCCCGCTGCTTTCCCCGCGTACAGAGCCAGGTCCGCATGCCGGAGCAGCTCATCGGTGTCGGCGCTGTCCTTGGTGGTGGCCACGCCGATCGTGACCGTGGCCATCACCGTGGCGGTGCCGAGCTCAAACGGGATGCTGAACGCCTGGATGACCCGCGCGGCGGCCGACTCGACTGCGGCCGGGTCGGCCACGTCGGTGATCAGCAGGGCGAACTCGTCGCCGCCGAGCCGGGCGGCGGTGTCGCCTTCACGGATCAGGCCGGTCAGCCGGGCCGCGACGGCGGCCAGCAGTTCGTCCCCGACGCCGTGGCCCATGGTGTCGTTGGTGGTCTTGAAGTCGTCCACGTCGACGAACAGCACACCGCAAACGCCGCCGCGGCGCTGGACTGCGGCCAGCGCCGGGGCGATCCGGTCCTGGAACAGCAGCCGGTTGGGCAAGCCGGTCAGCGCGTCGTGGTACGCCTGGTGTTTGAGCTGGTCCTCAAGCTGGTGCTGCTCGGTCACGTCCCGCAGGGTCAGCACCAGGCCGGCCACGGTCGGGTCGCCGCGCAGGTCGCTGGCCCGGACCTGGACCTGGACGCGGACGCCGTCCCGGCGGGTGATCTGCCGGTCCATGTACCGGGCGCTGGCGCTGGTGATGGCTGGCGCTGCGTGCAGCGCGCCCGCCAGGTCGTCCAGCTCACCGTCGGCGACCAGGTCCCGGAGGCTGGCGCCCTCGATGTCCACGTCGCCGAAGATCGTGCTGGCCGACGGCGTCGCGTAGCGGATGATCCCGCCGTCGCCGACGATCAGGATGGCCTCGGAGGTGTCCTGGACCAGGGTGCGGAAGTAGGCCTCACTGTCGCGGCGGGTCACTTCCCCGCGCAGCTCTATCTGCTCCACGGCCAGCGCCACCTGGTGCGCGAGGATTTCCATGGTCGCGGACAGATCGGCCAGCGTCCGCTGGTCCCCGAAGACCGCCAGCACGCCGAGCAGCGGGTCGCCCGACGGCCGGCCTTCCAGGGCGAGCGGGCACACCAGCACCGACTGGGCGCCCGGAACCAGAGCCCGGGCTGGCCCGGGCAGCGCGGACACCGGGGCCAGCCAGGAGCCGGAGTTCCCGGCCTGCACCAGCCACGGCCCGGCCAGCCCGGCCAGCTGGCTCATGGCCTGCGGGCCGGCCGAGGCCGCCGGGACCGCGCGGAGGGTGTTGCCGGTACCGACCGCGAGCAGCACGTCACCCGCCTGGGCCGGGCCGAGCAGGAGGTCCGTCGCGGCCCTGACGGCGGCGGCGACCTGATCCACGGTGGCTGCGGCGACCAGGGCCGCGCCCGCCTGCCGGACCGCCCGCTCCCGGCGCAGCGTGCGGCGGTGTGAGGTGGCCATGTCCCACAGCCGGGTCAAGACCAGCAGGAACAAGATGGCGGAGAATACCGCGATGATCCGGTCTTCGGGGTTGCGGTGCAGGAAGGAGGAGATGAACAGCACGGTCGGGGCGATCAGGGAGGCCAGCATCAGCACGGTCAGCCGGACCGGTGAAACCTCGGCTGGCTGGCGGGTCACCGGCGTGGTCAGCTCGGTCATGGACGGGTGCAGGGCGGCAGCGCCCCATGCCCCGTAAAGGACCGCCCAGCCCAGGTCGATGACGGTGCCGTTGTGGAACGATCCGTACAGCGAGATCGCACCGTACGACACGTCGGCGGCCAGGCCCGCGACAACGCCGAGGGTGAGCAGCTGGACGCACCGGGCTTTCCCGGTGCCGGGTGCGAGCAGCCGCGCGAGCATGGCCAGGATCAGCACGTCGCCGAGCGGGTAGGCGATGGCCACGTCCTTCTGCAGCCCGGACAGCCCCGGATTGTGCACGTAGGGCAGGATCAGGTAAATCCACGACAGCAGGGCCAGGCCGGCCGTCAGGATCAGCGCGTCGATCAGGCTGCGCCGGTCGTGTTCGGGTGTACGCCACCAGCTGATGATGGCCAGGCCGGCCGCATACAGCAGATAGGTCATCACGTACAGCGCGTCCACGAACGACGGGAACGGCAGCTGGACCCCGATCAGATGCGCGATCAGGTAGCTGACCTGCCCGGTCGCGAAACAGGCCAGCGCGGCGGCCAGCAGCAGCCAGGGCGCCCGGCGCAGCGGCCGGTGGACAGCCACGCCGGTCACGATGGCGGCCACCCCGCTCAGCCCGATCAGCCCCCAGGCCTCTGCGCGCAGCGCGGGCAGGCCGTAGTACACCGCGATGAGCACGGCCATCCAGACCGTGTAACCGCCAAGCACATGCCGCCGCCATCTCACGGCATCCCCCCAAGCACATCTTTATCCAAAACAAATCACAGACCTCAGGGGCATTGTATTGTTCCGCCTTTAACTCAGTGCAAGCACCCGGAGCGATCAGGCCTCAATCTTGTGTACCGATTGTGGCTGAAATAACTCTTTTGCTGCTTGTGCGCTGCCAATTCGGGTGGAGGATCCCGCCGCCCGCCGGCCGCCGTAACCTCGCCGCCGCGCCTGACCAGCGCTTCCGGGGCAGGAATATAAGCAACGATCTCGGCCAAACTCCCAGATATTCCCGGCATTTACCCAGGGGCCCATTCTGGCCGCGGTGAGGAACCGGGTATACGCCGCAGAACCAAGTCTCGTCGCTACCGGCATTGGCCGGCGTGTCATTTCCAGGGCGCCCAGGCGGCGGCCGCCGCCCCCAGGCCGGCAGTGGCCTCTGGCTTTGAGTCGCACCGGGCAACGATTCCTGAACCCCTTCTGGCCGCATCCTCCCGTGCGCCGATAATGCGCATTATGTAAAGCTGGGTATCAGGAGGGTCCGGGTCGGCTCAGTCGTCAATGAAGCGTCGTCCAGCTGTTGATCGCGAACTGGTGGGTTGGGGGGCACTCCCGCCAACTTTCCCCAGGAGGATTCACCGTGCACCGGATTCACCGGCCTGGTTCCGCGATCGCCGCCGTCACCGGGGCCGCGGCCCTGCTGCTGGCCGCGCCCGCGACGGCGTTCGCCAGCACCGGCCACGCCCCGCCCCGGGCAGCGGCCGCGCGCGATCGCGGCAACCTGACCCTCCGGCAGGTCAACCTGGCCTCCGACGTACCCGGGTTGGCCGGGCTGACCGACCCGGACCTGAAGAACCCGTGGGGCGCCGCGCTGACCTCGACCTCACCATTGTGGGTGGCCAACCGGGGCACCGACAGCTCCACCGTCTACTCACTGTCCCCCGGCTCGTCGGCCGTGACCAAGTCCGGCGCCGTCCGGGTCACGCTGCCGGGGTCGGTGGCCGGGCCGAGCGGGCTGGTGGCCAACCCAGGGACCGGCTTCGTGGTCAGCAGCAGCCAGGGCAGCGCCCCGGCCGCGTTCATCTGGGCCACCCTGGACGGGCACCTGGAGGCGTGGAGCCCCACGGCCGACCCGCTCATCGGCAACGCCCAGGACGGGGCGACGGTCACCGGCGCCGGGTACACCGGGCTGGCGGTCGCCCGGGCCGGGCGCAGCGACGAGCTGTTCGCGGCCAACTTCGCCCAGGGCGCCGTCGACGTCTTCGACTCCGCGTTCCACCCGGTCAAGCTGGCGGCCTGGCAGTTCCGCGACCCGGGTACGTGCCGTTCAACGCCCAGGCCCTGGGCGGGCGGGTGTTCGTCACCTACGACCGGCCTGACCCGGCCACCCACAAGGAGGGCGTCGGCGCCGGCATCGGGGCGGTCGACGAGTACACCACCAGCGGGCGGCTGATCGCCCGCGTCGCCACCGGCGGTGCGCTCAATGCCCCCTGGGGCCTGGCTATCGCGCCCCGCAGCTGGGGGGCGGCGGCCGGGTCGCTGCTGATCGGCAACTTCGGCGACGGCCGGATCAACGTCTTCGCCCGGCCCGGGCACGGTTTCGCCCGCTACGCCACCGGTCACGTCGTCGACCGCGGCACCGGCGCGGTCTGGTTCACGGCCGGCATCAACGACGAGGCGGATGGTCTGCTCGGTGTCCTCCGTCCTTAACTAAAGGGCCGCACCCCTGACCGGTCGACCGATCCCTCCGGCCGGTCAGGGGTGCCTCGGCCAGGTCAGCTCCCCTGGTGCCTGGCCGGGCTGAGCACCGTCACCCCGTGCTCGCGGAGCTGGCCCGCCACCTCGTGGTCGCGGCCGTCGGTGACGACCCCGGCCACGTCACCCAGTGGCAGGACCTGGTACCGGGAGGCGGTGCCGAGCTTTTCGGTGCTGGCGAGCACGTAGGTCTCGGCGGCCCGGCGGGCCAGCGCCCGCTTCATGGCCGCTTCGTCGGCGTCCCCGGTGGTCAGGCCGTGGACCGGGTGGACGCCGGTGACGCCGAGCAGGAACACGTCGGCCGAGTAGGCCGCGGCCGCTTCGGCGGCGGCGGCCCCGCAGGTGACGGCCGAGTGCCTGAACACCCGGCCGCCGATCAGGATGATCTCCACCCCGGGGTGGTCCAGCAGCGCGCTGGCGATCGTCGGGCTGTGGGTGATCACCGTGCACTCCAGGCTGGCGGGCAGCGCCCGGGTCACCGCCAGCGTGGTGGTGCCGCCGTCGAGGATCGCGGCGCTGCCCGGCTGGATCAAGGTGGCCGCGCAGGCCGCCACCGCCCGCTTGCTGTCCGGCTCGATCGACCGCCGGGCCCCGTAGTCGCCCAGCGCCGGCGAGACCGGCACCGCTCCCCCGTACACCTTCTGGCACAAACCGGCCGCCGCCAGCTCCCGCAGGTCACGGCGGATGCTGTCCTCGGACAGGCCGAGCTCGGCGGCCAGGTCCTTGGCGACCAGCTTGCCGTCGGCGCGGAGCCGGGCCAGCAGCAGGTCGCGGCGCTCAGCAGCCAGCATGCGCACTCCTTCACGCTCGTGCACGATCATGCATGTAGTCTAGCGGGCATGGCCCCCATACCCGGCATCGACAGCCCCGACCACCGGGGACGGATCGGACTGGACCAGGTGGGCCGGGACCTGGATCGCAACCCCGACGTGGTCGTGCGCGACGTCGAGCTGACCTCGGCGGGCTGGCACGTGCTGCGCCGCACCACGTTCGACTACCGCCGCGGCGACGGCAGCTGGACCACGCAGCAACGTGAAACCTATGATCGCGGCAACGGCGCCACCATCCTGCTCTACGACCCCGGGCGCCGCACGGTGCTGCTGACCCGGCAGTTCCGCTACCCCGCCTACGTCAACGACCACCCCGACGGCATGCTCATCGAGACCGCGGCCGGCCTGCTGGACGACGACGATCCGGAAACCGCCATCCGCCGCGAGACGGCCGAGGAACTCGGGGTCGGCGTCGGGCCGCTCACCCACGTCTTCGACGTCTACATGAGCCCGGGGTCGGTCACCGAGCGGCTCCACTTCTACGCCGCCCCCTACTCCCCCGCCGACCGGACCGGCGATCGCGGCGGGGTCCCCGACGAAGGCGAGGACATTGAGATCCTGGAGCTGCCGGTCGGCGACGCGCTGGCCATGATCGGCGACGGCCGCATCGCCGACGGGAAGACGATCATGCTGCTGCAGTGGTCGGTGCTCAGCGGCCCGCTGGCCCCCGAGCCGCCCGAAAATGCGATGACGGCGCGGACGGCCGCCCGTTAACGTCGGGGCCGTGACCGACCCGGCCCCGCTGGTTTCCGCCGACCAGGATGAGTACTACCAGGACCCGCTCGGGTTCTTCGCCCGGCTGCGCGCCACCCAGCCGGTCGCGCCGGTGTGGACACTCAGCTACGGGCGGGCCTGGTTCGTCACCCGCTACCAGGACGTGCGGGCGGTGCTGACCGATCCGCGGCTGGCCAAGGACGTCCGCCGCTGGCCGGGCGGCGGCCGCACCCGGCCGAGCGAGGCGACCGGGGTCAGCGACCACATGCTGCACGCCGACCCGCCCGATCACACCCGGCTGCGGCGGGTGGTGCAGAAGGAGTTCACGCCGCGCCGGGCGGCGCTGCGGCCGCGGGCCGAGGACATCGCCGCGGGCCTGCTCGATGAGCTGGCGGCCGGCGGTGACGTCGCCGACCTGCTGGACCGGTACGCCCGGCCGCTGCCGGTCGCGGTGATCTGCGAGCTGCTCGGCATCCCGGCCACCGACCGGGACTGGATGCGGGCCACCGTGATGGCCTACGACGACCGGGCCGAGCACGACCGGGTCGAGCGGGAGCTGGCCGGCTACTTCGCCGAGCTGGCCGCCGCCCGGCGGGCGGCGCCCGGTGAGGATCTGGTGTCGGCGCTGGTGGCGGTGGGCGAGCTGACCCCGGCCGAACTTCTGGCCACCTTGTACCTGCTGGTCATGGCCGGTTTCGACACGACCGTGAACCTGATCGCGTCCGGAACCTTGGCGCTGCTCAACCACCCTGAGCAGGCCGCCCGGCTGCGCCAGGACCCGGGCCTGCTCCCGGCCGCGGTCGAGGAACTGCTCCGGTTCACCAGCCCGGTGAACCACGCCAACGACCGGTTCACCACCGAGGACGTGACGATCGGGGGCGTGCTGATCCCGGCCGGGGAGTGGGTGCTCCCGGCCATCGCCGCCGCCGACTGGGATCCGGCCCAGTACCCGGACCCGGGGCGGCTCGACCTCGGCCGCGACACCAGCGGCCACCTGGCGTTCGGCCACGGCGTGCACCACTGCCTGGGCGCGCCCCTGGCCCGGATGGAAGCCGAGGTCGCCCTGGGGGCGCTGCTGGCCCGGTTCCCGGACCTGACGCTGGCGGTGCCCCGGGCGGAGCTGCGCTGGCGCCCGGTCAGCCTCATGAACGGCCTGGAGTCCCTGCCGGTCCGGCTCGGCTGACCGGGCCGGGCGGCTCAGGCGGGGACGATCAGCAGCTCTCCGTGCAGGATGCTGATCCAGCCGTCGGGGTGGGCGGCCCACTCCCGCCAGCTGCCGGCGATCGCCTCGAGCTCGTCGCGGGAGGCCAGGCCGCTGTCCAGCAGCTGGCTGGTGATGGCCGACCCGGTGATCCGGTCGGCCCACATGCCGCCCCACTCCTGGCGGGACTGCGGGTCGGCGTAGCACCAGGCCGTTGCCGAGGCGGTGACGTTCTCCGCGCCGGCCGCGTGGGCCCAGGCCAGCAGGTGCCGCCCGGCGTCGGGCTCGCCGCCGTTGGCGCGGGCGGCCGCCTGGTACAGCTGCTGCCAGCGGTCGAGCCCGGGCAGGGCCGGGTACCAGGTGAAGGCGTGGTAGTCGCCGTCGCGGACCGCCACCACGCCCCCCGGGCGGCAGACCCGCATCATCTCGCGCAGCGCCGCCACCGGGTCGGCCACGTGCTGCAGCACCTGATGGGCGTGCACGACGTCGAACGAGCCGGAAGGAAACTGCAGATGGTGGACGTCGCCGACGGCCAGGCTCACGTTCTGGCCGCCGCGCCGCTCGACCTCGGCGCGGGTGATGGCCAGGGCCGCCTCGCTCACCTCGACCGCGGTGACCCGCCCGGGGGCGACCCGCTCGGCCAGGTCGACGGTGATCGTCCCCGGTCCGCTGCCGATGTCGAGCAGCTCCAGGCCGGGCCGCAGCCGCGGGAGCAGGTAGGCGGCGGAATTCTCGGCGGTCCGGGTTCGGTGCGAACGCAGCACGGTTTCCGCGTGCCCGTGGGTGTAGACGGCGTCGGAGGACATGCCCCGACGCTATCAGCTGTCTCGCCATACGGCAGAACCGTCTCAAACTCCGGGATGAGGACTGAAGTGGACGGCTTTAATGCCGTGCACTACGGGCCGCGAAGCTCGATGCTGGGTGCTGTGGGCATCAGCAGCACCCAGCCGACCGGTCAGCGGCCGCGGCGCCGCCGCCGCGTCGTCCGGCGCCGGGCCGGCTCGGGGTCCGGCAGCGGACCCGGCTGGTCTTCTTCTGGCCCGGCTCGCCGGCGAGCCCGCTCAATGTCCCGCCGCTGGCCCAGCTCGTCAGCAAGCCGGGTCCAGCGCGTCTGTCCCTTGTGCATGGCTAAGCCCTCTCGCCGAGCGGAGGCGCGATGAAATCGGCATCTCCTACCTCAAGCTCGCCATTTCAATCTCAGGCACCCAAAATCCCGGTGCGCACCACCTATCACGGCGTCGAGGTCACCGAGGACTACCGGTGGCTGGAAGACGCCGCCGCGGAGGCGGCCCGGTCCTGGACGACCGCCCAGGACCGGCAGGCCCGCGACTACCTGGAGCATCTGCCCGGTCATGACGCGGTCCGGCGGCGGGCCGCGCAGCTGCTGCGAGCCGACTCGGCCCGCTACTCCGATCTGCGGGCCGCGGGCGGGCGGTATTTCGCCTTCAAGGAGCAGCCACCCCGGCAGCAGCCGTTCCTGGTCGGGCTGGCCGGCCTGGACGACCTGGCCAGCGAGCGGGTGCTGGTCGACCCGAACGTCATCGACGACAGCGGCGCGACCACGATCGACTGGTACCAGCCCTCCCCCGACGGCCAGCTGGTGGCGGTGTCGCTGTCCGCCCACGGCACCGAAGACGGCACCGTGCACGTCTACCAGACCTCGTCCGGGCAGCCGACCGGGGTCGCCGTGCCCCGGGTGACCGGCGGGACGGCCGGCGGCTCACTGGCCTGGGCGGGCGATTCGTCCGGTTTCTGGTACACCCGCTACCCGTCTCCCGGTGAGCGCCCGGATGATGACCTGGGCTTCTACCAGGAGGTCTGGTACCACCCGCTGGGCGAGACGCTGGCCGGCGACCGCCCCGAGCGGCCGGGCCGGTTCGCCGACGACCGGATCGCCGAGAACTTCCTCAACGCCTCCCCCGACGGCCGGTGGGTCATGGACCGGGCCGAGCAGGGCGACGGCGGCCAGTGGCAGGTCTTTGTCCGCGCTCAGTCGGCCGGGCCGCAGGACTGGTGGCTGGTCGCCGACGTCGAGGACCAGATCAGCTACGCCACGTTCGGCCCGGACGGGCTGTACCTGCTGTCGCGCCGGGACGCCGCGCGCGGGACGGTGCTGCGGCTGCCGCTGCGGCCGGGAGCCACCGTCGCCCAGGCGGCGGTGGTGATCCCGCAGCCGAACCTGGCGATCGAATCGGCGGCCGGGGCGGCCAACCACGACGGCGGTCTGGTCGTCACCGGCTCCTGGCTGTGGCTGCAGGTCATCGACGGCCACGCACCGTTCCTGCTCGTATACCGGCTGGACAGCCTGACCGAGGACCCCGGCTGGGCCAATCCGGCCGGGGCGGTCACCGGCGAGGCGGGCGCCGCCATCGACACCGTGGTCCGGCTGGGCGGCGACGACATCGCCTACACGACCGAGGGCTACACCGAGCCCCGGTCATGGTGGCAGGTATCGGGCACGGGGACGCCGCGCCGTACCGCGCTGGTGGCCAGCAGCCCGCTCGACTTCTCCGGCTACGAGGTCAGCCGCCAGATCGCGACCTCCCCCGACGGCACCAGGGTCCCGATCACCCTGATCAGCCCGCGCGGTCTGCCCCGCGACGGTCACGCCCCGGTCCTGCTGACCGGGTACGGCGGTTACGGCTTCACGCTGACCCCCCGGTTCACCCCCAGCGACCTGCTGTGGCTGGAGCAGGGCGGGGTGCTGGCGATCGCCCACATCCGCGGCGGCGGCGAATACGGCCAGGCCTGGCACCACGCCGGGCGGCTGACGGCCAAGCAGAACGTGTTCGACGACTTCGCCGCCTGCGCGCGGCACCTGATCGACAGCGGGCTGACCAGCTCCGCGCGGCTGGCGCTGCTGGGTGGCTCCAACGGCGGGCTGCTGATGGGAGCGATGGTGACCCAGCACCCGGACCTGGCCCGCGCGGTGGTGGCGATGGTCCCGGTGCTGGACATGCTGCGGGTCGAGCTGCACCCCAACGGGGCGTTCAACGTGACCGAATACGGCACCGTCGAGGATCCCGCCCAGTTCCGGGCGCTGTACGCCTACTCTCCCTACCACCACGTCAAGGACGGCACCGCCTACCCAGCGGTGCTGCTCACGGCCGGGGAGTTCGACCCCCGGGTCGACGCCTACCACGCCAAGAAGATGGCGGCCCGGCTGCAGGCCGCGACCTCGTCGGCCGAGCCGGTGCTGCTGCGGATCGAAGCGGGCGGGCACGGCCTCGGCCGCTCGCTCGACCAGCAGGTGTCCGAGCTGGCCGACGTCTACACGTTCCTGTTCGACCAGCTCGGCGTCGACTACCGGTCCTGAGCGGGCCGGCCGTCCGCGTCCGGGCCGGCCGGGGTGGCGGCCGCGGACGGGCCGGCGAGCGCGTCGGCGGCGAAGTCGCGCAGCGCGCCGGGGCGCAGCGGCGCCCCCAGCAGCTGGCTGACCAGGGTGCGGTGGGCGGCGTGAAGGGTGCGGACAGCGGCCCGGTTGAGGCCGGGCTTGATCGGCGGCTGGCCGCCACGGGGACGGCCGGGCTTGGTCGGCACCCACAGGTGACCGGGGTCGGTGCCCTGCAGTTCGGCGACGATCTCGGCCCGGACGCTGAGCCAGCGGCTGAGGATCTGGACGGTGGCGTCGGTCAGCGGGTAGGACTCGCCGCCGACGTCCACCCGGGCGCCGTTATTGAGGTGCAGGTCGCTGACCTTGAGGGCGGCCAGTTCGGGGACGCCCTGGCCGGTGTCGGCCACCAGCGCCGCCACCGCCGCCGTGCGCAAGGTGGTGGCAAGGTTCGACGCGCTCGGGCGGCGGATGGTCAGGTCGTGCAGCAGCCGCTCGGTGTCGCCCGGGGTGAGGTGGAAGCCGCGGGCCGGCGGCGGGCTGTGGCGCCGGTCACCGAGGCCGAGGAACTGGGCGAACGCGTTGTAGGTGCCGACCCGCACCCGGATCGAGTTGGCCGACACCGCCGCCTGCGGCCCGTAGCGGGTGTTGCGGGTGCGGAGCTGGCCGTCGGCCGCCGCCACCAGCCAGGCGTCGGCCCGTTCCGGTTCCATCAGCTCAGCCACCGTCAGCTGGGCCTCCCCCGCCCCCTGCTGGGCGTGAGCCAGGAACTCCTCCAGGTAGCGGCGGCGGATCCGGCAGGTCGTCGCGCTGAAGTTACGGCTGGCCAGGTCATGGGCGAACCGATCGACCGCGACCTGCGCC
>Ga0213875_10000975_pt1 | contig 20491 bp, 20 predicted proteins | sample BarmaccomBMRX_R8_FD_160105 | JGI IMG/M metagenome (GOLD analysis project Ga0213875, IMG submission 160105) | Root-associated microbial communities from Barbacenia macrantha in rupestrian grasslands, the National Park of Serra do Cipo, Brazil - RX_R8 | ecosystem: Host-associated > Plants > Roots... | reverse complement strand
GCGACGATCCAGCCACCGCCGACGACGCGCGTCCCATCGTAGAGCACGGCTGCCTGGCCGGGGGCGACTCCATATTCGGGCACGGCGAAGCGGACGGTGTCGCCGGCGAGCCGCGCAGGCGTCGGTCGCGCCATGGAGCGGACCTTTACGGCGAGTGGTCCCGACGTCGGACCGAGCGCGTTCAAGTCGATCAGCTGCGCGGCGGCCACGGCAAGTGCTTCCCTGGGGCCGACGACGACACGCCTCTCCGCCGCCTCGATGCGGACGACATATAGCGGCGCGGTCGTTCCGCCGATGGCGATGCCGCGCCGCTGCCCGACGGTGAAGCCGCCGATGCCGCCGTGCCGCCCCAGCACGCGGCCTTCAAGGTCGACGATGTCGCCGCTCACGGCGGCCGCGGGCGCGAGCTTCCGCACCAGCGCGGCGTGATCGCCGTCGGGAACGAAGCAGATGTCCTGGCTGTCCGGCTTCCCGGCGACGCCGAGCCCGAGCTGCGCCGCGATCTCGCGCACGCGCGACTTCGGCAGATCGCCGAGCGGGAAGCGCAGATAGTCGAGCTGAGACCTCGTCGTCGCGAACAGGAAGTAGCTCTGGTCGCGCGCCGGATCGATCGCGCGGTGCAGCTCCGGCCCGTCACTGCCGACGATGCGACGGACATAATGGCCGGTGGCGAGGCAGTCCGCGCCGAGCTCACGCGCGAGCCCGAGCAGATCGGTGAACTTCACGCCCTCGTTGCACCGCACGCAGGGGATCGGCGTCCGCCCGGCGGCATAGTCGGCGGCAAAGCGGTCGATCACCGTCTCGCGGAAGCGGGTGGAGTGGTCGAAGACATAATGCGCGATGCCGAGCTTCTCGGCGACGGCGCGAGCGTCGGCGATATCGCGGCCGGCGCAGCAGCTGCCCGCACGACCGCTCGCAGCGCCGTGATCGTAGAGCTGCAGCGTCACGCCGATCGTCTCGGCGCCGCTCGCCTGCGCCAGCGCCGCCACGACCGAGCTGTCGACGCCGCCGGACATGGCGACGACGATGCGCGACCGCTCGGCCGGGCGAGGCAGCTGGAAATCCGCGTTCATGGGCGGCGCCTCATATAGCGGTCGGCCGGACAAGAACACCCGGTGGGATTTGCGCAGGAATGCCGAACCTCGTTCGCTTGCCGGCTTTACCTCGCCTTAGCTCTGATCGGGGTAGGGACGCCGCTCGCGAGTCATGGGAGTGGTCGATGGACCTGAGCTTCAGGTTCGAACGCATGCGTCAACGCCGGGTGGCGATACCGATGGCCGACGGCGGGCTTCTGCTCGCCGCGTCTGCGGTCGCGCAGGCTGCGACGCCGACCGCCGCCGCGGCGGCGCGCTTGGCGCCGATCGGGGGAGCGGCGATCGACCAGCGCCGCGCCATCGTCCTGCTCTTGTCGGGTGGTAGCGGCTGGGCCGGTGCCGCAGCTTCGCTTGGCGGCAGCTTCCATCCGCGGATCGCGGCGGCGGCGGCTGGCAAGGCGGGGTCAACACTCATGAAGCCGGGCTTTACCTTCGCGTTTTAGCGTTCCTTCAAGGGGAAGGCGCTAGGAGGACCATGGTGGGAGCACAACGGACCTGCGGGTCGTGTTGGGGTAGTCGATGATTGAGAATCAGAAGATCCGTCCAGCGCAGGTGATCGGTCCGCTCGGCGAACCGCTCACCATCGATTCGCTGCCGCCCCCCGACACGCGCCGTTGGGTGGTGCGTCGCAAGGCCGAGGTGGTCGCCGCGGTCAACGGTGGGCTGCTCACCGTGGACGAGGTATGCGATCGCTACAGCCTCAGCCTCGAGGAATTCGCGGGCTGGCAGCGCGCCGTCGATCGCTCTGGCATGCCGGGGCTACGGGTCACGCGCATCCAGCACTATAAATCGCTGTACGAGCGCCAGCAGAAATATTGAGCGCGCCGCGACCGCGGCGCCCACGAACAAGCCGCACGGGGCGGGCCGGACCAGGCTCGCCCCGCTTGTGTTTCGGGCTCCTCCTGTGGTGCAGCCGAACGATCGGTGCGTTGCCGGAACCAGTCCGCTTCCTCACGCGTATTTTGCGCCAGTTCGTCGCCTCAGCGCGGAGCCTCGGCGACGCGGCGCGACGTGCGCAGAGGAGGAAAAACCATGGGCATCATTCTTTGGCTGATCGTCGGCGGTGTCGTCGGCTGGCTCGCGAGCATTGTCATGCGCACCGATGCGCAGCAGGGCATCGTGCTCAACATCGTCGTCGGCATCGTCGGCGCGTTCCTCGGCGGCCTGATCATGGGCCGCGGCGAGATCAACAATTCCGGCCTCACGCTCGAGACCTTCCTGGTCTCGCTCGTCGGCGCAATCATCCTGCTGGCGATCGTCAACCTGGTGCGTCGCGGCACGGTTCGCTGACGTCGTCAGGGATTTTAACGGTCAGGCCGCGTCGGCGTCCGCCGGCGCGGCCTTTTCGTTACACGTCACTCGAGTTCGAAACTGACGTTCACGGTGACGTCGAGATTCTGGCTGCCGGCCTCGATCGGTGTCGGCGCGGCATCGGCCTTCATGCGCATCGCCATCATCGGACGGATCGGCCCGGGCGCGCTCATGCCTGATTCGTTGATTGCCGCGATCCGCGCGACCCGCATTCCCGCCGCTTTCGCGTAGAGCTCGGCGCGTCCCCGCGCGATCGCGATCGCCTGCGCACGCGCTTCGTCGAGCGCCGCGTCGGGATGTTCGACCGAGAGGCTCGGTCCGTCGATCTGGTTGATGCCCTGGCAGACCAGCGCGTCGAGGATCGCGCCGGCGCGAGCGATATCATGGAAGCGGATCGAAAGCTGGTCGGAAGCTTGGTAGCCGGTCAGCACCGGCGGCTGATTGTCACCATAGCGAAATTGCGGCTGAAGGTTGAGCGTGGCGGTCGCGATATCCTTGTCGGCGATCCCCGCATGCCTGAGCGCGGCGATCGCGGCGGTCATCGCTCGGGCGTTCGCTGCCATCGCGTCGCTTGCTTTTGCCGCCTGCGTGACCACGCCGGCGGTGATCGTCGCGAGATCGGGCACGCGCACGGCCTCGCCGGTCGCCACAATGTCGAGCTTCGTCGACGCGCGTGACGGCAATGGATCGGCGATGGCGGCCGCAGGCAGCGTAGCGGACAACGCTGCGAGAGCCAGCATGATCGGGTGGCGCATTTCATCTCCTCCGGAATGGGCGGATCGCCCGTGACGCACCGGTCGCGTCGCACCCCGCGGCTGCACCACGGCTGAAACGCGCGCTCAGCCGCCGTTCAGGCGCCGTGGCGCCGCATTGCGAACCGGTAGACGATGAGCACCACGATCGCGCCGATCGCGGCGCTGATCCAGGCGCCGGGTTGGGTGGGCGTGTAGAACCCTGCCGACTGACCGACGAAGCCGGCAAGGAGGGCACCCGCAATGCCAAGCAATATCGGCACGATGAAACCGCCGGGATCGCGTACCGGGGCGGCGAACCTGGCGAGCACGCCCGCGACGATGCCAATGAAGATCCAGCCGAGAGCCGCGCCCTCCATCTGTCATCCTCAAACTTTTGTTCTGCCGGCCATGATGTCCGCACGAGCGGCTGTGGGCAAGGCCCGATTCGGTTCGATCGTCCCGACTAGCCTTGTCTTGAGCGTGGTGACTTATTCGGCTAATACAGCGTGGCCTGTACGATGATAACGCCACGGGGAAGGGTAAGGCGCTGACGCCATGAATGCGGAGAAGAACATCTGGCGTCGCCGCGAGCTGGTCGAGGAGGTCGATTCCGAGGCCTCGCCGCGCCGCGTGCCGCGTTGGCTGATCGCGCTCGGCATCGTGCTGGCGGCGCTGCTGTTGATCTGGGCGCTGTTCCTGCGCGGCGGCTCGGCACCGAAGAAGGCGTCGGATGCGCGGCCGACGGTCTCGGTCATCGTTCCCGGTCTGAAGAGCGTCGGCGCGACGATCACCGCGGTCGGTACGCTCGCCGCGCGGGTCGACATGCCGGTCGGCGTTTCGGGCGAGGGCGGTATGGTCACCGCCGTGCTCGTCCAGCCGGGCGACTGGGTGCGCGCCGGTCAGGTGCTGGCAACGGTCGATCGCCGCGTGCAGGCGGAGCAGTCGGCGCAGATGGCGGCGCAGATCGCGTCCGCCAAGGCCGATGCCGCGCTGGCGAAGAGCACGCTCGATCGCGCCGAAAAGCTCGTCGACCGCGGCTTCATCAGCCATGCCGAGATCGATCAGAAACAGTCGGCCGTCGATTCGGCCAACGCCAAGGTGAAGCTCGCCCAGGCGCAGTATGGCGAGATGAACGCGCGCCTCGCGCGGCTCGACATCCGTTCGCCCTCAGCCGGGCTGGTGCTGACGCGCGCGGTCGAGCCCGGCCAGATCGTCAGCTCGGCGTCCTCGGCGCTGTTCACGATCGCGCAGGACGGCGCCTACGAGCTCAAGGCGAAGCTGCCCGAGCAGGATCTGGCGCGGCTCAAGGTCGGCCTTGCCGTGCAGGTGACGCCGGTCGGCTCCGATCGAAGCTTTACCGGCCGCATCTGGCAGCTTTCGCCCGTGGTCGACCCGACGACCCGGCAGGGCGATGCGCGCATCGCGCTCGGCTACGATCCGGCGCTGCGGCCCGGTGGCTTCGCGCAGGCGTCGATCGTCGCCGGCACGCGCGACGCTCCCTTGCTGCCCGAATCCGCGGTGCAGAGCGACCCCGACGGCAACTTCGTCTATATCGTCGACGGCGAGGGCGTGGTCCACCGCCGCAAGGTCAAGGTCGGCGACGTCTCCGATGCGGGCATCACGGTCGCAAGCGGGCTCGATGGCAATGAGCGCGTCGTCAGCCAGGCGGGCGCCTTCCTCAACCCCGGCGACCATGTGAAGCCGGTGCTTGCGCCCGCGGGCTGAGCGGCAGGAGGCGGCATGAGCTTCCGCAACATCTCGGCGTGGGCGATCCGCAACCCGGTAGCGCCGATCGTGCTGTTCGTCGCGCTGACCATCGCCGGGATCGTCAGCTTCATGAGCATGCAGGTCAATCAGGACCCGGACATCAGCTTCCCTGCAGCGACCGTCGAGGTCGATCAGCCGGGGGCGGCGCCGACCGAGATGGAGACGCAGGTCACGCAACGCATCGAGGCGGCGGTACGCGGCATTTCGGGCGTCGACGAGATCACGTCCAAGGTGACCGAGGGCGAGTCCTATACGATCGTTCAGTTCGCGATCGGCACGCCGGTCGATCGTGCTGTCAACGACGTGCGCGATGCCGTCTCGCAGATTCGGAGCCAGCTGCCGGAAGGCATATTGGAGCCGCGCGTCTCGCGGCTCGACATCGCTGATTCCGGCCCGCTTGCCTATTATTCCGTCCAGTCGACGAGTATGACGCTCGAGCAGCTTTCCTGGTTCGTCGACAATACGATTTCCAAGAAGCTGCTCGCGATCAGCGGCATGGCGCAGGTGAAGCGCTCCGGTGGCGTCAGCCGCGAAATCCGCGTGGTGCTCGATCCGGCGCGGATGCAGGCGCAGGGCGTCACCGCCGCACAGGTCAACGCACAGCTGCGGCTGATGAACATGAACGCCGCCGGCGGCCGCGCCGAGATTGCCGGCGCCGAGCAATCGGTGCGCGTACTCGGCAATGCGCAGGATGCCTATGCGCTTGGCCAGAAACAGATCGCGCTGGCCGATGGCCGCACGATCAAGCTTGCCGACATCGCCGACGTGCGCGACGCCTATGCCGAGCAGCGCAACGTCTCGAAGCTCAACGGGCGCCAGGTGCTGTCCTTCTCCGCCTCCAAGGCGAAGGGCGCGTCGGACGTCACCGTCTATGACGACATGCAGAAGGCGCTGCGCGATCTCGCCAAGCAATATCCGCAGGTCAGCTTCAAGCAGCTCTATACCAGCGTCGACTATACCAAGGTCCAGTATGACGCGGCGCTGCACGCGATCATCGAAGGCGCGGTGCTCGCGGTGGCGGTGGTGTTCCTGTTCCTGCGCGATTGGCGGGCGACCGCCATCTCGGCGCTGGCGATCCCGCTTTCGGCGATCCCGACCTTCTTCTTCATGAGCGTGATGGGCTTCACGCTCAATTCGCTGAGCCTGCTCGCGCTCAGCCTTGTCGCGGGCGTGCTCGTCGATGACGCGATCGTCGAGATCGAAAACATCGTCCGGCACATGCGCATGGGCAAATCCGCCTATCAGGCGGCGATCGACGCGGCCGACGAGATCGGTCTCGCCGTCGTCGCGACTACCTTCTCGATCGTCGCAGTGTTCCTGCCGGTCGGCTTGATGCCGGGTGTCTCGGGCCAGTTCTTCAAGAATTTCGGCCTGACCGTCGTCGCCGCGGTGCTGATGAGCCTCGCAGTGGCGCGGCTGATCACACCGATGATCTCAGCCTATTTTCTGCGCGCGCACGGCGAGGCGCCGCATGGCCAGAGCCGGCTGCTCTACCGCTACCTCGATCTGCTGCGCTGGTCGCTCGATACGCGGCGTGCGGATGCCTATCGCGCCGTGCATGGCGGCTGGAGGCGGCTGCTCGGCTACCTCCGCGATCACCGCATTTGGACCATCGGCATCGGCGTCGCGGCGTTCTTCCTGACGATCGCCGCCTTCGCGACGCTGCCCTTTCAGTTCCAGCCGCCGCTCGATTTCGATTTTAGCCAGGTCGACGTGCAGATGGTGCCGGGCTCGACGAAGGAAGATACGGTGCGCGTCGCTGACGAGACGCAGCTCATCCTTAGCAGGCAGCCTGAAGTGTCGGACGTCGTCGCCGATATCGACGTCGGCAGTGCCAACCTGTTCCTGACGCTGCGCAAGGACCGCAAGCGCACCGAGACGCAATTCGAGCGCGACACCAGCCCGCTGCTCGCCACGATCCCCGATGCGCGCGTCAACTTCCAGTCGCAGAACAGCAATTTCGGCCGTGACGTGTCGGTCGTGCTCGTCGGCGACGATCCCAAGCTCCTCGACGATACCGCGCGCCAGGTCGTCAAGGAGATGGCGACGCTCTCGGAAATCCGGGCGCCGCGGGTCGACAGCGATCTGCCACGACCCGAAATCACCATCCGTCCCCATTTCGACATGGCCTCGCAGATGGGCGTCACTACCGAAGCGCTCTCGACCACAATTCGCATCGCGACGCTCGGCGATATCGATCAGAATGTCGCGAAGTTCTCGCTCTCCGATCGCCAGATCCCGATCCGCGTCGTTATCAACGAGAATTCTCGCCGCAGCCTCGCGACGATTCAGAACCTGCCGGTGCCGACGACAAGCGGCGGTTCGGTGCCGCTCAAGGTCGTCGCCGATATCGGCTTCGGCGCCGGCCCCTCGCAGATCCGCCGCTACAACCAGAGCCGCCGCGCAATCATCGGCGCCGATTTCGCGCCGGGCCTGGTCGGCGGTGCCGCCAAGCAGATCGACGCGCTGCCGACGCTCAAGCACCTGCCGAACGGCGTCCAACGCGTCTACATGGGGCAGGACAAGTGGCAGGGCGAGATGATCAGCAACTTCATCGTCGCCGTCATCTCCGGCGTGCTGCTCGTCTTCGCGGTGCTGGTGCTGCTCTACAAGCGCGTGATGCCGCCGCTGGTGAACATGGGTTCGCTGGTGCTGGCGCCGCTAGGCGGTGCGCTGGCGCTGCATCTCACCGGCATGGCGGTGTCGATGCCGGTGTTCATCGGCCTGCTCATGCTGCTCGGCATCGTCGCCAAGAACTCGATCCTGCTTGTCGATTTCGCGATCGAGGAGATGCACAAGGGCACCGCCAAGATCGACGCGATCATGGAAGCCGGCCACAAGCGCGCGCAGCCGATCATCATGACGACGGTGGCGATGGTCGCGGGCATGGTGCCGGTCGCGTTCTCGCTCTCGGGCGACGGCAGCTTCCGCGCGCCGATGGCGATAACGGTGATCGGTGGCCTGCTCGCCTCGACCTTGCTGACGCTGGTGATCGTGCCGGCCGCATTCAGCGTCGCCGACGATATCGAGCGGTGGCTCGGCGGCCATCTCGGCCGGGTGCTCACCAACGGCGGTGCCAACGCGCCCGCGCCGGAGGCGCAGCCGGCCGAATAGGCAGGCGGCGCTCCGGTGCGGGCTTCTAGCGGCAGGTTCACAACAAAGGTCGTGTCATGACCCGGCTTTCGCTGCGGCGATGTTTCGCGTGAGGTTCCGGCTTGAACCTTTCGCCGCCTCCCGCCTTTGATGCGCAGATGCCCACCGGCCCGCGCCTGATCGCCCTCACCGGGCTGAACCGCTTCAATCCCGCGCACGGCGGTGCGCGCGGCATGCGGATCGTGGCGACCGGGCTGCTCGTCGCGATGGCCGCGCTCTATCTCGCGTCGCGCGCGCTCGAGCCGCGCTATGGCGCGGCGTTCGGCTATCTCCGCGCGTTCGCGGAAGCCGCGATGGTCGGCGGCATGGCGGACTGGTTTGCGGTGACGGCGCTGTTCCGCCACCCGCTCGGGCTGCCGATCCCGCACACCGCGATCATCCCGCGCAACAAGGATCGCATCGGCGACAATCTCGCCAAGTTCATGCGCGAGAATTTCCTGAAGGCGGAGGCGATCGGCCGTTGGGTCGATCAGTATGACGTCGCCCGAGCCGCGGGGCGCTGGCTCGAAAACCCGGCCGGCGGCGGCGTCGGCCGGTTGCGCGGCGACGCCTCACGGTTGCTCGCGACGATCCTCGAATCGCTCGATCAGGAGCGGCTCGGCGGCCTCGTGCGCGCCGGGCTGGCGCAGCGGCTGCGCGCGCTCGACCTCTCGCCGCTGCTCGGCAACGCGCTTGCCGCCGCGATCGCCGAGGGTCGCCATCTCCCACTCCTCGACGGCATCATCCGCTGGGCCGCGCGCGTGCTCTCCGCCAACGAGGACCTGATCCGCCAGATGGTGCACGAGCGCGCCGGTGCCGTGCTGCGCTGGACGGGGCTCGACGAGACGATCGCCAACAAGATCATCGACGGGCTCGACAAGATGCTCGCCGAAATGGCCGAGGATCCGCAGCACCCGCTGCGCGGCAAGGCCGAGGAGGGGTTGGCGAAACTTGCGGACGACCTGCGGCATTCACCCGAAATGCGCGCGCGCGTACAGGCGTTCAAATCCGAGATGATCGACAATCCGGCGCTGACCGATTGGTGGCAAGGCGTTTGGGAATCGGCGCGCGCGGGAATGCTGCGGATCGTGCGCGATCCCGATGCCGTCATGGGCGGCCAGTTCGGCGAGGTGCTGAAGCAACTCGGTGCCACGCTGCAGGCCGATGCCGGGCTTTCCGGGACGATCAATCGCTTCGCCCGCGATGCCGCCATCTATGTCGCGGACAGCTATGGCGATGGCATCGTGCGGCTCGTCTCGGATACGGTGCGCGGCTGGGATGCGAGCACCGTCACCGGCCAGATCGAGCAGGCGGTGGGGCGCGATCTTCAATATATCCGCGTCAACGGGACGCTCGTCGGTGGTCTCGTCGGGCTCGCGCTGCACGTGGTCGATCGCCTGCTTTAGAGCAAAAAGGGCTGACTTGAATCACCGTTTGCCCTGAGCCTGTCGAAGGGCTGTCCTTCTTCGGCAGGCAAGGAAAGAACAGTGCTTCGACAGGCTCAGCACGAACGGAAAAGAGGGAGATCGAATCCGACCCGCAATCGCTTTAGCCAGCTCATCACACGCCTCATTGCGCGAGCGGCACGCGCCGTGCCTCTCCGGAGTGGTTGCTCGCTATTCCTCCCCCGGCAGCGTTACGTCCTCTCCCAGCGTCTCGCGAAGGTAGACTCGCTCGACGAGCGTGTAGATCGCGACGCTGATCGCGCCCGAGAAGAACAGGCCGTAGGTGCCGAGCGCGGCGCCGCAGGAGAGGATCAGGAACAGGTAGAGCGCTGGCGGCACTCGCACGACGCGATGCGAGATCAGCGGCGTGATGATGTTCGCCTGGACGATGCGCACGACGGTGTAGGTGATGAGCACGCCCGCGATCGAGCCCGATCCCGCGATCGCGATCACCAGCGGCGGGATCATCGCCAGCGTCGGACCGACATAGGGGATGAACTCGGACAGGCCGCCGAGCAGGCCGAGCGAGGCCGCCGCCGGCATGTGCGACCATTTGAGGCCGAGCCAGATCATCAGCCCCATCAGCAGCATCGAGATGATCTGCGTGATCAGCCACAATCGCAGCGAGCGGCCGATATCGTCGAGCGCGTCCCGCGCGACGCCACGATGCGCGGGCGGCGTCATCGCCACCAGCCCGTCCACATAGAGCTTCGGCTGAGCCGCGAAGAACACGGCGCCGACCAGCAGGATGGTGAGGTTGACGGCGAGCTGACCGACGCCGACGCCGAACCCCGCGACGGCGAGCGCGACATGCGTGCTGTGGCCGATCTGGGTGATGCCGTCGATCACGAGGCGGCCGAGCGGATCCTGGCCGATCGTCGCCTGCGCCCGCGCCCAATCCTGCGGCAGCCGCGCCTTCAGTTGGCTAAGTTCGCCGCCCAGCTCGTCGGTGAACAGCCAGCCGATCAGATAGAGCGCGCCGAACAGCAGCGCCGAAGCGATCGCGACGCCGATGCCGCGCGGCAGCCGCGCATATTTCACAAGCCCGTCGGCGATCGCGGCGAGTAGCACACCGGCCAGCGCCGCGCCGAACGCAAGCAGCAGCATGTGCTCTGATCTATAGGCAAAAGCGACGAGTGCCGCGGCGATCACGATGAGCGCCAACCGCCGCACGAAGCGCTGATCCGCGCGGTCGGGTGTCAGCCGGGCCATTTCGGGCGAAACCCGGGAGCACTGGGTTTCGATCCGCTTACGTCAGTTCCGCACTCAACGTTCGTCATGAGCGAAGTCGAAGGACGTGCCGCAAGCGTTGCCGTGCTTGGCACGCAGGTCGACTACGCTCGGTGCGAACGGATCGGGATGGAGAGCGCAAGACGGATCAGCCCTTGCGGCTGGCCTCGAACAGGAACCAGGCGCGCTCCTCGGCCTGATCGGTCCAATCGTCGAGGATGCCGCTCGTCGCGTTGTCCTTGACCTCGTCGACGATGTCCTTCGCCTCGCGCAGCGACGCGACCAGCGCGAGATTGTCCTCGCGCAGCTCCTTGAGCATGTCGTCGGCGTTGACGAAATCGCGATCATTGTCCGTGATGCGCTGATGGCGCGCGATGTCGCCGATCGAGCGCAGCGTCGTGTTGCCGGTCTTGCGCACGCGCTCGGCGATCTGGTCGGTCGTGCCGAGGATCTGTGTCGCCTGATCGTCGAGCATCAGGTGATAGTCGCGGAAGTGCGGGCCCGAGACGTGCCAGTGGAAATTCTTGGTCTTGAGGTAGAGCGCGTAGCTGTCCGCAAGGATCGCGTTCAGCGCGTCCGCGACGGTCGAGGCTTCGTTCCGGCTGATGTCGGAAGGCGTCTTCAGCGGGGCGGGAGCGGCTTCGGCCATGATGATTCTCCTGGGGGTGGTGCGGGCAGTCCGGCGCTCAACGAGCGAGCCGGTCTCTGGTGGCATGACCAAGCCCACGCCGACACTCAATAAGAATGATTTCGGTGATCGAACGACTAGATCAGGCCGATCGCGGCGACGCCGATGATGACGCCGATCACGATCAGCACGCCGCCGATCGCCGGCCGCGCCCAGCGCGGCGCCACGATCCCGCCGCGGACCACGGCAGGGACGTTCGCGAGGGTCGTGCCTGCTGCCGCCGCGACCGCGGTCACCATCCACGCGCCGTCCGCCGCAGAGAAGGCGAAGGTCGTGAACATCGTCTTGTCGAGCGCAGCGAGGATCAGGAAAGCGCCGAAGCTGGAGAGGAGTGAACCGAGCTTCCAGCCATCGACCGGCTCCGGCGGCTTCACACGCAGGAACCCGCCGATCCCGCCGGAAATCAGCGCGATGCCGAGCAGCAGCCGGAGCGCGCGGTGGCTCGCCTCGGCCGCCGCGAACGTGCCGGCGAAGGCGGCGGCGGCGGAAAGCGCCAGCGCCGCCACGAAGATGCCGACGATGACGCACAGCGGTTTGCGGAAGCGCGCGCCAAGCAGACCCGCGAGCAGCTGCGTGCCGTCCCCGATCTCGAGCACGAGCGAAACCAGCAGGACCGGGAGAATCGCGTCCATCGCGAGCGCCGATCAGGCGCCGAGCCGCACCATCACCGAGGCGATGTAGGCATCGGCCTCGGCATCGCCGGTGGCGTTGCCGTCGATCGCCTGCCCGAGCACGTCGAGCCACGGCCGGAACGTCGCCGGCCCCTCACCGCGCCCGAGCGTATCAGCGAGCTTGCCGGCAAGCCGCTCGACCGGGATCAGGCCGTGCGCGCGGGCGACGCTGCGCAGCGCCGCGATCTGGGCGAAGGGCCGCGCCCGCGGCGGCCGCCCACCCATGAGCGCCTCGATCGCGGCAAGCCGCTGAAGAAGCTCGAGACGTACCGTCATGCCGTCCACTTCGCGCACCACGACCTCCCCGCGAATGCGTATGCGAGGAAGGCTAGGCTGCGGATGGTTACCGAGTTGTAAACCGGCTGTGGCGCGTGCGCATCAGCATCCCACTATCTTGACATCGCGCGCTCGAGCGCGCAGAGGCCCACGCCATCCGGGAGCGGCGGCGACGCCGCTCTTTTCGTTTCCACGCCGCGCCGGCGAGAGGTTGCGGCAGCAGAGGTTTAAGGGCGATGGCGAAGCCGACGACCGTCAAGATCAAGCTCGTGTCGAGCGCCGATACCGGCTTCTTCTACGTCACGAAGAAGAACCCGCGCACCAAGACCGAGAAGCTCAGCTTCAAGAAGTACGATCCGGTCGCGCGCAAGCACGTCGAGTTCAAGGAAGCCAAGATCAAGTGATCTGCGGGCGGGTCTGTTCCCCCCGGATCTAGCACGCAGATATTCTGTGCTCCGGCAAAGGCCGGAGCGTTGGCGCTCGACCGAACTGATTGCCTCCAGCGCTTCGGCCTTCGCCGGAGCACATGTTTCGATCGCGAGTGTTCCGCTCTTCCCGCGCGTAGTCGAGGGAAGTTGCGCAGCGTGTCTCGACTTCGCTCGATACGAACGGCGCCCTTTTGACCGAGAGGGTTAAGGCGCCGTGCCGGCCGGCCGGGCTTCTGCGAGAATCAGCGCAAAGTTCTCGCCGTCGTCAAGCCATTCGCGAATCGGCGTCCACGCACCGGCGCGCAGCAGCAGCCGCGCCGCGTTGGGCCCGTATTTGTGGCTGTTCTCGGTGTGGATCGTTTCGCCCGCCCGCATCGCAAAGCGTTCGCCGTCGATCGTGAAGGCGATGTCGCGGGCCGCCTCGAGATGCATCTCGATCCGCGCTTCCCACGCGTTCCAGCGCGCGACGTGGCGGAAGGCGTCGCTCGGAATGTCGCCGTCGAGTTCCCGGTTGATGCGATGGAGCAGGTTGAGGTTGAACGCGGCGGTGACGCCGGCTTCGTCGTCATAGGCGCGGATCAGCGTCTCCGCGTCCTTTACGCGATCCATGCCGATCAGCAGCATCGAGCCGACGCCGAGCGTCTCGTGCATCGCACGCAGCAGGTTGGTCGCGGTGCGCGCCACCATGTTGCCGATCGTCGAGCCGGGAAAGAAACCGAGCTTGGGCAAGCGGCTGACTTCGTCGACCATGTCGAGGGGGTTGGTGAAATCCGCCTCGAGCGGCAGCACCGGCAGCTTGGGGAAGGCGTCGGCGAGCGCGGCAGCCGATTCGCGCAGGAAATCGCCCGAGATGTCGATCGGCACATAAGCCGCGGGCTCGACGCAGCCGAGCAGGATCGGCGTCTTCGTCGAAGAACCGGAACCGAACTCCACCACCGCGCGGCCCGGCCCGACGATCTTGCCGATCTCCCCGCAATGCCGCGCGAGCAGCGCTGTCTCGGTGCGCGTGGGATAATATTCAGGGAGCTGGGTGATCTCCTCGAACAGCTCCGAGCCGCGCCGATCGTAGAACCAGCGCGCCGGAATCGCGCGCTGCGGCCGCATCGCGAAGCCGTCGAGCACGTCGCGGCGAAACCGGGGGTCGACGCCGGTGCGTACGACGACGGGTTCAAGCAGCATCAGAGATCCTTCGCGAGCCGCAGTCCGGTGAACTGCCAGCGCTGATGGGGATAGAAGAAGTTGCGATAGCTCGCCCGCGAATGGCGGCGCGGCGTCGCGCAGCTCGCACCCCTGAGCACGCTCTGCCCGGACATGAACTTGCCGTTATACTCGCCGACAGCGCCCGCCGCGGGCCGGAACCCGGGATAGGGCAGATAGGCGGAACCGGTCCACTCCCACACGTCGCCGAACATCTGCCGCAGCCCTGCCCCCGCTTCGGGTGCCTGCGGGTGCGGCGCGGCGGCGCGGTCGAGCTGGTTGCCCGCGGCAGGATCGAGGCTCGCGGCGGCGGTTTCCCATTCCGCCTCGGTCGGCAGCCGCGCACCTGCCCAGTGCGCATAGGCATCGGCTTCGAAATGGCTGATGTGGCTGACCGGCGCCGCGGGATCGAGCGGCCGCAGCCCATCGAGCCCGAAGTGCTGCGGCTGGCCGTCAATCGTGCGCCAATAGAGCGGCGCAGCGATCTGCTCGGCCTGAACCCAGGCCCAACCGTCGGACAGCCACAGGCTGGGCGTGCGATAGCCGCCGTCGGCGATGAATGCCTGCCATTCGCCGTTCGTCACCAGCCGATCTGCGAGCGCATGGCCGCGCAGCAGCGTCTCATGTCGCGGGCCCTCGCAATCGAAGGCGAAGTCTTCGCCTTGATGCCCGATCGCGACGATGCCCGCGCGCCCCTCGATCCAGCGGATCGCAGAGGGTGACGACGCGAGCACGGCGGGCGCCGGCTCCCACATCGCAGGCGCCAAGGGGTTCTCGGCGAAGAGTGCGAGCGCGTCGGTCAGCAGCAGCTCCTGATGCTGCTCCTCATGATGACAGCCAAGGGTGACGAGATCGCGAACCTCCGGTGCCAGATCGTGCAGCACCGCCGCCAGCGCCGCATCGACATGCGCGCGATAGGCGAGCACTTCGTCCACTGCCGGGCGCGTCAGCATGCCGCGCCGCGCCCGCGCTATCCTGGCGCCTTCGCCCTCATAATAGCTGTTGAACAGGAACGGCCAGCGCTCGTCGAACAATCGATAGCCGGCCGCGTGATCGCGCAGGACGAAGGTCTCGAAGAACCAGGTCGTATGCGCGAGGTGCCACTTGGCGGGCGAGGCGTCCGGCATAGGCTGACCGCTGGCATCGGCGTCGGAAAGCGGCGCCGCCAGCGCGACGCTGAGCGCGCGGACCTTTCGGTATCGATCGATCAGCGCATCGCACGATAGCAGCGCATCGGCACGAACGGCCATTTCCCGCAGCCCCCTTTCGCGCGAACCCCGCCGCCGACAGAACGATTCGGTGGCGCAATGGTTGCCGCGCGCGCGCTTCGCCGTCGGCATCGTCGGATTTCCGACGATGCCTCGCGCTCAGGAAGCGCGGATCAGGCTTGCCGCGTCGCGCCCGGCCGCCAAAGCACATCGCCTTCGCCGGCCGCATTGATCGCGCGGGCGAGCACGAACAGATGGTCCGAAAGGCGGTTGATATAGGTGAGCGCCTGCGGGTTGAGCGCGACATCGGCGCCCGCCGCTACCGCGGCGCGCTCCGCCCGCCGGGCCGCGGCGCGCGCGACATGGACATGCGCGGCGGCCGCCGATCCGCCGGGCAGGATGAAGCTTCGCAAGGGCTCGAGCCCTTCGTTCATGACGTCGATCTCCGCCTCGAGCCGCGCGACCTGCTCCGGCACGATGCGCAGCGCCATCTCCGTCGGTGCGAAGCCTTCGCCTTGTCCCGCGGGCGTTGCGAGATCGGCGCCGAGATCGAACAGCTCGTTCTGGATGCGGGCTAGCATCGCGCGGTGCGCCTCGCTCTCGACGTGCAGCAGCGCGACACCGATCAACGCGTTGAGCTCGTCGACTTCGCCGATCGCCTGCATGCGCGGCGCAGACTTCGGCAGACGCGAGCCATCGACCAGCCCGGTCTCCCCCGCATCCCCCGTCCGCGTGTAGATGCGGTTGAGCCGGACCATTATTGCCCGCCGCTCGCCCCATGCCCGCCGAGAACGAGCAGCAGGATCACGATCAGGATCGCGATTGCCTGGAACATGATGCGCGCCTGCATCATCTTGTTCTGCCGCATACCGGAGGCGCTCACGTCGCCGCCGCGGGCGATGTTCTCGTGATTGGTCTTGAGGAAGATCACGATGCCGCGGACCAGCGCCACGACCGTCGCGATCATCGCCGCGACCAACAGCAGAATGAGGAAGATGCTCATGACCATGATCTAGGCCGCGCGGCGGTTTCGAGCAATCCTCAAGCCCATCCCTGCCGAAAGCCCCTCCCGGAAAGGGAGGGGTTGGGGTGGGTCGCTATGCGGCGGAGCGCTCACCCGCCAGCAACCCACCCCTCAATCCCCTCCCTTCCAGGGAGGGGAAGACGCTCGCAAACCCGCGAGCAATTCCACCGGATCCACCCCCTCATCCCGCAGCGCCGCCAGGCTCTTCGCCCCGGTCCGCTTGGCGAGCCGCTTGCCGTCCGACCCGAGCAGCAGCGAATGGTGGTGATAGGCGGGCGTCGGAAGGTTGAGCAGCGCCTGAAGCAGGCGATGGACGTGTGTCGCCTCGAACAGATCAACGCCGCGAACCACATCGGTCACGCCCTGCGCGGCATCGTCGACCGTGACGGCGAGATGATAGGACACCGGCGCATCCTTGCGCGCGAGCACGATGTCGCCCTGCCGCTCTGGCGCGGCGCGGACGATCCCCGCCTCGGCATCGTGCCACCACAAGCCCTCTCCCCGGCCCTCTCCTCCAAGGGGAAAGGGAGTAGCGGCGCGGATTGCCGCAGCCATATCGAGCCGCCAGCAATGCGGCTCGTGCGCAATGCGCTCGGCGCGCTTGGCCGGCGCCAGCGCGCGGCATGTGCCGGGATAGACTGGGCCTTCGTCGCCATGCGGCGCCGCCGCGCTCGCGGCGATCTCGGCACGCGTGCAGAAGCAGGGATAGACCAACCCCTCCATCCTCAGCCGCTCGAGCGCCGCCGCGTAGATCTCCAGCCGTTGCGACTGCCGGACGACCTCGCCGTCCCACGCCAGCCCGAGCCAGCGCAGATCCTCCTCGATCCCAACTACGAACGCTTCGCGGGACCGCCCCTGATCGATATCCTCGATCCGCAGCAGGAAGCGCCCACCATATGCGCGGGCAAAATCATGCGCCTTCACCGCCGAATAGGCATGCCCGAGATGCAGCCGGCCGGTCGGGCTCGGTGCGAAGCGGGTTATCACCAGCTTGTCCACAGCACGCTCAACAAGTGACTTGACGATACGAGTCGGGCGATGCTGTCATATTCGCGCAACCGGGAGTCGCCATGGGCGGCCCCAGTTACGGAAGGCGCGGCCGAGGGTTCGGCGACCGCGCCCTGAGTGCGACAGGGCCGGGGGCTGACACCAAGGCGGGGCTTGCCACGCTGCGGAGGCCTCGTCCTTTCATGTATCATCGCGACCTTCTCGAACGCACCGATACCGACCGTCATCTCGAAAGCTGCCCGAGCCTCGTCCTCAACGCGGACTATACGCCGCTTTCCTATTATCCCTTGAGCCTGTGGCCGTGGCAGACCGCGGTCAAGGCGGTGTTCCTCGAGCGCGTCGACATCGTCGCCAACTATGAGCGCGAGGTGCGCAGCGCCAATTTCGCGATGCAGCTGCCGAGCGTGATCGCGTTGCGCCAGTTCGTGCGTCCGTCCGCGCATCCCGCCTTCACGCGCTTCAACCTGTTCCTGCGCGACAGCTTCCGATGCCAATATTGCGGCAGCCACGACGACCTGACCTTCGATCACGTCATCCCGCGCGCGCAGGGCGGCCGGACGACCTGGGAAAATGTCGCCACCGCCTGCGCGCCGTGCAACCTGCGCAAGGGCGGGCGGACGCCGCGCCAGGCCGGCATCAAGCTCTACCGCGAGGCCTATCGCCCGACGAGCTGGCAACTCCAGGAAAACGGCCGCCGCTTCCCGCCCAACTATCTCCACGAAAGCTGGCGCGACTGGCTTTACTGGGACGTGCCGCTGGAGGCGTAGCCCGCCTCGGCGAAGAGGATGCCCATGATGCTGTCCGGGCGCGGGCCGGCGGCCTTGTCGTAGCCGTTGATCCGCAGCAGCTCGTTCCAGAAGTGCACGGCGACGGTGCCCTCGGCCCAGCTCAGCGCGCCGATCCCGGGGCGCGGGCGGAACAGCTCGGCGGCCTGCGGCCAGTGTAGCGGATAGAAGACCTTGGGCTCCTGCACCTGCGATCGCAGCTCATGCTGGTGGACGAGCGCGGTGACGAGATGCGGGCCGGTATAGGCCCAGATCGGCCGATCGCGCAGCGCGTCGGCGACCGCGATGGCATCGTCGAGGAAGGCGTGGTCGCGCGGCAGGCCGAGCACCGCGCCGTTGACGAGGCTGTCGTCCTCGCGGCCGATCAGCACCGGCACGCCGGGCCAGTCCGCGCTCAGGCAGTAGATGTCCGTATCGACCCAGACGAGCCCGGTCCGGCGAATCATATGGTAGCGAAAGCGATCGGAGAATTGCGCGATCGTACCGCGATGCGGACCGACGCCGATCGCGAAGAACTGGTCGCGCGGCAGGATGACCGCAGCGTCCGCGGAGCTCACCCCTGCCGGCAGCGCCTGCGGCGCGTAGGAGAACAGCGTGATCTCATGCCCGTGGCGCACGAACGAGGCGAGGCAGGCAAGCTCCTGCCGCGTGAGCGGGCCTTCGAAGAAGCTGCCGAAGCGCATGATCGGGTGGATAGGGTGCGGCCGCGCTCGCGTCGAGCCGAGCTGAGGCGCGTAACGGTTCCACGCGGGATTGACCCCGCGCTCGCCGCACCGCAGCATACGATCCCATGGCCGCCACCCCGATCGCGCAGAACCCCGACATTCGCTTCCTCGGACGCCTGCTCGGCAACGTAATCCGTGAGCATGGCGGCGACAGGCTGTTCCGCCGCATCGAATATATCCGATCGACCTCGGTAGATCGCGCGCGCGGGATCGCCGAGGCGGATTCGATCGACACCGGCCTCTCCGCGCTCAGCCTCGACGACACGCTCGCCTTCGTGCGCGGCTTCATGCTCTTCTCGATGCTCGCCAATCTCGCCGAGGATCGCCAGGGCGTCGCCGCCGAGCCCGGCGCCGAGGTCGCGCATGCGCTGGCGAGATTGGCCGACGAGAAGATCGATCATGATCGCGTAATGGCGCTGCTCGATCACGCGCTGATCGTCCCCGTGCTCACCGCGCACCCGACCGAGGTGCGGCGCAAGAGCATGATCGATCACCGTAACCACATCGCCGAGCTGATGATGATGCGCGACGCCGGGCGGCTCGAGACGCTCGACGGCGAGCTCGTCGACAAGGCGATCGCGCGCCAGATCGCGCTGCTCTGGCAGACCCGCCCGCTCCGGCGCGAGCGGCTCTATGTATTCGACGAGATCGAGACCGCGCTCGCCTATCTGCGCGACGTGCTGCTGCCGACGCTGCCCGCGCTCTATGCGCGCTGGGAGCGCGCGCTCGGGCAGCGGCCGCCAAGCTTCCTGCGGCTCGGCAACTGGATCGGCGGCGATCGCGACGGCAACCCCAACGTCAACGCCGAGACGCTGCGCCATGTCCTCGCGCGATCGGCCGAGGCGGTGCTCTCCTATTATCTCGAGGCGATCCACGCGCTCGGCGCCGAGCTCTCGATCTCGACCGAGCTGACGCCGGTCTCGGACGAGGTGACGGCGTTGGCAGAGCGCGCGCACGATTATTCGAAGGCGCGCGCCGACGAGCCCTATCGGCAAGCACTGGTCGGCGTCTACGGACGGCTCGCGGCGAATTACCAGTCGATCGTAGGTCGTGCACCTGCACGCGCGACGCCGGTCAAGGGCGAACCCTATGCAGGGCCGGACGAATTCCGCGCCGATCTCGAAGCGCTTGCCCGGACGGTAGGGACGAGCGGCGCGCTTGGGCGGCTGATCCGCGCGGTCGAGACGTTCGGCTTCCATCTCGCGACGCTCGATCTCCGCCAGAATGCCGACGTCCATGAGCGTGTCGTCGCCGAGCTGCTCAAGGTCGCGGGCGTCGAGGCCGATTATCTGGCGCTCGACGAGGCGACACGGGTCGCGCTGCTGCGCCGCGAGCTTGCCAGCGCGCGGCCGCTGTCGAGCCCCTGGGCGAACTATTCGGCGGAGACGCAGTCGGAACTCGCGATCGTCCACGCCGCGGCGCAGGCGCTCAAGCTCTACGGCGCGCACGCGATCGAGATCTACAATATCTCCAAGGCCGAGAGCGTCTCCGATCTGCTCGAGGTCAACGTCATGCTCAAGGAAGCGGGGCTCTATCGGCCGCCGCTCGAGCAGGGCGACGCACCCGCGGCCGCGATCATGGCGGTGCCGCTGTTCGAGACGATCGGCGATCTCGAGAACGCACCGGACGTGATGACCGCCTTTTTCGGCCTGCCCGAGGTCGCCGCGATCGCGTCCGCGCGCGGCCATCAGGAGGTGATGGTCGGCTATTCGGACTCGAACAAGGACGGCGGCTATCTCACCTCGGTGTGGTCGCTGCACCAGGCGAG
>Ga0213875_10000974_pt1 | contig 20503 bp, 14 predicted proteins | sample BarmaccomBMRX_R8_FD_160105 | JGI IMG/M metagenome (GOLD analysis project Ga0213875, IMG submission 160105) | Root-associated microbial communities from Barbacenia macrantha in rupestrian grasslands, the National Park of Serra do Cipo, Brazil - RX_R8 | ecosystem: Host-associated > Plants > Roots... | reverse complement strand
GCACCGCAGGCCCGGTCACCAGCGCCCCGGCCGCCACCACCCCCGCCGCCGACAGTCCGGCCAGCACCGATCCCGCCACCGGCCCGGCCATCAGCGTCCCCGTCGCCGACGTCCCCGCGGCCGGCGTCCCCGCGGCCGCCGCCCCGGATCCGGCCAGCGGCGGCTCCCTGCCGTTCCCGTACGAGCTGTCGGCCGCCTCCCTGCTGGCGGCCGGGGTGCTGGCCGCGCTCGGGCGGCGGCGGCGCGAGCAGCTCTGGCGGCGGGCGTTCGGGCAGCGGATCGCGATCCCCGCGGGCGGCGCGGCGGTGGCCGAGAGCGCGCTGCGGGTCGGGGCCGACGAAGCCTCGGTGCGGCTGCTGGACGTCGGGCTCCGGCACCTGTCCCAGTCGCTGGCCGCGGCCGGGCGGCCGCTGCCGACGGTGTTCGCGGCCCACATCGGGACCGGCCACCTCGACCTGTGGGTGGCACCGTCCGACCCGAACCCGCCCGAGCCCTGGTCGGCGGCCGACGGCGGGGCCGTCTGGCGGCTGCCGGTCGAGGTCATCGGCCGCCTCGAGCTGGACGACCCGGTGGCCGGGCCCAGGCCCACGGCCGGCCCGCGCACAGCGCCGGCGCCCTACCCGGGCCTGGTGTCGATCGGGACCAACGAGACCGGCCGGATCCTGGTCGACCTGGAGGTCGCGCACGGGCTGATCGCGGTGCGCGGGCCGCACCGCCCGGTCCAGGCCGCGCTGGCCGCGCTGGCGGTCGAGCTGGCCACCAACCGCTGGTCCGATCAGATGCGGATCACGCTGGTCGGGTTCGGTCCCGAGCTGGCCCTGATCGCCCCCGACCGGGTCACCGCGGCCGCCAGCCTGGACGAGGTGCTGCCGGAACTGGAGGCGCGGGCCGGCCAGCTCGAGCAGGCGCTGGCCGAGACCGGGGCCGACTCGGTGCTCACCGGCCGGTCCCGGGCCGGCGGCGACGGCGCCGCCCAGTGGGCCCCGCACTACCTGATCATGGCGGTGCCGCCCACCCCGACCCAGCGCGAACGGCTGCTGGGCCTGGCCCGCACCCGGCACCGGACCGCGCTCGGGTTCGTGATCGCCGGCGACGTCCGCGGCGCCACCTGGACCTGGGAGGTCACCGACACCGGGCGGCTGCGGGCCGACGTGCTCGGCTTCGACCTGGAAGCCCAGCTGCTGCCGGCCGACCAGTACGAGGCGGTGGTGGACCTGTTCCGGTCGGCCACCGCCGACGGCGGCGTCGAGCTGACCGACCCGGCCACCGGCAGCGCGCCGCCCGAGCAGCTGGCGGCCGACGGGCGCCTGCCGGTCGAGATCGGGCTGCTCGGCCCGGTCACGGTCGAGGCCCCCGGCCCGCTCGAGGCCGAGCGCCAGGCGCTGGCCACCGAGCTGGTGGTCTACCTGGCCACCCATCCGGCCGGGGTCCATCCCAACGTGCTGAACGGCGCTCTCTGGCCGCGCGGCGCCCCCGCCGACGTCCAGGAGGCCACCCTGAGCCGGGTCCGGGCCTGGCTGGGCACCGACGACCTCGGCCGCCCGAACCTGACCACCGACGCCGGCGGCCGGCTGCGGCTCGGTTCGCAGGTCCGGGTGGACTGGCTGGTGTTCAGGGCGCTGCTGGCCCAGGCCCGGCAGGCGGCCCAGACCGGCGACAGCGAGGCCGAGTCGGCCGCCCTCGACCGGGCGCTGGCCCTGGTCCGCGGGCAGCTGCTGGACGGCCGCGACCCCAGCCGCTACGGCTGGCTGGCCACCGACGGCTTCGAGTACGAGGCGACCGCGATGATCGCCGACGCCGCCCACCGGCTGTCCGCCCTGCGGCTGATGAACGGGGACGCCGAGGGCGCCATGGAGGCGGCCCGGGCCGGGCTCCGGCTCGCCTTCAACGACGAGATGCTGTGGCGCGGCCTGCTGCTGGGCGCGTCGGCCACCGGCCAGGAGCACGTGCTGCGGGCGGTGGTGGGCGAGGTGTCGGCCCGGGCCGAGCTGGACGAGGTGATGCCGCGGATGGCGCCCGAGACCGAGGCGCTGATCGACGAGCTGCTGCCGTCCTGGCGGACGTCGGCGGCCTGAGGAGCGGGGAGGCCTGATGCGGACCGTAATAAATCGTTTCAGTTACATTTTCCCATTCAAACCAACATGTTTCGCTAGCGTGGGCCGACACTCCCCAACGCGGGCTGAGCGACCGGCGGGAGGCGGCATGGGCAGGAACTGGGGGCAGGCCACCCGGCTGGGCACCGCGCTGGCCGGGCTGGCCGGGCTGTGCGCGCTGGCCGCCTGCGGCAGTCAGAGCGGCGGCTCCACCACCGGCACGTTCCACCCGTCGGGGAGCATGGCCGGCCAGCCGTCGGCGGCCGCGGGCGGCGGCTCCGCTTCCTCCGGCTCGGTGACGATGCCCGCGTTCGGCAAGAACGTGCACATCGACCTGACCAGCTGGAAGCCGTCCGACCCGAGCCAGGCCCCGGCGGTGCTGACCGACAAGGACTACGAGCTGGCCTTCCTCTACGCCGAGTACACCAGCGGGGCCGACACCGGCTGGACCAGCTACGTCAGCTCCACCATGCAGACCGAGGTGCAGAGCACGCTGGCGCAGCCCGACGTGACCAGCGAGTCGTTCACCGGGACGATCAAGATCTTCGACATGACGGTGGTCCAGGACCCGACCGTGAAGGCCGATCTGGACGTGTCCGCCTGCTTCGACAACGCCGGGTCGGCCAACACCAGCCGGGCGACCGGCAAGGTCATCCCGGCCACCGGGTCGGCCGACCAGAACTACTACCGCTACACCGACCAGCTGGCCAAGGACTCCAGCGGCGACTGGCAGGTGGTCTCGGACCTGCCCGCCATCTACTACCCGCGGGCGAAGGAGTGCAAGCCGTGAGACGCCGCCTCGCCGTCCTGCTGGGACTGGCCGCCTTGGCCGGGACGGCCGTGCTCGGGCCGGCCCTGACCGCGACCCCCGCCCACGCCGCCAACGGCTCCTCCAGCGTCGGGTGCTCCACCGGCGACTCGTGCGAGATCATGCTGGAAAAAATGGTCACGTTCGGCGGGGCCAACTACTCGCCCGGGGCCAGCAACCTGGTGGTGGACATCGCCCCGCCGCCCTGCCTGTGGGAGCCGATCGGCGACGGCACCACCGGGAGCCAGGCCATCGTCAACGACTGGGGCGACGACCCGGCCAAGGCGCCGACCACGTTCCAGATCAACCAGTCGGTCCAGCAGGCCGAGGGCTTCCTGAAGAATCCGCCGCCACCCGCCGGGACCTGGTACGAGCTGCCGGTCAACCCCGGGGCCGGTACGGCCGGGGAGGCCGAGTGCCTGCAGCTGCCGCTGTACGCCTGGGTCACCCCGGGCAACGCCCCGCCCGGGATCAACGTCCCGCCGCAGACGCTGGCCCAGCTCGCGGTGGCCAAGATGGCGCTCCCGACCGCCGGGGCGATGCAGCTCAACCCGGACCGCGGCAAGACGTTCACCAACCTGCCGACCTACCTGCAGGTCGCGCTGGCCGGGAACTACCAGACCGACCCGGCCACCGGCATGCCCTACACCACCGTCACCGCCCAGCTCGGAGCGAACGGCGCGACCGTCTGGGGCGTCCCGTCCAAGCTCCGGGTCAGCGCCACCGGCGGCGGCCAGTACACCCCGGCCACCACCGCCTGCGGCTACCTGGGCTCGGCCGAGATCAACAGCGCGACCGCCCAGAACGCGGGCCCCGGCACCAAGCCCGACTGCGGCGCGGTGTTCCAGTCCCCGGCCACCTGGCAGATCACCGCGACCATGACCTGGCGCGCCTGCTGGGAGCCGGGCGTGGTCGACGGCCCGCCTCCGGCTGGCTGCCGCCCGGTCCCCGGCGCCACCCTCAACGGCCTCAACTGGACCCGCCCCATCACCGTCGACGAGATCCAGTCCGTCGACAACGGCAACGGCTGACCAGCCTCGGTTTGCCTCCGGCGGGGGTACTTCGGGCTCCGGGATGGGGGAAGCCCGAGGCCAAGCCCGCTCCCGGCCGCGGTCGGGACGACGGCGACGGGATGGGGCAGGCCGGCGATCGGTGTGCACTTGGCGTGCCGCAGCTGACCCCCGAAGTCAGGCGGAGCTGGCCTGGGGCTCCGGCTGAGGGTCGGCCAGCCCGTGCCGGTAGGCGGTGGCGGCCGCTTCGCCCCGGCTGGCCACGTTGAGCTTGGCCAGGATGTTGGACACGTGGACGCTGGCGGTCTTGGCCGAGATGAACAGCTCGGCCGCGATCTCGCGGTTGCTGCGGCCGGCCGCGACCAGCTGCAGCACCTCCAGCTCGCGGGTGGTGAGACCGAACGGGGTGCCCGGCTCGGCGGGAGCGCCCGCGCCGGCCGTCCGGGCCTCACCCGGGCGGACGCGGCGGGACAGCTGGGCGATCTGGCCGGCCAGGGGAGTGGCCCGCAGGCCGTCGGCCAGGTTGGCGGCCCGGCGCAGCCGGAGAGCGGCGCCCTCGCGGTCGCCGAGGCTGGCGGCGGCGGTGGCCGCGCCCAGCAGGGCCTGGGCCTGCGGGTAGGGCTCGTGCACGACCTCCCAGGCCCCCGCCGCCTCGTCCCAGGCATCACGCAGCGCCGCCTGGTCCGGGCCGGCCGATCCACCGGCCGAGCCAGCGGCCGGGCCGTCCGCCCCCGTCTGCGCCAGCAACGCCTCGAACGTCAGCTCGTGCCCCCGCTGGACCGGCCCGAATACCCCCGGCCGCTTGTCGGCCCGCAGCCTTTCCAGCAGCGCTTCCGCATCCGCCCGCAGCTGAGCATCACCGGAAGCCGCACTCTGCCGCAGAGCCAGCACCGCGGCCCGCCCGGCGGTCGTCAGCACCGCCCAGCTGTACCGGGTGGTGCTGTCGGCCAGGTCGTACTGGTCGATCACGTCGCGGGCGGTGGCGACCGCGGCGGCCAGCTGGCCGGCCGCCAGGTGGGTGGCGATGTCCAGCTGGGCCAGCGGCAGGTGGTGCTGGTCCTCGTAGCGGGCGCCCAGGAACGTCGGGCGGGCGTCGCCGGCCCGGCGGGCGGCGGCCCCGGCGTCTCCGCGGGCGGCCGCCACGAACCCGGCCAGCACGTTCAGCGAGGCGGTGTACATGGGCGGCGGTGACAGCTCCTGCGCGTGCTCGATGACCTCGAGCGCCTCGTCCCAGCGGCCCAGCGAGATCAGCGGCTCGGACTGGTTGATGGCCAGGAACGCGCCGTTGGTCCGGGCCAGCCCGTAGGCATCGGCGGTCTTCGCCCCCTGGCGGGCCACGGCCGCCGCCGCCTCGTGCTCGCCGGCCCCTTCGAGCAGGTGCGACTCGTTGACGGCGACGTACAGCAGGGCCCGGTGGTCCTGGGCGGCGGCCGCGATCTCGCGCGCCTCGGCCACCAGCGCCAGCGGCTCGCTGCCGGGCGCGGCCATCCCGCTCGGGTCGGCGGCGATCATGCCCAGCGTCATCAGCGCCCGCGCCTCGCTGGCCCGGTCACCGGTCTGCCGGGCCAGCGCCAGTGCCTCGGCCGGCATCTCGCGGTCCCGGGGGACGTGGCGGCCGCCGTGCTTCTCGCAGGCCAGCAGGATCTGCAGCCGGGCCGAGGGTGAGACCGCGGCCGGCACCAGCTCCCGCGCCCGCTCCAGGTCCTCGGTGCCCATCCGGCCGGTCATGTGGCTGAAGTCGGAACGGCGGTTCAGCAGCAGCGCCACCCGGACCGGCTCGGCGGCCGGGTCCAGCTCCTTGAGGGCCGCGTTGACCAGGGCGATGCCCTTGTCGGCCTCGCCCGCGTCGTGGGCGGCGGCGGCCGCGTCCTCCAGCACCCGGGTGTGGTCGGCGCCGATCCTCGTCGCCGCGTCCGGTACCTGGTCCCACAGCTCCAGTACCCGGGCCAGCAGCGCCAGCCGCTCGGCGTGGGCGACCGCCTTGCCGGCCTCGGCCGCCGCCTGCCAGGCGCTGAGCAGCGCCCAGGTCACGTCGTGGGCCGAGTACCAGTGGTGCGCCATCTCGATGAACGCGCGGTCGGGCGGCACCAGGCTGCGGTCGGCGTCGATCGCCTCCGCGAACCGCGCGTGCAGGCGGCTGTGCTCGCCCGGCAGCAGGTCGTCGTGGACCGCCTCGCGGATCAGCGCGTGCCGGAACACGTAGTCGTCGGCCTCGGTGATCAGCGTGTTGGCGGTGACGGCGGGGCGCAGCACCCGGATCAGCTGGTCCGGGTTGAGGCCGCTGACCGCGGCCAGCAGGTCGTGCCCGACCCGGTCGCCGCCCGCGCTGGCCACCCGCAGGATGTCCTGCGACTCGTCCGGCAGCCTGCGCACCCCGGCCAGCAGCAGGTCGCGCAGTGAGTCGGGCAGGTCGCCGGCGCCGGTGTCGGGGCCGAAGGATTCGTGGTCGCCGCAGCCGAGCAGGGTCTCCAGGAACAGCGGGTTGCCCTCGGTCCGCCGGTACAGCCGGTCGGCGTAGCTGGGGTCGGGGGCCGCGCCGGTCAGCTGGGTGGCCAGCTCGGTCGCCTCGCGGCGGGTCAGCCGCGGCAGCTCCAGGCGCTCGACCCAGTCGATCCGGTCCAGCTCGGCCAGCAGCGGCCGCAGCGGGTGGGTGCGGTGCAGCTCGCCGGAGCGGTAGCTGACCACGATCAGCACCCCGTCCAGGGCCCGCTGGTTGCGGATCAGGAACGCCAGCAGGTCCCGGCTGGACCCGTCCGCCCAGTGCGCGTCCTCGATGACCAGGATGACCGGGGACGTCTCGGCCAGCCGCTCCAGCAGGATCAGCATCTGCTCGAACACCCGGGCCCGGGCCTCGCCCGGATCGCCGACCGCCACCGGCTCGCCCAGCTCGGGCAGCAGCCGGGCCAGCTCGCGGATGCCGTGACCGGCCAGCAGGCCGCCCAGCGCGTCCGGGCCGACCTCGCGCACCAGGTCCCGGAGCACCGCCGTGAACGGCGCGAACGGCAGGCCGTCGGCCCCCAGCGCCAGACAGCCGCCGGTCAGCACCCGCGCGCCGGCGTCCCGCTCGGCCGCGGTGAACTCGCTGATCAGGCGGGACTTGCCGACGCCCGCCTCGCCGCCGATGAGCACGGTGGCCGGATCGCCGTCGCGCACCAAGGCCAGCGCCGATCGCAGCGCACCGATCTGCTCGGCCCGGCCCACCAGCGGGACCGGGACGACTCGCGGCCTCATGCTCTCTACAATGCCAGCCCCCTGCGACAATTCCGAACCGTTAACCCGGCCGGCCGCCGCGCCGGTCACCGCGCCGGCCACCGGCACGCTGAACCGGCCGGCGGGAGCAGTACTCCCACCGGCCGGAACGGCGGCCAGCCGCCGCTCGCCCCCGTTGAGCGGCTCCGGTCGGGTCACTGGACGGTTTCGCGGTTCGCATCCGGCGCGGCGTGAGCCTCGCCGTGGAACGTACCGTCGATGAAGTCCGGCACCTGTACGGTGGCCAGCGGGTCGGGGGTGTTCTGGTGGCGCCGCAGCGCCTTGCGCGCCTGGCGAGCCAGCCGGGCCGCCGAGTGCGCCCGGGCGGTGGACTGCCAGTCCCGCGTCTGCTCCGCGGCGAGGGCCCGAATCATTTCCGGATGCATGTGGTCTCCTCCCACGTGGGTGATCGGTTGATCTCCCGTACATTCAGGTTCGCGGTAAGGCCCCACCCCTCACATCGGACGAATGCCTTATCTACGGAGCGATCTTGGTCTTAGACCCGCCCTAGGCGGCCCTAGGCCGTCCCAGGAGGTCTTAGACGCCGGAATTCCCGAGGTGGCGGCGGTGTTCTACTAGCTGGCGCCCCCGGTTCACCGCAGACGCATAAACTGACCGGACCGCACATCCGCGGCCGTTCACCCCCACAAACTTGAGTGAGACTTCCGCATGCCCACCAGCACTCAGGCCACTTCCGCCACCGAGGCCCCGCAGCAGGCCACCCGCGACGGGATCAGGAACGTGGCGATCGTCGCGCACGTTGACCACGGCAAGACCACGCTGGTGGACGCCATGCTGTGGCAGTCGGGCGCGTTCGGCGCGCACGCCCACGTCAACGAGCGGGTGATGGACTCCGGTGACCTGGAGCGTGAGAAGGGCATCACGATCCTGGCCAAGAACACCGCGGTGCACCACGACGGGCTGACCATCAACATCGTCGACACCCCCGGCCACGCCGACTTCGGCGGCGAGGTCGAGCGCGGGCTGTCGATGGTGGACGGGGTGGTGCTGCTGGTCGACGCCAGCGAGGGCCCGCTCCCGCAGACCCGGTTCGTGCTGCGCAAGACGCTGGAGGCGAACCTCCCGGTCATCCTGGTCATCAACAAGGTCGACCGGCCCGACGCCCGCATCGCCGAGGTGCTGGACGCCTGCTACGAGCTGTTCATCGACCTGGACGCCAGCGAGGAGCAGATCGAGTTCCCGATCGTCTACGCCTCGGCCAAGGCGGGCCGGGCGTCGCTGAACCGCCCCGGCAACGGCGAGCTGCCCGACAACGACAACCTGGAGCCGCTGTTCCAGGTGCTGCGGGACACCGTGCCGGCTCCCGCCTACGACCCCGACGCGCCGCTCCAGGCCCACGTGACCAACCTGGACGCGTCCTCCTACCTGGGCCGCATCGCGCTCTGCCGGATCTACAACGGCACCCTCAAGCGGGGCCAGCAGGCCGCGCTGTGCCGCCGCGACGGCTCGATCGAGCGGGTCAAGATCTCCGAGCTGTTCCTCACCGAGGCGCTCGAGCGGGTACCGGCCGACACCGCCGGCCCCGGTGACATCGCCGCCATCGCCGGCATCGGTGACATCATGATCGGCGAGACCATCGCCGACCTCGACGACCCGCGCCCGCTGCCGCTGATCACGGTGGACGAGCCCGCGATCTCGATGACGATCGGCGTCAACAACTCGCCGCTGGCCGGCCGGGACAAGGGCACCAAGGTCACCGCCCGCCTGGTCAAGGACCGGCTCGACCGCGAGCTGGTCGGCAACGTCTCGCTCAAGGTGCTGCCGACCGAGCGCCCCGACACCTGGGAGGTGCAGGGCCGCGGTGAGCTGGCGCTGGCCATCCTGGTCGAGACCATGCGCCGGGAGCACTACGAGCTGACCGTCGGCCGTCCCCAGGTCGTCACCCGCGAGGTCGACGGCAAGGTCCACGAGCCGGTCGAGCGGCTGGCGGTCGACGTGCCCGAGGAGTACCTGGGCGCCGTCACCCAGCTGCTGGCCGTGCGCAAGGGCCGGATGGAGTCGATGACCAACCACGGCACCGGCTGGGTCCGGCTCGACTTCGTGGTGCCGTCGCGCGGCCTGATCGGCTTCCGCACCCAGTTCCTGTCCGACACCCGTGGCACCGGCATCGCCCACCACGTGTTCGAGGGCTACGAGCCGTGGTCCGGTGACCTGCGCGTCCGTCCGTCCGGCTCGCTGGTGGCCGACCGGACCGGCGCCTCGGCCGCCTACGCGATGTTCAGCCTGCAGGACCGCGGCTCGCTGTTCGTCTCGCCCGGTACCGAGGTCTACGAGGGCATGATCGTCGGCGAGAACTCCCGGTCCGACGAGATGGACGTCAACATCTGCCGCGAGCGCAAGGTGACCAACGTCCGCCAGTCCACCGCCGACGAGCTGGAGCGCCTGGTCCCGCCGCGGCTGCTCAGCCTCGAGCAGGCGCTCGAGTTCTGTGCCGACGACGAGTGCGTCGAGGTGACCCCCTCGGCCGTTCGCCTGCGCAAGGTCATCCTCGACGCCAAGGAGCGCGGCCGGGTCCGCGGGCGCAAGGCCCGCGGTTCCCAGGAGCAGTGACTCACCCGTCCGCCCTTTCAATATCGATCGACGCGACCCCGGCCAATGGGCCGGGGTCGTACGCGTACAGCCAGGCCGTCGCCTTCTCGTAGAACCGCGGGAACATCACCGGCATGATCAGGTTCCGCAGGCGGGCGGCCACCGGCCCGGCCACCTTGGCGTCCCGGTTCGCGGCGGCGGTCCTGGCCATCTTGGCCACCCGGTCACGGCGCCGCTGGTCGTAGCCGGCCAGCGCCCCGGCCACCGAGCCGACCCGCTGCAGCTCCCGGGCCAGCACGATGGCGTCCTCGATGGCCATCGAGGCCCCCTGCCCGGAACCGACCGGATGAGCCGCGTCGCCGACCAGCACGGTCCGGTCGTCGTGCCAGCGCGGCACCGGCTTCAGCACATGCATGCTGGTCACCCCGTGCACGGTCCCGGCCGCCCGCAGGATGCTGGCCGCTCGTTCCTCGGCCTGGTAGAGCTCGGCCAGCCGGTCCAGGTCGGCCGCCCCCGCCGCTGCGGGCTCTGGTGACGACACCTGAGCCGACCACCAGACCGAGCCGTCCGCCACCGGCAGCCAGATGAACGCCCCGTGCCGCCCGTAGATCATGTTCCACGACCCCGGTTCCAGCCCCAGCCCCGGCGAGACCCCGGACACGCTGTACTGCCCGGCGTACGCCGGCTCGGGCGCGCCCGGATCGAGGAACCGCCGGGTCGCCGACCAGATCCCGTCCGCCCCCACCACCACATCGGCCCCGGCGGTCGCGGCCGCCAGCTCGCCGCGGTCCAGCCGCTGCCCGGTGACGATCTCCGCCCCCGCCCGCCGGGCCTCGGCCCGCAGCACGCGCACCAGGTCCGCGCGCATCAGCGTCACGCTGATCATCGGATCCGCCCCGGTCCGCCCGCGCGGCACGTCACCCAGCAGCTTGCCGTTCCCGGCCCACATCCGCTGCCGCGGCACCGCGAACCCCGCCGCCCGCACCGCCTCGAGCGCGCCCAGCACCTCGAGCCCGCGCAACCCGTTGGCCGCCAGGCTCAGGAACGACCCGACCGGCCCGGCCGGGTCCTCCCACGCCTCGTAGACGGTGACCTGCACACCCGTCTTGGCCAGCGCCACCGCCGAGGCCGCGCCGGCCACGCCGCCGCCTACCACTGCTGCTCGCATCACACACCCCCGTCCCGGCGCGTCTGACGCCGTTCTCTCCGCCCGGCCGCCGAGCCGAGCCCGTCTCGCTCGATACCGCGCCCGGCTCGTCCAAGTCGGCGCCGCCTGTCCCGTCCGCGCTGATTTCCCGTGACCGGCCAGCACCTCGCCGTACTCCGGTTCCCGCTTCGGTACCGCCCCGCTCATCGCTGTCCGGCCGCTTTCTGAATTAAAATTCACTGAAGATAAATTCGGCGAACGTAGTTTCAGTATGATGTGGCTGACGCGGACCGGTCAAGCAGTTTCAGACCGGCCTGATAACAGCAAGAAAGCTCTGAACGACCTGATCGAGAGTGATACAGCAAGAACCGTGCCGTGCGAGCCGGGCGAGCCGGGCGGCTGTCGGGACAGAGAGGGTGAGCGGTGGGCGTTCGCAAGGAAAAGGCAGCCGGGACCGAGGCAGCCCTCAAGGACGCCGCCCGCCAGCTGTTCGTCGAGCGCGGCTACCTGAACACCAAGATCACCGACATCACCCGGGCCGCCGGGCGGTCGACCGGGTCGTTCTACGAGCACTTCCCGAGCAAGGAAGCCCTGCTCGACGCCCTGATGAACGACCTGCGGGACCAGGCCAGCCAGGAGCTGCGCGGCCAGTCCCACCCGGCCCACCCGGCCGATCACGACCTGGCCGATCGCGAGCAGTTGCGGGCCCACCTGGCGGCCGCCTGGCGCACGATGCGCGACAACCTGCCGGTGGTGCTGGCCACCCACGAGGCCACGGTCGCGGCCGGACCGGCCTCCGGGCAGGCCTGGCAGGAGCTGGCCACCGGCACCGAGATGCTCCGCGACCACCTGGAGCAGGCCCACCGGCGCGGCCAGCCGCTACCCGGTGACCCCGAACTGGTCGCCGCCGCGATGGGCGCGATGCTCTCGTCGCTGGCCTACGCCCTGCTCCCGGCGGGCGCGGGCGGCGGCCCGGCCCGCTGGTCCGACGACCAGATCCTCGACACCGTCACCAGCCTCCTGCTCACCGGCCTGCGCGGCTAGGACTCCAGCTTGGCCAGTGCCTCCCGGGCCTCGTCCAGCAGCGGCGGCGGCAGCGTCTGGGACAGCACGTGCCGCAGTGCCTTGGCGTAGGCAACGTCGTAAGCCTGGTCGGCCGCGACCGCCACGTCCGGCGTCACCCCCGTACCTTCCCAGTTCGTCCCGGTCACCGGGTTGATCGACCGGGCGAACGGCACTGCCACGGCCAGGGTGGCCGAGATCGGGGTGCCCCGGCTCGGGTGGGCGCCGCCGCCGGTGGTCTCCCCGATCACCTCGGCCCGGCCCTGGGCCTGCAGCGAGTAGGCGAAGTCCTCGCCTCCCGAGAACGTCCGCGCGCTGGTCAGCAGGTACACCGGCCGGTCCAGATACCGCTGGCCGGGCACGCTCGCCAGCGTCCAGAACTGGCGGGTCTCCCCGGTGGCGGCGTTGAAGATGTCGTTCAGGTGGGTCTGGTCGTCGGGGAACAGGTAGCTCAGCCAGAAGACCACCCCGGGCGGGGCGCCGCCGCCGTTGTGGCGCAGGTCGATGATGAGCGCGCAGGTCCCGGCGACCAGTTCCATGGCGGCGGCGATGGCCGGGGCGGCCTCGTCCGGGTGGGCCACGCCGTGCAGGTCCAGGTAGCCGACGTTGCCGTCGAGCTGTTCGACCCGGTGGATGCCGAAGTTGTGCGGGCGCAGCCAGTCCGGCCACGGCGGCCGCCCGTGGAAGCCGGGCCGGCCCGGCCGTCCACCCCCCGGTTCCCGGGCCGGGTGATAACGGACCCGCAGGTGCTTGTCACGACACACCTCATACAGGTCGCCGGTCAGCTTCGCCGCCAGCGCCTCATCGTCCAGCCCGTCGTAGTCACCGGCCGCCAGGTGCGCCCGCAGCGCCGCCGCCGCCTCCTGCCCCCGCTCCGGGAACACATATCCCGAGGTGACCAGCTGCCCCACCAGCGCCACCACCTCGCTGGCGGGCAACGGCGCGGCCGTCAGTTCCGGGTCGTCGGGCATCGTGATCCGCGGCACCGCGGTCGCCTCGTCGCCCGGCGCCTCGACGGTGAACTCCAGTAGCCGGGCGTCCGGCACCCGCAGCGACAGCTCCCGCCGCAGCCGCCGCATCCCGGTCTCGTGGGCCTGCGCCCAGTCGTCCAGTCGCTGCTGCGGGTCGCCGCCGGGCGGGCCGGCCGGGCCCACGAACACCCGGATCAGCAGGTCACCGGGCTCCAGGGCGGGGTCCTCACGGTCCTGGACCAGCGTCACCCGCTGCACCGCGCCGGCCGGGAAGCGGGCGCAGATCTCGTCGTTGATACGCCGCTCGAAGTGGGCGGCTTCGGCCTCATTCATGGCGCCTCCCGGTGGTTCGCGGCCCAGATTAACCCCGGCCCGGCCGCCCCATGAAACTATTTCTGGCGTGGCAGACGTCGGCCAGGCTGAGCTGCTCGAAGCCGCCCGCCAGGGCCTGATCCTGGACGGCACCGACCCGGGCGCGGACCCCGACGCGTCCGGGGACCCCAACGTGCCCGCGGGCCGCCGCCCGGTCGACGCGGCCCTGCTGCGGCAGTGCTGCCTGCAGTTCCGGGACCAGATCGACCCGCGCGGGCTGCGGCTGCGACGGGTCACGGTCCGCGGCCCGGTCGACCTGGCCGGGCTGACCGTGCCGTTCCCGGTCCGGTTCGACGACTGCGAGTTCGACGCCCCGGTGCACGTGGAGGGGGCCAAGCTGCGGGAACTGACGCTGACCGGCTGCCCCCGGGTGCCCGGCCTGCTCGGCAACGGCCTGCGGCTGCGCGGCGACCTCGACCTGTCCGGCTCCACCGTCAGCGGCGCCCACCGGACCAGCGCCAGCCTCGGCAAACGGGCCGCGATCTGGCTGTGCGAGGCGCGCATCGGCGGCCGGCTGCTGTGCCTGGACACCACGATCCGGGCCGAGGGGGAGCGGGCCCTGCAGGCCGACCGGATGCGGGTCGGCGGCCCGATCCGGCTGCTGCACAGCTTCGCCTCCTACGGCGAGGTCCGGCTGACCGGCGCCCACATCGGCGGGTCGCTCGACATCATCGGCGGGCGGATCGAGGTGCCGGGCGGGCTCGCGCTCGACCTGGGTGACGCGGTCATCGGCGGCAACCTGTTCATCGTGGACGGCGGCGGTCACCGGCCGGCGATCCGCGGCCGGGTCGACATCGGCAGCGCCAGCATCTCCGGGCAGTTCCTGTTCCGCAACGCGACGCTGGAGGGCTCGGACAGCATGCCCGCCGACCGCGGGCACGCGGGGACCCGGGTCTCCGGCACCGCCATGTCGGCCTTCCGGCTGACGGTCGGGGCCGAGGTCGCGCTGGAGGGCAGCTGCGAGGTGACCGGCGGCCTGGACCTGTCCATGAGCGACCTCAGCTCGCTGTCGGTCGGCCGCCAGTGCACGCTGAAGGCGGGCGGCCGGACCGCGCTCGACCTCAGCAACGCCGAGCTGCGGTCCACGCTGATGATGAGCGGGGTCAGCGTGGCGGGCACGATCCGGCTCGGCGGGGCCCGCATCCACGGTCAGCTGACCCTGACCGACAGCCGGCTCAGCCAGCCCGAACGCTCCTCGCTGATCGCCGCCCGGGGGGTCACCGTCGACGGCGACGTGGAGCTCCAGGGCCTGCGCGGCGACGGCGGCAACCTGCGGTTCAGCAACGCCACCCTGGGCAGCGTGGTCGCGGTCGGCGCCGAGCTCGACAACCCCCGCGGGGTGACGATGAGCCTGCACCAGGCCACCGCCCGCGGCTCGGTCGTGCTCGCCCGCGGCTTCCGGTCCAACGGCCTGGTCCTGCTCAGCCGGGCCACCATGACCGGGCGCCTGGAGTGCGACGGGGGCACGTTCGACTGCCCCGGCCCGGTCAGCCGCAACGCCCACGGCCACGCCATCGAGGCGATCTCGCTGCACGCCCAGGGGGGCATGGACCTGGGCTGGGTCCGGGCCGGGCCGAGCGTGGACTTCACCAACGCCAGCACCACATTCCTGGCCGACAACCCGGCCCGCTGGCCGCCGGCGATCCTGATCTCCGGCTTCACCTACGAGCGGTTCGAACGCCCCCGCAGCAACGCGGGCGGCCGGACCTGGGACCACGCGGCCCGGGCGGACTGGCTGGCCCGCCAGGTCGACTACGACGCCGGTCCCTACGAACAGGCCGCCCGGGTGTTCCGCGAGCACGGTTACACCAGCGCGGCCGAGACCATCCTGATCGCCCAGCGGTCCCAGGCCCGGCAGCTGATCACCGGCCCGGCCGCCCGGCTGCGCCGGACCCTGGACCGGCTGTTCGGGGCGAGCGTGGCCTACGGCTACCGGCCCGGCCGGGTGCTGTGGCTCCTGGTCGTGCTGCTCGGCCTGGTCATCGCCTCGCTGGTGACCCCGGCCACCCAGGCCACCCTGCGCGCGACCACCTCCGACGGCGCCGTCTACACCACCCGCGGCCCGCTGATCGGCGTCAGCCCCGGCACCGAAGGCCCGGCCCCCGGCGCCGCCACCCGCCCGGACGCCTGCGGGGGTGGCGAGGTCCGCTGCTTCAGCCCGGTCCTGTACGCCATCGACACGGTCGTCCCGCTGGTCAGCCTGGACCAGCGCAACACCTGGTACCCGGACCCCCACGTCCCCGACGGCACGTTCATGGACTGGTGGCTGAACGCCGCCACCATCCTCGGCTGGCTGCTGTCCACGATCTTCGCCCTGTCGCTGGCCCGCCTGGCCCGCTCCTTCTCCTGACCGGAATTACGCCGCACCAGCCGCGTGACACGCGCCCTTCTCAACCCCTGAGTCACACCCGCCACTGAAGCCTCAGCACCAGCGGGTGGGCTTCCGATTGGTGAAGCCTTTTAGGCAGCATCTGTCCAAAAGTCTTCACGAATCCGCTGCTAACCTCCGGTTGCGTCCCACCCGTCACCGGCGCATCAACGGCACCAACCCGCGCAGCCGCACTGGCCCCGCTGACCTCCCGAGTCACACCCGGCTGCCCTGTCTGCTGCGGGTGCTCCAGCCCGGATCGAGCGCGAGCTGGGCGCGGACGTGACCGGGCAGATCTTCGCCGGCAACCCCGCGCGCGTTCGCGGCCGCCTGGCTCACTTAGCGGCGACCACCGTCTGCACGATCGGGCCGGCCAGCCGCTGCCAGCGCGGGTCGCGCAGCCCGGCCGCCGCCAGCAGCCGGTTCGCCCGCCCCCGGGTCCGGGCCTTGCCGCCCCGGCTGCCGAGCAGCGTCGGCGCCAGCAGCACCGAGAACAGGTCGCTGAGCACCAGGTGGCCGCCCGGCCCCAGCACCCGGGCGCACTCGGCCAGCCCGGCCCGCTGGTCGGCCCAGTGGTCGAACGAGGTCGTGCTGATCACCAGGTCAACCGACCCGTCCGGCAGCGGCAGCTGCTCGGCGATGCCCTCCAGGAACCGCACCCGGTCGTCGCCGCCGCCCGCCGCCCGGGCCACCCGCACCATCCCCGGGGCGGCGTCCACCCCGGTCAGCTGCTTCGCGTCCGGCAACGCGGCCGCCAGCCGCCACACCGCGTATCCGGTCCCCGACCCGACGTCGAGCACCCGGGCGGGGGCCGGGGCGACGGTCAGCGCGACCTGGATGGCCCGGTCGGCGAAGTCCCGGTGCAGCTGCCCGAGCCGCCCGGCCTCGTAGCCGTCGGCCCGGTCGCTGAACGCCTGTACGTCCCGCTCGTATGGCACAGTCGCCAGCCTGGCACAGTCGGCCCCGGAATGCCCCCGCCCCCGTCGCTCGGTTAGCCTGCCAGCACCAGCGTGTCCGCCGATCCTGGAGGCCTCTCATGTCAGAGCCCGGCGAGCCCCGTCCCCGCGACCACGCCCTCGAGCGCGAGCTGGAGTCCCTGCGCGAGCAGGAGAAGGAAGGCCACGCCACCCCCAAGGAGCAGGCCCGGGCCGAGCAGCTGGAACGCCGCCTGCACAAGGACCAGGACGACGCCGAGCTGGCCGAGCAGCGGCAGGAAGACCGCGACATCGCCCGCGAGGACGCCGAGTACCGCCACCGCCACCGGCACTGAGCGCGGGACCTGGCCGGGCGGATCGACCAACGTCGTCAACATCACCGTCCAGGACAGCCACGGGGGATACGCCTGGCATCTGGGCTGACCAGTGCCGCGGCTGGTAACTTGCCGGGGTGGCCGTGACCGAGCACGACGTGGTGATCGCCGGGGGCGGCCCGACCGGGCTGATGCTGGCGGCCGAGCTGACGCTGGCCGGTGCCGACGTGGTGGTGGCCGAGCGCCGGTCCAGCACCGAGCTGGTGGGTACCCGGGCGCGCGGGCTGCACGCGCGCACGATCGAGGTGCTCGATCAGCGCGGTGTCGCCGACCGGTTCCTGGCGGCCGGGCAGCCGGCCCAGATCGTCAGCTTCGGCGGGATCCGGCTCGACATCAGCGACTTCCCGGCCCGGCACCCGTACGGGCTGGCGCTGGTCCAGACCCGGTTCGAGCAGATCCTGGCGGGCTGGGCCGGCGAGCTGGGGGTGCGGGTCCAGCGCGGCCGCGAGGTGGCCAGCTTCACCCAGGACGCCGCGGGCGTGGACGTCAAGCTGGCCGACGGCCAGACCTGGCGGGCCGGTTACCTGGTCGGCTGCGACGGCGGCCGCAGCCTGGTCCGCAAGGCGGCCGGGATCGAGTTCCCGGGCTGGGAGGCGACCACCAGCTCGCTGATCGCCGAGGCGGAGATGAGCGAGCGGCCCGAGTTCGGCATCCGCCGCGACGAGCAGGGCACCCAGGCCATCGGCCCGCTCGACGGCGGCGACCGGGTCGGGGTGGTGGTCAGCGAACCGTATACCGGGCCCCAGCCCGAGCCGGCCCTCGATGACGTCCGCCGGGCGCTGGTCCGGGTGTGGGGCACCGACTTCGGGGTGCACCGCCCGACCTGGATGTCGCGGTTCACCGACGCCACCCGGCAGGCGGCGCGCTACCGCCGGGGCCGGGTGCTGCTGGCCGGCGACGCCGCCCACGTGCATTACCCGGTCGGCGGCCAGGGCCTCAACCTCGGGATCCAGGACGCGGTCAACCTGGGCTGGAAGCTGGCCGCGGTGGCGGCCGGGTCGGCGCCGCCGGCCCTGCTCGACAGCTACCACGACGAACGGCACCCGGTCACCGCCCAGGTGCTGCGGACGGTCCGGGCGGCCACCGTGTTCAGCCGCTCGGACGACCGGGTGGACGCCCTCCGCGACACGCTGTCCGGGCTGCTCAGCCTGGACGAGCCGCGCCGGCGGCTGGCCGGGGAGCTGTCCGGCCTCGACATCCGCTACGACCTCGGCCCCGGGCACCCGCTGGTGGGACGGCGGATGCCCGACCTCGACCTGGAGACCGCGAGCGGCCCGATCCGGGCCTACACCCTGCTCCACCCGGCCCGCCCGGTCCTGCTCAGCCTGGGCGGACCCAGCCCGACCCACCAGCATGACCGCCGGGTCCAGTTCGCCGAGGCCCGCTACGCCGGCCGCTGGCTGCTCCCGGTGCTCGGGGAGGTCAGCGCCCCGGCCGCCGTGCTGGTCCGGCCGGACGGCTACGTCGACTGGGCCGGCGACCTGGCCGACCCCGCGCTGACGGCCGCGCTGACCAGGTGGTTCGGGGCCTAGGCGAGGTAGATGGCGCTGCCCAGGCCGACCACCAGGCAGTAGATGGCGAACGGGGTCAGCGTGCGCGAGTGGTCCGACAGGTAGCGGACCAGGAACCGCAGCGCCAGGAACGCGCCGATGCCGGAGATGATGCTGCCCGCCAGCACCTGGCCGCGGATGCCGGCCCCGTCCGGGCCCATCAGGTCGGGCAGCTTGAGCGCCCCGGCCGCGAAGATGACCGGCGCCGACAGCAGGAACGAGAACCGGGCGGCGTCCTGCCGGGGCAGGCCGCGGAACATGCCGCCGATCATCACGATGCCGTCGCGGCTGATGCCCGGCAGCAGGGCCAGGATCTGCAGGCTGCCCAGGAAGATGGCCCGCCCGTAGCCGAGCTTGACCAGCCGCCGGTCGGCCTCGACGCCCTCGTCGGCCTCCTGCTGCTTGAGTGCCCGCTGGCCCTGGGCCGGCGCCGAAGGCCGGGCCCCGGCCGGCTGAGCCGTACGCTGCGGCTGGTTCCAGGGGCCCTGGTCCTCATACCAGCCATCGTCCATATACGGCTGCTGCGGCTGGGGCCGCGGCGGCTGGGGCCGCGGCGGGCGGCCACCCCGCGGGTCGTCCCAGCGCGGGTTGTCGATGCGCGTCTCGTCGGGCCCGGGCGCCCGGTAGGTCGGGATGTCCACCCGGGTCTCGTCGTACCCCGGACCGCCGTACGGCTGTCCCGGGTACGGCTGTCCCGGGTTCTGCCGGCCCTGGTACTGCTGGTCCGCGTACTCCGGCCCGCCGTAGCCCTGGCTCTCGTAAGCGTCGTAATCGCCGTAGTCCGGGTCGTCGGCCACCCCTTCGGCCGCCGCCACCTGGCGCCGCCGCAGCCGTTCGCCGCCGAACAGGATCACCCCGTTGACGGTCAGGAACACCGCGGTGACGACCGGCTTGGCGAACGTCTTCTGCACGGTGTGCTGGAGCAGCGCCCCGACGATGCCGACCGGGATCGTGCCCAGGATGATCATCCAGGCCAGGCGCTGGTCGACGGTCTCGATCCGCCGGTCGCGGATCGAGGTCAGGAACCCGCCGATGATCCGTATCCAGTCCCGCCAGAAGTAGATGATCATGGCGATCGCGGTGGCCACGTGCAGGCCGACGATGAACGCCAGGTAGGGCGAGTTCGGGGCGGTGACGCTCAGGTCCTGCGCCCAGCTTCCGCCGACCAGGGCCGGGATGAGCACGCTGTGGCCGAGGCTGGACACCGGGAACAGCTCGGTGACTCCCTGGAACAGCCCGACGACCAGCGCCTCGGTGTAGGTCAGATGGTGGATCACAAGCCAGCCTCAAAGACGGAAAACGGATTTGTGGTATCACCCGCCACATCTGCCGCGTCTCATCCCACCGAGGCCGCGAGGCGAGGGCACGACCACCCTACCCGCGCCCGCCCGCGGCCACCGGGAGGCCCGCCAACCGCGCATGATCGCGCACACCCCCCGTCCGAATGGTGAAATAATGTTGCCTTGAGTCCATTTTGTGGGGAATCGATCGGGAGTTCTGGGTGATCATTGGCCCTTTTCGGCGTGTCCTGGTGCTGACGGCGGCCGCCGCCGTCCCGCTCGCCGTCGCCACCACCGCTGCCACCCCCGCCGGCGCCGCCACCCCGGACTGGCAGGTCGCGGCCACCGTGTCCGCTCCGGACGCCCCGATCGTCAGCATGACCGGCCTTGACGCCAGCGGGGCGGCCAACGCCTGGGCGGCCAGCTCCAGACCCCCGACATCTCCGGGCGCGGCGTCATCCTCCAGTACGGGGCCTGAAACCCCGTCGGAAGCCGAAAGGGCTCGGCCACCCGCGGATGGCCGAGCCCTTTCAGGTTTTCCCTACTTCATCGCCGTGTTCGGCACCTCGGGGGTGTCCTTCGGGGCCGGGCGGCGGCCGATCTTGGACCCGAGCCAGACCAGCGGGTCGTACTTGCGGCCGACCACGCGCTCCTTCATCGGGATGAGCGCGTTGTCGGTGATCTTGATGTGCTCCGGGCACACCTCGGTGCAGCACTTGGTGATGTTGCAGTAG
>Ga0213875_10000973_pt1 | contig 20505 bp, 21 predicted proteins | sample BarmaccomBMRX_R8_FD_160105 | JGI IMG/M metagenome (GOLD analysis project Ga0213875, IMG submission 160105) | Root-associated microbial communities from Barbacenia macrantha in rupestrian grasslands, the National Park of Serra do Cipo, Brazil - RX_R8 | ecosystem: Host-associated > Plants > Roots... | reverse complement strand
GATCGGCGGCGTCGGCGCGGGCACTGCCGGCGCCAGCGCTGCCGGCAGCACGTCCTCGACCGGATCGATGAATGCCTCGGTCCAGAAAGATTACGATACCTTCCTGACGCTGCTCACGACGCAGCTGCAGAACCAGGATCCGCTGTCGCCGCTCGACACCAACCAATTCACCCAGCAGCTGGTCGAGTTCAGCCAGGTCGAGCAGCAGATGAACACAAACAATTACCTGTCGAATCTGCTGACCCTTCAGGGGTCCAACGATTTGATCGAAGCGCAGGGCCTGGTCGGCAAAACGGTCAACCTCAATGATGCCAATGCGGCGCTGGAGAACGGCCAGGCGAGCTACAGCTATACGCTGCCATCGACCGCCGCCTCGACCACGCTGGCGATCAGCAACGCGCAAGGTCAAGTGCTGTGGACCGGTACCGGTTCGACCAGTTCCGGCGCCCACGCATTTACCTGGAATGGCGAGGACTCCAGCGGCAAGACGCAGCCGGACGGCGTCTACACGCTGTCGGTCGCGGCCACCGCCGCCGACGGCACGACCCTGACCGCGCCCATCACAACATCCGGCGCGGTGGATTCGGTCAGCAACGTGAACGGCACCACCACCTTGACGGTAGGTACCGCCAAATATCCGCTCAGCGAGCTGTTGGGAATGCAGAGCCAGTCAAGCTGAGAGGCGGCAAGAATTGCCGGGCAATTATCGCCGCCGACCGCCGGCATCGGCGTAAGCGGTCACGGAGAGTACTGAATTCCTGCAACTTTCAGAATGGTATGCCGCTTGCCTGGAGCGGCGGCAGGCCCAGGGAGAGTGAGTGATGAGCCTCTTTGACGCAATGAACACCGCCGTTTCGGGGCTCAATGCCCAGGGTGCGGCGATGAGCAACATCTCCAACAATATCGCCAACGCCCAGACCGTCGGGTACAAGTCGGACGACACCTCCTTCGCCGACCTTGTTGCGGGCAGCGGCGGCGGCGGTACGGCGGCGACGACCGGCTATGACGTCGGCGCGCAAGGCACGTTGGTATCGACCAGCACCACGTCCAATCTGGGCATCTACGGCAACGGGTTCTTTGCCGTCGAATCGGGCGAGACCGGCGCAAACGGCGCTGTCAGCTTTGCCGGCGGCACCGAATACACCAGGCGCGGCGACTTCGCGGTCAGCGCGCAAGGTTATCTGGTGAACAGCACTGGCAGCTATCTCGAAGGATACGCCGTCGGCTCCAACGGCAATGTCGACACCTCGGCGCTGGTGCCGATCCAGATCCCGCAATCGGCGAGTGCTCCGGCGGCCACCGGCAAGGTCAGCCTCAACGCCAACCTGCCGGCAAATGCCTCGACCACCACCAGCCTGTCGCCGACGACGCTGCAGGTCTACGACGCCGAAGGCAACACCCACAGCGTCGAGGTCAATTGGACCATGACCGGCGCCAATCAGTGGTCGGCCGAAGTCACCGTGCCGGATGCCAAGGGGGGGTTCGACAATACTCTCGGCCTCGGCTTCAGCGGTGGCAGCGGCACCAGCGCCGGAACCATCCAAAGCATGACCAGCAGCTCGAGCGCCTTCACCGTGCCCACCAACCAGAAAGCCGGGCAGGCCGCTACCGCCAGCTTCAGCGTCGATTTCGGTTCCGGGCCGCAAACCATCACCCTCAATCTCGGCTCGTTCAATCAGCCCAGCGGATTGACGCAGTATTCATCGAGCAATCAGCAGGTGACCGTTAGCTCCGTCACTCAGGACGGCAGCCCGTCGGGCACCTACCAGTCGATGAGCATCGATGGCAACGGCAATCTCAGCGTCAACTACAGCAACGGCCAGAGCAAGACGCTGTACCAGATCCCGGTCGTCACCTTCCGCGATCCCGACGGCTTGCAGGAGAGCTCCGCCGGCGGGCTGTGGAGCGCGACCGCGGCGAGCGGCGCCGGGAACATCGACGTGGCCGGCAATGGCGGCGCCGGCACGATCCAGAGCAGCTCGCTGGAAAACTCCAACGTCAACCTGACCGGCGAATTCACCAAGATGATCCAGACCCAGCAGATCTATTCCGCCAACAGCCGGGCCATCACGACCGCCAACGACATGCTTTCCGACCTGCTCAACGTCGTCCATGCGTGATGCCGCGACAGAAGTCTGAAAGAGCACCGTAGCCATGTCGCTGTTCGACGCGCTCAGCATCGCGGCCACCGGGTTGAGCACCACGCAGGCGGCGATCTCGGTCGTATCCGAGAACGTCGCCAACGCGCAGAACACGGGCTATGTCGACCGCACCGCGGTTTTGGCCGAGGCCGCGAGCAGCGGCGGCGTCGAGCTTGCCGGCATCCAGCGCGCCAGCGACCAGGCATTGCAGCAGCAGTTGCTGGCGCAAAACGGGCAGGCTTCGGGCGATGCCGCGCTGAACGCGCTGTTTCAGCAGGTGGAGGATGTCACCGGGGGAAGTTCCGGGACGCCGGCCCTGTCCGGCGCGATGTCGCAATTCACCACCGCCTGGCAGACCTACGAGGCATCGCCGGAAGATGCGAGCGCGCGGCAGGGGGTGATCACCGCTGCCACCAGCATGACCCAGGCGCTGGGCAGCACCGCCGACGGCATCGAGCAGCTCGCCACCACGGCCAAGACCAATGTCGGCAACGGCGTCAGCACCCTCAACCAGGATCTCTCGCAGATCGCCGAGTTGAACCAGCAGATCGTGACGGCGCAAGCCAACGGAGCGCCCGATCCGGATCTGGAAGATCAGCGCGATGCTGCCGTCGCCAGTATCAGCAAGCTGGTCTCGATCAGCACCGTGACCCGGCCCGATGGCAGCATGTCGGTGTTCACCCCGAACGGTCTCGCCCTTGTCGACAAATCGGCGGCATCGCTTTCCTGGGACGGCACCAACATCACGCTGAGCGGCAGCTCGACCTCGCTCAACAGCAGCTTTACCAGTGGCAGCATCGGCGCGACGCTCGGTTTCCTGAGAACAGACAGCGCTGCGGTGCAGTCGAGCGACCCGGGGGTCGGCGCATTGCAGAAGATGCGCGATCAGCTCGACGCCTTCGCCCAGAGCTTCTACGACACCGCGGCGTCGCCGGCGCCCGCTTTCGAGGCCGCTTACGACAGCGGTCAGACCCAGAGCGGCGAACTGGCGAGCAGCTTCTTCACGACTTCCGACGGGTCGGCCACCGCGAACCGGTTCAACCTGGTCGTCAATCCGGCGCTGCTCAACGGCAGGGCGCAGATCAAGCAGGCGTCCGCCACCCCGGTGGTCCAGGCGCTGACCGCCACCAACCAATCGCTGAATGCCGGCGGTCTGTCGGTCAGCGGCCTGACCTATGCGCAGATCGCGAATGCGATCACCGCGCGGGCCAGCACCAACGCCGGCACGATCGCCACCAACGCGACCAACTCGGCGGCGACGGGTACGGCGCTGTCCTCTCGCCTCGCCAGCGAGACCGGGGTCAATATCGATGGCGAACTGACCAATCTGATCGTGCTGCAAAACAGCTACAGCGCCGCCGCCCGCGTCGTCACCACGGTCAACTCCATGCTGACCACGCTGATGTCGATCGGGCAATAGGAGCATGGCGATGAGCCTCGGCATTACCGGCGCCGGCATGGTCACGATGATGACCAGCATCCTCGAAAGCAACCAGGGTCAGCTGACGACGCTTGGCGAGGAGCTGTCTTCGGGACAGAAGTCGCAGACGCTGTCCGGCTACGGCGAAAATGCGCAGCAATTGCTCAACCTCAATTCGTCGATTGCGGCGGCCAACGCCTATGTCGGCAGCGCCACGACGGTTTCGACCGACCTCAGTGCCTACAACGATGCACTCGGCGAACTGGTCAGCGACGCGACCCAGCTAAGCCAGGGCATCACCTCGCTGACCGACAACAGCAGCGGTACCAGCGCAGCCTCTTTCAGTGCCCTAGTCAGCGGGCTCGCAACCGACGCGACGACGACCCTCAACACTCAATCGGGCACCCGCTACCTGTTTGCCGGCACGCGCTATACGACGGCTCCGGTCGACGCGATCGGTTCGTTGCCGGGGTTGACCTCGCCGACGGCGTTCACCGCCGTGACCGCGCCGGCGCTGCCGGACTACGACACCGATTATGCCAGTTCTCCCGGCGGCGACGCCGCCGCCTGGGGATCGCCGACGGTAACGATCGCAGCCGGCGAAACCATCAGCTACGGCATCAGCAGCAACAATCCGGCGATCCAGCAGCTCGTCTATTCTTTGCAGAACGCGCAGGCCGCCACCACGGCGAGCGAGCCCGACCGCACGCAGTACCTGAACCTGGCCCAGAACGCGGCACAGCAGGCGCTCTCCGGGCTGCAAAGCCTGCAGGCGGGCAACGCCGCCAACATCTCGCAGGTCAACACGGTGCAGACCGCTCAGAAACAGTCGGTGTCCACCCTGACCAACATGCTCGACGGAATCCAGGGTGTGGATACCACCCAGCTCAGTGCGCAGATCTCCAGCCTGCAGACCCAGATGGAAGCCTCCTACAAGGTGACCAGCTCGCTGTTGAGCCTGTCGCTGGTGAACTATCTCGGCAGTACGACGGGCTGACGCAGATGAGCGCAATACCCAGGTTTCGTTCCGAACCGGCCGCCGCCCGAAGCCATACCCGCAAGCCCTTGTTAAGGAAGATCTCCGAAATTCGAGAGATCGCGGATGAAGAATTGCCGCCCAGCACGAGTGCCGCACCGATGAGCCTTGCCAGTACCACCGCGCTGCGGCCCCGGAGCCGGCCCGCGACGCCCGGCCGCGCCGCCCAGCGGCCCCGTTCCGTCACCACGGCGGCGGAAGCGGCCGATACCGATCACTATCGCCAGTTCGATGGCAAATCGGTGCTTGTCACCGGCGGCAGCGGCTCCTTCGGCCGCCTGTTCATCCGCAACCTGATGGCGCGCAGCCGCCCGGCGCGGCTGATCGTGTTCTCGCGCGACGAATTCAAGCAATACGAAATGCAGCAGATATTGCAGGGCCCGCAGGCGGCGCCGCTGCGCTTTTTCATCGGCGATGTGCGCGATGCCGAGCGCCTCGAACTGGCCGCCCGCGAGGTCGATTTCATCATTCATGCCGCCGCGCTGAAGCATGTGCCGGCGGCCGAATACAACCCGTTCGAATGCATCCGCACCAACATCACCGGGGCCGAGAACGTCGTGCGCGCTGCCCTGCGCAACGGGGTCGCCAAGGTCATCGCGTTGTCCACCGACAAGGCGGCGAGCCCGATCAACCTATACGGCGCGACCAAGCTCGCCTCGGACAAGATCTTCGTCGCGGCAAACAATCTCGCGGGTTCGCTCGACAGCCGCTTTGCGGTCGTGCGCTACGGCAACGTCGTCGGCTCGCGCGGCAGCGTGATCCCGTTCTTTCGCCGTCTGGTCGGGGAAGGGGCGGACAGCCTTCCGGTGACGGATCTGCGCATGACGCGGTTCTGGATCACATTGCAACAGGGGGTCGATTTCGTGGTCTCCTCGCTCGCGATGATGGAAGGCGGCGAAATCTTCGTGCCCAAGATCCCGAGCATGCGCATTACCGATCTGGCGCGCACGATGGCTCCAAAGCTGCCGCAGCGCGTCGTCGGCATTCGCCCGGGTGAAAAGCTGCACGAAGTCATGATCACCGAGGATGACTCCCGCCAGACATTGGAATTACCGGACCGCTATGTGATCGAGCCGGTGTTCAGTTTCTGGGATCGCGAGCCTTATCTGGCGCGCGGCGCCCGGCCGGTCACCGAAGGGTTCCGCTATTCGAGCGACACCAACGGGGACTGGCTCGAGGGCGAGGCGCTGGCGCGGATGATTGCGGAGGCGGCGTGATGGACGGCGCCGGCTCGCGCTTCCTGCCCTACGGCCGGCAGCTGATCGACGAGGCTGACATCGCCGCGGTCGCGGCGGTGCTGCGCAGCCCTTATCTGACGACAGGGCCGGCGGTGGCGGATTTCGAGCGCAAGCTTGCGGCCATGGTGGGCGCGCCCTATGCGATCAGCTGCGCCAACGGCACCGCCGCCCTGCACCTGGCCTGCCTGGCGCTTGGCCTCGGGCCGGGGGACGCCGCAATCGTGCCAGCGATCACCTTTCTCGCGACCGCCAATGCGCCGCGCATGACCGGGGCCGAAATCGTCTTCGCCGATGTCGATGCCGCCAGCGGCCTGATGCAGCCGTCGCATCTGGAAGACGCGATTGTCCGAGCCGAGAAGACCGGGCTGCGTGTCCGCGCCGTTTTGCCGGTGCACCTTGCCGGCCATTGCGCCGACCTGCCGGCGCTTGCCGGGCTGGCCCGGGCGCATGGAATTGCGATTGTCGAGGATGCCTGCCACGCGCTCGGCGGCGGCTATCGCCATGGCGATAGCGGCTTCGTTCCGGTCGGGGCGTGCCGCGACAGCGACATCGCGGTGTTCTCGTTCCACCCGGTCAAGAATGCGACGACGGGTGAAGGCGGCGCGATCACCACCCGCGATCCTGCGCTGGCCGATCGGATCGCCTGCCTGCGCAGCCACGGCATGGTGCGCGAACCCGAGCGCTTCCGCTGCGAGAGGATGGGCTTCGACCCGAGCGGAGCGCCCCATCCCTGGTATTACGAGATGGCGGAAATCGGCTGGAATTACCGGCTCAGCGACATTCATGCCGCGCTCGGGACCAGCCAGCTCGGCAAGCTCGAGCGCTACATCGTCGAGCGCGGGCGACTGGCGACGCTGCATGATGCCGCGCTCGCGGCACTGGCCCCCTGGGTCGTGCCGATCGCCCGCAGCCCGGATTGCCGTCCGGGCTGGCACCTCTATCCGGTCCTGATCGATTTCGCCGGGCTCGGGATCGGCCGCGGAGCGTTGATGCGCGATCTTGCCGGGCGCGGCATCGGCACCCAGGTCCATTACATCCCGGTGTGTCGCCAGCCCTATTACCGCTCGCGCTACGGCGCGATCGAACTCCCTGGCGCCGAATCCTACTACGCCCGCACCCTCTCGCTGCCGCTGTTCGTCGGCATGACCCGGCGCGACATCGATCATATCGCGGCGGCGCTCGCCGATGCCGTCGCCAAAGCGCCGGTGACGCGGCAATGACCACCGCGTGCATCGTCCAGGCCCGGATGGGCTCGACCCGGTTGCCCGGCAAGGTGCTGCGCCGCCTCGGTGACGACACGGTGCTGCGCCATGTGCTGCGGCGCTGCGCCGCCATCCCGGGCGTCGACGTCGTGGTTTGCGCGACCGTCGTCGGAGCGGATGGCGAGCGGGTCGCGGCGGAGGCGCTGCGGAGCGGCGCCCTCGTGTTCCGCGGCGACGAAGCCGATGTGCTCGGCCGCTATCTCGGCGCCGCCGAAATGGTCGATGCGACGCGGATCATGCGCGTCACCAGCGATTGCCCGCTGATCGACCCGGTACTGTGCGGCCGCGTGCTGGCGCTGTGCGGTGGCGCGAACGGGGCCGACTTCGCCACCAACAACATGCCGCCCTCCTGGCCGCACGGGCTCGATTGCGAGGCCTTCACCCGCGATCTGCTCGAAGCCGCGGCCGCGACGGCCGAAGCCTCCTATGACCGCGAGCATGTCTCGCCATGGATGCAGCAAGCCGCGGGGGTCCGCCGCGCCAACCTGGCCGGCCCCGGGGGGGAGTTGACCCAGCACCGCTGGACCCTCGACTATCCCGAGGATTTTGCGTTCTTCGCGGCGCTGTTCCCGCTGCTGCCGCCACCCCCGGCCCTGCCGGGAATGGAACAGGTGCTGGACGTGCTGGCGATGCATCCCGGGCTGTCGCGCCTCAATCAGCATCGGAGCGCGGCATGAACCGGGGATCGGTTCTGGTCGTTGCCGCGCATCCCGACGACGAGGTGCTGGGCTGTGGCGGGACGCTGGCGCGCCATGCCGATCAAGGCGATCGGGTGACGGCGATGTTCCTCGCCGATGGGGCGACCGCGCGGCCCGGCGGCGGGGCGGAGATTGCCGCCCGGCGCGAGGCAGCCGGCGTCGCCGCGCGCCGGCTCGGCACCGAGCCCCCGATCTTCTTTTCCTTTCCCGACAATGCGCTCGACACCGTCGCGCTGCTCGATCTGGTGCGCGCGGTCGAAGGCGTGATCGCCGGAACCACGCCGCGAATCGTCTACACGCATCACGCCGGCGACCTCAATATCGACCATCGCCGGGTGCACCAGGCCGTGTTGACCGCCTGCCGACCGCAAGCCGGGCATCCGGTCGAGCGGATTTATGCCTTCGAGGTGCCCTCGGCGACCGAATGGGCCAGCGCCGAACTCGGCCCGGTCTTCGTGCCGACGCGGTTCGTCGACATCGCCCGCTGGCGCGACCGCAAGGCCGCCGCGCTCGAAGCCTACCGCGGCGAGCTGCGCGATCCGCCGCACCCGCGCTCGGCCCAGGCCATCGACAGCCTGCAGCTGTGGCGCGGCGCCACGGTCGGCATGCCGGCCGCCGAGGCGTTCGCCGTGCTGCGCCAGCTCGAACGCTGATTTTTCCCGAATCCGCCAATCAGAGGAACGGCGAATGAACCCTTACGCCAAGCAACAGGAAGCCGCGCTCGGCGCCGCACCGCAACAGGCGGAAGCCTGGGCGTTGACCACCGCCGCCCGCAAGCTGGCCGAGGCGAAGACCAGCGGCCAGGCCGAAACGCTGCTCGGCGCCGTCCGGCTCAACTGGCGGCTATGGACCATTTTCCAGGCGAATTTGGCCGGTCCCGAATGCGGCGTGCCCGACGAGATCCGCATCAATCTGCTGCAGCTCGCCAATTTCGTCGACAAGCGTTCGGTGGCGCTGCTGGTCGATCCCGACCCGCAAAAGGTCGATGTGCTGATCAACATCAATCGCCAGATCGCGTCCGGTCTGCTCGGCGATGCACGACCGTCAACGACGGCGCAGCCGATGCGGGCGACCGCGGCCTGAGCCCGGCGCGGCAGTACCAAAACGCGGCACCAAAACAGCGCGAGGGGCGGCAGCGATGGCACTGCGCATCACGCTCGAATCGGGACGGCGGATCATCGTCAACGGCGCGGTAATCGAGAATACCGGGGCGCCGACGACGCTGACATTTCACAACAAAGTCAACATCCTGCGCGCCAGCGAGGTGCTGACCGAGGCCGAGGCGACAACGCCGGCACGCCGCCTCTACCATGCGTTGCAGAGCGCCTATCTGTTCGAAGGCAACCGCACCGAATATCTCAACCGCTTCCGGCGCTTTGTCGACGATTACCTGAACGCGGCGCCGAGCGCCGGCGACATTGCCGAGCGTACGCTCAAGGCGGTCGGCAAGGGCGATTATTACGGAGCACTTAAAAGCGCCCGCAAATTCCTTGCACACGAGGACGATCGCCTCAGTGGCGGCGCTCTCTCGCCTGAATCGAAAGAATAATTTTTCTTTGGGATAATATTAATAATGTATAATTCCTTGGTGAAGCTGAGAAATATATTTCGAATTCTATGAATTACCGGAAGTAACGATTGACATATCTGCTCGAAAATGCTTAGATGGTCGCAGGTCAAGGAAAGAATTTCTGACCTGAGGTCAAGAAGACCTCTAATCCAGCTCAGAAGGAAAGTGAACCATGTCGAACGACGTTACGCTTACAGCAGCTTCCCGCAACATTCTGCTCACCTTGCAGAATACCGAGCAGCTGACGGCTCAGACGCAGAACGCGCTGGCCACCGGCGAGAAGGTGTCGAGCGTCACCGACGACGCCGTCGCCTATTTCCAGGCCCAGTCGCTGAACAACCGGGCCAACGACTTCACCAACTACAAGAGCAACATCGATCAGGGTGTCAGCACCCTGCAGGCCGCCCTCAACGCGACCAGCAGCGTCAACAGCATCCTGCAGCAGATGAAGGGCATCGTGCAGTCGGCGTCGAGCGAGTCGACGTCGCAGCGTGCTTCGGCCACGGCGCAGTTCAACCAGCTCGCCACGCAGATCTCGCAGCTGGTGCAGGACGCCAGCTATCAGGGCCTCAACCTGCTGTCGTCCTCGTCGAACGACCTCAAGGTGCAGTTCAGCGAGCGCTCCAGCGCGTCCTATCTGCAGGTCACCGGCTTTGCGCTGGTCAACGGCGCCGCCAGCGTCGCCAGCAGCGAGAACCTGTTCACCGACGTCGCGGCCTACGATTCGACCATGACCTTCAACTTCTCGGTCGCGGTCACCGACTCGACGGGCAGCCACGCCTATACCGGCTTCGACGCGATGGACGTGACCGACGCCACCTCGGGGGCCAACATCCAGGCGGCGTACAACTACACTGTCACGCGGCTCGATAACGCGATGAGCAACCTGCAAGGCATCAGCGCCTCGCTCGGCACCAACGTCGCGATCCTGCAGACCCGGTTGAGCTTCACCAACGACTACGTCAACACGATGACGGGTGGGGCCAACAAGCTGACCCTGGCCGACCTCAACGAGGAAGGCGCCAACCTGCAGGCGCTGCAAACCCGCCAGCAGCTCGGCATCCAGGCCCTGTCGATCTCCGGACAGCAGCAACAGGCCATCCTGCAGCTGCTGCACTGATCCCTTAAAAAACCGGAAAGGGCCCGCTCTCGGGCCCTTTCCTTACCGGCTTGTTTACCATTTTGGCCTGCAATCGGCTCAGCGAAACCTGACCGAGCCCCTGATCATGGACCTATCCGTCGATCGACCGGCGAGCGCCGAAGAAGAAGCGGTTGCCGCCGTGCACCGCAGCCTGGCGGCGTTGGCCGAGCGCGCGCTCGACCTCGCTTTGTCCGAGGCCGAGACGGGTTTGCAGAGGCGGCCTGGATTTCCCGCCGCGTTCCACGCTCTCGGCCTCGCCGCGCTGCGCCTCGGACGGCTCGGGACCGCAATCGGCTTGTTTGAGCGCGCCCACGCGGGCGATCCCGCAACCCGCGAGCATGCCGAAGCACTGGCAATCTGCTATGCCGCCGCCGGCCGTCTGGTCGACAGCCTCTATTACGGCAAGCTGGCGACGGCGCTGCCCCCAAGCACGATGTTCGCCGAGCTGCTGCCGGAGTGGATGGGGAATTTCGCCGATCATTTTCGCGCGATCGAAGACGATCCCCTGGTTGCCCGCGGCCGTGCCCTGTTGGCCGGCGGCCGCGCCGAAATGGCGGCGGTGCTGTTCCAGCAGGAAATCGAACTCGACCGCAACACGCCCGCGGCTTGGCGCGGGCTCGGCCAGGCCTCGCTCGCGGCCGCCCGCCCGCAGGATGCGGTGGTCGCGTACCGCGCGCTGTGCGCCTTGCGTCCGGACTCCGCCGAGGATCTGTCCGCGCTCGGTCGCGCTCTGGGTGCGACGGGCAGGCACGAAGAAGCTCTTTCTTGTCATCGACAAGCCTGCGAGCTATCGCCCGATCCGGGGTTGCGCGCTGCGCTGATCGCGGCCTGCGTCGCCAATCCCGGTTTGCCGCTGCCGCAGCTTGTGCGCGAGATCGAGGCGGCGGCGCGCCGAGACCCGCCGATACCACGGATGCCGCAGCCGCCAATGGCCGCGATGGATGGCCGGGCATTGCGGATCGGGTTCGTCTCGGCCCGCTTCCGTGCCGGCGCCGGTCTCGACCTGTTTCTGCCGTTGATCGAGGCCCGCAACCGGCAAAGCTGGCACGCCTTCCTGTACTTCGATGGCGCCGGCAATGACGGCTTGGCGCGGCGCCTGCGCAATGCTGCGGCGGTCACCGAAATCGGCGATGTCGACGATGAAACCGCCGCGCTGGTGATCGGCAACGACCGCCTCGACCTGCTGATCGACCTCGACCTGCACCAGCCCGGCTGGCGCGGCGAAATCGCGCTGCGCCACCCGGCGGCGGCGGTCGCCGGGTGGCTCGGCCTCGACGAGACGAGGGCGGCGCTCGGCTATGACGCCATGATCGGCGACGAATGGACCCGCGGACACGGGGAAGACGGCGCGCTGACAATGCGGGGAGGCCTGTTCTGCCTGCCAGCCGATCTCGCTGCCGTTCCGAAGCCCGCCCGGCTGCCGGATCCGCCGGTTTTCACCACGCCGGCACGCCCGGCCCAGATCACCGCCGAGACCGTGGCATTGTGGGCCCAGCTGCTCGCGGCGGTGCCGCAGGCCGTGTTTCGGCTCGACCCGGCGCGACTCGGCGGCCGCCAGCAGGCGGAAGCCATGCGCGAACTCTTTGTTCCGCGTGAGGTCGGCGGCCAGGTCATCATCGCCGAGGGCGGCCCCGAGGGCGATCTGGAAGGCGACATCGTGCTCGACCCGCCCGGCATCGGCGGCGCGGCGGAGACCGTGCTCGGGGCGCTGCGCGCCGGGGTGCCGGTCGTAAGCCTGCCCGGCACGATTCCCGAGCGGCGCCAGGTCGCGAGCCTGCTCGCCGGGCTCGGTCTCGACGGCCTGATCGCCGCCGATCCGCAGGATTACATCGCGATCGCGCGCAGTCTGGCATCGCCGACGGCGCGACAGGCGGTCGGGGAGCTGATCCTTGATGGCCTGGCGCGGCCGGGGCTCGCACCGGCGGCGCGGGCTGCGGCGTTTCACGACGCGGCCCGACGCTTTCTGGCCGAGCGGGGACGGCCATGACCGAGGCTGCGATGCACGACCGTTTCGAGCGGAATATCGCCGCGCTCGAACGCCGGGCTCCCCGGCTCGTGCCAGTGCTGCGCGCGATCACCGCGCCGCAATCCCGGGTGGTGGGAACGGGAGAAGCCGGCGACCTCAATATCGATCTTGGTCACGCCCGATTGTACGAGCCCGACGCCCGCGGGTTTGCCGAAAGCCAGCTCGCCAATTACCGGCTGCGGCCGACCCGCATGTACATCAACCTGCCGAAATGTCCGGCAACGCCGCAGCTCGTGCCGCATTTCGTGCTGCGCGACGTATTCGACCACTTCACCGATGTCCAGCTGCCGGCCTTTCCGACCGATCCGCATGAGCATGCCGGGTTCATGATCGTCTACGGCATCGGCCTCGGCCTGCACCTGCCCGAGCTGGTGGAGAATTATGATTTCCGCCATCTCGTGCTGGTCGAGGAATACGCGGAATTCATCCATCACAGCCTGCATGTCGTCGACTGGGCAGGGTGGCTCGACCGGCTGGAGGCGCGCGGCGGCACCGTGCGTTTCCTGATCGGGCACAACCCGGCGCAGATGGCGCATCGGGTTTATTGGGATCTGCGCCACGCCCAGTTCGGGCTGATCGACGGCACCTACGTCTATCGCCACTACAGCTCCTACCTGCTCGACCGGGCGGAAGAGCTGTTCCGCGAGAAACTGCCGGTGCTCGGCGTCGGGGCCGGGTTCTTCGAAGACGAGCAGAAGATGTTGTGCAACACCTTCGCCAATCTGGCCGATTGCCGCTTCTCGCTGCTCGAGCCCAAGCCGCGGCTCGAAAAGCCGGTACCGGCGCTGATCGTCGGTTCCGGACCGTCGATCGACACGGCAATCGACGATCTGCGGCGGCTGCGTGGGTACGGGATCCTGTTCTCCTGCGGCACTGCGCTCGGGGTTCTGCTGCGCAACGGCATCAAGCCGGATTTTCATTGCGAACTCGAAAACGATCCGGAGGTGTTCGAGCACCTCAGCAATTACCGCGGCTGGACCGATTTCGACGGCATCACGCTGCTGGCCTCGACAACGGTGGACCCGCGCGTCCCCGGGCTGTTTCCCGAGCACATCTTCTATTTCCGCGATACCGTGAGTTCGACCGGGTTTTTCGGCAAAGCGCATAATCCGATCTACGGTGCCGCGCCGACCGTGACGAATCTCGGGCTGCGCGCCGCGCTGACTTTGGGCTTCAAGGAAATCGGCCTGTTCGGCGTCGATCTCGGCAGCCGCTCGCCCGAGCTGCACCACTCGAAGGACAGCTTTTACCTGACCGACGAGACCTGGCGGCAAACCCACGCCAAGGCAATCGAGCCGATGGTTCACGAGCTGCCGGGGAATTTTGGCGGGGTCGCCTACACCAACCGGGTGTTGCTGTGGGCGCGCCTGATGATGGCCGGCATCCTCGAGCAATATGGCGACCGCACGATCTACAATTGCAGCGACGGGGTGCAGATCCCGAACACGGTACCCCGGCTGCCCGGCCGCCTGATGCCCGGCGCAAGCCCGGCAGCACGCGAGCGAACATTGGCGCGGCTGCGGCAGGAGGTTGACCGCAAGGAGCCCGTCGAACTGATCGACCGCGCGGCGATCGTACAGCTGCGCGGCGAATTCAGCGGCTTCTACCACGATCTCCGCGAGACGGTCGCGACTGCGCTGCGGGAGGAATGGGAATTCCTGCCGTTCCACGACGCGCTCGATGCGCTGCTGCGGGAAGAAGGCGGGCGTACCTACCACGGTTGCGTTCGCCACGTGAACCACGGCAGCTTCATGACCATCCTTCAGTGCGGATATTTTCTCGCCCGGCGCATGCCGCAGGCCCTACGCGCCGATTTCATGCGCGTGTATCTGGGCGCGATCGCGATTTCGGCCGAGCGCATGGCGGCAGCGGTTGATGGCTGGCTCGCCGGCTTCCTGACCAGCCTCGATCGTCGGATCGCGGCATGAGGACGAACATCAAGCCGATGCAGGGAGAGCGTCGATGAGCACTGTTACGCCGATCGGCGGCTCGCTTCCGTCGTCCGCGGCGGCCCCCGGCGCGACCGACACAGCCGCCGCCGCGGTCAGCGCGCCGGTCGAACCGGTCGCAAAAGACCCCTACACGAACCCGCAGATCCAGGTGGACCCCGCCAGCGGGGCGGTCATTCTCGAGTACCGCGATTCCGGCGGCAAGCTGCTGCGCCAGGTGCCGAGCGAATATGAACTGCGCTCGTATCAAGTCGGCCAGGTCGGGCCGCAACCTCGCAAAGCCGAACCGGGCTGATCGAATACCGTTCGCATGCGAGCCCGCCGCGCACCGGATCAGGCGCTCCGGTTGAGGCCGAGCCCAGCCTGATCGCGTACCAGCATGCGCGTCGTCCGCCCGGCGGTATAGGTCGGCTTTGGACGCTGCTGCGCCACCGCGCGCGCGATCGCTGCCAAGACCAGCTCGGCTGCCCGTCGGCCGACCCGCAGCATCTGTTCGTTGTCGAGCGCTGCGGCGTTGACCTGCCGCGCCACCTCGAGCAGTTCGCAGCGCAGCTCGGCCGGCAGCTGGTCGATGGTGTCCGGCCTGGTTTGGAATTGCCGCCAGCCGGCCGCAAAGACCTGGCTGAGCCGCGTCTTCTCGTTGCACAGCGCCGCGGTCTCGCCGGTTCGAGAGGCCCGCAGCAAGTCGGTCTCGGCCGCGAGCAGCTGGGTCAGCTTCGCCCCGGTCGCGACCAGCAGCTGCGCGACCGCGGCGGGGTCGTAGGCGGGCGTCTGCGCGGCGGCGCTCGCGCCGGTCTCTGCGGTCATGTTCACTTGACCTCCTGCTGTTGCAGCATCTGGCGCTGCACCGCGTCGGCGATGCCGAACCCGCCGGAACGGGCTGCAATCTTGCCGTACTCCTGAATCAGCAGCGAGCGGTACACGCTCTCTCCCTGGCCGCCGCCGAACAGCGAGTTGGTATCGACGCCGGCGAACATGCTCTCCAGGCTTTGCGACAGAAAAAAGGATTCGAACTGCTCGGCGGCGGCTTGCGTCGCCGTGGCCACCGGCGGATTGGTGCCGCCGGCAACGGCGGCGCTCCGGGTTCCCGGCGCGATCGCGGCCGCGGCAGTCGGGGTCGTCATCACATCACCTCGATATCGGCCTGCATGGCGCCGGCGGCCTTGATCGCCTGCAGAATGCTGATCATGTCGCGCGGACCGATGCCGAGCGCGTTGAGGCTGTTGACGAGCCGCTGCAGGCTGACGCTGGAGGGCATGTAGGCCAGCCGCTTCTGCGTCTGCTCGTCGACCTGGATGTTGGTGCGCGGCACCACCGTGGTCTGGGCGCCGCCGCCGCCCTGGCCGCCGGTCGTCAACGGCGCCGGTTGCGAGACCTGCGGCGTCTCGGTAATCCGGACGGTCAGGCTGCCTTGGGCGATCGCCACGGTGCTGATCCTGACATTCTCGCCCATGACGATGACGCCGTTCTGTTCGTCGATAACGACGCGGGCCGGCTGGTCGGGCTCCACGCTCAACTGTTCGATGTCGGTCAGCAACCCGACCACGTCGTTGCGGTAGCGCGGCGGCACTTCGAGCTGCACCGTCGAAGGATCGATGGCGCGCGCCGAGCCGCTGCCGAGATGCGCGTTGATCGCTTCGCCGATCCGGCGGGCGGTGGTGAGATCCGGGTTTCGCAGCATCAGCTTGACGCTCTGCATTTTATCGAGTTCGAAGCCGACCTCGCGCTCGACAATGGCCCCGTTCGAGATCCGCCCCGCGGTCGGAACGCCTTTGGTGACCGAGGCGGCCTGCCCGCGCGCGACAAAGCCGCCGGTCGCGATCGAGCCCTGGGCGACGGCATATATCTCGCCGTCGGCGCCGAGCATCGGGGTGACCAGCAGGGTTCCGCCGAGCAGGCTCTTGGCGTCGCCCAGCGCCGAAACCACGACGTCGATGCGCAAACCCTGGCGCGCGAACGGCGGCAGCGTCGCCGTCACCATCACGGCGGCCACGTTGTCGGTCTTCAAGGATGTGTCGCGGGCATTGACCCCGAGCCGCTCGAGCATGCCGATCAGGCTCTCTCGCGTAAAGATCGAGCGGTTCAGCGTATCGCCGCTGCCCTTGAGGCCGACAACCAGGCCATAGCCCACCAGCATGTTGTCGCGAACCCCCTCGAAGTCCGCAATATCCTTGATCCGGGAGGCGGCGAGAAGGTCGGGCGAGAAGCCGCCCAGCAGCAGCGAGAGCAGCACCAGCACGCGGCCGTAACGGAAGGGACGGAAGGAGAAAAGCATGATCCGGTGTCGGTTGACGCGGTTTGGCGCTGCCGGATGCGAGAGCCATGCCAATGCCGGAAGGGCCCGGAATCGCCCGTTTTGCGGGCCCGCCGGCCCCGGCTCGGGCGGAAGTTGCCGCGTCCCGGCAGGCTTTGCCGAGCCCGATCGGGCATTAGGGCATTCTTAAGTCTGGTCCCGCCACTCTGGGAGGGCCCGTATCCGGTTGCGGATCCCGGCGGCGATGGGGAGAAGCATAATGCGGATCGACGGCAATAGGCGGCTTGGCGCGCCGGGAGCGCGGCCTGCGGGACGCGCGGGCACCGCTGGAAGCGGCTTTGCGCGGGCGCTCAGCGACGGCGAGCCCGCCACCCGCGCCGCCGACATCATCGCGCCGGGGCTGGTGGAAGGTCTTCTCGCGTTTCAGGAAGTCGAGGACGCGACCGCCGGTTTGCGGCGACGCGCGTGGCAGCGCGGGGCCACTTTGCTCGATCGGCTCGAGGGGCTGAAACTCGGCATCCTCAACGGCGACTACAGCAGCGACCAGCTGGCCGATCTGGCTCAGCTCGCGCGTGCCGGCCGGGCCGTCACGCAAGACCCCGGGCTCGATGAGGTGCTGGGCGAAATCGAGCTGCGGGCCGCGGTCGAGATCGCAAAGCTGCAGCGCGAGGTCTGAAATATGACGACAACTCAACGCGGTGGCATGCGATTCTGATGCTTGAAGCGGCCCGGGGCGATTCCTATACTCCGCGCCGCTTTGTTAACGGGGTTTGGGGAGACCCATGAGTCCGCCACTACCGCCAGGATATCGCCCGTCCGAAGACGAAGAATTCATGAACCCGCTGCAGATCGAGTATTTCCGGCAAAAGCTGATGCGCTGGCGCGCCGAGTTGATTGCCGACACTTCGGGCACGCTGCAAAACCTGAAAGAAGAAAGCCTGCTCAAGCCCGACATTACCGACCGCGCGGCGCTCGAGACCGATCGCGCTATCGAACTGCGCACCCGCGACCGCGAGCGCAAGCTGATCTCGAAAATCGACGCGGCGCTCGGCCGTATCGACCGCGGCACCTATGGTTATTGCGAGGAGACCGACGAGCCGATCGGCATCCGCCGCCTCGAAGCACGCCCGATCGCCACCCTGACGATCGAAGCCCAGGAGCGGCATGAGCGCATGGAGCGGACCCACCGCGACGATTGATTCCGCGCAGATAAAACGGCCCGAAACGGGCGGTTCCTTATCCGGCCGGGTGCTTCTGTCCGAGGCCGAGCAGCGGCACGACCGCCTCCGGCGGCAATTTGGAAAAAGCCGCGGGCGCCTCGAACAGCGAGGCCGGCTGCGGTCCGATCTTGAGGTGCCGCAGCTCCCAATGCAGGGATGTCGGCTTGCCGTGTTTCGGCGTAAAGCTGCCGTCGAGCTTCATCGGGATGCCGTCGGCGCTGAGCCACAAGGCCCCGGCGGCGTGACCCGCCTCGACGCTCTGATCGATAGCATATTTGGTGGTGGCAATGCCGTTGACCGTCTCGGTTCCGGTCGGGGTGCGGGTCAAATCGGGGCTGCTCAGCACTGCCAGCTCAGGCGGAAAGGGGAGCTGGACGACGGTATGAAGCGACGGCAGGACGATTTCGGCCAATGCCGTGTCGGCGCGCAGAATGAAAACCGGTTTCAGCCCCTTCAGATCCTGCTCGTGGCGCTGCTTGCCGGGCATGTTCCACATTCGGCCGACGTAATCGTGGCCGTCGATGACGAGCACCCGTTCGGCGCTGAAACCGACCCGTGCGTCTCCGAGGGTCGCCGCCCCGGCGTTGCCGGCGGCGAGGACGCCCAGCACGGCAGCGATCGAAACCGAGCGATAGGCAGACATTACCGTCCTTCCAGGCACCCTTGATGCCGGTGATCGAAGAGGCTCGTAGAGAGCGAATGCGGCGGTTTCGCGGCGCGCTGGACAGACCGCGCGCAAACCCTATCCTGCGGCGGGAAGGCGGCCAATGGCGGCGGAGAGGGGCATGCGCGGAAGCATCGAGGCTCGGCTGGGCGAACTCGGCATCGAGTTGCCGCGGCCGAGCGCGCCGATTGCCAATTACGTACCGTTCGCGGTCAGCGGCAAGCTGGTCTTTATCGCCGGCCAGATCTGCCAGTGGAACGGCGAGCGGCGCTTTGTCGGCAAGCTCGGCGGCGAGGTCGGCATCGCCGACGGACAGCAGGCCGCCCGGCTCTGCGGCCTCAATATTCTCGCCCATCTACGGGTCGCCGCCGGCGGCAATCTCGACCGGGTGCGCCGGTGTCTGCGGCTCGGCGGCTTCGTCAATTGTACGGCCGACTTCACCGACATGCCGCAGGTCGTCAACGGCGCCTCCGATTTGATGGTCGAGGTGTTCGGGGACGCCGGCCGCCATGCCCGCGCCGCCGTCGGCAGCAGTTCGCTCCCCGGCGGCGTCGCGGTCGAGGTCGAAGCGACATTCGAATTGACCTGACGCCGGCCCGCCCGATGAACGACAGCGGCGAGACCGTCACGATCCGCGTCCATTCCGCGATTGCCGAAGTACCGGCCGAGGCCTGGGATGGCTGCGCCGGCGACGTCAACCCCAGCCTCTCGCACGTGTTTCTCAATGCGCTGGAGGAGAGCGGCTCGGCGACGGCGCGCAGCGGCTGGAAACCGCAGCACCTGTCGCTTGAGGATCCGCAAGGTCGCATCGTCGGTGCGGTGCCGATGTATTTGAAGAACCATTCCTACGGCGAGTACATCTTTGATTACGGCTGGGCCGACGCCTATGAGCGCGCCGGCGGCCGCTACTACCCGAAGCTGCTGGCGGCAGTGCCGTTCACCCCGGTGCCCGGGGCGCGGCTGCTGGTCGCGCCAGAGGCGCCGCCGGAAACGCGTCGGCACCTGATCGCCGGCATGATCGAACTGGCGCGCCAGCACAAGATCTCGTCACTGCACGTCAATTTTCCCCAGACCGAGGATCTGCACGCGCTCGAACAAGCCGGCTTCCTGCAGCGCATGGGTCAGCAATTCCACTGGACCAACAACGGTTACGGCAGCTTCGACGATTATCTGGCGGCGCTGACCGCGCGCAAGCGCAAGGCGGTCAAGAAGGAGCGGCGCGAGGCAGTCGAGGGCGGGCTCGCGATCGATGTTCTGACCGGCGCCGACCTGACCCCGCCGGTATGGGACGCCTTCTACCGCTTCTATCTCGCGACCTCCGACCGCAAATGGGGTTCGCCCTACCTGAACCGGCGCTTCTTCGCGCTGATCGGCGAGCGCATGCCCGACAAGATCGTCCTGATCATGGCCCGGCGCGGGCGCGAATACGTCGCCGGAGCGTTCAATCTGCTCGGCAAGGACACGATCTACGGCCGCAACTGGGGCAGCTATGGCGACTACAAATTCCTTCATTTCGAGTGCTGCTATTACCAGGCGATCGAGTTCGCAATCACGCACGGCCTGCAGCGCGTCGAAGCCGGCGCCCAGGGGCCGCACAAATTGCAGCGCGGCTATCTGCCGGTGCCGACCTACAGCGCGCATTGGCTGCCGGACCCCGGCTTCCGCCGCGCGGTCGCGCAGTTCCTCGCCCGCGAGCGCGAGATGGTCGAGCACAAGATCGAGCACCTTGCCGAATATTCGCCGTTCCGGCAGGAGAGTTAATCCGGAAGGGCTGCCGTTGGCGGCCGGTGTGCGGGGTCGGCGCAAGGGCGGGTGCGGCGCTCCCGATCGAGTGCCGTACTAGCGATCCCACCGAATCCTTCGGCCGACGCCGTTGCCCCGGCGAT
>Ga0213875_10000972_pt1 | contig 20514 bp, 19 predicted proteins | sample BarmaccomBMRX_R8_FD_160105 | JGI IMG/M metagenome (GOLD analysis project Ga0213875, IMG submission 160105) | Root-associated microbial communities from Barbacenia macrantha in rupestrian grasslands, the National Park of Serra do Cipo, Brazil - RX_R8 | ecosystem: Host-associated > Plants > Roots... | reverse complement strand
CGCGGTTCCGGGCCGTTGGGCATGAGGTCGTGGTGATCCCCGACCGGCCGGAAGCCACCGCCATGGACGCGACCCGCGCGGCCATCGCATCCGGAGCCGACGTCATCTACCAGGGCACGCTGCTGGGCACCAGTCCGGACGGCCAGGCCAGGCTGCTGGGCCGCCCCGACTTCCTGGTCCGGGCTGACTTGCTGGCGGCGCCGGACGGCGAGCTGCGGCCACCGGAGCCGCACTACGAGGTGGTGGACGCCAAGCTGGCGCGGGCGGCCAAGGCCCGCGCGGTGGCCCAGACCGCGTTCTACTCCTACCTGCTCACCAGGCTGCAGGGAATCGCGCCGCGCTGGATGCACCTGGCGCTCGGGCACGGTGAGCTGGTCCCGTTCAAGGTCCCCGATTACGCTGCCTATGAGAATCAGACGCGGCGGCTGCTGGCCTTGTTTGTCACCGATCCAGGCGAGGTCTCGCCCGCCGCCGATTACCCTGAGCCGGTCGAGCACTGCGCAATCTGCCGCTGGGACACCTTCTGCGCCGACCGGCGGCGCCGGGACGACGACTTGTCGCTGATCGCGGGGATCAGCAAAGACCAGCGCAAGGCGCTGAAGTCAGCAGGCGTCACCACCCGGCGGGGGTTCGCCGGACTGCCTCAACTGCCCGAGACCAAGGTGAGCGCGGGCGGGCTGGCCCGGGTCCAGCTTCAGGCACGCCTGCAGGTGTCCAGCCAAGATTCGGGCCGTATCGAGTATGAGCTGCTGGACCCCGAGCAAGACCGGGAAGACAACCTCGTACCCAATCGGGGCCTGCTGGGGCTACCCGAGCCGTCGCCGGGTGACCTTTTCTTCGATATTGAAGGTTCTCGCTACTACTCGGAAGACAACCGGGAGTTCGGGCTCCAGTACCTCTTCGGGATCGTCGACACCGCCGACCGCGACGAGCACGGTGTCCCCCGTTACACCCAGATCTGGGCTTACGACCGGATCGGTGAGAAGCAAGCGTTCGAGAAGCTCATCGACTTCATCACCGAGCGCCGCGCCCGGCACCCGGACCTGCACGTCTACCACTACAACCACTACGAGCCGACGTCGGTTGACCATCTGACCGAGCTGCACGGGACCCGGCAGGAGGCGGTCGGCCGGCTAATGGGACGGTTCGCCACCCGCGAAGACGAGGTCGACAACCTGTTCCGGCTGGGCGTGTTCGTCGACCTGTACCGGTTGGTCCGGCAGGGTCTGCGGGCCGGGGTCGAAAGCTACTCGATCAAACGGCTGGAACCGCTGTGCGGATATGAGCGGGCGATGGACCTGCACCGGGCGACCGAGAACCTGATCGCGTTCGAGACCGCGCTCGACGATGGCTCGGCCAAGGCGGGAGCACGGTCGGGCGCGGCCACGGTGGTGGCTGCTTACAACGAGGACGACTGCCGTGCGACGCTGGTTCTGCGGGACTGGCTGGAATCGCGGCGGATCGAGCTGGCCGGGAAGCTGGGCTTCGAGCCGCCGCGCCCGGTGCCGCCGGAGCAGCCCGAGGACCACGAAAATCCGGAAGTGGCTCAGGTCCGGGCGTCCCTGCTGGAGGGGGTGCCCGAGGACCCGGCGGCGCGGGACAGCCAGCAGCGGGCGCGGGCCCTGCTGGCCGACCTGCTGGAGTGGCACCGGCGAGAGAACAAGCCAGCCTGGTGGCGGTACTTCTACCTGCGGACCCTCAGCCCGGCCGAGCTGATCGGCGAAGCGGACACCCTCGGCGGCCTGACCGGCGGGGAGGTCATCGACACTATTAAAAGGTCAGTGGTGCGCCGGTTCCGGTTCCCACCGCAGGAACACGGCTTCAAGCCCCGGGGAACGGCACTCGACCCGGACAACGAGGACCGGGGCTGGGAAATCCGGGCCATCGACGACGCGCAGGGGACGATCGACCTGAAGGTCGGCGCCACCTACGCGGGGCCGTGGCCGGTCAGTTTGACCGACCGTAAGCCGATCGATGCGGCTGAGCTGGCCGCCCGGATCCTGGACCTGGGTAAGCGGGTGGCTCAGCACGGCGTCTCGGGCCGGGACGCAGGCACGGCCCTGCTGCTGCGGTTGCGGCCCGACGACGGCCGGGAAGCGTACGACGGCCGGGAAGCGGACGCGCCGCTACGGCTGGCCGACGAGCCGGTCGCTGACGCAGCGGTCAGGCTAGTGCTCGGCCTCCAAGGCTCATACCTGCCGATCCAGGGCCCGCCTGGCACCGGCAAGACGTTCACCGCCGCGCGGCAGATTCTCGAGCTGATCAAGGCCGGGCGGACGGTCGGCATCACCGGTCCCTCGCACGCGGTGATCTGCAACCTGATTGACAAGGTCGCCGACCGCGCGATCGAGGACGGATACTCGGCTCCCCGGATCGGCCAGCGGGCCGACCGCGACAACCCGTTCCTCTCCCAGTCCGCCACCCGGATGGAACCGGCCCTGCTGGAAGCCGCCTTGCGTGGCGGCGACCTGGACATCGGCGCCGGAACGGCTTGGTTCTGGTCGCGCGAGAAGGCCCGGGACACCGTAGACACGCTGTTCATCGACGAGGCCGGCCAGATATCCCTGGCCAATGTCCTGGCCATGGCCGGCGCGGCCCGGAACCTGGTGCTGATCGGGGACCCCCAGCAACTGGCCCAGCCGAGTCAGGCCACTCACCCGCCCGGGGCTGGGGCCTCCGCCCTGGAGCACATCCTCGGCGACCAGGCCACCATGCCGCCGCAGGCCGGATTGCTGCTGGACCAGACGTGGCGGATGCACCCGCGCCTGTGCTCATTTACGTCGGAGACGTTCTATGACGGTAGGTTGACGCCGGTCGGGGGGCTGGAGCGGCAGGAGATCGTCGGCTCGGGGGCGGTGGACGGTATCCCGGGCGGTTCGGGGCTGCGGGTGGTCGCGGTCCAGCATGAGGACAACACCAACGCCTCCCCCGAGGAGGCAGCCCGGGTCGCCGAACTGGTGCGCGACCTGATCGGCGCCTCCTGGCAGGACAAGCACGGATCGGTCGGGCCGATCACGCCGGCGGATGTGCTGGTGGTAACCCCTTACAACGCGCAGATCCGGGCGATCGAGGAAGCGCTGGCCGCGGCCGGCTGCCCGGATGGGGTCCAGGTCGGGACCGTGGACAAGTTCCAGGGGCGGGAGGCGCCGGTGGCCATCTACTCGATGGCGTCATCGTCGGCCGACGACGCGCCGCGGGGCATGGAGTTCCTCTACGACCCGCACCGGCTGAACGTCGCCACCTCCAGGGCCAAAGCGCTGGCGATCATCACCCTCAGCCCGGCGTTGCTGCAGGTCGGGTGCAAGACGCCGCGGCAGATGTACTTGGCTAATGCGCTGTGCCGTGCGTGGGAGGCGAGCCGCCCGTCATAGCCAGGAAATGATGGTTGCTGGGCATTCTCTGGGCTTATGGGATTCGGTGTCATAGCTGCCGTAGCCGATCAACGCCATAGCCCACACAATCGGCTGAATGCCACCTTCAGGCAAGAAAGCAGGCTGCGCAGGACCGCTGGCGCCTGCCAGCAGTTTTCGGGACCCAGCCAGCTGAACGGACGAGGCCATTCTTCCGTTATGCGTTCGTACGGTCCCCGTGTCAGACCTGGTGCTTATGGTGATGATGTGAGCTTGATACCCGACGATTCGCCGACCTGGCCGTCGGCGCTGGGGCGGGCAGCCGCGATCGGGTCGGAGATCGATTCGGTCGAGCGGCAGATTTTCCATCTCACCGAGTTGCTAACGGAGTTGCGGCGGCAGCAACGGGCGTGGGAGGCCGGTGGCCGCGGGGAACAAGGAGTCGTCCGGGTCCTGGTCGGGATGGATGCGGCCTGGCATGTCCTGGCTGACCGCCGCTGGCCGGGGACGCGGCAGGCCAACATTGACGTGATCCTGGTCGGGCCGGGTGGCGTCTTCGTGATCGACGTCAAGGCGTGGCGGGGCGAGGTGACCGTGCAACGCGGCCGCCTGTGGCGCGGCGACGCGGACGCCCAGGAGCACGTGGACAAGCTGCTGGATCAGACGTCGGCGGTGGAAGAGGTCCTGGCCGGGGTGGGCTTAGCGCCGACCGAGGTAGTACCGCTGCTGGTGCTGGCCGGCCGACGGAATTACCGGGCTCAGCTGGATCGGGTGCTGCTGCTGGGTGAGAAGGATCTGACCCGGGAGCTGGTCAGGTGGGGCGTGCGGCTGCCGCCGGAGCTGGTTGAGCAGCTCATCGACGCGCTAAACCGGGAATGCCCGCCGATGCCCATTGACGAGCCGGTAGGCGCGCCGGCCTCGCCGGATGGCGACGCGCTGGTGAGCCGGGACGACCTGTGGCGGGCGCTGGAGGAAGCGGCCGCCCGCCAACCGATCGAAAGCTGGATGACCTGGCTCCACCCGCTGCAGGCGCGGCTGGTCAGCCGCGAGTTTTCCGGCCCGGCGAGAATCCGCGGCGGCGCCGGGACCGGGAAGACCGTGCTGGCGCTGCACCGGGCCAACTACCTGGCCAGCCAGGGACGGCGGGTGCTGTTCACCTCTTACATCCGGACGCTTCCGCGGGTTCATCAGGCGCTGTTCGCGCGGATGGCGCCGGCCCGGCACGGCCGGGTGCGGTTCCGGTCGGTCCATGGGTTGGCCCATGACTGGCTGCGGGAGAGCCAGGAACAGGGTCGGCTCGACGAGAAGGTCGTCAGAGTCTGCTTCGACGAGGCCTGGCAGTCGGCCGGAGTCGGGTCGTCCCTGCCCCGGCTGGGACAGGACAAGAAGTACTGGCGCGACGAGATCGGCATCGTCATCAAGGGCAGGGGGCTGACCAGCTTCGATGAGTACGCGCGGCTGGCCCGGATCGGCCGCCGGACGCCGCTCAGCCCGGCCGCCCGCGAAGACGCCTGGCAGCTGTACGAGACCTACCAGGACCTGCTGGGCGAACGAGGCGTCCTGGATTGGGCCGACACGCTGCGGATCGCCCGGGACCTGGCCCGTGCGAATGCGGCGGCCGGGCGAAACGCTGGGTTCGACGCGGTGATCGTCGACGAGGTGCAGGACCTGACGTGCGTCGGCCTGCAGTTCCTGCACGCCCTGGTCGGCGACCGCCCCGACGGCCTGCTGATGGTCGGCGACGGCCAGCAGTCGATCTACCGCGGCGGCTTCACGTCGGCCGAGGCAGGCATCTCAGTGGTTGGCCGTTCCGTCGTGCTGGACCGCAACTACCGCAACGGCGAGCAGATCCTCCGCCACGCCCTCGCAGTGGTGGCCGGTGACCAGTTCGACGACCTCGACCCTGAGCCGGTCGCCGGGATGCGCGATGTGAAGGCAGCGCGGCCGGGTGGGACGGTGGTTGAGGTGACGGGCAGCGGGATCACGCAGGGGGCTCGGATGCGTGACCATATCCGCAGGCTGCATGACCAGGAGGGCGTGCGCTACGGCGATATGGCGGTGCTGGCCCCTACCAACCCCGCGGCGGCGCGCTGGCAGAGAGTCCTGGCCGATGGAGGGATCCCGGTCATCTCACTCCAGGAGTACACCGGGGCGCCGCGCGATCAGGTGAAAGTTGGGACGTTCTACCGGGCGAAGGGGCTGGAGTTCGCTCAGGTGTTCATCCCCGATAGGGATCGGTATCCGCAAGGGCGGCGGGGCCACGAATCGGATGAGGCGTACCGGGAACGGGCGGTGCTGGAGCGGCGGGTGCTGTTCGTCGCGATGACGCGGGCGCGGGACGGGTTGTGGCTCGGCGAGAGTGGGAGGCTAGCCTGACCGCTCAGCTCGAAAGCTTCCGAAGACTAGGCAGCGGTACGGTTGCCCGCGTGACACTGGACGAGTTGGCGGTGCAGCTGCGGGAATTCGTATCCGCACGCGAGTGGGATCAATTCCACACCCCGAAGAACCTGGCGATGGCGCTCGCGGGCGAGGTGGGCGAACTCGTCGCGGAGCTGCAGTGGCTGACTCCCGCGGAGGCGGAACAGGTCATGGCCGATCCGGAGGCAGCCGCCCGGATGCGGGCAGAACTGGCCGACGTCACCATCTACCTGGTCAGGCTGGCCGACCTGCTGGGCGTCGACCTGATCGAGGCAGCGCAAGTGAAGCTGGCCGAAAGCGGACGTCGCTACGACGTTGAGACCTACCGCGGGTCCGCGCGCAAGGCTCCGCCGTTGCCCTGACTGCGCAGGTGGTCGCTAGTAACCTGCTGCCTGCAAGGGATTGCGGCCCGACGGGCTTCCGGTTCTCCATGATCGCGGACATGCCCCCACCCGCACGAGTTTTTCGTGCTGCCTGGGGAAAATGTGACGGCGTTCAGGGTCTCGGCCGCGGGACTGGTCAGCTCACCCATGGAACGAAAGTTCGCTGAGATCGTCGCTGGTCATGTACGGGCGACGACGGGTTGGTGGCCGTCCGAGTCTGAGCAGAAGTCCTGGCAGCGCAGCCTGCCGGTGCTGGCGCAGGACCTCATGGAGGCCGGTCTCGGCGACGTTGAAATGCTGATCGAATACCAGCTTCCGCTCACCAGCCGACGGGCCGACGTTGTCCTGGCCGGAGTCGACCGGCGCACTGGCGGGGACGCCTATGTGGTCGTGGAACTCAAGCAGTGGAGCCAAGCCGAACTTTACGAAGGCAGCGAGCGGCTTGTCCTGGCCGCGGGAATGCAACGCCTGCTCGAACATCCGCTCCTTCAGGTTCAAGGTTATTGCGATTACATCTGCGACTTTGTGGCGTCGCTGCGCGGTGACGCTTCTGCGGTCCGCGGCGTCGCCTATCTACATAACGCGGTTGACCTTGACGTGGAAGACCTCTTCGATCTCGCCACCACCGAACGGACCCGACTCTTCACCAAGAGCAAACGAGGAGCATTTCTCGATTATCTGCGGGATCAGTTCGCACCGGAGCCCGGGGCCGGGGCCGCCGACCGGCTACTGGCAAGTGCGGCCCGCCCCTCCAAACAGCTCATGAAGTTGGCGGCCAGCGAGATCAAGGACCGTGAGCAATTCGTTCTCCTCGACGAGCAGCGGCTGGCGTTTGAACTGGTCATGCACGTGGTCGAGAAGGCCCGGCACGCGGATGCCAAGGAGATCGTCGTGGTCACGGGCGGCCCGGGCAGCGGGAAAAGCGTCATTGCGCTGTCATTGCTCGGCGAACTGAACCGTCAGGGTTATTCCGCCCTGCATGCCACGGGATCCCGCTCCTTTACGCAGACCATGCGGCAATATGTGGGCAAGGGCTCACCTCGCGTCAAGAATATGTTCAAGTACTTCAACAGCTTCATGGACGCACGGCGTAATGACATCGAAGTGCTGATCTGCGATGAGGCCCATCGCATCCGGGAAACTTCGGTCAACCGCTTTACCAAGGCGGCATTGCGAACGGAGCGTCCCCAGATCGACGAACTTATCGCCGCTGCCCGGGTGCCCGTCTTCCTTCTCGACGAGCACCAGGTCGTGAAGCCAGGCGAGGTCGGAACGGTCGAGGCCATCAAGTCGCAGGCGTCGACGCTCGGACTCCCTGTTCATCACGTCCAGCTTGCCGACCAGTTCCGCTGCGGTGGCAGTCTGGCCTACGAACGATGGGTGCTGCGGCTGCTTGGGCTCGAGGCGGATGATCCCCAACCTTGGGCGGGCGACGACCATTTCGAGGTCGAGCTGGCCGAGTCCCCCTGGGAACTGGAAAACATCCTGCGCGGCAAGCTGGCTGAAGGCTATTCGGCGCGAATGTCGGCCGGCTATTGCTGGCCTTGGAGCAAACTAGACCGCGACGGACGGCTGGTGCGCGATGTACGCATTGGCGACTGGGCGATGCCATGGAATGTGAATGGCGATCGGTCGGTGGGAGAAGCTCCGCCTAGTGCCCTATGGGCAACGATGAAGGGTGGTTTCGACCAGGTTGGCTGCGTGTACACGGCTCAGGGGTTCGAATACGACTGGTCGGGCGTGATCATTGGCCCAGACCTGATCGCCCGCGACGGCCGGACGGTCACCGTGCGGGAGGCCAACAAGGACCCGGAGTTCAAGAAGAGATCGGTCACCGACTTGCAGTACGAACGGCACATCCGCAACATCTACAAGGTGCTGCTCACCCGCGGGATGGTGGGAACCGTCATCTACGCGGTCGACCCTCAGACTCGGGAATTTCTCGCAGACCTGATCGAGAAACGGTGACACCGCCACCTAGCATGCACGGTAGGCAGCCGAGCCGCTGCTACAACCAACCCGCTGCGCCGAGCTGGATATTCACCAGAAACGGGCGATTAGCAGACCAGATCCGCCAGGATGGGCGCATGGATTCGCCGGCCAGCAGATCCCGTTTCGCGAGCCGCAGCTTGGGCTCCTTGCCCCGGCCCGAGACGTTGCGGGCCCTCATCGGGGTGATGGGGCTGGCGCTGTTGGTGATCGCGGCAGTGAAGTTCAGCCAGGCCAGGAGTGACGGTGGGCTGATGGCGCTGCTGGTGGTGGGGGCGATTTTGCTGGTGTGTCCGTTTGTGCTGCAGCGGATCCAACGGGTGTCGGTGGGGACGACGCAGGTCGATCTGTGGCTCACCACGCAGGTCGCGGATCGGGGGGCGCCGGAGGCGGCGGCGATCTTGCAGCGGACGCAGTTGGGGCGGTTCGCGGAGTCGTATGCGTTTGTGCATGACGAGCTGGAGGGCGACTATCTGCCGGCGCGGATGCATCTGCAGGACGCGCTGGTGCGGCACGCCGCCTCGGTCGCGCGGCAGGAGAAGTTCGAGGCGCGGGAGGTGCGTCGGCTCTTCGCCGATGGGTCGATGGTGATGCGGGTGCTGGCCCTGGGGCTGATGCAAGGCGACGTGTCGCTGGCGGACTCGGACACCATCCTCTCGGCGGTCAGGGAGGGGCGGTCGCGGAATGAGCAGTTCCAGGCGATGGTGCTGGCGCAGAAGTACTGGAAGAGGATGAGCACCTCAGAGCAGACCGAGATCCGGTGGGCCATCGAGCAGGCCAATTTCGAGCCGGGTAGCCATCTGCAACACAAGGCGGCAGAAATCCTGATCCCTGGGCCGCGGGACGAGCGCATTCGAGGCGTATAAGCGCGGTTGGCCAGGGTCGTCGGTGGCGGTGTGGGTCAGGATCAGGGACGCGACCTGAGCCGGGATGCCCGGGGACAAGAAGCTGTGGCCCATGCCTGGAACCGGGTGGAACTGGGCGGCGGGAAGCTGGGCGGCCAGGGCCTGGCCGTGCGGGAGGGGGCGCAGGGGGTCGGCGGTGCCGTGGATGACCTGGGCGGGAGCTTTGACCGTGGACAGGGGGGCTTGGCGGTCGGGGGTTATGGCACGACCGGCGGCGTCGTGGTGGAGGGCGGCGGACGGGTCTTTGGCGCGGCGGTGGGAGTCGGCGATGAGGCGGCGGGCCGCCGGCTCGTCGAAGGGGAGGTCGGGGCCGTTGAGGATGCGCCAGGTTTCCAGGTCGGCGGCGGCGCGGTCAGATGGGGGTGCGGTGGCCATGGTGGTGACGTGGCGCAGGAACTCCGCGGAGGGTGGCGGCAGGTCGGTGGGGTCGGCGGGCTGACCGGCCAAGGCGCGGGACCAGGCGGGGGCGGGGTTGTGGGCCATGGGGCCGGACATGATGGCGGTGAGGGTCAGGACCCGGCCGGGGTGGTGGACAGCCAGGAGCTGGGCGAGGGTGCCGCCCAGGGAGGCGCCGACGATGTGGGCGGCGGGGAGCTGGTGGCCGTCGAGGACGGCGAGGGAGTCGGCGGCCATGTCGGTGAGCGTGTAGGGGTGCCGCTCGAAGTCGACGGTGTCGGACTGGCCGGTGTCGCGATGGTCGTAGCGGATGACCTGGCGGCCGCCGCGGACCAGAGCCTCGACCAGTTCGTCGGGCCAGGCGATGGACTGGGCGGAGGTGCCCATGATGAGGAGGACGGCGGGGTCCCCGGAATTACCAAAACGCTCGGTCCAGATGTGCAGGCCATTGGAGTCAACGAATTTGACGTCGCCATTCAGCACGGGGCTCAGATTAGTGCGACCTTTTAATAAATTCAAATGGCAATCAATGAGCAGCAATTCGGCTTTTCAATGGTATAATTAGGTGTGTTGTGGCGGTCGCTGGACGGGATCGTTCCGGCGGTGACGGGGGCGGCGGGGCTCGTCGGGGTGAACGCGGCGGTGCGGAGCGAGGAGAGCTACCCGCCGTGGTACCGGGTGGTGATCCGGCGCGGGGCGCGGGAAGTTCTGACGCCCGATGGGGTCCGGATCTGGGGGGATCCGCGCTGGGCGCCGACGGGTGAGCTGGCGGTGGCGGCGTTTGACGGGATCCGGCGCGGGATCGTGCTGGTGGACGTGGGCGACGGGTCGGTGCGGTGGTGGGCGCGGCCTGCGGCAGGCAGCTATCGGTTGCTGGCGTTGGGGGCGGACGCGGGCGACGCGGTGGCGGTGCGGGCCGACGCGGACGGGGCGGTGTGGCGGGTGCGGGCCAGGCCGAGTGGGGACGATGAGCGACTGGATCGGGTACGGGCGCGGCCGGGCGGAGATGACGAGAGGCTCGAACTGCTGCGGGCTGCGGACGATGTAGCGGTCAGCGTGGTCAGGTGGAGCCACGATGGGGTCGCGTTGGAGGGGTTGCTGGCTTGCCCAGCGGGTGAAGGGCCGTTTCCGCTGTTGGTGTTCCTGCACGGGGGGCCGGTGGCGGGGCTGGCTTGCGGGGAGCACCCGGATCTGTCGGCCTGGGTGGCGGCGGGGCTGGCGGTGTTCATGCCGGACTTCCGGTCATCGGGGATCGGCGGCCGCGAGCTGATGCGGGAGGCGTTCGCGCGGGAGGGGCTGCCGGACGACGATCCGGAGGCCGGGGAGGTGCTGACGGGGGTCGATGCGCTGGTTGAGCGGGGGGTGGCTGATCCGGGGGCGTTGTATCTGCTGGGGCACAGCTATGGCGGGTACCTGGCCGGGCGGATCATCGGGCGTGATCATCGGTTCCGGGCGGCCGTTCTTTGTGAGGCGGCCGGTGATCTGCGGCTGCTCGATCCGGTCAGCCGGCGGATGCAGGCGGGGTGGCTCGGCGGTGACGCTGAGCAGGTGCCGGGGCGGTGGGATGCGGCGTCGCCGGTCAGGTACGCCGGCCACGTGAGGACTCCGGTACTGCTGTTGTACGCCGGGGACCGGAGCCTAACCGGACAGGGGCAGGCGTGGCGGCGGGCGCTCGCGGCGGCCGGGGTGGAGTACAAGCTGGTCCTGGTGCGAGGGGCAGACCATGTGTTCTCGTCGGGGGCGGCGCAGGAGCAGCTGGGGCAGGCCGTGATCGAGTGGTGCAGGCGGTACCGGTGAGGGTGCGTGAGATAGGTGTTGCAGTTGAGGCTGGAGTGGTGGGTCAGGCGTTGCGGTGTGGCTGAGGCTGTGTGGCATGTTGGTCGCCGCGGCTCAGAGGCGGCGGGTCAAGTGTTGCGCCTGAGGCAGCGCGACGGGCCAGGCATTACAGCTGAGGCTGGCGTGGCGGGTCAGGTGTTGCGCCTGAAGTGGCGTGATGAGCCAGGTGTTGCGGCTGAGGCTGGAGTGGCGGGCCAAGCCTGGCGTACACCGTTACCGGGTGGCGGGCCTTAGGGCTGAGAAGGCGTAGCGCGTTGGAGGAATTCGCGCCAGTGCGGGGTGGAGAAGGTGAGGGTGGGGCCGTTGGGGTCTTTGGAGTCGCGGACGGCGATCTGGGTGTCGGCGGGGGCTACTTCGACGCAGTTGCCGCCGTTGTCGCCGCTGTGGGTGGCCTTGCGCCAGACGCCGACCTCGACGCAGCCGCCGCCGTTACCGCCGCTGTAACTGGCTTTACGCCAGTTCACTGTGCCGATGTCCATGACTTAGCCACTTCCTCCAGAAACGCCCGGGAGGCTGACCACGGGAGCGCCTCGCGTACGAGCGTATCCCAGCAGTCATCGAGGGTCCGTACGTCTTCGCGCTGGTCGACGAACTGGCCTTGGCTTGCCGTCTCCTGGTAGCCGACGGCTGGCGCTTCCTCAAAATCAGCGATGGCAAAGCCCCCGGCCCACAGGCCACGATGGGCGCCCACGTCCGCCGATATGACCTGGATGGACACGTGAGGAAGCTCGGACGCTGACAGCAGGCGATCGACCTGTTCGCGCATCACGGCCCGGCCGCCGATTGCGCGCCGGAGGACTGCCTCATCGACAATCACCCACAGGCTGGCGGGTTCAGGGCGAGACAGAACCTCCTGTCTCTTGAGTCTGGCTGCCGCCTGCTCGTCCACTTCTTCGTCGGTGACGCCGAAACGTGTGCGGAAGATGGCGCGGGCGTAGGACTCGGTTTGGAGGAGGCCGGGGACGAGCATGGGCTCGAACCAGCGGAGTTTCTTAGCCTCGCGCTCGCTGACCAACCAGTCCTGGAACCAGGCGGGGTAGGGCTGGTAGCCGAGGCCGTCGCCTATTTCGTCGCGGAGGCGGGAGAGGGCGCCGTCGGAAGCCAGGGCCTGTTCGAGGTCGGCGGTGACCTCAGGAGTGGCGGCGCGCTGGCCGAGCTCGATGGCCTGGATTAAGGAGACCGACTTGTTGATCTCGCGGGCGAGGTCGGGGCGGGAGAGGCCGGCTCGTTCGCGGTGGTAGCGGAGCATGGCGCCGAACACCTGGCGCGGGGTGCGGGTGGTTTCGCGCGTCATTGGTCCTCCGCATACAGGGCGCACACAAATTAATTCTTGCCGCATACAAGGCCTTGCGACCTGGTACAGCTGGCCGGCAATAAGCCCTGTGACACCACCGAATTTACTACCCGGGCGGCATGCTGTTGGTCATTCGATGAGGACCTTTTAATTATGGAAATGGGACGTCATGTTTTGTGTGTGCTCTTTTCCGGGTCGGCGGGAGCGGGTGAGCGAAGCGCGGGCGATGGTGGCCCGGCAGCTGGACGGCTCCCCCGCCAGCGACGACGCCGTTTTGCTGGTCAGCGAATTGGCGGCCAACGCCTGTGCGCACAGCGCTAGCGGGCAGCCGGGTGGGGAGTTCGTGGTGCGGGTGCGCCAGGGCGGCAGCAGGAGCGGAGAGGTCTACGTCGAGGTCGAGGATCAGGGCAGCGGATGGGGTGGCCTTTTAAAGAAGAACCGAAGTCCGCATGGGCTGTATCTCCTGCAGGCGCTGTCCGCCGCCTGCGGGACGCGGCGGGGCGCGGGCGGGTGGATCACGTGGTTCGTGCTCGGCGACGGGATGACCGGCGATGAGTTCGGCGGGGTTCGGGGGTCGTAGGGTCGGAGCGGTTTGCTGAGGAGGGCCTTGATGCGCAGCGTGAGCTATTCGATGGGTTTGTCACTGGACGGCTATATCGTCGGGCCGGACGGGGGTTTCGGGTGGTCGGCACCGGACGAAGAGGTGTTCAGCTTCGTCACCGACGAGATCCGGCAGGTGGGCGTGCATCTGCTGGGGCGGCGGCTGTACGAGACGATGCTGTACTGGGAGACCGCGGACGCCGATCCGTCGCTTGATGACGCGATGCTGGAGTGGGCCCGGCTCTGGAAGGCGCTGCCGAAGGTGGTGTTCTCCCGGACGCTGACGGGGGTGGAGGGCAGCAACACCAGGCTGGCCACGGGGAGCGTGGCGGAAGAGATCGAGCGGCTGCGGGCCGAACCGGCCGAGGGTGAGATCGCGATCGGGGGTGCGGCCCTGGCGGGCGAGGCGGCGGAGCTGGGGCTGATCGACGAGTACCGGATCCGGGTCTATCCGGTGCTGGTGGGTGGGGGGATCCCGTTCTTCGCGCACCGGGATCGGCGAGTGGATCTGGAGCTGGTGGAGAACCGGACGTTCAGCTCGAGGGTCGTTTACCTGCACTACCGGGTGGTGCGCTAGGCGATGTGTGAAGGGGACACACCTAGCTTGGACGAAGGGTCTCCCGTGGCTGGGCGCATTAGCATGAAGCCATGAGCGCGCTGCCGAGCGAGCCGTCGCCGCTTGAGGATCCGCTGGATCCGGAGCGGATACTTCGGGTGCTGCCAGAGCTGGAGCGCGAGACGTTCCTTACGCAGTATCGGCGAGCAGTCGATGAGGCGCGCGACCCAGCTGGCTGGAAGGATCTGCGGCGTTTTCTGCGGCTGTGGTCCTTGCACGCCATCGCGGTGGCACAGCCGGGCTATTACGAGGCGCGGGACGCGGCGCGCAACGGTACGGGCGGCGGCATGTCGCTTGAGCAGGCAGTACAGCGTTATCGCCAGGAGCCATGAGCTATCGGCCGTGGCTGCAGGGCCAAGCGCTACAGCAAATGGACGGCCTCCCAGCCGAAGCCCTCGATCTGCTTGTGCGATCGCTGGCGCGTATCTGTGAGGACCCGTACGACCGTCTGTTAAGCGTCGCGATGTCGGACAGGAATCCTAACGAGCGGATGGCTCAGTACGCGGACTTCGGGTTCATGGAGTTCGAAGTTGACGAGGACGCTGGCCTGATCCGGGTTTTCGCCATCATCTGGGTTGGCTGAGGACGGGCACTCCTCATTTGAAGGGTCAGGAATGGCCCTGGAGGGTGATGTTTTCGATGCTGGCCTGGTAGTTGCCGATGGGGGTCTGGGGCAGGGTGGTGAACCAGATCAGCAGGTAGCGGATCGGGGTCTGCTGGGGGCGGATGGTGGTGGTGGCGCCGGCGTCTTTGGTGCCGCCGATGACGGGGAGGGCGTCGGGGGTGTCGGAGGTGCCGCCGCGCAGCTGAACCCAGGCGCCGGGGACGCCGATGGAGATGGTGGCCGAGACGACGGTGACCGGGTGGCCGAGGTCGAGGAGGACGCCCGTGCCGGTCGATTGGCCGTCGAAGTCGGGTGAGTTGTAGGCCTTGCTCTGCCAGGCGCTCGACGGGTCGGAGTCGATGGCCTTGGCGGCGATCTGCGGGTTGCCGGTCTCGGGGCCGGACGGGCCGTAGCCGGAGGCGCTGACCGGGATCAGGGTGCGCAGCGTCAGCGACGGCGTGGCCGAGGGGGTGGGCTTGGCTGAGTGAGAGGGCTTGGTGGTGGGCGCGGGGCGGGTGGTGGCTTGGCTGTAGGCGGCCTGGCCGGCCGTCTCGGTGGGAGTGACGTCGCGGAAGAAGTGGTAGGCCTCGGCGCCGAAGATGGCCAGCACGATCAGGCACAGCGCGGTGCTCAGGGCGACGCGGCGGCGGTGGCGCCACTTGTAGCGCTCGCGGCGGGTGAGCGGGCGGGGGTGGTCGGGCAGGTTGGGCGCCGGCAGGGTGAGCAGCTCGGATCGGCGGCCGACGGCGAGCGGCACCTTGGCCGCGTCGAACTCGGCGATCAGCGGGGCGGGGTCGACCCGGACGGCGGCGGCGATGGCGCTGATGTCGCGGCGGGCGGCGGCGTCACTGCCGCACTTGGCGAAGTCGTCCAGCTCGATGGCCCAGATGGTCTCCTCGACGATCCCGGTCTGCCGGGCGACGTCGACGATGGTCAGGCCGGACTGGCTGCGCGCGTCGTGCAGGACTTCACCGATGCTCACGGCGCCTCCCCTCGGCACCCTCACACCGGCCATCCGCCGCCGGTTGTCAGATCAGGGTGACATACGGCGAGCCGATCGCGATAGCACAGAAGTGAACTCAAATCCGGCCATTCGGGGTTCTGGGCCGACGGCGCGGCTGGACTCGCGCCAGTTACGGGCGTTAGCGTGGCACCGACAAATACATACTTTCGCTGTTCAGTCCGGGCGGGAGAGTCCCCTTGTGGGCGCCGAAGGAGCAAGCAACTCCCGCCAATCTCTCAGGCCGCGTACCGCCCGGAACAGGCAACTCTGGAAAGACGGGCAACGAGGCCCGCGCCGACGGGGAAAACCGCGCAGGCGGTGAAGCTCTCAGGTACCGATGACAGAGCGGGACATCCATCCAGGCCAAGGCGGCCCGGAGAAGGTGAGGTCCCGATGGCGCTCAGCGCGCTCGACCTGTACTCGATCGGTATCGGGCCGTCGAGTTCGCACACGGTCGGGCCGATGCGGGCGGCGCGGACGTTCGCGCTCGGGCTGCGGGACGCCGGGGCAACCGGGGACGTCGGGCGGCTGCAGGCGGAGATGTTCGGGTCGCTGGGGCTGACCGGGCGCGGGCACGGCACGCCGGGCGCGGTCATGCTGGGGCTGGAGGGACACGAGCCGGCCACCGTCGACGTGGACGAGACGCGCGGGCGGCCGGGCGAGATCCGCGACCAGCACCAGCTGGTGCTGGCCGGAGTGACCCCGGTGCTGTTCGAGCCGGACCGCGACATCGTGCTGCACCGCAAGCGCAGCCTGCCCGCGCACCCGAACGGGATGATCTTCCGGGCCGAATCGGCGGGTGGGGCACTGGTGGCGCAGCGGACCTTCTACTCGGTGGGCGGGGGGTTCGTGGTCGGCGCCGACGCCGACGGGACGCCGCGGCTGGCGCCGGACGAGACCGCGGTCAGCCACCCGTTCGAGTCGGCGGGCGAACTGCTCGCGCACTGTGAGCGCACCGGCGGGTCGATCGCCGAGGTGATGGCGGCCAACGACCGATCCTGGCGCCCGGCCGCCGAGACCCGGGAAACGCTGCTCGCGACCTGGGCGGTGATGCAGGAGTGCGTGGCCAACGGCTGCCGCCACGAGGGTCTGCTGCCCGGCGGCCTGAAGGTGCCGCGGCGCGCACCCGACCTCTACCAGCGGCTGCGGGCGGGCGACCGGCCGGACGATCCGCTGTGGGCGATGGACTGGGTCAACCTCTACGCGCTGGCGGTCAACGAGGAAAACGCCTCCGGCGGCCGGGTCGTCACCGCCCCGACCAACGGGGCGGCCGGCATCATCCCGGCCGTGCTGCACTACTACGCGCACTTCGTCGAGGGGGCCAGCGACGACGGGATCGTCAGCTTCCTGCTCACCGCGGCCGCGGTCGGCATCCTCATCAAGCAGAACGCCTCGATCTCGGGGGCCGAGATCGGCTGCCAGGGTGAGGTCGGGTCGGCCTGCGCGATGGCCGCGGCCGGCCTGTGCGCGGTGCTCGGCGGCAGCCCGGCCCAGGTGGAGAACGCGGCCGAGGTCGGGATCGAGCACAATCTGGGCCTGACCTGCGATCCGGTCGGGGGGCTGGTACAGATTCCGTGCATCGAGCGGAACGCGATCGGGGCGGTCAAGGCGATCAACGCGGCCCGGCTGGCCCGGCACGGGACCGGGAGTCACCGGGTGAGCCTGGACAAGGCGATCAAGACGATGCGCGACACCGGGCGCGACATGAAGGACAAGTACAAGGAGACCGCGCGGGGCGGGCTGGCGGTCAATATCGTCGAATGCTGACCGCTGCTAAGTTGGGGCGGGGCCGGGCAGCGTGGCCCCGGTGCGGGAGGAGGCAGGACGATGACCACTGCCGGAGGAGCCGTCCAGTACGTCAAATGGCGGAAGGACGTGGCCGATCACGACTACGCCGCCGCCTCCAGCTACCTGAGCATCCGCTACGGGGAGAGCCCGGCGCAGCAGATGTCGGAGAAGCTGCGGAAGCTGCCGGTCATCCAGCGCCGCGCCAACGACATTCTGCGGGCGACCCGGCGCGATCCGTTGCCGCTGTCGGATCCGGGCGTGCTGCGGGACCTGCAGAAGGTGCTGGCCGGGGAGAAGCTGTCGCCGGTGCTGATCTCGGACGGGGACATCGCGGACGGGTATCACCGGGTGTCGCTGGCGTATGCGCTTGACCCGTACGCGGACGTGCCGCTCAAGCTGGGCTGACGGTACTGCCGGGCCGCCGGTTCGGGGCGAAAATGTCACTGGCGGTCGTTAGCATGAAGACGCATATTCTGACGAGCACGGACGCTATAGCGGTGAGCGCACAACCGACAGATGACAACGGGGTTGGCGGGCCCTATGAGGTCATTCACCTTGGAGGCGAGGCGGCGGCTATCGTCCCGCTCGCAGAGCTGCAGCGGCTCAGGGCGGTAGAGCGTCGCGCGTCCGCCGAAGTTCTGGAAGAAGCCGAGATCGAGGCGACGCTGGCCAGCCATCGCGCCTGGGTGGAAGCTGGCCGACCCGGCGCTGTTTCTCATGACGAGGCAGTGGCGGAGCTGCTGGGCGGCGATCGCCGGGTTAGCTGACGACCCTTATCCGCCTGGAGCATTCCATCGCGGCGAGTACCACCGGATGCGCGTCGGGCCGTACCGGGTCATCTATGTCATTGACGATGACGTGGTCACGATCGAGCGCGTGGACCGTCCGGATGTGTGAATGGCCAGTCCCCGAGATCTCCTCGGGCACGAATGCCCGGTCTGTGACACCCCTTGTGAGCTGTCAGCCGATGCGGCGGGTGAGGGTGGCCGGGTCGATCTCGACGGGGAACGGCTTGGTGATGCGGCCCGCGGTCCCGGCGGCGAGGGCGGCGCGGGTGACGTAGCGGCCGCGGGTTCGCTGGGGATCCTGGTCGTGGTCTCGTCGGTCGCACCGGCGGCCACGACGACTACGTCGGGAATCAGCAGTTTGTTGCCGGGGATGGCGACGTTGACCGCTTCCAGGACCTCGGCTCCGATGCCGGCGGCAGCGGCCGCCCGGGCCAGGGCATGGTGCAGCCAATAGGACGCGCGCTGGTGGGCCACCCCGGGCGCTGGGGTGATGGTGAGGATGCCGCCTTCGAGGAGCTCGAAGCGAGCGTGGGTGCCGGAGTCGGGTAGCGCCTCGACGTCGTCCGGCGTCCACGGCCCAGTGTGCTCGGCCAGCGCAACGCTCACGTACGTCACCTCCCTGCCCTACCAGCCTGACACTCGCAGCGTTTCAGTAGGGTCGGACAATTCGGCCAGTCTCGGTGCAGGACGGGCGAGGGTCAGGGCTGGCCTTGGAGGGCTATGTTGTAGACGGTGGCGCGGTAGGTGCCGGTGGAGTCGGGCGGCAGCTGGGTGAACCAGACCAGGATGTAGCGGGCCGAGATCTCTTCGGGGTTGATGACGGCGGTGGCGGCGGCGTTCTTGGCGTGGCCGATCAGCTGGAGGTGGCTGGGGTCGTTGCCGGCCTTGAGCTCGATGGTGGCGCCGGGAGTGCCGACGACGATGGTGGCCGCGTCGACGGTGGCGGTTTTACCGAGGTCGAGGAGCAGACCGGTGCCGGACTGGGTGTTGCCGAAGGCGGGGGTCGAGTACCAGTCGCTGCGCCAGCGGGTGGTGCCGCTGGCGTCGATGGCCTCGTAGGCGGCCTGCGGGTTGTCGCCGGTGATGCCGTTGGGGCCGTAGGCGGTGGCCTTGACCGGCTTGATGGTCTGCAGCGGGGCGGCGGTGGTGGGCGACGAGGCGGGGCTCGGGGAGTTGGCGGCCGGGCTGGTCTGGGCGTGGCCGCTGCTCTTGGCCTGGGGACTGGCGGTACGGCCGTAGGCAGCCTGGGCGGCAGTCTCGGACGAATGGCGGCCGACGTGGGCGACGTTGTAGATGCCCCAGCCGAAAATGGCCAGCACGACCAGGCAGATGGCGGCGATCCAGGGCACCGGGCTGCGGTTGTGCTCGCGGTTCCGGTTCCGGTTCCGGTTGCGCTCGCGGTTGCGGCTGCGCTGCTGGTGGCGCTCCCGGCGGTGTTCGTCGCGGCCGGTCGGGTCGGGCGTCCGCCAGGTCTTGAGGGCAGGGCCTTCGTCACGGGGGTGGGCCTGGCGGAGAGCGTCGTACTCTTCGATCAGCGGAACCGAGTCAACGTTGACGACGTCGGCGATGGCACGGATGTGGCCGCGGGCGTAGAAGTCACCGCCGCACGAGCGAAAATCGTCATGCTCGATCTCCCAGATGACGCGTTCGCGGATCCGGGTCAGGTAGCTGACGTTTTCAATGGTGAGTGCGCACCGGCTACGGGCGTCGCTCAGCACCTCGCCAATGCTCACGATCCCCTCCGGCTCGCGTTGGCAGATGAAGCTTCACCCCAGCCTGACATAAGCCGCACCTGCGGCGATAGCACATAGTGGCTGGAAGCGGGGTGTGTCGCGAAAAGGAGCAGCGTGGATTTCAGCACGGCGCAGCAATCAGTGTGGCAGAACAAGCTGGAAAAAGGGTTCGGCACCGCCGACGTGCCGCTGGAATTCTGCCTGCTGCAGTCGGAGGTGGCAGAGGCGTTCGAGGCCTGGCACAAGGGCCGCGACAACCTGGGCGAAGAGCTGGCCGACGTCGCGATCTACACGCTGGCGCTGGCCGAAATGACCGGAATCGACTTGGGCGCCGCCGTCGAGGCGAAGCTGGCCAAGAACGCCGGGCGGCGGTACCGGCGGCTGCCGGGCGGAGCGTTCATCAAAGAGGCGACTGGAGAAGGCTGACCCGGTGCGGTGGACGGCTAGCCCCAGAAAAGGGCGTCGGGGTCGCGACTGCCGCCGGTGATCAGCACGCGGTCGCCGCGCAGGGCCAGGTCCATCGGCTGCTCCTCTCCCCCTATCCCCTCTCCCGGAAATCGACCGTACCAAGGGGTGCGGGTGGGGCTGGGGTTACGGGGCGGAGCCTTGACGGGGCCAGGCGTGAGTTAGATATTGGGGGTTCCTGATGTTGTTAGCGTTAACAGCATCCTCTGAGTAAGTGATCTTGTTTGGAGAGTGGTCTCCAATGTTCACGAGAAGACTTCTTAGTTGGCGCAGAGCGCTGTGGTGCGTGGGGAGCGCGGTCGCCTTGGTGGTGGCGGCGCTGGTGGGGACGACGGGGGTGGCGGGG